>Ga0335077_10007171_pt1 | contig 13785 bp, 13 predicted proteins | sample Lox_Sample_31_FD_207151 | JGI IMG/M metagenome (GOLD analysis project Ga0335077, IMG submission 207151) | Soil microbial communities from Loxahatchee National Wildlife Refuge, Florida, United States - Lox_Sample_3.1 | ecosystem: Environmental > Terrestrial > Soil > Wetlands | place: USA...
TGACTGCCGAGTTCGTCGACGACGTTACGACAGCGCTGACGCCCGGTAAGCTCGCTTTGGTAGCCGACGTCGCTGAAGAGTGGGTGACACCTCTGGACACGCGGATGGAAAGTATTGGAGGCGTGGTGTTCCGGCGGACACGCACTCTCGTGAAAACCACACAGGATGACCGCGATGCGGCCGCACACCGGGCCGAGATGGAACAGCTCAAGGTGGAACGAGCGCAGGCGAGGTCAGACCGGCTGGAAAAGATCGACGCTAGAATCGACCACCTGCGGGCAAAGCTGGAGGAAGCCATTGAGCGCAAGCGTGACAAGATGCGACTGCGCCAGCAACAACGGGAAGCCAAGATCCAGGCCCTGCAAGCGAAGGCCGATCACGCAAAAGGGGAAACCCGCCGGCGCCATGAGGCGCGCATCGCCGAACTCCGCCGCGATTATGCGGAGAAGGTGGCCACTGGTTAGCGGTCAGCTCCCGGACCCGATCGGTCCGGTGACCACAACTTCCGAGGAGAACGGCAATGAATGAAGTTCACGTATTGGCGGTCGAGATTCCGCGCGAACTTGCCCAGAACTGGGGATGGTTCCTGGCTCTCGGTATCGGGCTCGGTGTGTTGGGAGTTCTCTGCATTGCATATTCGGCCAGAGCCACTATCACCTCCATGTACTTCTTTGGGGGAGTGTTGGTGGCAGCGGCCGCGATCGAGTGTGTGAATGCGGTCATGGTAGGAAAATGGAGCGGCTTTTTCCTCCACCTGCTCGGCGTCCTGCTTTTTGGCGTCACGGGCTTTCTCCTGCTGAGGTACCCGTTGATCAGTGCGGAGAGTATCACCGCGCTCATGGCGGCGTACTTTATCATCGGCGGCACGTTCGAAGTCGTTGCTCCACTTTTTATGAGCTTGTCGGACACCGGGTGGCATGTGCTGAACGGCGCCATCTCGATACTGCTCGGGATCCTGGTGCTCGCGCAATGGCCGATTTCCGGCCTGTGGGCCATCGGACTTTTTATCGGCATTGACCTGCTGTTCCATGGCATCACATGGACAACATTTGCGTTCGGTCTGCGGGCGATTCGGTGATGGTGTTGCGGAACGAAAGAGTGAGCTGAGAGAATCCCGTGGGGAACTACGAACGACGAGCAAGTCCATGGGAGTCTTGGTGAAGCGGCGGTTTGTCTCAAGCATAGGAGGATGACATCGTGGCCGGCATGATCCCATTAGGGGACGCATCTCGAGGGCCCAGACGCTTCCCCATCGGCACGACTGCAATCATCCTCGTGAACGCACTCGTCTTCCTGTTGGAACTGATGGGTGGTGACGAATTTGTGAAACAGTGGTCAGTGATCCCCGCCGAGATTGTCGCAGGCCGGCACTGGGTCACCACCTTGACAGCGATGTTTATGCACGCCGGCTGGATGCACATCATAGGCAACATGGTGTTCCTATGGGCATTTGGCCCGGAAGTCGAAGATGCGATGGGCCGGCTACGTTACCTGGTGTTCTACTTGCTTAGCGGTCTGGTGGCTTCGCTGGCCCAGATCGTAGCCATGCCGGGTTCGACCGTGCCCAATTTGGGCGCTAGTGGCGCAATCGCGGGCGTGATGGGTGCCTTCCTGATCACGTACCCCCATGATCGGGTACGCGTTGTGCTTCTGTTTGGCTGGTTCGCCCGCATCACTGTTATTCCCGCGGCCCTCTTGATCGGACTCTGGTTTCTCATTCAGCTCTTCAGTCAAGTCGGCGCCGTGGCAGATGTACAGACGGGTGGCGTCGCTTATGTGGCTCACGTTGGCGGCTTCATCTTTGGTGTGGTCACCGGACGAATCTTTGAGGGCTTCCGGCCCGTCGCCGAATCGGGAACTTAGCCACGTCGCTAAGGTGACTGGTCTTGGATGATCAAATAGCTCAGCAATACAGACCTGGTACGACTGTGCCACAGTTGAAACGGAATTCACGCGGCGCTTGCGCGAGAGGATTGAGGCAGGTTTTAGAAATCCGGGTTCCGGTCAGACGCGATCCGCCGAAGATAATGTTCTACCTCTCGCCGACGAGCCAATTAATGGCCGAGGAAGTCGAAGAGAAGGGCAATAGCATCGTATTGCGGACGGCGCAGGCTCTGTTCCGGTCGGCGGGCCGCATCAACTTCGTTTGCACCTTACGACGTTACCCCGGACGGCAAGAAGTTTGTGATCAACGCGCTTAGCGAGGGGAACTCCCCTCCTACGCTGTTGGTGAACTGGACGGCAAATCTGAAGAAACGCTGACTCTGGGTACAGGCACAAAATCAGCACACACGAAATCCTTACGCCCATCGGTGCTGGTGGTAGCGGCGAAGTTCACCGCGCCCGCGATACCAGTGCGTGATGCGGCGATCAAGGTCCATACTCTAAGACCTTCAACGCGACTAGAGTGAGCTTGGGAAACGACTCCTGAGGATTGCTGACGATATATCCCCATGTAATGCGGTAACGGTTAGGTGGATGGAAGGCTGTTCGCGACCGCCACGCCCCCGGTTCTGTTCAGGTACCGTTCACGCTGCACTGGCGCCTCAAGCGTACTATGGATCTATGCGTGCCCTGGCTCCGTACCGCGAGGCACTATCCGTTGCTGTTCAGTCGGTGAACTCGAGCAAGCTGCGCAGCTTCCTCACCGTGCTGGGCATTATCTGCGCCACCACCACGCTGATCGTTGTGATGTCCATCGTGCATGGCATGGATGTCTACGTCGCCGAACAGGTCTCCGACATGGGCCCGGACGGCTTCCAGGTGCAGCGCATCCCCTTACTGGGGGATTTCGATCCCAAGAAGGAACTGGAACTGGAACGGAAGAACCCCAAGCTGACGGCCGAGGAATTCTATTACCTCAAAAGCCACCTCACTCTGACGCGGGAGTTCGGTATGCAGGCTGGCCGAAACGTGAGAGTACGCTACCGTTCCCAAACGCTGGACGCGGTGGATCTGGCGGGCGTAACCGCCAATATCGGCGTTATCTCCGACATTACCGTGACCTCCGGCCGGTTCATCACGGAAACCGACGACTTGCGACGCGCTGATGTCGTCTTCATCGGCGAAGATGTGCGCGACCATTTCTTCTCTTCGAACGAGGCCGTGGGCAAGACCATCACGGTGGATGGCAAGCCACTCCAGGTGATCGGAACGGCGGCCAAGAAGGGTTCCGTGTTCGGATTCTCTCGCGACAATTTCGTGATGATCCCAATTGGCACATTCTTCAAAACCTTTGGCACGCATCCTGATCTGAGCTTCAATGGCTTGGCGCTCGACCGTGACCGGCTGGAGGCCGCGCAGGATGAATTGCACGTGCTCCTGCGCGCCTCGCGGCACCTGCGGCCGAACCAGGAAGACAACTTCGGCCTGCTGGCTTCGGCGTCGCTTGTGTCGCTGTGGGACCGGCTAACCAAGGTGCTTGCGACAATGGCGGTGGGCATAGTGTCGGTCTTCATGGTGGTGGGCGGAGTGGTGATCATGAACATCATGCTGGCCGTGGTGACGGAGCGAACCTTCGAGATCGGGATTCGCAAGGCGGTGGGCGCGCGACGTAACGACATCCTGCTGCAGTTCTTGATCGAATCTTCGCTCCTCTCGGCAACCGGTGGCCTGGTGGGCGTCACGCTGGCCTGGCTGTTGACCATGTTGGTGCGCGCCGTGACGCCGATGCCCATGGTGGTGCCGCCCTCGGCCGTTTTCATCGGGGTAGGCGTGACCGCACTGGTCGGCCTGTTCTTCGGCGTCTATCCGGCGCAACGCGCGGCGAAGCTCGACCCGGTTCATGCATTGAGGTGGGAACGATGACATGGTTCGAACTCCGGTCGGCGGTCGGCATGGCGCTATCCACTGTGCGGGAGCATAAGACGCGCAGTCTGCTGACGGTGCTGGGCGTGGTCATCGGCACGGGAACGGTGATCGCGGTGGGCTCCATCATTACTGGAGTCGACGGAGCGATCGCCGACCTGACGACTTCCTTCGGGCCCGAAACCGTTTTCGCGTTTCAGTTCAATCTTGGCTTTCGAGGCAATATCACCGACGAAGAATTCAAGCGCAAGAAGTTCACCTGGGAGCAGTCCCAGGAGCTGGTGGAACGCTGCCCGGCGCTGGCGCACATCGCCCCGTACCTGTTCAGTCCCAATACCTTCGGTCGCGGAGGCTGGGTGGACCGGGCCAAGAACGGCTCCAGGGATATCTACAACATCGAGCTGGCAGGAACCGAGGAAGGCTATGCCTCCGGAGGCGGCAACCAGATGATCTGGGGACGCTTCTTCAACAACCAAGAGAGCAGCCATCGGCGGCCGGTGGTGGTCATCGGCGAGCACATTTACAAGGCCCTGTTTGAGGCTGGAGATCCGGTAGGCAAGTGGATTGAAGTGGACGGACATCAGCTTGAGGTGGTGGGCGTGATCGGGCGCAGCGTGGGGTTTCCCGGTCAGGAGGATCGCCGCGTGCTCTTGCCTTACTTCACCATGCACAAGGTGTTTCCCAACGCCGACCAGATCATGTTCGTGATGATCGCGCAGAAGGGCCAGGTGGACCTGGCCATCGATCAGGCCGAGGCGGCGCTGCGAATTCTGCGCAAAACGCCGGCTAACAAACCCGACGATTTCTGGCTCTCCACGGGGAGCCAGATGCTGGAAAATTTTCATCGCATCACAGCGACAGTCGCGATCGTGATGGTGGCGCTCAGTTCCATTGGCCTGCTGGTGGGTGGTATTGGAGTGATGAACATCATGCTGGTATCAGTCACGGAGCGGACGCGCGAGATCGGCATTCGCAAGGCGGTGGGAGCGCGGCGGAGCGATATCCTGGCGCAATTTCTGACCGAGGCGGTGGTGCTGACGGGGATGGGTGGCTTGCTGGGAATGACGCTCGGGTGGTTGATTTCGGTGGTGTTCCGGCTGGTGTTTCCGAGCTTGCCGACCTCGGTTCCGCTGTGGGCCGCGGCTCTGGGAGTGTGCGTGAGCGTGGCGGTGGGCCTGTTTTTCGGGACGTGGCCCGCGATGAAGGCCGCGCGGCTGGATCCGGTGGTGGCGCTCCAATACGAGTAATCTACCGCGGCTCAACCACCGCCACTGCACCGTTTCCTCGTACGTCCCGCAACACCTACTCCGTTCCTGTCAGTTACACGATTTCGATTTCGCGCGCCGATATCGCTTCGAGGCAAGGCGGATGGTTGCTGGGGAGGCTGGGCGAGCCTAACCCTGACGATTCTCTACTCCTCGTTCGCGGTGCCGGCACCCAGGACATCTACGCCGTGGCTTGGGAAGCGCCATAGCCGTTTTGCCAATTACTGGCGAGAAATCCCCTTGTAATGACGAATGCGATATCCCCTTCGCGCTGCGATGTTTATTCCTGAGTGGGTCCCTCAAAATGGCTCTTCACCGCTCGCCAGCTCGCGAACCCGCGAATCGAGATCGAATAGCCGAGCACAAAATAAACGAGCCGTCGTACCGTCAGCGTGCCGGACTGGAACGCATCAATGTTGGAAATCGGCGATGACATGGGAGTCGATGACGATGGCACCCGCTGGGTGGTGGAGCGGGTCAGCGTAGCCTATATGACTACGGATGGTCGGAGCTGGGCCCAGATCACGCTGGTCGAGGGGCCCGCGCCGGAGTCCTCGACGAAAGACGGAGAGTGAGTGGCTCCGTGGGCACCAACGGAAGGTGATCCCGGTGTCACGGAATACCTCGAATGGCTGCTTTCGGGAGTCGCTGAGCACAACGAACGGGCACCCCCTGAAACATCCGGCCCTGCTTGATTCCGCCGACACTACATTACCGGTCGGTTCCTCAGGCGTGACGGGAGCCTGTGAGCGTCGAGGCTTCAGTCGGGCTGCGCGCTTACTCAACTTAAAGGTCGCGCCACTCCATATGACGGCATGTTGAGGTAGAGCTGCTGTGTCAGATTAGCCAAGCTTACTTTCCCTGGTCGTGGGAAACGCTGCACGTAGCTTGCTTGCCGCCGGAGCCGATTCTTCTATTTGATTTTCTTTCTTACAATCGCTTCTGTCTACATCCTCAGTGATGTCGCATATTGAATGAGGATGGCAGCTTGGGCCGCAGTCAACGACTTGCCGGACTGCTTCGAGACCTCATCGGTGAACGCCTCCAGTAGCGCGTCCGCCACCTTTGCGGCGTGTACGCTCGCGGCAGCTTGCGCTACTTCCAGCGTACCTACCATAATGGCCGCTACGTCGCGTTTGGTATCGAATTTGTTCACCAGGTTGATCAGACTGGCAAACGTCACCCGGACTGTGAAGTTGGTGGAGCCGCTCCCTACGTTGCCAGCTTTATCGGTGGCCGTGGCGCTCAAGGTGTGACTCCCCAGGGTGAACGAGTACGCCGGGACATTGGTGATGCTCGCGCACGTCGTAGAGGCGACGCCGGAGAGGCTGTCGGCGGCGACACAGGTGATGTTCACCGTCTGGTCGACTGTGTATGACAGGGTACCCGAATACGTGACTGTGGGGTTGGTCTTGTCGATCCGAACGGTGAGCGTCTTGGCAGTCTCCTGGTTCCCTGCATTGTCTGTTGCAAAGTAGCTCAGGACTGTAGTTCCTTCGGCTGAGATCGTTACTGAAGCAGCATTCCCAGCCACAGTTTGCCAACCAGTATTCTGGGCCCCGCCGAGAGCGAACTGGATCTGTTTGACCCCGGAACCGCCAGGGTTGTCGGTGGCGTTTAGGTAGACGGTGACATTTGTGTTGTTCCAGCCGTTGATATTTGGGCCGGGTGACGGATTTGCGGTGGTTATCGGTGGCGTATTGTCACTTTCGAATGAAGCAATTTTGGCTACAAAGGCGTCGGTGCCGCCAGCGTAAGAAGGCTGCAAGGCGTTCATTGTGGGGAAATCGGTTGAGTAGGTGTAGCCGGCGACATAAGCGTTGCCCGAGCTGTCCACAGCGATGCCGTTCCCGTCATCAAACCCGCTGCCACCGAGATAGGTGGAGTAAACCAAAGCCGAACCCGTGGGGTTGAGCTTGGCCACAAAGACGTCCCAGCCAAGGGCAGCTCGCAGGGGATTCGTGGTGGGGAAATTGGTTGATAAGCCGGTGACATAAGCGTTGCCCGAGCTGTCCGCCGCGATGCCGTACCCGTAGTCATCCACGTTGCCGCCGAGATAAGTTGAGTAAACCAAAGCCGAGCCGGTGGAGTTAAGCTTAGCCACAAAGACGTCGATGCCCCCGGCGTTAGCAGGCTGCAGGGGATTCATCGTGGGAAAGTTGGTTGATCCGGTTTGGCCCATAACATAAGCGTTGCCAGGGATGTCCACGGCGATGCCGTACCCGTAGTCATCCACGTTGCCGCCGAGATAAGTTGAGTAAACCAAAGCCGAGCGGTGGAGTTAAGCTTAGCCACAAAGGCATCGTTGCTCCCGGCATTGGCGGGCTGCAAGGGATTCATGGTGGGGAAATCGATGGAGGAGGTGTAGCCGGTTACATAAGCGTTGCCGGAAGAGTCCACGACGATCCCGCGGCCTGCGTCGTCGCCGCTGCCACCGAGGTATGTGGAATAAACGAGTGCTGTGCCGGTAGCGTTTAGCTTTGTGACGAAGACATCGCCGCAAGGAGGAAGCGAATTAAGTCGTCCGCCAGATGCCGCCTGCTCAGCATTGGCTGTCGGAAAGTTTGTTGAACAAGTGAAACCCGTGACGTAGGCATTGCCGGAGGCGTCCGCCGCGATGCCGTACCCGTAATCAATCCCGCTGCCGCCGAGATAAGTTGAGTAAACCAAAGCCGAACCCGTGGGGTTGAGCTTGGCCACAAAGACGTCGCCGCTACCAGCTGTGGTTCCCTGCAAGGCGTTCATTGTGGGGAAATCGGTTGAGTAGGTGTAGCCGGTGACATAAGCGTTGCCCGAGCTGTCCACAGCGATACTTGTCCCAGAGTCATAGTTGCTGCCGCCGAGATAAGTTGAGTAAACCAAAGCCGAGCCGGTGGAGTTAAGCTTAGCCACAAAGACGTCCAAGGAGCCGGAGCCGCCAGCATATGTTGGCTGCAAGGGATTCATGGTGGGGAAATCGATGGAGGAGGTGTAGCCGGTTACATAAGCGTTGCCGGAGCTATCAACAGCGATACTTGTCCCGCTGTCATCCCCGCTGCCGCCGAGATAGGTGGAGTAAACGAGGACTGGATCAACGATGAGGGGCTTGCTGCGGTCATAATCAGCGACACGAAAGCTGATTGTGTTAGCCCCCGCAATCCAGTAACGACCTTCGACGGCTCTCCTCGTCCCGCTGGCCTCCTGATAGACCTGAGGCTTCTGAAGCCGCACTTGTTCACCATCGGCTCCCAGCACCAGGTCGCCATTGTCATCAATCTTGAGTCTTCCAGCACCGCGAAACTTGAGACGGATACTGCTCGGGTCGGCACCCGGCGCAACCACAAAGTCATATTCAAGCTGTCCCGGGTTGCCGTAATAAACCAGGTCAACTCCGGGATACACACGACGATAGCGGACCTTAGCGTAATTGGCGACGTTGGTTTGCCACTTCTTCGGGTCGTTGCCAATGAAATAGTTGCTCTTGCCGGGCATTTCATCAAGGCCTGATACAGCTGAAGCGGGATTCGATCCAACCAATTGCATATGAAGCACGGCCGATTTGCTCGCCTCCGGTGCCGGGGCTTTTAAGGCAGAACGGTCCTTCATCTGCGCGGAGGTCTTCCGGAAGGCCAACACTGCTTCGCCCGAGGTCAAAAACAGCGTGTAGCCAGCGCCACGCGAGAGAAACTTCACCCGCGCATCCGTCTGGCCTTGGTTGGCCTCGAAGCGTAGTGGAAGCTTGCCGTAACCCTGGAGAATCTTGCCCTGAGTTGACGGATCGGGCTTGAAAACCCCATTCACCTGGGCCGACGACGATAACGAAAACGTGAACAAGAAAGCCGCTGCAAGAACTAGCGCGACTTTTGAGAATTGAAGTGTTTTCATGGTCTCCCCCTTTCGAAGACGCCCAAAAAAATTTCCGGAGTGGAGAGTTATTCGCTGAGCGGGGCCACACAGGCAGTCTAGCGGAGTTTAAGACTCTTGTGTCTGGAATGTATCACCAGGTACTAGCCGGTGTCAATCGGTACCCATCAGTGCAAAACACTACTACGGTGTTCGCTGGGGGAATCAAGCCTCGTGGCATCGTAGATTTGTGCCTCCGTCGCGGTATATCTACAACCCGAGCTTGCCGGCGCTGTTCTCCCGGAACAGGTTGCCGTCGCGGATATAACGCCGCAACACCTGCACGCTCCGATGCCCGGTCTGGTTCATGATCGATCGCTCTGACGCTCCGGCAATGGCCGCGCTCGTGGCATGGCCGGCCCGGAGGGAATGCCCAGCATACTTGGCGGCATCCAGCCCGGCCCGGTCCGCCAGTTTTTTCACCACGCGCGCAACATCGATACCGGACAAGCGGCCGGCTTGGATTTGCCCGTGGCGATTCAGAGGACGGAATAGCGGTCCTGCCGTGACGCCAGCCTGTTCTATCCACGCTTGCAGGCTCCGCACAGGGCACGTCTCGGGATTCGATCCGTACGGTATCCCGATCTTTCGGCCCGCCCCCGTTTGGTCTGTTTTCGACCGGCGCAACGTGACTGTCAGACCATCCTTGCCGAACGCGCAATCCTCAACATCGAGAGATACCAGCTCGGACCGGCGGAACGCACCCGCGAATCCGAGCAACGTTAACGCGCGGTCTCGCAAGCCGATTAGACCGGCGCCCGCAGCGTCTACCATGGCCCGGATATCGGCCGTCAAGGCCGGCGCCTTTTGTGCAGCCGCGGTACCCTTTGTGCGGCGGATGCCCTTCATGGTGTTGGCAACGATTGGGCTATGCGTAGGCGACTCCTGCGTCACGGCTTTGTGCGCTTCGGTGATTGCGTTCAACCGCCGTTGAATGCTCCCCACTTTCAAGCGTCCGGCGCATTCGGCGATGTAGGACGCGACGGTTTCAGCAGTGGCAGGCAAGGGGCAGAGAGCGTGCACCTCGCACCACGCGCAAAAATGCCGCAAGTCGCTCTGGTAGCCCCGTAGCGTGTTCTCTGCTTTGGATGCCTGGATATACTCCCGGACCTGTTCGAGCGATGGCACGACGGGCAAGGGAACCGCGGGGAGCGGAACTATGTCCGCTCCCGTGTCCCCGTTACCCTGTACCGGGCCGGTTATCTCAGTCTCGGGTGTCATGCCGCCACCTCGTCTGTCCGCACTTCGTCATCGGCGGAGGCAGTTTCATCCGCGCGGCCCGGCTTGAAGTGCTCCCGCTGCCCGCTGAGCGCTTCCAGTTCGTGCCAGTATTCCAACTCCGCCCGGAGGTGCTCTTCGGCCATGGCGGAGAGTTCCTGGTAGCGTTCCGGCCGCCTATTCCAGTACGGCGTGTTGTTATTCCGCCGGGCCAGGTTCTCAGGCAGGAACCATTCCACCTCTAGCGCCCGGTCCCGGCAGCGTTGCGTCGGGATAGGTGGCGGCAGGATCACACGCCGCGTTGCTCGCTGCCTGTGCGCTTTTGCTGTCCCGGTTGCCAGAATCAGCACGTGCGGATTATCGCCCGCCAGGTTCAATTGCACGCCATAGTTCAGCCCGTCCCGGTGGAGCGAACGGCAGACCTCAGCAAACCTCCGCCATGCCTTGTCGAACCGCCGTTCGTCACGCGTGCTTTCGACGGGAGTGTAGATCAGGTATCGCCCGGTCATGCTGCCACCCCCGATGTCTTCTGCTGTTCGGCGTCACTGAGCCAGCGCCACGTGGTACCGTTCCACAGCGCACGCTTAACATAGATCGTGCCCCACATCTCGAAACTTGCGGGACCTTGGGCGTTAATACGAAGCCATTCGACGGCCTCTTTGGGGTTTGGGAATCGCCACATCACGCCACCTCCGCGTTCAGGGTTTGATGGAGTGTCATGCTGCCACCTCCGCCGTGCGCTCGGACTGCCGGATCATGAAATCCGCTGCCTGTTGCGCTTTGCTGGCGGCCGTGAAAATGGCCCGCTTGTCAGCCTTCAGAACCTTCAGCCATGACGCGATGTACTGGGCGTGATCCGGCCGCGGTTCAGTGCTGAGCCCGAGGTGTGCGCACGTGAATGCCGCCGTCAGCTCGGCGATCAGCTCTTCCATGCTGTAGGCGTTATCTCCGAAGCGTTTGCCTAGTTCCCGGTTGCAGCGGTCCGCGCGGGAAGTCCAGTGCCCGGTTTCGTGCGCGCGCGTGCCGTAGTAATCCAGCGGAGTGAAGAACGCGGCAAACGGTGGTAGCGTGATGGTGTCATCAGCTGGAGAGTAGAACGCGCGGTTTCCCTGATGGACTACGCGCGCGTTGATGCGGCCGAAGAACTGCTCTGCGGATTCAATCCGCAGCTCGATGGGTGTGTCCGGGTCAGCCTTCGGAGTGTATCCGTCCACCTGGGCGGCATTGAACACGGAATAGCCGCGGGTGAACAGTAGCCGTGATCCGGACTTGGGCGTATCGTCGCCGTCGTCCGTCTCAGCGGCATCATTGGCGAACTTCCAGAACACGACCAACGTGGCCTTTTCGCCCTTGCGAACCTGGGCGCCACGTTCCTGCCATTGCTGGTACGTTGCCCATTCTCCGCGTTCATAGCCCTTGGCTTGAGCCGCGGCCCACAGGCATACGGTATTGATGCCGCGGTACGGTTTCTTGCTGGTTACGTTGATGGGTGAGAAAGCGAACTTGCCAGAGGTGTGCCACGGCATGCGCCAGTTGCTCACCCCTTGTTCAATTGCGTTGACGATTTGGGACGTGACGCGCGCGTACACGTCCGGTTTGGTTGCGGTACTCTCGTTTGTAGACATCGTGAAACCTACCCTTTCGCGGTGTTTAGGGACCGTGCCAGGGGCCAACCTGACGCGGTCCCGATTCGCTCTAGCGTTCGATTCCTTTTACGAATCGAACATCAGAACCGACGCAATAGTAAACCGAAAGGGGACGCACATACAAGAGCTAAGTTGCGCTTATCTTCTTGCATCTTGAAAGCACGGTTCGAATTCGAATCAAGGGCCTCGTGTCCAATTATTGGACATGGATCGAAGCGGAACAGCGCTCTTTTGCCCAGGGGTTGGGGCGCGGACTACAGCGGGTTTCGAGAACTCATTTGATCACGCGCCCCTCTTGGCTGTGAAAAAAATCAAGAAAATCTGGAATTGAAAAAAACGAAAATTCTGCTGCTGTTGTGCCGGTCTTCATGCGTTGGACTTGCGATGGCTTAATTCATTTCTGCGAACCATGATGCCCCATTCCCGATCAAGCATCGGCGCTATATTGAGTTGAACCAGGAGAAGGAAATGTTATGCGGCTGTACCACTACATTGAAGCTAAGTGGACCTTGGATGACATCAGGAGACGCCGACTCAAGGCCTCGAAGATCGATGACATGAACGACCCGTACGAGTGGAAGACTGTGTATTCAGATCACGAGATTTCGCAGTTGGCTCTGGAGAACACCGAGAAAGTTGCCATCGGAAAATATGGAGTGCTATGCTTCAGCCGACGCTGGAATAACATACTCATGTGGAGCCACTATGCGGACGGGCATAAAGGAATCTGCCTGGGCTTCGATGGTCCGATGAGCTCAAGGTGGACGTGAAGTATTTCGACAGGGTGCTCGTGGTCGGAGATATCACGTACAGTGACGATACAAAAATGGAGAGTAATAGAGAGACGTATCAGAGAATCATCGACAGATCGTTCTGGGGGAAGTATAGCGGCTGGAGCTATGAAGAGGAAGTCCGCATGCATGGACAAAGGTCGGAGATCGACGAGGAGACCGGGATGTACTTCGTGAATTTCGACGAGGGTCTGAAACTAAAAGAAGTGATTGCAGGAGCGAGATTTCCAATGAGCAAGAAACCAATCGAAGACGCTCTCAAGGGCTACTCGGAGGATTACGATCGCCAAAGCTGTGCGGTCTGCCAAGAGATTTGAGATCGTCCTCGATGACCAGGGATTTGCACAAGCGGTTTAGCTACGTAAATCTTGCTTCGCGGTTTCAGTGTGTTCGCCTTGACCACCACGGACCGAAGCTTTAGTGCTTCTCCAGGCCACGAATATCTGATGGCCCAGCCTTGACCTTGCCCACCGTGCTGTCGGATGAGGTCGGGACTGTCAGATGATCTCTGCCAAGATCATAACGGATGGGCGGTCAAACGAACACGATCCGCGACCACAGCCACGAGCCACCATCTACGGGATAGGCGACTTTTCGCTCATGTGGGAGCGATCCCGAATGCCTGTCGCACCCCAAAACGCTTACTGAGTTTTGAGACCGAGTTGTGCGACGGAGCCGGCGGCAATCCTAACACCGCGGCGCGCGCCGGTGTGCCCTTATTGTGCGACTGGAATTTGAGACGGCGGAGCCCCTGAGTGTACAGGCCCGCCAGTATTTCTCAAACTTACCCTTTGTGAGACGCGCTCGCTGACATTGGTCGCTCTTCGTCATTGTCTTTGTATTGCGCTCAGCTGAGTTCTTGGGCGAGTCCGATGAGAAGCCCTTCAGGCCCGCGGATATAGCAGAGCCGATACGCATCTTTATACTGGACTACTTCGCCTACGAGCTGCGCGCCGCGCTTGCGGACCCTTTCAAGCGTCTCGTCGATGTCGTCCACGGCGAACATGACGCGGAGGTAGCCTAGAGCGTTCACCGGGGCGTTGCGGTGATCCGCGACGGCAGGCGGCGTGAGGAAGCGGGAGAGCTCGAGCCGGCCGTGGCCGTCCGGCGTGCGCATCATGGCAATCTCGACGCGCTGATCGCCCAGTCCAGTGACACGTCCGGCCCATTCTCCTT
>Ga0335077_10007175_pt1 | contig 13783 bp, 14 predicted proteins | sample Lox_Sample_31_FD_207151 | JGI IMG/M metagenome (GOLD analysis project Ga0335077, IMG submission 207151) | Soil microbial communities from Loxahatchee National Wildlife Refuge, Florida, United States - Lox_Sample_3.1 | ecosystem: Environmental > Terrestrial > Soil > Wetlands | place: USA...
GATTACGGATGGAGTCGGGGCGAAGCAAGGGGAATACAGCGACTGGCCCGATATGCTGGCCGAGCGGTTGTCGAATAAGAGCGGGACTGGCGGGTTGGCGGTTCTCAACGAAGGCATCGGCGGAAATCGAATCCTGCGTGATGGAGCCGGCGACAGCGCCCTGGCCCGCTTTGACCGCGATGTGTTGGCACAGCCGGGTGTTACGAGCTTGATCATACTGGAAGGCATCAACGATATTGGCTGGCCACACATGAAGCCACGACCACTTCCAGATGGCACAGCTCCCAAGGAGGGTCCGTTTGGCGCGGAGGTGGTAAGCGCTCCGGATCTCATCGCGGGGTTGCAGCAAATTATCGAGCGCGCCCACCAGCACGGGATCAGAGTGTTCGGAGCCACCTTAACGCCTTACGAAGGCGCCGACTACTACAGCGAGGACGGAGAGCTTACGCGCCAAGCAGTCAACCAGTGGATCCGCACCAGCGGGGCCTTCGACGCTGTTTTCGATTTCGACGCTGCCGTGCGCGACCCGAATCATCCGGCCCGGTTTCGCGAAGGCTACCAATCAGGTGACCACCTTCATCCCAGCGCGGCGGGCTACAAGGCTATGGCAGCTGCTGTCGATCTTTCAGTTCTAAGGAGCGACCGAACTAGCGGCAAGAAGTGATTTCTTTGGAATGTGAAAGGTTCGCGGCGGCACGTTGGGGCGGATAAGGAGGAAAGGTTGCGAGCCAAGCTCTTACTGTTGGCAATTGTGCTTGCGTGCGGGCCTTGCTTCGCACAGCAAGGTCAGTCGACGCCGGCTGCAACGAACATACCGGGCGCCGAATTCCCCCGACTGAACAGCGATCTGAGTGCAACGTTTCGGGTTCGAGCGGACGAGGCCCAGAAAGTCCAGCTCCTGATGGAATTAGGTCAGCAGACGTACGACATGACCAAAGGTGCTGACGGATTCTGGGTAGTGACGACAAAGCCGCTTCTGCCGGGTTTCCACTACTATGCGATCTCGGTTGATGGATTTGTTTCGAACGACCCAGGAAGCAGGACCTTTTTCGCCGCCCGGCAGGAAGTCAGCGGACTAGAGGTTCCTTCAGCCGAATCTGACTTCTTTGCGCTCAAGGATGTTCCACACGGCACGGTTCGGACCGAGTGGTATCGCGCGAAGACAACTGGGGAGTTGAGAAGAATCTTTGTTTACACACCGCCCGGATACGACCGTAGCACTTCGCGATATCCGGTCCTGTATCTTCAGCATGGGTTCGGCGAAGACGAAGCGGCGTGGAGCGACCAAGGGCACGAGAACTTCATACTAGACAACCTGATTGCCGCCCACAAAGCGCAGCCCATGATCATTGTTAACGAAAACGGGATGACCGGAGTACATTTCCAGCTGCCCGCCCCGAATCGGTCCGGCTCCAGTTCGAATCCGCCATCGTCACAAGCCGTGTCGCGCTCGTTCATGGAGGAGCGTTATACTGTGTTCGACCGAATCGTCTCGACCGATCTGATTCCCTTTATTGACGCTCATTTCCGCACCATACCCGATCGGAACCATCGGGCACTGGCGGGACTGTCAATGGGCGGAGCTCAGGCGCTTCGCATCGGACTCAATCATTTGGATCAGTTCGGCTATATCGGAGCGTTCAGTCCCGCCATGGCCATAACAGACATAACGAAAGACTATGACGGCATTCTGGCTAATCCTGCACGGCTCAACCGCCAACTGCGGCTGTTGTGGATTGGAATAGGAACCGATGATTTCCTATTCGCTCCTGTAAGTGAATCTCACGAGGCGTTGGAGAAGGCTGGCATTGAGCATGTGTGGTTGGAAAGTTCGGGAGCGCATGTCTGGACTGTTTGGCGTAAATATCTCGCGGATTTTGCACCCAGGCTCTTTCAATAAACTTCGGGGCACCCGTTTGGCGGTGTGTTTGGCTAAGGCGGTCTCGTGACTAGCCCAGCTGTGATGATCGGGTTGGGCGAGGTCTTATGGGACCTTCTGCCGTCGGGCAAGGTCTTAGGCGGTGCCCCCGCCAATTTCGCCTATATGACGAGCCTCCTTGGAGACCAAGGCATCGTCGCCAGTCGTGTGGGCGATGATGAGTCGGGGCGTGAGGCATGCCGGGTCATACAAGAGCTTGGACTGAGCACGGCCTACGTCCAATGCGATCATCAACACCCGACCGGGACAGCAGGCGTGTTCATCGATTCCGCGGGCCAGCCGACATTCACGATCAAGGAGTCCGTTTCCTGGGATTTCCTGGAATGGACGGAATCGTGGGAGCAGTTGTCAGCACGGGCTGATGTCGTTTGCTTTGGTTCGCTCGCTCAGCGGTCACCGACCTCGGCCGCTACGATTGAGCGCTTTTTGCAGAACACACCAAAGAAGGCGCTCCGCATTTTCGACGCCAACCTTCGTGAATCGTTCTACAGCGCCGAGGTGTTGCGCCGGTCGCTGCAATACACGGACATCATCAAGCTGAACGAGCAGGAATTGCTACACGCCACTTCGTTGCTCGGATTCGATAAGGGGGATGAAGAAACGCCCGCTCGGCGATTGCTGATGGAGTTCAGTCTGCGGCTCGTTTGCGTGACGCGCGGTGCACACGGGAGCCTCCTGGTTTCTGCGGAAAGAACAGTCGAGCACAAAGGTTTTCGCGTCACGGTCGCGGACGCTGTAGGAGCCGGGGATGCGTTTGCAGCATGCCTGGCCCATCACTACGTGCGCGGCAAATCGCTGGAAGAGATCAGCGAATCGGCGAACCGGTTCGCGTCATGGGTTGCAACGCAAGTGGGTGCCATGCCAACGATTCATCGATCCCGCTTGCCAAGCATTTTTCGAGAAGCAAAGCCTGATTGAGAGGAGTGGGCACTTTCTATGATCATGAGACTTGATGGGATGAATGGACTGAAGGCCGCCGTCTTGATCGCAGTCTTATGCGCTGGCACCGTACATGCACAACAAGCAAACTCCAGCTTAAGTGGCTCGCAAAAGGCGTCGGATATTCCTCATTTGGAGTTTGTCTTTGAAGAATTCGTAACGCTTGGGGGCTAGCATCCACCCTGGTGAGACTCCATTCGGGGATCGAAATATCGTGCCGATTACTGGGGGAACGTTCTCGGGCCCCAATATCCGCGGCAAAGTCTTGTCCGGTGGCTGGGACTGGCAACTGGCCACTAAGACCGGATGTCATTCGATTCAAGCCGACTACATGATTCAAACCGATGACGGCGCGGTCATCAACGTCATTAACAAGGGCACACTATGCGCGGCTCCCGGCACGAACGCCAAGCTCTTCACCACGCCGAGCTTCGAAGCGCCGCTCGGACCGCACGCCTGGCTGAACGGCGGAGCGTTCATCGGAACGCTGGAACTCGCCACGGTCGAGGGCAAGCCTGCCGTACACATTCGATTCTATGAAGTGAAGTAGAGTAGCGCCGTCTCCTAATCATGCGTTTGCGGCGCATCTTGCGCGTGGGATCGCTTCTGGATGACACGAGTTGGCGGTGAGTCTCTGTTGGATAGACTTCCGTGAAATTGGAGGAAGGCAAGGAGTCGCCATGAAACATCTCTGGTGTGGGTTAGCGGCTGTGCTTTTGGGGATGCCCTGCCTTGCCCAGGTAAGTGGTCCAGTTAGGATTGAAGGTGGTTTGGTAAGTGGTGTCACTGACATAGATGCCACCATCACCGTCTTCAAGGGCATTCCTTATGCCGCTCCGCCAGTGGGAGATCTCCGCTGGAAGGCCCCGCAGCCTGAGCCGAAGTGGAAGGGTGTACGGGCGGCCGACCAGTTCGGAAGGGCATGCATACAGACGAATGCGGCAATCGCAAGCTTGCCGGCACCCAGCGAGGATTGTCTTTATCTCAACGTCTGGACGCCCGCCAAGAATGCGCACGAGAATCTGCCCGTAATGGTCTGGATCCATGGCGGCGGCTTCGTGGCGGGCACGCCTGCCGAAAAGCTGTATCACGGCGAGTGGTTAGCAAAGAAGGGCGTAGTCGTGGTGTCGATCGGTTACCGCCTCGGAGTGATGGGGTTTCTGGCGCACCCCGAGTTGAGCGCCGAGAATGACCGCCATGTGTCGGGCAATTACGGCATCCTCGACATGATTTCGGGCTTGAAGTGGGTTCAGAAGAACATCTCGGCATTCGGCGGCAATCCCAAACGGGTAACCATATTCGGCGAGTCGGCCGGTTCCGCGGCAGTGAGCATGCTCTGCGCATCCCCGCTGGCCAAAGGTTTGTTCGATGGCGCCATTGCCGAGAGTGGCGCTTCTTTCGCGCCGGTTCGCGCCGACGGAGGCCTTGGTGACAGCATTGCACCGCTGGCAGATGCCGAGAAAGCTGGCGCTGCCTGGGCAAGCACGTTGGGTGTCTCCAGCATCGCGGGACTGCGCAAGCTTCCGGCTGACAAAATACAAGACGCCAGTCAGCACCAACGCGAGATCGCCGGACCGATTGTTGACGGGTGGGTTGTCGCGGACGACCAATACAAACTCTACCAGGCTGGCCGATATAACGACGTTCCGGTCATAGTTGGCTTTAACTCCGACGAAGGCGCCACTTTCGGTGTCCCCGCCTCGCAGGAAGCCTATGTAGAGGGCGTGCGCCAGCGTTACGGCCCGTTTGCCGACAGAATCCTTGCCGCCTATCCCGGTGGAGAAACACCTGCGGGCAAAAGGACCGCGCGCAATCTGACGCGCGACGCCGCGTTCGGCTCGCACAGTTGGACGTGGGCTCGTCTGCAGACGAAGACCGGCAAATCCAAGGTGTTCTTCTACTACTTTGACGAACACCCTGATTACCCTCTTGACTCTCCGAAAGCGGGCTTCGGTACGCCGCACTCTGAGGAGCTCCCGTATGTATTCCGGCAACTAACCGAACATAATCGCCCCGCTCCGACCCCACAAGATGAGGCAATGTCGGAGATGATGCGCACCTACTGGACGAACTTTGCCAAGACCGGTAATCCTAATGGTGCCGATCTGCCGAATTGGCCGGCCTACAGCGCAGCCGCACCTGAGATGTTGCATATCTCATCCAGTAGCACGCAGGCGGGCCCGATCGTGAATGAGGATGGGCTGAAGGTGCTCGACCAGTATTTCGCGTGGCGCCGCTCGGGCGCGGAGCAGCCTCCGACTGCCAACAAGTGACCCACCTCGGAGAACCCAGCTCCACTTCTTGCAGGCTCATTCGAACCACGCATTTTCCAAGCCTCCGTGGGCGCCTGCTTGGTAGGCATGCGCTTCCTCGTTTGTTGTCGCCGTAGCATGTTCAGAAAAGGCCCTTCTTGTTCAATAGTCTCGGTACTTATTCACATCTACCGTGCATTTGGTACACTGACCTCTCGCCAAGGCAGAAGAGCTCACGAACGTTCCAGCTTTGACTCGACAGGAGCTGCTCAGCGTTCCAGTTGTTTTGAAAAAGTGCGCTCTTGGACCGAACAGGACCGAGCACCAAGGCTAATGCTGTTCAGGGAATCCCTGTAAATGTTTGACCCAGTCATGGTTGCACAAGGTCCGTTCACCGCTCAGTCTGCGAGAGCACCTGCTTCCAGGGTAGGGGGTCATTTGTAGCAATTTGCCGGAGCGATCTATTAGAATCATGCAGTTACGGTGGGCGTGTAGCTCAGCTGGGAGAGCACCTGCTTTGCAACTAAGCGGGTTAAATCACATAAGTGCCGCATCTGGTGTCGCTTACACGCCGACGTTCGGTGCAATCATGGCTTTGAATTGGACGGAAGTTGGACGGAATTCGTGGGATGAACCCGTGTAGTGAGACAAAAAATAGGGCACACTCGCAGCTTTTCATGGCGCCTTTGCGGGGTCGCGAGAATAAGGATTCGGCAGAAAAGATTCTAAGTTAGACAATCCGTAAGCCACGGTAACGAACGGGAACTCGTCGCTCGTGATCTCCCTGTGATCGGCTCGAATCAAGTCAGTCGGTTGCTCCAATGTCATGACTGTAAGTGGCTCTCGTTGGTCCGGAAGCGTTCTGATTGTGTCAACGAGAAACGGCAAACGGCTTCCCCCACCAGTCAGGATTACCTTTTGTTGCCGCCAGGATAAGAGTTCAAGCGTATTACTGCCGATCTTGCTACAAGCTTCGCTCCAGGCCTTCCGGCAAGCATCGTAAATCTGTTCGCCAACTGGCATTACCGCATCTTTGACCCTTGCGTTAGCTTGAAGAATGGACTGTTCTAAACCTCGAAGCGTCAAACGATCGCTCTTCAATCCCTGGCATTCTGCTATTGCGCGATCCACGGCATCCATCCCGACTGGGACGGTGGCCGCGCCGTAACGCACCAAGCTTCTCTTCGCTGTTTGTACCGGTCCAAAAATGCGAAAGAAACTTGCCTGAGTCGCGCCTGCACCTATATCAATCTTTGCATAAGGGCCTGCGTGAGCACTGGGAGAGCGCAACAGCCACCAGATCGCTGCGTCGTCTTCAGAGCGAATAATGTCGAAGGGACTGTTGGCCGCAACGATCGTGCGATTGTGGATCCAAACTTCAACGTCGCGGTCAGGGATGGCTGACAATGGCACGGGATGCTTCTCTAAGACCCGATGTGCTTTCTCGACCAAGAGGGTCGAATCGACGAGCCCCTCCTCCCGATAGAGCGTCCACGCACGGCTGGCAATGCTTAAGAAGGCTGCTCTTAGTTTGCTGTCGCCGAAGAACGCCATCGGCACGCCCATTGACATGCCTATTTCCAGATCTTCCATAGGTCCGTTGAGCCGGTTGGCAACGGCTCGGTGTCCTTCGGAGATCAAGAACCATACTGTAAGCGAAGCAAGATCGGCGCAGCTGAATCCATTGGGTAGCGTTGTTGCCGCACCGAGGAAGTACTTTGGGTCGCCACTTACTTCTGCCGCAACTCGCATTTTAAGGCTGTCGTTAATATCGCAGCCGGAGCCGTCCTTGGTTTCATCGCCGAACAATAGCTCTGTTGTGTTAATGCAGACCCGGGACGGGATTCGAGAAGACCCGTTTCGTAGAACGAGCACAGCACTCTCTCCGCGCGGCGCGCAGTTATCGCGGAACGCAATCTTGGAAACGCTGGTCCCGTAGTCAATGCCCAGATGAACCTGGCGTTTAGCTGGCGCTGGAGCTGCCCTCCAGAATTTCCATGGAGCCCATGACGATCTCTTCATGTTCGAGTGTCGCCTGGATGGATTTCGTATATCGGGCTTGGTCGCCGTCCCATCGCTAAGTTAATTAACGCAAAGTATCACGAAACGTGAGGACGCGAAACCCACGTCGGTCGACAGTTTGTACGATGACAAATGTGGTCCGGCGCGATGACGGACAGCGAACATGTCAACGCTTTCGTAAAATTCTCAGACGAAGGGGCCAACAGCCGCGGCGTTCCCAGCCGATGCAGACATTGGGTTCGCTTTGCGGTTTCCCTATCGGGAATGCGTGGTTGGACGGAGTGGACGGACGATCAGAGACTGTGTATTTGAACGGACCGCCATAAGCCCTTGAAAGTACAATATCCTGCAGCGCATGCCCGGATGGGCCTCACTGGAGCACACCTACTTCGAGAGCAGGGGGTAATTGGCCAAGCCAACTCTGTTACAATCGTTTAGAATCACTGACTTAGCGTGGGCGTGTAGCTCAGCTGGGAGAGCACCTGCTTTGCAAGCGCGTTCCGTCACTCCAAGAACTCCATCCTTTGCTTTCGGTTTTCAATGTTTACAACAATTTCGGGGAATCTGCTTCTCGCTCGAAGTAACCCCCGAGACGACAATTACATAGGGTTCTGGAACAGTAAAAAACCAGGTCTTTCAAGAATTCGTTCGTCTAGGTAGCACATGTACAAGGGCAAGAACTTTCAGCATGCTCGGTAAACTCCAACGGCAGTCGTACCTAAGTCACGCGCAGCGAAAGATTCGCTCCTATTTCCCAGTGCTCGAGCATCTCCTGCCCAATTTCAGCAAAGTCGGGATGCTGTTTGATGTAAGAGCGAACGTCACTCGCCGTCTCCGAAATCGCGGTGTCAATCTCCTCTAGCGTCTCTTTGACCCTTGCGGGCGTGCTTCCCAACCGTGTCTCACCAAATCTCCGGAGCAGCTTCGCGTCCGGCCACCTGGTCGTTCCGTTGAGCGTGAGCGCGAGGCTGTCCTTGGCTAAGTACACTGAAGTGGTAACAAGGTCGTAGACCGGCGCAAGTCTTGCCGCGCCAAGGACATCATCGTAAACGATTCCGAAGTTTTTCAGATGTGCATCGCCATTGCGCAAGGCGCAGTTGAGCGCGATGAGTGTGAACAGCCTGTCGAGATCTTTGTTTGCGTGCGGAGAGTTCGCGAATTGCTCGAAGCGTTTCATGATGGAAGTCTCGTAGCTGCCCCGGTACTTCTCTTCTGTCCGCCGGCCGTTTAGTACGCAGAAATCCTCGAACCCACGATACGTACCATCCTTTCTCAGGTCAAAGCGATCGATCACAAGGGCCATGCCATCTTCGGCGAGCCGGTAGGGGGGTACTTCGAGTCCGCATTTCTTAGCGACCGTGAGACAGAAATGCTCGTTCGCGGCTAGTTGCGGATACTCGTTCGTTTCCCAAAGTTTAACGATGTGGGTGGCGCCCTTATAGCTCTGAGAAAGCCTGGGTCGTGCGTCTTTCACCCCCTCGAAAGACGTCTCGTCGCGCACGAAAACCTTTGGCTGCACACCGCTAATCCCTGAAAACGAAGCAAATTTATCGATCAGGTAGCGAAATAGATCTCCGCCACGCCTACGTTCGAGAATCTCGTCCACAGATTGAAAAGGAACTTCCTCATTCAGTTCTTCTTTCTCGCCAGTCAGTCGGATCCGCCCCACTTGTGAGCGTCCTACGATGGACAGCAAGTCAAAGTCGTCGAAGGTACCCGTAGCCTTGGCGAACGCTAGGCGGAGCCGCTCCCGGAGCAGGCCCTCGGGCAAATTCATCTCGAAGATCGGCAGAAGCCCGAAGCGAGCGTCCCAGGACCTCAGTCGCACAGGCATCGTGACTGACACTGCTCGCTCGGGAGACGTGTCGGGTTTGTACGCGAACGTGCTACCGCGCTCCCCGTTCCGTTCGAGCAGTCCGGCCTCAGCGCTGTCGGCCCAAACTTTGATCATGGCGATCCTCTTCCATCAGATCATCGAGGGTGGGTCGAGCTGAGTTCGCACTTTGCAGTTTTAGCTCAAGCCCCAGAATCGCGAGAATTCTCGTGATTTTGGAGAATCCAAGCTCTCCTGTGCGGCCGTTCTCCAGTGCCTCCAGAGTCGATCGACTGATATTGGCTCTGTGCGCAAGCTCCTTTTGGCTCAGCCCCAGCTTCTTTCGCTCGGAGGCGATCTCCCTTCCGATAACAGTGATCGACGGCATACACACAATATATCAGGCATACGCTTCTGTTTCAATGCAAATGACCTATATACTGGTCACTCAGATCCGGCGGGATGTTCACGAGTGTAGCCCACACGATAAGTGGCTCAAAAGCGGGCCCACTGCAGGTGTCTAGGTTTAGGGTTCACTCTACTTGTCCTGGATGCATTAAAGGCCTGCGAGCCGCATGTCGAGCACCCAAAAACATCGCTCACGTGCCCAAGAACGTCACCATTGGCCCCCTAGGAGTCGCCTCGGACCGCCTTTGGGCGGCGTGTTTCTCGAATTCTTCTGGCGATCGATAACTAAGGGCAGAATGCAGGCGAAGCCGGTTGTAATACTCCTCCATGAATTCCTTTAGTCCTTGTTCCAGCTGTGTGAAGTCTCGATAAACACTGGCGTTGATCTCCTCGCGCTTGAGCGTCTTCAGAAAACTCTCGCAAGTGGCGTTGTCATAGGGATTCGCTGGCCTGCTCATGCTTGGGATCATCCTATGCTCGTGGAGTGCATGCATGTAATCTCGGCAAACGTATTGCACACCTTGATCGGAGTGGTGCACGACTCCTGGCGGGGGCTGTCGATTCGCAACGGCATGCATCAAAGCGCGAAGCGGAAGTTTGGCTTGTAAGGTCCGCCCAAGTGCCCAGCCGACGACGATGCGAGAAAAAGCGTCCAGAATCACCGCAAGATAAACAAACTCCGTCCTGAGACGAACGTAGGTGATGTCAGCGATCCAAAGCTGATTCGGACCGAACAATCCCATCCGCCTAGGTAGGTTTAGGTAGCTTTGGACCGCGCGAACGTCATTGTGCGAAGCGGTGGAGGGCCCTTGTCGAACGGTCAACAGATTGTCTTCGCGCATGATTCGCGCCACCCGCTTGTGATTTACGATCATTCCGCATTGGCGTAGTTGCGCAGTCACCCGCCTGTAGCCGTAGCGCCAACAATGTTCCAAGACAACATCTTGAATGGCCGACCGCAAGCTCATCTCTTCCTCAGCAGGCCATCCATTCCGCAAATAGCGATAGAATCCCGCCCGGCTCACCTGAGCCATTTGGCACAGTCGCTCGACATTCGCACCGCCTTGCAGCGGCATCCGCGATCTTATTTCGTCGTAGATACCTCGCCGCCAGAGGCTCGCCTCTGCCGACGTCGAGCCCCTACTCTTTGCAAGGCACGTTTGAAAAAATCCAGCTCCATCGTTTTGTTTGCCAACACTCGCTTGAGAGCGAGGATTTGCCTGCGCAATATGACTTCGCGCGAACGCCCACTCGGGGGATCCGTCGTCTGTTCCAATCTGTGACGCCAGCCGTACATCAGATGACGAGCTACCCCGAGCTCTCGCGAAAGCTTCGAGATGTTGTCGCACGCGTTCATTCGCTCAACGGCCTGCCTTCGAAACTCGTTGCTGTACCGCTCACGCCTTTTTCGCTCCACTTTGCAGCTCCTTTCCCGCAAAGTGTTCGATACAGAAGTGTCTCAGTCTAGGGGTTCACTCCAAAAAAACCAGCTTTTTCATGAATTCTTTCGTCTAGCGACGCACGCACGCTCACTAGCCACGTACCTCGTTTTAAGTCTCTTGACTGTCTGCGTGGAAGATTAACCCCGAAACGTTATCCCGTTGCTTGTACTTGGCCTTGCGTACTTTATGTAGCACCGTTTTACACAGTATTTGGGGCTTGTTGGACCGAAGTGGACCACCATTTTCAACCGATTCCGGGAACAGTGATCGTTCTTGTTTCTTGAAACGGCGCTCGCGTGAACCCGTAGCGTCTATGACGATCCCGGGGTTTCTGGCTGCTCGGAAACACGGCTTTACGCGATAGCTGCTCGTGCACGTACGGATCTCCGCCGTGGTTCTCCCTGAAAATCTTCGACCTCGGAAATTGAATATATATTTTCGTGTTCGCACCGCTTGCACCGGGCCGCGAACGTGCGGGGTGCCTCAATTTCCCCGCATTCGAGTTTTTCTCGCAAACTCGAAACCCTCGCAGAAACGGGAATGGGCTCGCGGCAGGCTACACAAAGAACACCGTGGTAGCTGCTTATTAGTTCAGCATTCATTCGAACCCCTCGACGTGTGTGGCTGGGAGTGGCGCAGCATATCATCAGGCCCAGGCAGTGTCCATTGGACACTATCTAGAGGGCATACGCCTTGAGAAACGCGAAAACCACAACGCCGGTGATTGAAACGTACAGCCAGATCGGGAACGTCAAGCGTGCAACTCGGCGGTGCGTCGCGAACCGGCCCGTCAGAGAGAAAAAGAACGTCGTGAGCACCATGGGCAACGCGACGACGGACAGGAGCACGTGGCTCACTAAAATGGAAAGGTACAGCGTGCGCACCGCGCCATGACCGGGGAAAATCGTGTCACCGTGCAGTGCGTGGTTCACGATATAGCTGATGAGAAAAACGGAAGAGAACGCGAAGGCAAGAAGCATGCTCGTGCGATGTGCTTCCACGCGGTGATGATTGATGAAATACAATCCCACGCAGAGTGCGATCGCGCACAATCCGTTCAGAAGCGCGTTTAGGGCCGGCAAGAACATCCAGCGCCTGGCGAAATCAGCCGAGGGATGATGCATGTAGAGCAGCCACAGTAGGAATGATATGGCGAGGCCGCTCACCACGACGATGGCGCCAACCATTGGGCGCGGACTAATTTCAGCCCGTGCCATATTCATTGATTGTTCTCCAGAGCGTCCTTGATAGCCGTCAGTGACTTTTGAAGCGCGGAAGCTGAGCGGTCCACCGCAACCTTCCGGACAATTGATCCCTTGAAACCAGTCAGTCCGGCCTGCTCGGACCCCATCGCCATGATTAGATAAAACCCAGGTTGCTTGGGATCTGGTGTCTCCGAAGCACAGAACGTCAAGTCCAGTGCCGTCTCAAAGTAGTGACTGGAGTAGAGCTGTTTCTCGGCGATCGTGTACTCTGGCTCTGTGGGACCGTTCCCTCGCATGGTCAGTACGTGCACAACCCGCAATGTCGGCTTCAATCCGAATTTCACCTTGGCCCAATAAAACGTGTCGTCCACGCGCGCCGGCTTTCCATCCGGATACGTAAGAAGGTAGTTGTAAAATTCGGGAAGATACTTTGGCAAGGCTTTTGAGTAGCTGAGCATGTACCTGAACTGCTCTGGCACTTCTGTCGGATTGCGTTTGTCGTTGTAGACCCCCAGGACCTGGTTCCCTGCCCGTTGGTAGGCGGCGAGACGTTCGAGCACTGTTTTCTGGAGGAGTTCGTCCACCTTTTGTCCCGCGTCGGGAGCTGACAAGTCAACGGATTGATGAAGCTCTTCGATGGAGCTCGCCGGCATTTGAATTTGGCAATTACCGGTCTTGCAATCTCTCAATGCCTTGATGTCCTCATCGTCAAACGTGAAGCCTTTCAGGTCGGAAAGCTCCGGAGGAGTGCTGAATTGACCGATAGCGACGTAGCCGGGAAGTTTCCGTAGGCGGTCGAAGTCACGCGAGAACTTGAGATAACTTTCTGGCGTGGCATGGATATAGATGGCGCCGAACACGAAGATTTCATCTGCCGTGCGGGAGTGCAGTGTCTTGGCAACGGCTTCTCCGCTGCGGATCTTTGACATCTGCTCATCCGTAAGTCCGATGTAGTCCCTGAAATAGGTTTGCAGATCCGGATTGGTCTGAGAAGAACAGGTCGCAGCAGCCGCTAGAATCACTCCGAACAACATAGCGATCTCTATGATTAGACGCATCGACGGTCTCGTCCCTCTCACCGTAATCATATATGTCTTCCCATAGAGTCGAGTTCGACCCGACACACATCGCTGAAGGCTCTCAACGGGCCTGCCCCGTTCGCGGCCCTGGATTCGATTTCCTCGGGCGTGAGATTTGGTTTCGCGTACGTCTCCACGATTTCTCTTACCACATGCTCCGCGGTTGTTAGCACGCCTGGCGAGGAACTCAGCCGCATACGGCTCAACAGGGCATATGCGGGAATTAGATTCTTAGGCTCGGTTTCGTTGTGCTCCAGAGCGTCCACCAACAGCCGCGCGCTTTCCGTGATGAAATCCGAATACAGCTCCTCGCGGCGAAAGATCTTTCTCGCCACTAGATCGCGACGATCCTGATGTCTCTGAGTTATCCAGGTACTGATGCTAGAACCCAAAGCGCCTACGAGCGATCCGAAGATGGCGGCCAAAGCCGCGGTCGTGTCAGTACTGCCCGACAACACTTTGACTAAACTCATTTCTTATCGAGCACCAACAGGAGGAAGACTAAAGGAAGATAAGCAATCGACGCGGCCAGCAGTTGTCGCGCCGCCGCGTTCGACCTATGAAAAGCAAAACGTCCGTTGTAGTAAAGGAAGATCGATCCGAGAACGAGAGCCCCGCCAGTAGAAACAAGGTCCCATTTTCCGACAAACATCGGCATCAATGTAATTGGGACGAGGACTAGCG
>Ga0335077_10007176_pt1 | contig 13783 bp, 15 predicted proteins | sample Lox_Sample_31_FD_207151 | JGI IMG/M metagenome (GOLD analysis project Ga0335077, IMG submission 207151) | Soil microbial communities from Loxahatchee National Wildlife Refuge, Florida, United States - Lox_Sample_3.1 | ecosystem: Environmental > Terrestrial > Soil > Wetlands | place: USA...
GGCGTGTCCGGGTGGTGGAGGGCGCGTCCGGGGCGGTGGAGGGCGCGTCCGGGTGGTGGAGGGCGCGTCCGGGTGGTGGAGGGCGCGGCGGCCGACGGCGGCCTCGGGGACGGCCTGCGCCAGACCACAAGCCGAGCCATCAGGGCCTGGGTCCACCGACCCAGCCCCACGATCTACGGGACAGGCCCGCGATCTACGGGACAGGCCTTAAGCGGTCAGCTTGACCGCGGCCAGCGGCCCGTCTCCACCGACCCAGTCCCACGATCTACGGGACAGGCCTTAAGCGGTCAGCTTGACCGCGGCCAGCGGCCCGTCTCCACCGACCCGGTCCCACGATCTACGGGACAGGCGCTAGGCGGTCAGCTTGACCGCGGCCAGCAGCCCGTCGCCGACGGGCAGCAGCAGCGGCACCAGGCTGCTGTCTGCGGCGACCAGGTCCCTAAGCTCGCCGACGGCGAGCGAGTCAGGGTCCCGGTGGGCGATGTTGGGGCTCTCGTCCTCCCACAGTGCATTGTCGAAGGCGACGATCCCGCCAGGCCGGAGCAGGCGCAGCGCAGCGGCGAGGTACTCGGGGAACTCGCGCTTGTCGGCGTCGCAGAACACCAGGTCATAGGCGCCGTCGGCAAGCCTGGGCAGCACCTCGAGCGCGCGGCCGGTGATCAGCCGGTACCTGGCGGAGCCGAAGCCGGCCTGGGCGAACACTGCCCTGGCCAGCCGATGATGCTCGGGCTCGGTGTCCACGCTGGTGAGCACCGATCCCTGGCGCATGCCGCGCAGCAGCCAGAGACCCGAGGTGCCGAATCCGGTGCCGATCTCGACCACGGCCCTGGCTCCGATCGCGCTCGCGAGGAAACGCAGCGTGGCACCGGTCAGCGGGGCCACCGGCATGGCACCGCCGAGCCGCTCGGCGTTCGCGCGCGCCGTCAGCAGCGCCTCATCCTCGGCGGCGAACTCGTCGAGTATGACGGTGACGTCTGGGCGGATGATAGGGGCCTCCGGTAGCTTGGGTAGAACTTCCGCGCCGCAGCCTAACGTTAGCCAAGGTCAGCGGGGAACAGGCCAGGCGGGCCATACGTTCACGGTTTGCGTCCCCTGCGCGGTGGTCCAACCACGCGGCACGCATGGCGGTTCAAGCGGTCCGAGGAAGGCTGATGCAGACGCAGGCGCAAGGCGATGCCGGGCCCGGACCGGTCCCGGCCGAGGAGTGGACGCCGCCGAGCTGGGAGGACGTGGTCAAAGACCACTCGGCCCGGGTGTACCGGCTGGCCTACCGGCTGACCGGCAACAGCCATGACGCCGAGGACCTCACCCAGGAGGTCTTCGTCCGGGTGTTCCGCTCCCTGCCGAGCTACACGCCGGGAACCTTCGAAGGCTGGCTGCACCGGATCACCACCAACCTGTTCCTCGACATCACCCGCCGCCGCCAGCGGATCAGGTTCGAAGGGCTCGGCGAGGAGACCGCCGCGAAGCTCAGAGGGGCAGAGCCGACGCCGTCCCAGGCCTTTGACGACCGCCATTTCGACCACGACGTGGCGGCCGCGCTGGCCGACCTGCCGCCCGAGTATCGGGCCGCGGTCGTGCTGTGCGACATCGAGGGACTGACCTACGAGGAAATCGCTGACGCGCTCGACGTCAAGCTCGGAACGGTGCGCAGCCGGATCCACCGCGGCCGGGCCCAGCTCCGCGCCGCGCTTGAGCACCGCAGGCCGCGGCACGCGGCCGCTCCTCGCAGCGAGCCGGCCGAGCCTGTCGTCGGGGTGATGGCCGACGAGGTGGGCGTGCCGTGAGTCACCTGGGCCGCTGGCTGTCGGCGCTGGTCGACGGGGAACTCGATCCGCAGGAGCGGGACCGGGTGCTCAACCATGTGGCCGGGTGCCAGGGCTGCCTGGACGAGGTCAACGCCATGCGCGCGCTCAAGCGCCGGCTGACGGCGCTCGGCGAGACGTCGACGGACGATGCGATCGCCGGCAGGCTCATCGACCTGGCGCAATCCGACCAGGCCAGGCTGCCCGGCGCTGTACTCGGCCCGGTCAGGCCGGGCCGGGCCAGGCGGCGGGAGGCCGGGCAGGCCTGGCGGGTGACCGCTAGCTCGGCCGGGAGCGTGATCGCCGTGATCGGCATCGCCGCCTTCCTGCTCGGGAACTCCGCCGCCGCGCCGCCTGCGCCCAAGGTGACCCCGTCGGTCGACTCGTACCTGCTCCAGCATGCCTACGACGCCGGCCAGGAGCCCGCGGTGTCGGGCTCTGGTTCGTCGCTGCTCGTCCCCGATCCCGCCACGGACGGCCCGGGCCGGGTCGATCCGTGGCAGCTCGGCCCGGTGCGCTCCGGGCCCGTCATCGGCCCGATGGCGGTCAGCCCGAGCGCTCCGCCGCCGGGCAATCAGCCAGCCGGAGTCGCCGGTCAGCCGCGCGGCGACCACCGAACGCACCATAAGGCCAGCTAGCAGCCATGCTCTGGCTCTACTGGAGGCGCGTCAGGCACGTAGTCATCGGGTTCGGCGTTGCGCTAGCCATGGTTACCGCGCTCGTCCTCGTCGCCGTCGCGATCGGCGGCCCGGATGGCCAAGCCACGCCGCGGTCGCGACGGCTGCCCGAGGCGCTGCCGTTGCGCCGGTCCGCCGCCGCGCGCGCTGACGCGAGCCGGGTGCGGCACGGCCTGACCCTGATGGCCGCGGCGGCCGCCGCCTGCCGGTCGGTCTCCTACCACGGCGTCCAGATGGTGGCATGGTCAGACGCGGCGGGCTCGGATGCCTACCTGATCGAGGTGTGGCACAGGTCGGGCCAGCCGGAGCTTGCCCAGGGCGACGATGACGTAGACGACCATGTGCCGGGCGCCGACGCGAGCAGCGATGCCGCCATCGGGGTGCTGAGCATCTCGCCGCGAGTGCTCGACCTGCTCCGCGCCAACTACGTGATCGAGTACGCGGGCACCGGCACGTCCAGTGACCGGCCGGCCAGGATCGTCGAGGTGCGGCGCCGTGACGGGACGCTGGCGGCACGCTACTGGCTTGACCTGGTCACCGGGCTGCCGCTGCGCCGCGAGATGTTCGGCGCGCACGGCGGGCTGGTCAACGAGGGCACGTTCATCAAGCTGGAGATCGGCGGCGAGGGGGTGGGCGCGGTCCCCGCGGTGCGGGCGCCGGCCTGGCTCACCTCGCCGGCCATGGCCGAGATCACCATGCTGCGCAACCGTGGCTGGACGGTCCCGGGAACGCTCGCCGGCAACCTCACGCTCATCGGGCTGACCAGGACGGCCACCAGGTCAGGTCCGGTGGTCGACGCGTCCTACTCCGACGGGCTCTCCGTGGTGTCGGTGTTCATGCAGCGCGGCGTCCTGCCCGGCGCGATCCGTGGCTGGCAGCCCGCCGACGTCGGCGGTCTGCCCGTCTACCTGACCCAGGAGTCCGATCTCGGCGAGCGCGGCACCGCCTGGTCGTCGGACGGCTTCGTGTACACGGTGATCGCCGACGCGCCGCAGGGGACCGTGAACGAGGTGATCGTGCAGCTGCCGCATGACCGGCACGTCGGTGTCTGGGCACGGGTCGGCCGCGGCCTGAAGCGGATCGGCTCCTGGTTCGATCCCTTCGGCTGACGCCACAGTGCCGCCTCGGGGTTACGCCGCAGTGCCGCCTTGCGGTTACTCTGAAGACAGCGACAGCTGTCGCGTGCATGGCGACGACATCCGCGGCAACGACGACGGGAGCGCGAGCAGCGTGTTCGACCTGTCCCCATTCAAGATCATTGCGCTCGTCCTTATCGGCCTGATTGTCTTCGGCCCCGAGCAGCTGCCGCGGATGGCTGCCCAGGCCGGACAGGTTCTGCGGGACATGCGCAAGCTCATGGACAGGGCGCGAGCTGACCTGGCCGACAACCTCGGCCCCGAGTTCGCCGAGTTCGACCTCAACGACCTGAATCCGCGCACGTTCGTGCGCAAGCACCTGCTTGACGGGCTCGACGACGACGAGCAGTGGTCCGGCCAGCCGGAGATTCTGGCCGACGGCACCGCCGAGATCCTGAGCGAGAGTTACGGGGAGTCCGAGCGGCTGACGGTCGGCGAGGTGCCGCCGTGGGACGCCGAGGCGACCTGAGCGCGCTCAGACCGGCGTGAGCCCGAGCTGACGCCCGACCAGGCTGCGCGTCCTGCCGCCGATCAGGCCGGCGATCCTGGTCAGCTCGACGGCCGCTGCCGCCTCGGGTGCCGCGAGGACGAGCGGCAGGCCCTCGTCGCCCGCTTCGCGCAGCCGCAGGTCGATCGGGACCTCGCCGAGCAGCGGCACCTCCGAGCCCACCAGCCGGGTCAGCGCCGCCGCGACCGACTGGCCGCCGCCCTTGCCGAACACCTCGATCCGCTCTCCGCAATGCGGGCACGGCAGATACGCCATATTTTCGATAACGCCCACCACGCGCTGGTGCAGCTGGCTGGCCAGCGACCCTGCCCGCTCGGCCACCTCGGCCGCCGCCGCCTGCGGTGTCGTCACCACGATCAGCTCGGCGCCTGGGATCAGGTGCCCGGCCGAGATGGCCACGTCGCCGGTGCCCGGTGGCAGGTCGAGCAGCAGGACGTCCAGGTCGCCCCAGTACACGTCGGCGAGGAACTGCTGCAGCAGGCGGTGCAGGATCGGGCCGCGCAGGGGCAGCGGCTCGTTGCCCTTTTTCAGCATGCCGCTTGAAATGGCCTTCACGCCGTGCGCCACCGGCGGCATGATCATCTGCTCGACCTGGGTCGGCTTGCCGGAGACGCCGAGCATCCGCGGCACGGAGTGACCGTAGATATCGGCGTCGAGCAACCCTACCTTCTGCCCGGACGCCGCGAGTGCCGCGGCCAGGTTGACCGTGACCGACGACTTACCCACGCCGCCCTTGCCGCTGGCGACCGCATAGACCTTGGTCAGCGAGGTGGGGCTGGCGAACGGTATCTCGCGTTCCGGCTTGCCGCCGCGGAGCCTGCTGGCGAGCTCGCCGCGCTGCTTGTCGCTCATCACGTCAAGCTCGACGCGGACCGCGCTGACGCCGGGCAGCGCGCCTACCGCGGCGCGCACGTCGCGGGTGATGGTGTCGCGCAGCGGGCAGCCTGAGACCGTCAGCCACACGTCTACCCGCACCGAGCCGTCCGGCCCGACCTCGACGTTCTTGACCATCCCCAGGTCGGTAATCGGTCGCCGGATCTCCGGGTCGAGCACGCCGGCCAGCGCCTGCATCACCTGCTCGACGCCCGGGGCGCCGGTCACCTGACCCGGCTGGGCGGCTGAGGCTGGCTCTGGCGGCGAAGTCGTGGACATGAACCCATGCTAGAAGGACCCGGCCACCTCATCGAACGGTCTGGCATAGGATCATCGGTCCATGACGAGCACCGACCGGCCGCGGCGGTCCTGCCTGACCGTTCCTGGCAGCAGCGAGCGGTTCCTCGCCAAGGCCGGTGAACTGACCGCTGACGAGGTGATACTCGACCTTGAGGACTCGGTCGCGCCGGCGGCGAAGGACCAGGCGCGGGCGCATGTCGCGGCGGCGGTCGGTGCGGGCATCTGGGGCAGCCGAGTGCTTGCGGTCCGCGTCAACGACGTGACCAGCCAGTGGGCGCACCGCGACGTAATCGGCGTGGTCGAGCGGTCCGGCGGCCGGCTGGACGCTATCGTCCTGCCCAAGGTCACCTCGGCCGCCCACGTTACCTGGCTCGACCTGCTGCTCGGCCAGGTCGAGCGGGAGGCGGGCCTGGATTTCGGTCAGATCGCGATCGAGGCGCAGATCGAGGACGCCGCGGGCCTCGCCGCCGCCGACGCCATCGCCGCCGCATCGCCCAGGCTCGCTGCCCTGGTCTTCGGCCCGGCGGACTTCATGGCCAGCGTCGGGATGCGCTCACTGCGGATCGGCGCGCAGCCCGATGGCTACCCCGGCGGCGATGCGTTCCACTACCCGCTGATGCGCATCCTCGTCGCGGCCAGGGCGGCGGGCCTGCAGGCCATCGACGGGCCGTACGCGGCGATCGCGGACCTCAACGGACTCGCCACATCCTGCGCGAGCGCAGCCGCCCTGGGCTTCGACGGCAAATGGGTGGTCCACCCCGGTCAGATCGCCACGGCGAACGCCGCATTCACGCCCAGTCAGCAGGACTACGACCGGGCCGAGCTGATCATCGACGCCTATGCCCATGCCGCGGCGACGCGGCGCGGCGCGGCGATGCTCGATGGCGAGATGATCGACGAGGCGTCGCGCAAGCTCGCCCTGGCCGCCGCGGCCCGCGGCCGCGCCGCCGGCCTGTCGAGGACCAAGCGCCGCACGCCGCACTGACCTGAGGGTCTATCCTCAGCCCTACCGTCGGCGGCCTATCGTCGACGTTCGACAGCGCTGGGGGCGGGCGTTTGCCAGCGACCCGGGCCGAGCATCGTACTAGCTGGGGTGCACGTGCGGCGATCGACCGACCGGACGCGGCGTTGAGGCGATGGACCTGACCTGCCCGCGCTGCGGTAGCCCGGCGACGCCGCCCAGTGACGCGGCAGGCAGCTGGCGGTGCGCCACGCACGGCGACATCTACCCGCTCTGGCAGGTGCCGGCCGTGTCGCCGCAAGGGCAGGCTGAGCTGACCGCCCGCGCTGTCGTTCCCGTCATGCTGCCCTGGCCGCTGCCCGACGGATGGCTGGTCAGCGGATTCGCCGCGGTCGGCGCCGAGACGAGCGGCGTCCGAGGCACGGTCGTCGCCCTGTCCGGGCCTAACCCGGTCGGCGGTCTGGCCGAGATGCTGCTGATCTGCGAGGAGCTCGGGGTAGGCCTCGGCGCCCACTGCGCGGGGATCGAAGGCCCCGATCCCGGTGCCGACCTCCTGGCCTGTTCCCCGCATGCGCAGGTCGAGCACGGCAACCACGAGTTCCCGCTCTGGCACGTGGACGCGCCGGGCTGCGCCGCGTTCGCCGGCGAGGTGATGGGCAGCTGGCTGTGGGTCCTGCTGTGGCCGGACACGGCGGGAACCATGCTGGTTGAGCCGATGCGGCTGATCGACCTGCGCGATCCAGGTCAGGAACTCGATCTGCCGTTCGGAGCCCGGTCGCCGCGCCTGCCCGGCTAGGACGGCTACAGTCGCCTCGTGCGCGCCGACCTGCACTGCCACAGCTCCGCATCTGACGGGACCAGGCCGCCCGCCGAGATGATGCGAAGAGCCGCGGCGGCCGGCCTCGACGTGATCGCGCTGACCGATCACGACACCGTGGCGGGAATCGCGCAGGCGGCCGCCGCGCTGCCGCCCTCGCTGACCCTGATTCCCGGCATGGAGCTCTCCTGCCGGCGCGACGAGCACAGCATTCACCTGCTCTGCTACCTGTTCGACCCGGACCACGCCGCGCTGGCCGCGCAGCGCCGCGCCCTCGCCGAGACCAGGATGGACCGGGCCAGGGCGATGGTCGGCAGGCTCGCCGAGCTCGGCGCGCCGGTGACCTGGGAGCAGGTGCGCGCGATCGCTGGCGACGCGGTGATCGGTCGGCCACATATCGCCAGGGCGATGGTCGAGTCCGGCGTGATCGCCTCGGCCGATCAGGCGTTCACGCCGGAGTGGATCGGGACGGGCGGCAGGGCCTACGTGCACAAGTACGCGCTCGACCCGGCGGAGGCGATCGCCCTCGTGCACAATGCGGGCGGCGTGACCGTGCTCGCCCACCCGTTCGCTGTCACCCGGGGCTGGACCGTGCCCGAGCGGCTGATCACCGATCTGGCGAGCTCCGGGCTGGACGGGGTCGAGGTCGCGCATCCCGACCACGACGCCGAGCAGCGCGCCGAGCTCGCGGCGCTCGCCCGCGGCCATGACCTGGCGGTGACCGGCGGAAGCGACGACCACGGAGAACTTACCGGCGACCGGGTGGGCTGCGAGTCGACCGATGCCCAGGACCTCGAGCAGCTGCTCGCCGCCGCGTCGGGCGCCCAGGTGATCACCGGGTGATCTCGTCGGCCGCCTGATCCTGAGCGGGGCCTGGGCGTTCGTCGCGACGACGCTGTTCGTGCGGCGCGTTGCCCCGGTTGGCGGCGCGGTCGCCTTTCGGTGCGGCTATTGTCGCAGTCGACGCCGCGCTCTGGCTGACGATGCGATTCTCCGCAGTGATACTCAGGGAGGCCGGGCGCCGGCCGGCCAGAGCCAACCCGGAGGGAGAGGCAGGGCGATGGACGCGAGGATCGAGCGGATCGCCGGTTCCGTCAACAGCTGGGTGGTCGGCGACGACGACGAGGTGATCGTCATCGATCCTGGCGAGTCGGCGTCTGAGGTGCTGCGTATCGTCGGCGAGCGCGAGGTGCTCGCGGTGATCTGCACGCACGGGCACGCGAGGCACGCCGCCGCCGCCTTTGAGGTGGCCAAGCGGGACGAGGCGCCGGTCGCGCTGCACGCGGCGGACCGGCTGACCTGGCGGGAGGCGCAGTCGGGCGCCGAGCCGGACATCTGGATCGAGGACGGCGGCCGGTTCGATGTGTCCGATGTCACCCTGGAGGTCATTCACGCGCCAGGGCACACCCCGGGGTCGGTCTGCCTGTACAGCGAGGAGCTGTCCGCGCTGTTCTCGGGCGACGTAGTGGGCGGGAACGGCCCGGTGCCGCACGAGGGCTACTTCGAGGACTTTCCGCGGCAGCTGAGCTCGATCGGCGCGAACGTGCTCACCCTGGACAAGAAGACGAGGATCCTGCCCGGCCACGGGGAGGAGAGCAGCGTCGAGGCCGCCGAGCGGCGGTTCGATTCCTGGGTCTCGGCCGGACCTGAGGGGCTGATCGACGAGTCAGCGGACTAGCCCGACGGTGGAGCAGCTTGGCTTCGAGGGAATGCCGCGGCGGCTCTACCCGTGCACGCCGAGCCGGCTGCGGGCGTGGCTTGACTGCCCGCGGCGATACCGGATGACCTACCTGGACCGCCCGGCGCCGCCGAAAGGGCCGCCATGGGCGCACAACAGCCTCGGCGCCAGCGTGCACAACGCGCTGGCCGGCTGGTGGCGGCTGCCCGTGGCCGAGCGGACGCCCGCGGCGGCCGTGTTGCTGCTTGAGCGTGGCTGGCTCACCGACGGATTCGCCGACGACGCCCAGTCCGCCCAGTACCTGCGCCGCTCGACCGCGATGGTGCGGGACTACGTGGCCCGGCTCGACCCGGCCTGCGAGCCGGCCGGGGTAGAGCGCACGGTCGGCACCAAGACCGACCTGATCGCGGTCTCCGGCCGGATCGACCGCCTCGACGACCGGCCGGTCGCCGGCCGCGAGCTGCGGCGCGAGCTTGTGGTGGTCGACTACAAGACCGGTCGGCGCCCGCTCACCGCGGACGACGCCCGATCCTCGCTCGCGCTCGCCCTGTACGCGGTTGCCGCAGGGCGGGTGCTGCGCCGGCCCTGCACGGCGGTGGAACTGCACCACCTGCCCACCGGGGAGGTGGCGCGCTGGGACCACACGGCCGACTCGCTCGGCCGGCAGCTGCGGCGGGCAGAGGACATCGCCGGCGAGTGCTCGGCCGCCGACGAGAGCTTCCGCGCCGAGCCGGAGTCCGGGCGCGGTGACGTGGTCTTCCCGCCGAGCCCGGGATCGTGGTGCGGCTGGTGCGACTTCCGCGCCCAGTGCGCGGAGGGCCGGGCCGCGTCGGCGCAGCGCAGGCCATGGGACGGTCTGGCCGACGACGACGCGGACGCCGACCCGCTCGCCTAGCCGGCCGCCCGCGCGTCAGCGGGCCGACTCGGCCTGGTTCCAGAACGCGGTGAGCATGGCCGCCGTGGTCTCCGGCGCCTCGACCGTCGGCGAGTGCCCGGCACTGGGCAGGCAGACCCGCTGCGCGCCGAGCCGCTTGGCCATCAGGTCCTGGACGTCCGGCGGCCATGCGTCGTCGTTCTCGCCGTAGCTGACCAGCTTGGGCAGCCTGTCCAGGGCCGCAAGCTCGTCGGTCAGGTCGGGACAGCCGAGCAGGTGGCCGGCCATCACGGCGAGCCCGAGCGGGCAGCTGAGCAGCGCCCGCTCGGCGAGGAACTCGATGATCTCCTCCGGCGTGCCCTCCGCCTCCGCCTGCGGGCGCAGCTGGGCGTTCCAGAGCTGCGTGATCATGGTTCCCATCATCTCGACGTCGCCCGCCGCTGGCTCGAGGTAGGCGAGCAGGTCGCGCAGGGCCTGGGCGCGGTCGCCGCCGATGGCGTGCGGGCCCGAGCCGAGCAGGGTCAGAGACAAGTAGGCGGCCGGGCTGCCGAGCGCCGCCTGGCGCGCCACCAGGCCGCCGAACGAGTGGCCGAGCAGATGCACTCGCCCGGTGTCACCGGCCACCGTGGCGGCCACCGCGGTCAGGTCCTCGCCGAGCTGGTCAAGCTCGTACTGCGCGCTGGTGGCGGCCCGCGGGGACTGATACTGCCCGCGCATGTCGATCGCCACGACGCAGCGTCCGGCATCGGCGAGCGGCTCGAGCACCGACAGGAAGTCTTCCTTGCTCCCGGTGTAGCCGGGGATGAGCAAGGCCGGCTGCCGCTCGCTGACGCCATTCGCCGGGTCGGCGGCCAGGGCGGCAAAGCGGCCGCGGTAGGTCTCGATGACGACCGGCCTGACCTGAGGGGACCTTCGCAGCGACCGGGGAGTGCTCACGGGGCGGCAGCCTACCTAGCCTGGATCAGCGGGACCTGACTCTAGCCGAGCAAAAGGGGGTCGTATCGTACCTCGGTGGTTCAGGGAGTCTCAATGTCACGGCGTTCCGCCTGGTTGGCGGGCCGGGTGGAACCCGACCTCCGGTCGTCGGCGCGGCCTTCGCCGGTCCGGCCGCCACGGCCGCGGCGCGGCCTGCGGCTCCTGCGGCGCGGCTCGTCCGCCAGGTCGGCCGCCGCAGCCGGGTGGCCGGAAGCGGCGTGCTCGGGCTGCGCGTGGTGGGGCGCGTGGTCGGCCTGGGGCGCGTGCGGTGCCTGCGAGCCGTGCTCGGCGGCCGGCTGGCCGGTTCCGGCCAGCGGAACCCCGCCCCTGGTGCGCCGCCTGGCCGGCCTCGCGCGGCCCTGGTCGTGCTGGTCGGCGCCGTCGGCGCCTGCGCCGCGTGCGGTGGCCGGTCGTCGGCCACGGTCCCGGCTAGCGGCGGCTGACTGCGGCCGCGACCTGACCTTGCCGGTCTCGCCGATGTCCTCGAGGTCCTCGGCCTCGAGCCCGGCCCGCTCGCGCTGGGCACGTGGCAGGGTGCCGGCCGCGCCCGCCGGGATGGCAAGCGCGCTGAACAGGTGCTCCGAGGTGGAGTAGGTCTCGAGTGGCTCGGGCTGGCCGAGGTTCAGCGTCTCGCTGATCAGCTTCCACCGGCCCATGTCCTGCCAGTCGACGAAGGTCACGGCCACGCCGGTCCGCCCGGCACGCCCGGTCCTGCCGATCCGGTGCAGGTAGGCCTTATCGTCCTCGGGGCACTCGTAGTTCACCACGTGGGTCACGTCGTCGACGTCGAGGCCGCGGGCGGCGACGTCGGTGGCGACGAGCACGTCCACCTTGCCCGACCGGAACGCGCGCAGCGCCCGCTCGCGCTGGCTCTGGCCGAGGTCGCCGTGCACGGCCCCGGCGGCGAAGCCGCGCCGAGTCAGCTCGGCGGTCACCTGGTCACAGGCACGGCGGGTACGGCAGAACACGATCGTCAGGCCGCGTCCTTCGGCCTGCAGCACGCGGGCGAGCACCTCGATCTTGTCAAGCTGGTGGGCGCGGAACACGTGCTGGTCCGTGGTCGGCACGTGGGCAGGCTCGTCGTGGTGCTCGGCCCTGATGTGGATCGGCCGGTACAGGTGCCTCCTGGCCAGGGTCACGACCTCGGACGGCATGGTGGCCGAGAAGAGCATGGTCTGGCGGCTGTCCGGGGTCAGCCGCAGGATCGCCTCGACGTCGGGCAGGAAGCCGAGGTCGAGCATGCGGTCGGCCTCGTCGAGGACCAGGATGTCCACGCAGGACAGGCGGAGCTGGCCCTGGCGGGCCAGGTCGAGCAGCCGCCCTGGCGTGCCAACCACCACGTCCACGGTGGCGAGCGCCTCGATCTGCGGCTCGTAGGCACGCCCGCCGTAGAGCGTGACGACGTTGACGTCGCTGCCTGCCGACGCCGCCCTGAGATCGTCGGCGACCTGGATCGCCAGTTCCCTGGTCGGCACCACGACCAGGCCGCGCGGTGCCGCTGGCTTGCCGCGCTCGACCTGCAGGATGTGCTGGACGATCGGGATGCCGAAGGCGAGCGTCTTGCCCGTCCCTGTCCTTGCCTGGCCGATGACGTCATGTCGGTCAAGCGCGATCGGCAGGGTCAGCGCCTGGATCGGGAACGCCTCGGTGATGCCTACGGCCGCCAGCGCCGCGCAGATCGGCTCGGCGACGCCGAAGTCCACAAAGGGCACCCCGTCCGCCGCCACGGCGCCGGCCAGGTCAATAGGCAGGTCCGCCACAATAAGGTCGGTGCTTTCCGCTACCGGTGTAGCTAGGTCTTGCATAGTCAGGCTTCCGCCTCCATGAGTGGCCCGCGCCCCACCAGGCGGTTTTCCGTCCGGTCCGCGGGCCGCGGGACGATAGCTGACTCATCCGAGAATCGACCCGCCGCACTGACGGGCAGCGCTCCGGCCGCAGCTCATGCGGCTAGGTACGCACAAGGCAACCGGAAGGAGCCAGGCGCGGCCAGACCACGAACGGTTCTCATACCGCGCTACGTGATTCAACGCGCCCCGGGGTGATCGCATTCCACGATGAGGTCGCTGCTCAGTGTAGCAACGCCGGCTGACAGGCCAGGGTCTGCGGACCTGCCGTGCCGGTCACGGCGCGAATCCGATGGCGCGGGGCGTGGCGTTGTTACGCTGCGCTTGTGACCGCGCCAGACACCGATCCCGCGGGCCTGCAGGAATCCAGGTCTGCCGAGCCAGAAGCCCCGACCGATGGCGTCATCGACCTGCTCGGCCTGCTCGCCTACGCGTCGCTCGTGGCGTTCTTCCGCCTCGCCGACGACGCCTCGCTGGCGACAGAGCTGCCGGACAAGGCGGACCTGGCCGCCATGGCCGTGGCCCAGTTCGGCCACTTCGGCATGCTGCGCGACCGGATCGTGGAACTCGGCGCCGAGCCCGAGCAGGCCATGCAGCCGTTCGTGGACCCGATCGATGAGTTCCACGCGAGGACGGCGCCGTCCGACTGGCTGGAGGGCCTCGTCAAGGCCTACGTGGGGGACGGGATCGCGGCCGACTTCTACCGCGTCGTCGCGCAGCTTCTCGACCAGCCCACCCGGTCGCTGGTGCTGGCGGCCCTTGCCGACTCCGGGCACGCGCAGTTCGCGATCGCCCGGGTGCGTGAGGCGGTGGCGGCGGACCCCGCGGTGGGCGGGCGGCTGGCACTCTGGGCGCGCCGGCTCGTAGGCGAGGCGCTCAGCCAGGCGCAGCGGGTCGCGGCCGAGCGGGAACCGCTCGCCCGGCTGCTCGCCGGAGGCTCCGCAGCGCAGCTCGGCGAGATCGGCCGGATGTTCGCGGCGCTCACCGACGCGCACGCGCAGCGGATGGCCGCGCTCGGACTCGCCGAATAGCCGGGATCGGCCGCGCGAGGCGCCAGAGCGGAGAAAGAGCAGCGGAGAATCAGCTGCCGAACCCGATCCGCCGCGGCTCGTTCAGGTCGAGCTCGACGTAGGCGATCTTGTCGGCCGGCACCATGACGGTGCCTCGCCTGGCGTCGGTAACCACGAACACCGTGCCGTCGGCCAGGGCGGTAGTCAGGGCCCGCTGGATGTCCTCGGGCGAGGCCGTGGTCTCGACCACGAGCTCACGCGGCGCCATCTGTATGCCGATCTTGACTTCCATGCGGGCGATCCTCCGCTCGTCGTGCCTAGCGCC
>Ga0335077_10007181_pt1 | contig 13780 bp, 10 predicted proteins | sample Lox_Sample_31_FD_207151 | JGI IMG/M metagenome (GOLD analysis project Ga0335077, IMG submission 207151) | Soil microbial communities from Loxahatchee National Wildlife Refuge, Florida, United States - Lox_Sample_3.1 | ecosystem: Environmental > Terrestrial > Soil > Wetlands | place: USA...
AGTGATCGGGATGGCCGCGCCGCGCTGGCCAAGCGCACCGCCTTGGTTGAAAACCTCGTTCGATCGCTTTGGCAGGAGCACATCGAGGGCCTGAGAAACACCCCGTTCGCACTGGTGGCCTTGGGTGGTTTTGGGCGCAGCTGGCTTTTTCCCCACTCGGATATTGATCTGCTTTTTCTGCACGAGAACCATCAGACCGAAACCGAGTTCAAAGATCCGGTGCGACGCTTGTCGCAAGAACTCTGGGACATGCATTTGAAACTAAGTCCTGCCACTCGGACCCTCGCGGAGTGCGATCGGCTCGATCAAAACAATGTTGAGGCCACTCTCGCGTTGCTGGATTGCCGTTTTCTGGCCGGCAATGAGGAATTTTTTTCTCGCCTGCGCGAGAAGATTATTCCTAATCTCCTGATGCGTGAGGCGCAATCTTTGGTCCAGCGCCTGGCAGAGATCACGCGCGAGCGCCACGCAAAATACGGCGACACCGTTTTTCATCTCGAGCCCAATATTAAAGATGCACCCGGAGGATTGCGTGATTACAACGTTGCCTGCTGGCTCGCCCTGATCTCCGCCATTGACAAACTGCAGGATTGGCCCGATTCCAAAAAGCTTCTGCCCCCGTCCGCACGCCGTCAACTCGAGCCCGCGCTGGAGTTCCTTATCTCAGTGCGATGTTTTCTGCACTTTCAGCATGGCCGCGATGACAACGCCTTGACCTGGGGGGATCAGGACGAAGCGGCCGCCCGGATGATCGGAGTCTCCGAAGCTCTTTCTGCTGCGGATTGGATGCGCATTTATTTTGCGCATGCGCGTTCCATTCATCGTCACTCCATGCAGCTCCTGGAAGAAATTCCCGCCGCCAACTCATCCCTCTATCGGCAATTTCAGAATTGGCGCTCGCGGATTTCCAATTCCGAGTTCTCGGTTGTGGATGGCCTCATATTCCTGCAGCAGCCCACGTCCATCGAAGATCCGCAGTTGCTGTTTCAGCTTTTCGATTTTCTGGCTCATCACGGACTGAAGCTCAGCCGGACTACGGAATACCGAATCGAGCAGGTGCTGCCCTCACTCGCGGCCATGCCGCCGCGCGGCGCCGAGCTCTGGCAGCATTTGCAAGTAATCCTGCTCGAGCCTTTTGCGGCGGATGCTCTGCGCGAGATGCACTCGCTTCGCTTGTTGAATCTGCTCCTGCCGGAACTGGCCAGCATTGACTCGCTAGTGGTGCGAGACTTCTATCACCGCTACACAGTCGACGAGCACTCGTTCCGAGCTATTGAAAGTCTTCACCGCCTAAAGCAGTCACATTCGGAATGGGATTCAAATTACGCCGAACTTCTGGATGAGCTGGAACGGCCAGAACTGCTTTACCTCGCTTTGTTACTGCACGACACGGGAAAAAGTGCCGGTGGCGAAGATCATATTCAGACCAGCCTTGAGATTTCCGCCCGCGCCCTGGAGCGCCTCGATCTCGATCCCGCCGATCGAGAAATCGTGCTCTTTCTAATTGCCAGTCATCTCGAGCTCTCCGCCGTACTGCGCCGCGACATCTTCGATTTTTCAACAATTCGCACGTTCGCGGAAAAACTAGGGACGCCCGAAAGATTGAAAATGCTTTGCCTCATGACGTACGCGGACATCAAATCGGTGAATCCCGAGGCTCTGACGCCGTGGAAGGCTGAAAATATCTGGCAGGTTTATATTGCCGCTTCAAATTATCTCAATCGCAGCGCCGATCAGCCGCTTCACGCCGACTCTGACGATGAGAATTTAGATCGCGTCCATGCTTTGGCTCCAATCGCGGGGAAAAAGATCAAAGCGTTTCTGGAAGGTTTCCCGCTGCGATATGTCCGGAGTTATCCAGCAGAGGAAATCCTGCGCCACTTTGATATGGCACAGCGCCTCGAGAGCGATCCGATGCAGTCCACTCTCAAACGAGGTCGTCACTGGTACGAAGTGACGCTGGTGACACGTGACCGTGCAGCTCTCTTTGCCACCATTGCCGGGGTACTCGCGGCTTGGGGCATGAACATCGTAAAAGCGAACGCGTTCTCCGACCAAGCCGGAGTCGTCGTCGACACATTTTATTTCACGGATCGCTTTCGGACTCTCGAACTGAATCTGCCCGAGTGGGAACGATTTCAGCGCGGCATCTCTGAGGTGCTGAGCGGGAAAGCCGATCTGGACCGCATGCTGAGCAATCGCATGCGAGCTGAGAAGAACCGCACTCCCAAAGTTAAAGTCGAGACCCGAGTCGACTTCGATGACGAGTGTTCTGCCCATAGCACTCTGCTGCAGGTCATCGCTCAGGACCGTCCAGGAATTTTGCACCGCATCAGCTCCGGTCTCGCTCACCAGAATTGCAACATCGAAATTGCCCTGATTGATACCGAAGGTCAGATGGCGATCGACGTGTTCTATCTTACCTCCGCGCGTCAGAAGCTCACCCGCGAGCATCAGAAAACATTAAAAGCCGCTTTGCTCGATGAACTGAAGCACCAGTGATCATCTCTCAATTTGCTGCTAGTTTCGGATAGCGCAGCCTCGGGTTTCCCCCTATGCTTTCAGGATGGCGAGTATTCCCGAGAGGCTCGTAGCTATCAACTGGCCAGCGCTGCACAGCTCTCTTTGGGAGCAGGGATATGCACTGGGACCTGCCATTCTCACTCCCGACGAGTGCGCTGCTCTGGTGAACATGTATTCAGCCGAAAGCGCATTTCGCAGCCACATCGTCATGGCCCGCTACCGATTCGGCCGCGGCGACTACAAATACTTCAACTACCCCTTGCCGCAAATCGTTCAGGAGTTGCGTGAGCACAGCTATTCTCATCTTGCCCCATTGGCCAACGAATGGAATAAAGTCCTGAACGCAGCCGAGGTTTTTCCTCCGAAGCACTCGGCATTTGTCTCACTGTGTAAGAAAAAAGGCCAGACGCGGGCTACGCCTTTGCTACTGCATTATGAAGCGGGCGATTTCAACTGTCTTCATCAGGACCTATATGGCGCCATCGCATTCCCGTTGCAATTGACCTGTTTCCTGAGCCGCCCGGGAATGGACTACGACGGTGGCGAATTTGTGCTGGTTGAGCAGCAACCCCGTGCGCAATCCAAGCCTGAAGTCATCGCTCCTACACAGGGCCAAATTGTGATCTTCGCCACTCGCTATCGTCCGGTGAAAGGCACGCGAGGATACTTCCGCACGACTCTACGCCATGGTGTAAGCCGGGTCAGGCGAGGCACGCGTTTTACCCTTGGTGTCATTTATCATGACGCCGAATAAGGCGGGTTTCTTGGCATTCCCAGCCTGATTCGCTGATGCGCTTTTCTCATTTCCGCCCACATCTCACACGCAACAGTGACTTGTGTCACTGATCAAAAGTTCTTCTCAGGCGATAAACATTCATCCATGTCCGAATAGAGAATTTTCGGAGATGAGGCGTTTGCAACCAGGAAGCGAGGAGGATCGGCTATCGGGCATTAATTCTGTTCATACCCAGTGCTTATGCAATACAGGCCGCTCCCCCCTTCTTCAATCTTAATCGCCTCCTCCCACAGCCTGTTCGGTCATAGATAAAGAAAATCAGGATCTCGCCCCGGGATTGATCCGGGCACGCCGGTGGCAAGGTGTGCTCGGCCGGTGCATCTCGCGGCTGATTCTTCATAGGAAGGCGCACATGCCTGACGCCAAGCACCTGACGATCGCTGAACATCTTGAAGCCAGCGGCGTCTCTCGTCGAAATTTCATTCAGCTCTGCGGAATGCTAATGGCCACCGCGCCTGCAGGATTGGCGCTCACCAAAGGAAACTCCGTCCTTCATCTTGCCGATATCATCGGCAAGGCAAAGCGACCATCGGTCATCTGGTTGCATTTCCAGGATTGCACCGGCTGCACGGAAACGCTGCTGCGTACCTCAGCACCTGACGCCGCCAGTCTCATCCTCGATGTCATTTCGCTCGATTATCACGAGACCTTGATGGCTGCCTCCGGGGCTCAGGCCGAAGCCGCCCTCCACCAGGCTGTCGAACAGAACGTGAACAAATTCGTGCTGGTTGCTGAGGGCGCGATCCCGGTCAAGGACGATGGCCGATATCTTGAACTTGCCAATACGCCAGGCGTCCAGGTTCTCCGCGATGTCGCTTCGAAAGCTGCGGCAGTGATCGCCATCGGCTCCTGCGCATCCTGGGGCGGAGTTCCTTCCGCCGATCCGAATCCGACCGGCGCCATGGGAGTCGATTCCGTCGTCTCCGACAAGCCAATCATTAATCTGCCTGGTTGTCCGCCGAATCCGTACAACCTGCTGGCCGTGGTGCTGGAATACGTGACCATGGGGCGGCTGCCTGCGTTGGACGAGTTCAATCGTCCCAAGTTCGCTTACGACCGCACCATTCATGAGAACTGTCCCCGTCGTGCCCACTTCGATGCGGGCCGCTTTGCCGCAGCGTTTGGTGATGAAGGTCACAGGAAGGGCTATTGCCTCTACAAGCTTGGCTGCAAAGGACCGGTCACGCACGCAGCTTGCTCCACTCGTCATTTCAACGAAGTCCCTGGCGTGTGGCCGATCGGCATCGGCGCACCATGTCTAGGCTGCACCGAAAGAGATGTGGTCTGGCGCCTGGCGACATTCGATACCGTTCCGATCCATCAGGCAACACCGCCAGACACCTATCCGCCCATTTACAGCGCTGCTGGTCAGATCAAAGTCGGGGCAGCAGCTCTAGTCGGCGCGATCGCCGGAGCGGTTGGCGGCGCCACTTGGGTCAGCGCACAGCGTTTCCAAAGTAGTAATGAAGCAGCCGCAGAAAAGATTGCCGCCAAAACGGAAGCCAAACCACCATCCTCCGGCACTGGGGAGAACTGACGTGTCTATCACGCGACGTCAACTCATCACCTCGATCACCAAAGGCGGCGTGCCTGCCGCGGTCGCGGTCACCGTGGGAAGCAAGGCACTCCATGCCGAGTCCCTGCCCACGCCGAATGCCGCGGTCGCTCTTTTATATGATGCGACCAAGTGCATCGGCTGTAAGGCATGCGTCGCCGCCTGCGCGCAAGCGAACGAGACGGCTCCCGATGTGCGCCGCGACGGCTTGCATCAAGAGCCTTACGATCTGAACGATCTTACGCGCAATGTAATCAAACTTTACAAGCCGACGGACGGTTCCCCCAGCTCCTTCGTAAAGCGGCAATGCATGCACTGTCTCGATCCCTCTTGTGCCGCGGGCTGTCCCTTCCAGGCCCTGCACAAGGACAAAGAAACTGGCGCGGTGCTTTGGGATTCCGCAAAGTGCATCGGTTGCCGCTACTGCACCATTACATGCCCATTTCATGTACCGCGCTTCCAATGGGTGGGATTCAATCCGCGCGTCACGAAATGCGAGTTGTGCCAGCACCGCTTAGTAAAAGGACTCAAGCCAGGATGCACCAGCGTTTGTCCCACTGGCGCTGTGATCTTCGGGCCTCGAACTGTCCTGCTGGACGAAGCGAACAAACGCATCGCTCATAATCACGGCCGCTACTACCAGGACCGCGTGTATGGCGAGAAGGACAATGGCGGCACGCAGGCCCTGTATCTCTCGCACGTTCCTTTCGAAAAGCTCGGCCTGCCCGAACTCGGCCCAGAGTCGGTTCCGGCGCAATCACTGCGTTGGCAAAAGCGCATTTATCAGTACTTCGCGCTTCCGGCTTTGCTCTACGTGGGGCTGGTACAGGTCATCCGCAAGAACTTCAAGGGCTATGAAGAAGAGTTGCACGAAGAAGAAAAGAAGACTGGATTGAGGGCACAACTGTGAGTCGCACAATAACAAGCCACGTCCACGCCAACCCCAATCGTTGGGAACGAGCCGTCCCGGTCTACGGCATGCCGGTGATGACCCGTTCGTTTCAGGCGCTGGGAGCCTTAGTCATCGTTGCGTTACTGTTTTCAGCCTATCGCGAACTGGCCGGCTTGGGCCCGGTCAGCGGCATGAATGACGCCTTCGGCTGGGGCATCTGGAAGACGTTCAACATCATGGTCCTGACCGCGCTCGGTTCCGGCGCCTTTGCGCTCGGCATTGCGGCCTATGTTTTTCGGCGCACGAAGTTGCATGCGCTCATGCGTGTCGCTCTGCTCACCAGCTTCCTCGCATACGCCTGCGGCTTGATGCTGCTCGGCATCGATGCCGGGCGGCCCTGGAACTTCTATTGGATCCTCTTCCCGTGGAGATGGAACTTGCATTCGCCCTTGGCGGAAGTCGCCGTCTGCATGTCGATCTACGCCATGATTCCCTTGGCGGTTGAAAATCTCCCACCGATTCTTGAGCGCTACTATTATCTGCAGCCCGCTTGGCGTCCCCTGATTGAGAAGACCAATAACTGGCTGCATAGCTGGTTCCCGTGGATCATCGGCTTGGCCTACATGCTGCCTGCGATGCATCAATCCTCACTCGGCGCGCTGATGCTGCTTGCCGGCCAGCGCGTTCATCCACTATGGCAAACACCCTGGCTGCCGTTCCTCTATGTCTGGGCCGCAGCATTCATGGCATTCGGCTGCGTCGCCGGAAGCACAATGCTCTGCTGCCTGGTATGGAAACGCCCCCTGGACATGGAAGTTCTCGATGAGGCGGCAAACATTACCGCTTGGCTTGTTTTCGGTTGGTCCGCCTTGCGCGTACTCGACATCATCTATCGCAGGCAACTGCATACCGCCTTTGTGTTTGACCGCTTCGCCAGTGTGTTTTGGCTCGAAATGGTCATGGTCTTGGGAGCGGCTGTGCTGCTTCGCCGCGCAATCAAGACCCGGGACGTTCGCGAGATGTGGATTGGCTATGTTCTGGTCTCGCTTGGCGGAATGGTTTATCGCTTCAGCCCAACTACGCTGGCGTTTCGGCCCGATCCCGAGGCCCTGTATTTTCCCGCGGCGATTGAAGTTTTCATGTCGCTCGGCTTCATTGCACTTGGCGTGGTTGGATTTTTGCTCGCCGTAAAGAAGTTGGCAATTCTCCCCGCCCCGACTCAGGTATGGCTGGATATGGCGAGCTATGCCAGATTCAACCGTCCGGACATTAAATTGACCGGGTATTTCGACACCGAAAGAAAGCTTGCAACAAGCAATCAATACGACTGATAGCAGGTTCCTATGGCAAAACGAATCACCATTGACCCGATCACCAGAATTGAAGGCCACCTCCGCATCGACGTCGAAGTCGACAATAATGCGGTCAACAATGCATGGGCGTCTTGCACCATGTGGCGCGGCATCGAAACCATTCTCCGCGGCCGCGATCCGCGTGATGCCTGGATGTTCACGCAACGTTTCTGCGGCGTCTGCACCACGGTGCACGCCATGGCCAGCGTGCGGGCGGTCGAAGATGCACTCAATCTGGAGGTCCCGCTCAACGCCCAGTACATTCGCAATCTGATCCTGATTGCGCACGCGTTGCATGATCACATCGTGCACTTCTATCAACTCTCAGCCCTCGATTGGGTCGATATATTACAGATCCCCAAAGCCGATCCCGAAAAGACCGCCAAATTGGCTGAAAGTCTTTCGCCCTGGACGCGCAACTCGCGCGAAGAATTCACCGCCGCGCAGAACAAGGTAAAAGCCGTTGCTGCCAGCGGCCAGCTTGGGATCTTTATGAATGGCTACTGGGGCCATCCGGCAATGCGGCTCTCCCCCGAAGTAAACCTGCTGGCGTTCACTCACTATGTTCAGGCGCTGGAATATCAGCGCAAGGCACTGCAGGTGGTTGGAATGCTCGGATCGAAAACTCCGCATATCCAGAATCTGACGGTTGGCGGCGTTGCTAACGCCATTGATCTGGACAGCCCGAGCGCGCTCGGCATGGATCGTCTCGAAGCCATCCATGTCCTGCTCAATGATGTTGTTCGCTTTGTAAACGAAGTTTACTTCATCGATGTTTGCGCAGTCGCTGCCATGTATCCGGAGTGGTTCAAGATCGGCAGTGGGGTCCGAAATTATCTCGCTGTTCCGGATCTTCCGCTCGACACGAAAGCCTCGGCTTACGATCTCCCCGGCGGCTATATCACAAACGGCAACCTCGGTGGCGTGCATGCCTTCAAAACCGCGTCGGATAAGGAATTCCGTGAATCCGTCAGCGAAGACGTTACCCATGCCTACTATCGTGGTGATAAACCATTGCATCCTTGGGTCGGAGAGACCGATCCAGCCTTCACCGGTTGGGACGGCGAACAGAAATATTCCTGGGTGAAGGCGCCGCGTTTCCAGGGCCAGCCCATGCAAGTTGGGCCGCTCGCCCAGGTTCTGATTGGCTATGCACAAGGTCATCCACTCACGCGCAAATATGCCGATCTTGCGTTAAGCAAAGTCTCAGCTGTCGCCGGAGTTCATGCCACCCCGGACATGCTGCATTCCACTCTCGGCCGCCATGCCGCCCGCGCCATTCGCGCCGCCATGCTTGCCGAATTGGCACAAAAGCACTGGCAGTTGCTGGTCGACAACATTGCCAAGGGCGACTTCACCGTTCACAACCAGCCAGTGTTTAACGGCGAGGTCGAAGGCGTCGGTACACACGAGGCGCCGCGCGGAACTTTGTCGCATTGGGTCGTAGTCAAAGATGCAAAAATCAAGAATTACCAGGCAGTCGTACCCTCCACCTGGAATGCCAGTCCACGTGATCGCTCGGGCGCGCACGGGCCTTATGAGGCCGCACTGCTTCGAACTCCGCTCGCGCGACCGGAAGAGCCACTTGAGGTTCTGCGCACAGTCCACTCATTCGATCCGTGCATGGCTTGCGCTTGCCATGCCTTCGACCCATCCGGGCGACAGATTGCAAAAGTGAAGGTGCTATGAAAAATGTGCTGATCGGCGGCATCGGCAACATCTTGCTGGGAGATGATGGTGTCGGACCGTACATAGCGCGGCTTCTGACAGCCTTCTTCGAATTCGATGAGGGCGTCGAAATCGCTGATTTGGGGACCCCGGCTCTTGACTTGATCGATCAGATCTCCGGAAGAGACGCCATCATTCTGATCGACTCCATCAAAGTGGATTGCGCACCCGGAAGTGTCCTGCTGTATCGCAAACCCGACATCATGCGCCACCGGCCCGAGGTGCGCATGGACCCGCACTCTCCCGCTCTGGTAGAGACACTCCTCAGCGTGGAGATGTTCGCAGTCGCCCCGCGCGACGTCTTGCTGATTGGCATCGCCGGAACGAGTTACAACTCTGGGTGTAGCCTGAGCGCAGCAGTTGCTGCCTCAGTTCCGCAAGCTATCGCGGCAATCCAGGCAGAACTCGATCGCCTTGGGGTCACTTATTGTCGACGCGAACGTCCGATTGAATCTGGGATCTGGTGGACCGTTCCCAAGCCAGCACCGCTTCCATCTTCGGCGTAGAGAATGAACGGTGGCCCAGGTTCGCGTCCGCTCTCTGGACGCTAACCTGGGTTATAGCTAGAATCCCCCCGACCCAACGGCCGCCTGCTGCTGCTGGCACTGGCCCATGTCTTTCTTGACCGTGCGCACATCCAATTCATCAATGCCCGACGGCCCTTTGGTCTTCTTCCCAACCACCGACACACGCTCGCCGGAGGTTACTGCCGACCCGGTAAGCTGGTAGGTGTGCTTGCCATTGTCAGCAGTCATCGTCTTACCATCGGGAGCGACGCACCCAACCACTGTGCTGTGCCGATGGTGCATATAAAACAGCAAGGCTCCTACACCCGCCGCCCCTCCAACGGCACCGCCAATCGCAGCTCCATTCCCATAACTCTTAGATCCAGGCGTGTATGTTCCGCCAGTTGTAGTCCCGCCGGTTCCACCTGTACCGCCTCCGCCGTATTGCGCGAAAGCGCAGGTGCTCGCCGCCAAGAGAACGCAGACCATTCTGCCCAAGCTTTTTGATGTCATAAATCCTCCCGGACACTGACACTAGAAAACTGACAGTGGTGCAGTGTCATGCCGCCGTCAAATCGTTGTCATATTTGCGTCATGACCGACACCTTCCTCTGCGGATTGTGTGAAATTGTTGTTTATTTGCCCCGGGACCTGATCAACAATACCTTTACAAGACCTCTGATCTTGTACGTTCCACAGTAGACATCGGCGGTTTCTAGTCAATCTCGAAGGAGTGTGGTCATGGATTCGAATATGGAATTGCGAATTGTGCGGCTGGAGGCACAACTCCGCCGATGGAGAATGTTAACCGCTCTGGCACTCGTTGCGGTCGCAATGCTGGTCTTGGCCGCAGCCGGCCCGCTGGGAGCCCAGCAACCTTCGGATGATCAGTTTATTCGGCAAGTGCCCGCTCATAAACTCGCTGCGCACGATTTCACGTTGTTGGGCCAAGACGGAAGGCCCCATGGACATCTTTTTATGAAGGGGGACGACCCCGTCCTTGAATTATATGGAGCTAAAGGGGAAGTTATCTGGTCAGCACCGCCGAAAACCGGGTTCAGGCCTGCGCAGGATAATCACTAGCTAAATTCCTGCCCTGGAGCAGATACGGGCCTCTTGTGAAAATCCCAACAAGCCCGCGAGCTCTTTGACCGGCCGTCAGTGCCGTTGACCGCCATGGCCGCCGCCGGTGTGACCACCGCGGCCTCCGCGATGACGCCTGCGCGCCCCACCGCCGCCGGGTCTGCCGCCACGCGGTCCTCGATCTCCACCGCGATCCCCACCGCCGCGATCCCCACCGCCGCCCACGTGTTGCACTTCGTCGCGGTTGAAATTTGGCTCAGGCTCTTCTTCGAAATCGCCTCCACCTTCAATCGTTACGGGAGCAGCTCCGCCCTGGCTCTCGGGAGGAGCTTCGCCCCCGCCCATCTTCGCGCGTTGTTCTTTGAGAACCGCTTTGCGCGACAGCCGAATGCGATTGCCTTCTACGGCCAGCACTTTCACCAGAACCTGGTCGCCTTCTTTTAGTTCGTCGCGGACGTCGCGAATGCGGTGTTCCGCCACTTCGCTGATATGCAGGAGGCCGTCTGTGCCCGGAAGAATTTCAACGAAGGCTCCAAAATCTGCCAGCCGGGTGACTTTCCCGAGGTAAGTCTTGCCAACTTCCGCCGTTGCCGTCAGATCGCGGATGATCTGCAGTGCTTTGTTGGCCGACGATTCATCATTCGAGGCGACATTGACTTTCCCGGTGTCCTCCACATCAATCTTGACCCCCGTCTGTTCAATGATGCTGCGAATCATCTTGCCGCCGGGCCCAATCACATCGCGAATCTTGTCCACCGGAATCTGCAGCGTATAAATCCGTGGCGCATAGGCAGAGACTTTTTCCCGTGGAGTAGAAATCGCTTCGCCCATCTTCTCTAGGATGAATAGGCGCCCACGCTGGGCCTGCGACAGAGCCTCCCGCATGATCTGCGGAGTTATGCCCACGACCTTGATATCCATTTGCAGGGCCGTGATCCCATCTTTTGTGCCGGCAACTTTGAAATCCATGTCGCCGTAGTGATCTTCGGCCCCGGCGATATCGGTCAAGATCGCGTAGCTGTCACCTTCCTTTACAAGCCCCATCGCCACGCCCGCCACCGGAGACTTTAAAGGCACGCCCGCATCCATCAGCGACAACGATGCCCCGCAGACTGTCGCCATCGACGACGATCCGTTCGATTCCAGAATGTCCGAAACCACCCGCATGGCGTACGGCCACTTCTCTTCGTCGGGCAGCACGGCCGTGATCGCACGTTCAGCCAACGCTCCGTGCCCAATTTCTCTTCGCCCCGCACCTCGCAAAAACGCCACTTCTCCGACGCTGAACGGCGGAAAATTGTAATGCAGCATGAAGCGTTTTTTGGCTTCGCCCTCGAAAACTTCGAGGCGCTGCATGTCGTCGCTGGTGCCGAGAGTGGTGGTCACGAGGGCTTGAGTTTCGCCGCGAGTGAAAATTGCCGAGCCGTGAGTGCGAGGCAGGACGCCGACTTCGATCCAGATCGGACGAATCTGATCAAAGGCGCGGCCATCGGGTCGGCGGCGTTGATTGATCACCTGATCGCGAAAAATTCTCTCGCGCAAAATTTCGTAGTAGCTTTTTAGCTTGGTTTGCGCGTCTTCATCTTCTTCGGGAAGAGCAGCGACGAGCGCCTTCTGAAGTTCTTTTACCAGCGCATAGCTTTCCGACTTGGGATGCTTTTCAGTGTCCAAACGCTCGGCCAAATCGGCGCCGTGTTTCTTCTTCAACTCGTCGTAATAGGCCTGGTCGAAATCTGGCGGCTTGACTTCGCGCTTCGGTTTGCCAGCTCTGTCGCGAAGTTCATTGATAGCAGCACAAATCTTCTTGATTTCCGCGTGGGCGAATTCGATCGCGTCCACCACGGTTTCTTCTTTTACTTCTTTCGCTCCCGACTCGATCATCACGATCCCATCGGCGCTGCCGACGACCATAATGTTCAGCAGGCTGTCGCGCATCTCGCTGTAAGTCGGATTGACAATGAATTGCCCATCGACGAGCCCCACGCGAACCGCTCCGACCGGACCGAGAAACGGGATATCGGAAATCGTCAGGGCGGCGGATGCACCGTTGATCGCCACAACATCGGGATCATTCTCTGTGTCAGCCGATAGTACGAACGCGATCACCTGAGTTTCGTTGCGGAATCCTTCCGGAAACAGCGGGCGAATGGGACGGTCGATTTGACGGCTGGTAAGAATCTCACGCTCGCTCGGACGCCCCTCGCGCTTGATGAAGCCGCCGGGAATGCGTCCACCGGCATAAGTGTATTCGCGGTAGTCGACGGTAAGCGGGAAGAAATCGATGCCCTCGCGCGGCTCGGGATTTGCGACCGCGGTCGCCAGGATCACGTTATCGCCCATGCGGACCACCGTGGATCCGTGGGCCTGCTTGGCTAGATGTCCGGTTTCAAAGTTGAGGCGTTTGCCGCCGGTAAGGTCAACAGAGACTTCTTGTTTCATGTGTAGTTCCTTCTACAGGAGTTCATTTTTGACCCCACATTTCGAAAACCGCGAAACGTGGGCCACCCAGGATGGTGCTTTGGTATGGAGGCCAGTGTGGAGTTGGGATGTCTCGCGAACGCACCGCTTATCCCACCTGGAATTTCCCACCCTTTGGCAAAAAGCGCGAAAAGGATGGGGCACCCAGCGCTGTGTAACTACTTGCGCAAGCCGAGCTTGGCAACGACATGTTTATAGCGCTCGGAATCGTAGTTCTTCAGATAGTCGAGCAGGCGACGCCGCTTGCTGACCAACATGAGAAGGCCGCGGCGCGAACCGTGGTCCTTTAGGTGCGTTTTGAAATGTTCCGTCAGCTGACCAATGCGCTCGCTTAACAGCGCGATTTGGACTTCGGGACTGCCCGTGTCGGTGGGATGCGTGCGGTGCTGATCGATGACGGATCTCTTCTGCTCTCTGGCTAGCACTACTCTGGTGCACTCCTGTCTCGTTTATTCAATTTGGGTAACGCATTGATGGTAACAGGTGGGTAGAGGAAGGGGCAAGTCGCGAGGGCTAGTAGCGAGTAGCGAGGAGTCAGGCGTCGGTAGTCAGTTTCTACCTTCAGCCGATCACGGGGTCATCCCTCGCCTCGCTGGTGAGAGCGCGAGGCTTCGGGATGACCGTCCCCAGGGGTTAGTGACATTACCGAAGACGAAGCGGCCGAGGTTGTCGCCGAGGCGCTTAGCCTCGTCGGGGTCTGCGCTCTGCCGGACAGCCGAGGGCGGCTGTCCCTACGTGGGCTAATATGCTTGGTACATCGAAGTGCATCAGCCGAGCATAGGAGAGCGCATGCCAACGCTAATCAGTCAACCGACGCGCATCACCGCAGCCGGGAATAAACCCAAGCTGATTGATGAATTCGTGGGA
>Ga0335077_10007182_pt1 | contig 13779 bp, 14 predicted proteins | sample Lox_Sample_31_FD_207151 | JGI IMG/M metagenome (GOLD analysis project Ga0335077, IMG submission 207151) | Soil microbial communities from Loxahatchee National Wildlife Refuge, Florida, United States - Lox_Sample_3.1 | ecosystem: Environmental > Terrestrial > Soil > Wetlands | place: USA...
GCCCGTCCATCTTCGGCATCACCACGTCCGTGATGAGGAGATCGATGCGGTCGCCGCCTGAGGCGATGACCTCGAGCGCGGCCTCGCCGCTTCGCGCCTCGATCACCTTGTAGCCCTTGTTGCGGAGTGCCCGCGCACTGAAGAGCCGCACGGGGTCCTCGTCCTCGACGAGCAGCACCGTGCCGGCGCCCGTCAGGTCCTTGCCTTGCGCGGCCTCGCCGGGCTCGGCACGCTGCGCGGCAGCGACGTCTACTCCCTCGAGACGCGGGAGATAGATCGAGAAGGTCGCCCCCTGCCCCGGCTCGCTCTCGACGAAGACGAAGCCGCCGGTCTGCCGCACGATGCCGTAGACGGTCGAGAGCCCGAGGCCGGTACCGGAGCCCACTTCCTTCGTCGAGAAGAAGGGCTCGAAGATGCGCTCGAGATTCTCCTTGGGAATGCCGATGCCAGTATCCCCGACCTCGACCAGCACGTAGTCGCCGCGCGGCATCACCTCGTGCCCGCGCCGGACGGGCGCGCGGAGCGTCGTGTTGCTCGTTCGGATCGAGAGCGTGCCGCCGGAGGGCATGGCGTCGCGGGCGTTGACGGCGAGATTGATGATGACCTGCTCGAGCTGACCCTGATCGACCTTGACGAGGCCGAGCTCGCGGCCGTGCACGACCCTGAGCTCGATGTTCTCGCCGATGAGACGCCGCAGCAGATGCGACAGCTCCGCGATCACGTCGGTGATGCTGAGGACGCGCGGCTGCAGGGTTTGTTGCCGCGAGAAGGCCAGGAGCTGGCGCACGAGATTGGCCGCGCGGTTCGCGTTCTGCTTGATCTGCATGATATCCGCGAAGGAGGGATCGCCGGGCCGGAAGCGGAGCAGCAGCAGGTCGCAGAACCCGATCATCGCGGTGAGCAAATTGTTGAAATCGTGCGCGACGCCGCCCGCGAGCTGGCCCACGGCCTGCATCTTCTGCGATTGCGCGAATTGGGTCTCCAGGCTCTTCTGGTCGGTGGTGTCGATGAAGTGCAGGATGAGGCCGCCCTTTGTCTCCTCCGGCGCGTCGAGCCGGCTCATGAAGACGCTCGCGGAGCGCTCGCGTGCGCCCTTGAGGCGCACCTCGATCGGTGCAACGAGCCGCCCCGTACCCTCGGCCGCGGCGGCAAGCTGGCGCGCGACCGTCCGCGCCTCGCTCTCGGGCAGAAACTCGACGAGCCGCTTGCCCAGGAGCTCCTCGGGCGCTGTGCCGAAGAGCGTGCCGAGCGCGCGGTTGGCCTCGCTAAAGCAGCCCTGCCCATCGAGGAGCGCCACACCCGTAGGTGCATCCGCGAAGAAGCGCTGGAAGCGCAGCCGCGATTGCCTCAGCGCCTCCTCCCACTCGCGCTCCGGCGTCAAGTCGCGCACGACCGAGCGCGTTCTGAGCCCGCTTTCCGTCTGCACCACCGTCTGCGTGATCGAGGCAAGGACGGTCCGGCCCTGCCGCCCCCTGAGCGCGACCTCGCCGCGCTGCGGCAGCGTGCCGCTCGAGGCGAAGGGCGCATGCGGCGGGCTTCCCGACGGGCTCGCGCCCGCAATGAAATCCCGAAGCAGCGCGCCGCGCTCCACGAGCTCGCCCGGGGAGGCGCCGAGCCAATCCGCGAAGGCCTGGTTCACGAACAGGAACTTCCCGTCGGCGTCGACGGAGTAAAAGCCGATGGGCGCGTGGTCGAGGAAGTCCGCGAGCTTCATCTGCTCGTCGCGGATCACCTGCTCCATCTCGTGGCGCGCGGTCACGTCCTCGAAGCTCCAGAGCGTGTAGCCCGCGCGGCTCGGCAGCGAGTTGATCGCGAGATTGAACCAGGCGGCCTGGCCCGCACCGTCGCGGAGCGCGATCCTTCCACGCACGCGGCCATGGCTGAAGGCCTCGTCGCGGAGCCGCTGGAACTCCTCGGCGGAGCCGGATTCGCGTGCGAGCCTGCGCGCGATCGATTCCAGGGGATCGACGTCGCCGTCGGGGAAAAGCGCCCGGAAGGCCGCATTTGCGTAGGCAACGCTCCCGTCCGGCGCCAGCACCAAATGCGCGCTGGCGGAGGCTTCGAGCGCATGCGCGAGGAGATCGACCCGGCCAGAGAGCGCACCGTGGACGCGCTTTGCGACCACCGCCGCGACGCCGAAGAGCAGCGCGAGCGCCGCCAGGAATCCGGCCGCCGACCACGCAATGAAGCGCTGGGCGAGACCGGCGAGGGTGAAGGCCGCGACGAGCAGCGCCGCCGCCGCGAGCGTCGCCGCGAGCACGCTGAGCCGGTACATCCAGCGCGGCACTGCGGCGTCCGCGGACGCGGACGTCGAAGGCTTGCGGCTGGCCAGCAAGGCAGGGCTCACGAGCGCCATGCCGCTCCCGTCTCCTCCCTTCCCCCTCGATTCGGTGGCTATGTAGTCTACCATAGGTGACGGCACAACGCGCCGTGCGTCCTTCCCATCACGCTCGCTGAGCCCGCGGCTTGAGCTTGCCCTGCAGACGCAGGACGTAGCCGATGATCTCCGCGACCGCGCGATAGTGCTCCGGCGGGATTTCCTGATCGAGCTCGACGCCGCCGTAGAGGGCGCGTGCGAGAGGAGGGTTCTCGACGATCGGGACCTTGTTCTCTTGTGCGACCTCGCGGATGCGCTGCGCGAGGTGATCGGCGCCCTTCGCCACGACCTTGGGCGCGCCTTCGGTTCCCATCTCGTATTTGAGCGCGACGGCGTAGTGCGTGGGGTTGGTCACGACGACGGAGGCCGTCGGCACTGCTGCCATCATGCGCTTCCTCGCGCGGTCCATCCGGATCTGGCGGAGCCGAGCGCGGATCATGGGATCGCCCTCGGACTGTTTGTGCTCCTCCTTCACCTCCTGCTTCGACATGCGCATGGAGCGCATGAAGCTCAGGCGCTGGTAGCCGTAGTCGACGACGGCGATGATGGTGAGCGCGATGAAAACGCCGAGGCCGAGCCGCCCTGCAAGCCGCACGATCTCGCTGAGCGCAACGCCGGCCTCGGCGCCGGAGAGAACCGTCATCCCCGCGAGCTCCGGCCGCATCAGCATGGCCGCAAGCGCGACTACGACCGCGAGCTTCGCGAGGGTTTTGGAGAATTCCGCGAGCGAGCGCATCGAGAAGAGCCGCGAGAAGCCGCGCGCGGGCGAGAGGTTCTCGAGTTTCGGCACCAGCTTCTCGCTCGCGAAGACAAAGCCAGTCTGCACCAGCGCCCCTGCGACCGCAGCGACGAGGAGCAGCCCCAGCGGCACCAGCAGCGCGCCACCCACGGTAGTGAGCGTGACTCCGACCGCCGACAAGAGCTTGTCGCCGCCGGCGATGTGCTCGGGGGCTTCGATATAAGGGAGCAGCGCCGCGCCGATGGTGCGCGCGGTCGTCGGCGCGACGAAGACGAGGAGCCCCAGCGAGGTCCCGATCATGAACCAGTTGTTGATCTCGCGGGATTGAACGACCTGGCCCTTGTCGCGGGCCTTGCTCAGCCTTCGTTGCGAGGGTTCTTCGGTCTTTTGGCTTTGGTCGACGTCGTCCGCCACGGCTCAGCCTCCGGTGAGACGGACGAAGTCCGCGGCAAAGCGCTCGATGAACCATTGCATGCCGCTCGTGAGCAGCAACGCGAAAGCGACGAGACCCGCGACGATCTGCAGGGGTTGCACGACGAAGAGAATTTGGAGCTGCGGCGCGAGCCGCGAGATCAGGCCCACGGCCACGTAGAAGATCGTTCCGATGACGAGGAAGGGTGCGGCGATCTCGACCCCGATCCGGAAGCTCTCTGTCACCGCGCGCGCGATCGCGTCCGAGGCATCGCCCCATTGCGCGATCTCGCCGGGATGGAAGACGCCGTAGCTCGCGACGAGGCCGCGCAGCATCGGATGATGCAGGTCCGCAAGGAAGATCACCAGCACGCCCGCTACGCTATAGAAGGCGCTGGTGATCGCCTCCTGTTGCTGCACCGCGGGGTTGAAGATGAGGGCGGCGGAGAGGCCTAGCTGCACCGAGACGACGCTCCCCGCGACCTGGAGCGCCGCGAGCAGGATGCGGGCGACGGTGCCGAGGAAGAGCCCGACCGCGATCTCGCCGCCGAGCAAGAGAAGGAGCCCGATGGGTTCGCCCGGAAGCGGCGGCAGCGTCGGGGCGATTCCGGGCGCCGCGAGGAGCGTGAGGCCGAGCGCGAGGACAAGACGCAGCCGCGGCGCGACGTAGACCTCGCCGAACCCCGGGAGCAGCATCAGCGCCGAGCCCAGCCGAGCGAAGACCAGGAAAGCCGCGAAAAGATTGGCGGGCAGGAGCTGGTCGAGCATCGCCCGCGCTCAGCCCGTCGCCACGCGCTGGAAGAGCGTCTGCGTGAAGGTCGTGAGGGTCGTCAGCATCACCGGCAGCAGGACCAGAAGCGAGAGCATGATGACGAGGATCTTCGGCACGAAGGTCAGCGTCATCTCCTGGATTTGCGTCAGCGCCTGCAGCACGGAGATCGCAAGCCCCACTGCAAGCGCCAGCAGCATCACCGGCGCGCCGATCTTGAGCGCGACGAAGATCGCCTCGTTCCCGATGCCGAGGATTTCAAGGGTGCTCATGGAAGGTATCGTCCCTGCGGCGCATTTGCTTCGATGCCGGCCGCACACACGCCCTGCGAGCCGCCGGCTCAGATCGCCATCTTGATGATGTCTTGATAGGCCTGGATGACGCGGTCGCGGACGGCAACGACCGTCTCGAGCGTTGTCTCGGCGTTTGCGACGGCCGCCGCCACTTGCGCGATGTCGGCTTTGCCGACGACGCCTGCGAAGCTCGTCTGCTCGCCCTGCTTCAAGCTTCCGATGACGTTGTCCGCGGCCTGGCGGAGGAGATCGCCGAAACCGCCGCCGCCGTCCTCGCGCGGGGCAAGGCCGGGAGCGGCGCCGATCTTGCCGGCGTTGCTATAGGCGGTGATCGCGTTCGTGACGGGGTCGGGCATCGGGACCTAGCTCCTAGGCTGCGGCTCAGGCGCGCAGCAAGTCGAGGGTGCGCGAGATCATCGCCTTCGCCGCGTCGATCACGGTGAGGTTCGCCTGGTAGTTCTGCTGCGCGTCGCGCATATCCATGATCTCCACCAGCGGATTGACGTTGGGGAGCTTTACATAGCCGTCGGCATCGGCGACGGGATTGCCGGGGTCGTAGCGGCGCTCGAAATCGCCGTTGGCGCTCTGGACCGGCCCCGCCTTGACCGCGGTCGCGCCGAGGCTGCGGTCGAGCACGCTGCGGAAGCTGATGACCTTGCGACGATAGGGATCGCCGCCGGGAGTGGTCGGCGTCGAATCCGCATTGGCGAGATTCTCCGCGATCACCTTGAGCCGATTTCCCTGCGCAGCCATGCCGCCGAAGGCGAGCTGCATCGAGGTCTGAAGGTCCATCTAGTCCTCCGGCCTTAGGTGCCGCGCCCGAGCGCGGTCTTGAGCATTGCGAGCTGCTTTTGGTAGAGGCTCGTCATGAAGGCGTAGTCGCTCGTGGTCTGGCTCACCTTCATGATTTCGGACTCGAGCTGCACCTTTCCCGAAGGCGCGGTGCGCTCGAAGCCGTTGGGGTTCTTACCCGGAAGCGGCGACGCCGAGACGCCGGAGCTCGCCGGCGCCATCTCGAGCGCGCCGGTCTTGCCCGCGAGGACGGTGCGGAAATCGAGGGGCTTCAGGTCGGAGCCCTGAAATCCAACGGTGCTGGCATTGGCGACGTTCTCGGCGAGCACGGTCTGCCGCGCCCCGAGCCACGCCAACTTCTTCGCCATCGCCTTGAAGAGAGGTATCTGCGTGAGGTCCATCGCACCCGCGTCGAGGCCGAGCCTATGGGCGGGATCTTTGCGCTTATTCCATTAAAAACCGGTAAACCCCGGGTCGGAGTGAGGGGGGTAGCGATCAACCAGATGTTAAGGCTGATTTGCCAGTATCTCCGGCGAATTAGCCGATATCGGATCGCCCTTGCCCCCTGACCGCCAAGCGCCCCAGAAGCCCGCCCTCGCCGTGGCGCTGCGCTACGCGCGGGGTGAGGCCGATGCGCCTCGGGTCGTCGCCAGCGGTCGCGGGGAGATCGCCGAGCGCATCCTCGCCCTCGCCTTCGAGCACGGGGTCAAGGTGCGCGAGGACGCCGATCTCGCGCAGCTTCTGGCGGCGGTCGAGATCGGCGAGCAGATCCCCGTCGCGGCCTTCGCCGCCGTCGCCGAGATCCTCGTCTACATCTATCGCGCCAATCGCCGCCCGGCGCCTCAGGGAGCAACGCCATGAGCGAGAGCCAAGTCCTTCCCGCAATCGACCTCGTCTCCAGCACCGTCAGCACCGCGCGCACCGCGATCGGCACCGGCCACCTCGTGGACATGACGAGCCTCGACGGCGCGGTCGCCGATCTCTGCGCTGCCGTCGCTGCACTTCCGCAGCCGCATCTGGCCGCCGCGGCGCGGAAGCTCGCGCGTCTCGCCGACGATCTCGCCGCACTCGCCACGGCGCTCGCGACACAGCGCGAGGCGATGGAGCGCGCGAGCCGCGCCGAGGCGCGCCAGCGCGCGATCGAAGCCTATCCCGCCGAGACCTCGGGCTCCTGAGTCTCGGCGATCCCCGCATGGGCCTCGACGTCTATCTCCGATTTGCGCTCGCGCTCGTCCTGGTGATCGCGCTCATCGGCGCGCTCGCTTGGATCGTGCGGCGCATGGGCTGGGGGAGCCGCTTCGTCGCTCCTGCCGCGAAGCGCCGGCTTGGCATCCTCGAGGTGCTGCCGCTCGACGGCAAGCGCCGCTTGGTGTTGCTGCGTCGCGACGAGGCCGAGCACCTCATCCTCCTAGGCGCCGACCGCGACCTCCTGATCGAATCCGCGATCGGCCGCGCGAAGGCCGATTTCGGCGCCATGGTGGAGCAGAGCCGGACATGAGCCGTCGCCTTCTCGCGGGGATCGCCGCAGCCGCCCTTTCGATGCTCCTGCCCTTGGCGGCGCAGGCGCAATCCCTCAACATCGATCTCGGCGGCGAGGGCGGGAGCTCGACGGCGCGGATCGTGCAGCTCGTCGTGCTGCTCACGATCCTGAGCCTCGCACCCGCGATCCTCGTCACGGTGACATCCTTCACGCGCATCATCGTGGTGCTCTCGTTCCTGCGGAACGCGCTCGGCGTGCAGCAGACGCCGCCCAACGTCGTCCTCATCAGCCTCGCTCTCTTCCTCACGGGCTTCGTGATGGCGCCGACCTTGCAGGCCTCCTATGAAAGCGGCATCCAGCCGCTGATGCAGGAGAAGATCTCCGAGACGGAAGCAGCCGAGCGCGCGCTGGCGCCGCTCCACGCCTTCATGATGAGCCACGTCCGTCCGCAAGACCTCCAGCTCTTCGCGGACATCGCCAAGATCGAGAAGGTTCCGTCGCCGGAAGCGACCCCGCTCCGCGCGCTGGTGCCTGCCTTCATGATCAGCGAGCTCCGTCGCGCCTTCGAGATCGGCTTCCTGCTGTTCCTGCCCTTCCTCATCATCGACATGGTCATCGCCTCGATCCTGATGTCCATGGGCATGATGATGCTGCCGCCGGTGACGATTTCGCTGCCGTTCAAGATCATCTTCTTCGTGCTGGTCGACGGCTGGTATCTCGTCGCGGGCTCGCTCGTGCAGAGCTTCGGCCCCGGGGCATGAGCACGGTCCGCTCGCCACTTACGCGATAGTCAAACCGCCGTGATCTCCCGCACGTCGCCCCTTGCGGCGGCGGGACGGTACGCGCATGCTCCGGGGCTCGCGGCAGCCGAGGGCACCCATCATGCTTCATCGCATTCTCGCGGTATCGCTTCTCTGCGTCGGCTTCGCGCTTGCCCCAGCGCTCGCGGCGGAAGAGCAGAAACCGCCGGCGTCCGCGGCGCCCGAGGCCGCTCCCCTTCCCGCTGCCGACGTCGTGAGCTCGCATACGATCAAGCTCGGGAGCCGCGAGCTCGCCTATACCGCCACGGCGGGCGCGCTTCCGCTCACCAATCTCAAGGGCGAGAAGCAGGCGGAAGTCTTCTTCGTGGCCTATACGCTGAGCGGCGCCGACCCCGCGACGCGACCCATCACCATCGCTTTCAACGGCGGGCCCGGCGCGGGCTCAGCCTATCTGCAGGTGGGAGCGATCGGGCCGCGCGTCCTCGACTTCGGCGCCGGGCGCGAGCTGCCATTCACCTCCGGCAAGGTGATCGACAACCCCGACACCTGGCTCGACATGACCGATCTCGTCTTCATCGACCCCGTCGGTACCGGCTACAGCCGCCCGCTCGTGGGCAACGACGAGGCGCAGAAGGAATTCTGGGGCGTGCAGTCGGATCTCGACGCGCTCGGCGCCGTCATTCGCCGCGCGCTCGTCCATCTCGACCGGCTGCAGTCCCCGCTCTACCTCGCGGGCGAGAGCTATGGCGGTTACCGGGCGGCGCGGCTGCCGAAGTTGGTGGCAGAGAAGCAAGGCCTCGTCGTGCGCGGCGCGGTGCTCGTCTCGCCGGTGCTGGAGTTCTCGCTGATCGCGAACGGCGACCATCTGGATCTCCTCCCCTGGGCATTGCGGCTCCCGTCCTATGCGGCGGTGGCGCTCGAGGCGCAGGGCAAGCTCTCGCCGGAAGCGCTCTCGGGCGTCGAGAAGTTCGCGCTCGGCGACTACCTCACGGCGCTGGCGTCTCCGCCCCAAGGCGCCGCGGCTGACCAGTTCTACCAGCGCGTCGCGGGTTTCATCGGCCTCCCCGCACCGCTGGTCGCGCGCTGGCACGGCCGCATGCCCATGGGCGTCTTCGTCAAGGAGGTCCGTGGGGGCGACGGCGACATCGTGAGCCGGTATGACGGAAGCGTCACCGCGCCCGACCCCTACCCCGCGGCCGCGACACCGCAGAGCGGCGATCCCATTCTCTCGGGCATCGAGGCGCCGATGACGAGCGGTTTCGTCGACTATGTCCGCAGCGAGCTCAACTACAAGACCGACCGGCGCTACATCCTGCTCAACTTCAACCTGGGCAATCATTGGGACTGGCACGGCAAGGGCAGCGGCCCCACCAGCTCCGTCGGCTCGAGCGAGGATCTCCGGGAAGCGCTGGCGCTCGACCCGAGGCTACGCTTCCTGATCGCGCATGGGATGACCGATTTGCAGACGCCCTATTTCACCGACCGCTACGCAATCGATCACCTGCCGCCAAAGCTGACCGAGGGGCGCGTCACGCTGAAGCTCTATTCCGGCGGCCACATGATGTATCTCCGCCCGGCATCGCGGGCGGCGTTGCACGCGGACGCGCGAGCGATCTATGCGGGAGCGGAGTGACTGCCCTCAGTTGACCGCGCCGGGTTTGTCGCCGGCGATGCTGCTACGGAGCTCGCTCGTGAGATTCTGCAGGTCGACGATGTCGGCGAGGTTCCGCGCGCGCTCGCGCGGATCGTCGGCGGCAGCAACGCCCTCCTCGCCGGAGATGAGCCGGAAGGCCTGCGCATAGGGGCCCTGCGCCATGGCGGCGCCATAGCGACTGCGAAGCTGCTCGCGCCCGCCGCGGTCGCCCGCGAGCGTCAGCGCTGCCGCCCAATCCAGCACCAGGCGCGCGGTCTTCTTGTCGACCTTTCCGTCGGCATCCGGGGGATCGATGATCCGCTCGAAGACCCTCGCGACCTCCGCCCAATTCTGCGCCTTCCAGTAGACGTCCGCGCGAATGCGGTCGGCATTGCGGCTGTAATCGTTGCCGAGTGCGGCGAGCGCCTCGTCGCTGCGGCCGAGCGAGACGAGTGCATGGGCGCGAAGCTGCTGCCGCTGCGTCGCGAGATCTGGCTCCACGTCACCCTCGAGCGGGATCTCCAGCGCCTTCAAGGCCGCATCGGCGCGATGATCGAGAAGGCGGATCGCCGCGAGCTCGGTCGCGGCATGCGCCTTTTGCGCGCCCTTGAGACGGTTCGTCGCTTGATCCTCAAGGAGCCGGTCCGCATCCGCCAGCAGATCGACGGAGATCAGCCGTTCCGTGAGGCTCTGCAGGATCGCGGTTCCCTGCGCGCCCTCCGGCAGCAGGTCCTTGAACTCCTCGAAGAGCGCGAGCGCCCTCAGCGGCGAGAGATTCGCGGAGGTATCGCCGGTGAAAACCTGTGCGAAGGCCCCCGCCATCTGCTCGCGCAGGAGCGGCGCCTCGGGATGATGCGGGAAGTTGGAGAGCGCCTGGCGCATCACGTCGAGGCCGCGCCGATAATCGCCGTCCGCGAGGAGGAGCATGCCGAGCTGATGCAGCAGGTCGAACTCGAAGGCGCCGCCGCGCCAGGAGAAGCGGAGCGCGTCGAGCTGCTGGATTGCATCGGCGCGCGAGATCTTGCCGCTCTGGAAGAGCGCGAGCGCCCGTTCCTCGAGTGCGCGGGCACGGGCTGGACGGTTTTCGAGCCGCGCGACCTCTTGCCAGATCTCGAGCGCGGCCGTGAGGTCGCCGCGCACCTTCGCTCGCAGACCCGCGAGGTAGCGGGCCATCGCATGATCGCCGGGCGCGGGCACATCTTCCTCGACGAGCCGCAGCAACGCTCCCGCGGCGTCGGCGTCGTCGGTTCTGATGAGCGCTTCCGCGAGCGTCAGCGCGAGGCGATTGCGGAGCACCTTTGGGTAGGCCGGCAGCAAGCTCGCGCCGCGCATCCCCTCGCGCACCGTCGCGCGCCAGTCTCCATCGGCAGCGGAGAGCGCGCCGCGCCAGAGGCCCACTTCGGGTTGCCGGTCGAGGGTGGGACGCATCAGCTCCTGCTGCGCCTGCTCGCGGTCACCGTTGAGGAAGGCCGCGGCGCCGCGCATGGCGCGGAGCATCGGGTCCGCTGCGAAGGCGGGATCGTCGCGCTCGATCGCATCGAGCACCCCCAGCGCCTCGGCGGCATAGAGATTGGCGAAATAGAATTGTGCGAGAGCGAGGCGCGGTTGCGAGCGCCGTCCGAGCGGCGCTGCCGCCACGGCATTCTCGAGCTCGCTACGCCTATCCAGAAAGGTTGCGTCTGCTGGGCCGCGCCATGCCGCGAAATCGAAGATCCGCAGCGCCTCGCCGGCGCTGCCGCGGGCGCGGTCCGCTGCGCTGGAGATCGCAAGACCCTCGGGTCCCGCGACCTCGATGCCGCTTGCGACGACTTTGGCGCTGACGCCGGCCTGGGCCGGGCGAATGACGAGCCCCTGCTCGGAGACGAGAGCGCTGAACTCGACGACGCTCGTCTCCGCGGGAAGGCCGCGGCCGACCTCGAGGGTCGGCACGACGATGAGCCGGTCGCCTACCTCGGGATCGGCCAGGGAGATGGGCTCGCTTGGGGCCGCCATCTCGAAGACGACGCGCGCGGGATCGGCGGCCTCGGTGATCGGCAGGTCCGCTCGCAGCTCCTGTGCCTTGAGGTCGATTACCCAATCGTTCCCGACGCGGTGCAGGCTTGGCTCGAGACCGCGCCGGGTCGTCACCCGGAAGACCGCTGCATCCGCGTCCTCGGTCTGCTCGATGCGCTCGACCGCGGCTTTGGCGCGGAGGCGGACCTCCGCGAGATCGGCACGGGCGGGCGCACCGAAGACAATCCAGAGAATTCCCGCCCGGCGGAAGACCGCCGCGGGTACCGGTTTCTGCCAGGAAAAGCGAAGGCTCGCGGTATCGGAAGTCGCGGCGTAAAGCACCGACAGCGCCGGTGCTGCCGTGGGTGCGGCATCGGAGGTGGAGTCAGGTGAGGAGGCGCCCGTTGGAGCGCTTCCGGGCTGCGGCAAGGGCACCGTTTCCCCTGCGCCCGCCGCGGGCTCGATAAGCTCGATCGGAGGAACGACGTCGAGCGGGGCAGCCGCCTTGGCGATCGGCTTCTTTCCGGGCGCGGTTGCCGCCGGTTTCGCAGCGACGGTCGGAGCTGCGCCGGCGGAGGCCGCATAGACATCGACGACGATGCCCGTGCCGCTTCGGAAATGCTTGACCTGCTCGCCGGGCGCGAGATGGAGCGTGAGAGTGGTGCCGCCGTCCTCGTCGGCGGCTTCGGGCGAAGTGCCCGGCAGCGCCTGTGCGACGCGGGCGAGGTCGATGCTGGCTTGGCGCTCGAAATGTACGCGGACCGCGTCGGGCGCCTCCGCGACCATGTAGCCCACCTGCCGGCGCCAGTCGAAGACCAGCCGGTGATAGCCCTTGTGCTCGGCCGAGCGCAGCTGAAGCGCGACCTTCGCAATCTCGCTGCCGCCTGCCGCCGCCGGACGATCGGCGACGAGATCGATCGCGACGGTATTCCCATCGGTGAAGGTCTTGAGCGTCGCCGGGCGCTTCAGCGTCGCCGTGAGCGTGGTGCCGTCGACGTCGAGGCTCGCGCCTTCGACATAGGCGTCGAGATATTTGGCGATGGCGCCGAGATCGGTCTCGATCGCGCGCGCGAAGTGCACCCGGAGGGTCGTGCCCTCGATCTTCGCCTCGTACTCGACCGGCGCCTGGAAATCGAGCGCGATGCGTCCGTAGCGCTCATGCTCGGCAGCGCGCGTCTTGACGCTCTCGGCGGCGTCGGCCTCGCGCGGCCCGAAGGCAAGCGCGAGCAGGAGCATGAGGAATGCGAGCGAGCGGCGCATCGGAACCTCGGTTTCAGCGAAATCCGGAACCCGGCCCGTGCCCGAGAGCGCGGTGCCGCCGCCACTCACTTCGTGTTGGCGAAAATTGCGTCGATCTCGTCCTGCCGGTTGGCCTCCTCCGGAAGCTGCGGACCGTGCAGCAGCCGGCGGTCGTCGTCGGAAGGCACGGTCTCCTCGGCGGCTGTCGCTCCACCCTTGAGCCCATCGCCGAAAGCCGAGAGCAGCGCGTCGATCTTGTCCTCGATGTGCTTCAGCGTACGCACCACCTTCGTGATGCGCTGTCCTGTTACGTCCTGGAAGTTGCAGGCCTCGTAAATGCGCGTTGCGACCTCACGGACCCTGTCACCCTCGGGCATCGTCTCGGCCATGCGCTCGAGCGCCTCCGCTGCATCGAGGATCGCACCCGTCGCATCAGCGGTCGCGCCGATGACTGCGTCGAGCTCATCGGTCGCCGAGGGGATGTCGCGGGAGCGGATGTCCTCGGGCCGAAGCGCCGCGATCTCGCGCTTTGCGGATTGGATGTAGTCCGCAAGTCGCTGGAGCTCGCGATAGAGCTGGACCTCCGCGAGCGAGACATCGCCCGAGAGGTTATTCATCACGGCCTCGACCACGCCCGCGATGTCCGCGGGCTCCGCGGGATTGGCCTGTGCCGCTGCCGTCTCGAGCTTCCGTCTGAGGTCGCTTTTCTTGCCCATGGGCGGTCAGAAGTTGCCGTAGATCGCGGTGAGCTTCTGCTTCAGCGTCGCGGCGTTGAAGGGCTTCACGATGTAGTTGGTGACGCCGGCCTCCTTCGCCGCCACCACGTTCTCCGTCTTGCTCTCGGCGGTGACCATGATGAACGGCACATGCTTGAGCTTGTTGTCGGCGCGCACTTCCTTGAGCAGCTGCAAGCCCGTCATCGGCTCCATGTTCCAATCGGAGATCACGAGGCCGTAGTTGCGGTCGCGCAGCTTCATGAGCGCGGAGCCACCGTCGGTCGCCTCTTCGACATTCTCGAAGCCGAGCTGCTTCAGGAGGTTGCGGATGATGCGCAGCATCGTCTTGTAATCGTCGACGATGAGTACATTCATGTTCATATCGATCGCCATCTACCGCTCCAGCGGGGAATTTATTCTCGCGCGCTCCGGCGCGAGCCACTCAATAGAAAAGCCGGGTTAAGGCCCGGTAAAACGGCGATCATTGCGGCTTTGCCGAAACTTGCTGAGACGTCGTAGGGGGATGTTTCTGGCGCCGTTCCGCGAGCCCTGCCGTGACCGCCTTGGCCTTGACGGG
>Ga0335077_10007183_pt1 | contig 13779 bp, 12 predicted proteins | sample Lox_Sample_31_FD_207151 | JGI IMG/M metagenome (GOLD analysis project Ga0335077, IMG submission 207151) | Soil microbial communities from Loxahatchee National Wildlife Refuge, Florida, United States - Lox_Sample_3.1 | ecosystem: Environmental > Terrestrial > Soil > Wetlands | place: USA...
GCGTTGGGGGCACTCGCGGCGATCTTTCCGGGCTCGGGGCAGAAGCTGGCTCTGGCCAGCACCGCCGGGGCCGCAGTCAGCTTCGTGGTGGCTTCCATACGCAAGGCGCTGAAGCCGGAGAAAGCCTGGTATGGAGGGCGGGCGGTCGCGGAATCTTCCAAGACCATGTCCTGGCGATATATGACTGGAGCCGAGCCCTATCCGGTCTCGCTTCCTGCTGCCGAGGCTGACAGCAAGTTCGTTTCTGATTTGAAGGCGATGGTCAAAGATCAGGGCCAGGCGGCTTTGGCCTTGGGCAGCGAATTCAGCGACCGGCCGCAGATTTCGCCGCGCATGCGCGAAGTGCGGTCATCTTCTCTGGCCGGGAGGCGTCAGGTTTATCTCTCAGCGCGCATCGAAGACCAGCGCCACTGGTATGGCCGCAAGGCGCGCGGCAGCGAGCGGGCCGCCAACTGGTATTTCGTACTGATTCAAGTGAGCCAGGCGCTGGCCCTTGCCGGATCGGTGCTGCTGCTGACGCCGCTCGGCTCCCGCTGGAACCTGGCAGGCGTGTTCTCGTCGCTGGCCACCGCCCTGGTGGCCTGGCTGCAAGTGCGCCAGCATGAAGAGCTGGCGCAATCCTACGCAGTGGCGGCGCTGGAACTGGGCTTTGTGGAGGAACAGGCGGCCGGCGTGCATGATGAAAAAGAACTGGCTGCTTTCGTGGCTGAGGCGGAAAACGCCATTTCCAGCGAGCACAGCCTGTGGATCACCCGGCATAAGTAGCGCCGCTCAAAGTTCATCGGCGGGTCTCCTTCTGTAGCTCCGCCATCACGCTCTGAATCAGCTCTTTTGCGCCGCTCAGGTTCTGCATAATCATCTGAATGTCCATGGCGGGCTTGCCTGCCTGGCGCTGGCTCTGGCAATAGACCCCGTGCTGGCCCACCAGGGCCATGGCGTCGGTGATCATATCCATGGTGACCGCCAGACGGCCGCGAGGCGCGCCCATCATGGTCTCGAAGTGCTGCAGTTCTTCCTGCTTGTCATTGAAGACAGACATGGAAAGATTGTACGTGGAGCACTCGGGGTTCAGCACTCAGCACCCGGATCTGGCCTCTTCACGCAGAAAAGTTGCTAACGGGGAGTCTCCGCGACTAGTCTAAGTGGCTGCTTTCAGCATCGCTTTCTGCCGATGGGCGTGGCCGGCCGCAGAATGGATGCTGAGGCCGATTGCTGATTGCCAGGAGACTTTCCATGAAACGTACTGCTCTTCTCATGTTGCTGGTCCTGACCTGCGGAGTGCTTGCGGCTGCACAGGGGATGGGGGGCGCGCGCCCCAGCCCGGCGGCTTCCGCGGAGTGCAAATTGCCGGACGGCAAGACCATCAAGACCGATTATTCCAGCCCCCGCATGCGCGGCCGCAAGATCTATGGCGGGTTGGTTCCCTACGGCGAAGTGTGGCGCACGGGGGCTAACGAGGCCACGACCTTCGTGACCGGCGCGGATGTGCTGGTGGGCGGCAAGGCCGTGCCCGCCGGCAGCTATACCATCTTTACCGTGCCTAACGCCGACAAGTGGACGCTGATCATCAACAAGAAGACCGGCGAGTGGGGCATTCCTTACAAGTATGAAAGTGACGAGCTGACACGGGTGGAGATGAAGGCCTCGGAGCTGCCCTCGCCGGTAGAGGATTTCACCATCTCCTACAAGCCTTCGGGCGATGGCTGCATGCTGCAAATGGATTGGGCCACCACCCGCGCTTCGGTTGAGGTTGCGGAAGCGAAGAAATAGGCGCCGATTTATTCGCTCAGAAGGCGGTCGGCGCCCTGCTGCGCTTCTTGAAGGTCAGGGGAGAAGCGCCGCGCCTGATCGAGCGCCGCTTGCGCCTCTGCATTCTTACCGGCTTGCCGCAACGCCCGGGAAAGCAGCACATAGCCAACTCCGGTGGGCTGAAGCGACATGGCCTGGGAATAGAGCGCGCAGGCCTGGTTGAGGTCTCCGGCTTTCTGCGCCAGCAGGCCCAGCCCGACATAAGCCGCCGGAGTCCGGGGCGCCAGGCGAAGGGCGGCCAGATAGCTGGCCCTGGCGCGCGCGTAATCGCCAAGTTGAAGGTAGGCCGCTCCCAGATTGCTGAAGGTATTTGCCCGCAAGAGTTCGTCAGAAGTCATGCGCAGAACCAGCTGATAGCCGGCAATGGCCTGCTGAGTTTTGCCCTCCTGTTGCAGGTGCGTGGCGAGATTCAGATTGGCCACGGGATCGCCGGGATTGATGGCGGCCGCGGCGCGAAAGTGCGGCAGAGCCTCATCAATCCTGTTTTCCAGGATCAATGCCCCGCCCAGGTTATCCTGCGCTACATAATTCGGCGGTGTGACCTGGATGGTGTGGGTCCACAGCGCAACGTTGTCGCTCCAGTAGCTGAGCTGGTGATAGGTGACGAGGGAAAGGGCAATCACTGAGGCTGCTCCCGCGGAAGCCAGCCAAAGCGTGTCAACTTTCTTATCCGCCGCCAGATCAGACACTCCCCAGCAAACCATGATGAACAGACCGATATAGGGCAAGTATGCATAGCGGTCAGCCATGGCCTGCGCCCCCACCTGCACCAGGCCAATCATGGGAACCAGCGCGCCCAGAAACCAGAACCAGCCAACGGCCAGATAGCGCTTGTTCTTCATAGCGAGGACCAGCGCCGTAACCACTAACAACACAGACGCAGCCGCGGCCGCCTGCCAGAGCTTTAACGAATTGCCGGGATGCGGATACATGGGCGCGAGGTGGACCGGCCAAAACATCTTGCCCACGTAGCGCGCATAGGCGACGAGGGCATTCTGCAACCGCACGGAAAAGGGATATTCGGCAATAGTGCGCACGGCGCCGCCGGCGCGCTGCGCCTTCATGGTGATCATGGCGCTCGCTGCCGAAAGCGCGAACAGAGGCAGCTTTTCCAGCGTGAGCCAGGCGAAGGATCGCTGAGAAGTTGTTGCCTCAGCAGAAGCGCCCGGCCACAGGCGTCTTAGCGGCCAGTAGTCCCAGAGCAGGAGAATGCAGGGAAAGGTGATGACCATGGGCTTGGCCATCAGCCCGCAAGCGTACAACGCCACCACACCCAGGTAAGGCCCGGCACGCGGCTTTCGGGCATACGAGCTATAGGTCCAGAGGGCGAGCAGGAAAAACATCATGCTCAGCAGGCTCTTGCGCTCCGCAATCCAGGCCACGCATTCCACGTTGACCGGATGAACCGCGAACAGCGCGGAGACCATCAGACTGCGCCAGGTGGCGCCGGTCGCGCTTTGCAGCAGAAGAAACAGCAGCACCACATTGATGGCCTGAAAAAGAACGCTGACGTAATGGTGCCCGGCGGGATTGAGGTGAAAAATCTGGCAATCGAGCGCGTGCGAGAGCCAGGTCAACGGATGCCAGTTGGCCTGATCGAAAGTGGTAAAGGCCCATGCCACCGTGTTCCACGCGAGGCCCGCGCGCACCTCGTAGTTGGTGGTGATGTAACGGTCGTCGTCGAAGTTGACAAAAGGATGATGGACGACTGGGTTATAGAGAAGCAGGGTCACCACGACCAACAGAAGGCACAGCACGACGCTGCGCTTCTGCGGGGAAGAGAAGAGGTCATGGTTTTTGCCGGAGGCTGCCAAGGTCTTGATTTTAACCACGGAGGACGCGGAGGACACAGAGACAGAGCTACTCTTTGGTCACCTGGACATCCAGCTGTCTGCTCTATTGATTCCCCGGTTTCCAGCGCAGAACCGGCTTGCGGGCGGCCGTAGTTTCGTCGAGGCGGGAGACGCGGGTGGAATGCGGCGCCGTCAGCGCGATCTGCGGGTCTTCTTCCACTTCTTCCGCAATCGAGCGCATGGCCTCGATGAACAGGTCCAACTCTTCCTTGGATTCACTCTCGGTCGGCTCGATCATCAGTGCGCCGGGCACGATCAGCGGAAACGCCGTGGTATAGGGATGAAAGCCGTAGTCAATCAGGCGCTTGGCCAGGTCCATGGTCTTCACGCCTCTCTTTGCCTGCAGCTTGTCACTGAAAACAACCTCGTGCATCGAGGGAGTCAAGTAAGGCAGGTCGTAAATTCCTTCCAGGCCCTTGCGCACGTAGTTGGCGTTGAGCACGGCATCTTCGGTCGTCTGGAGCAGCCCGTCGGGGCCGTTGGCCAGAATATAAGCCAGCGCCCGGATGAACATTCCGAAGTTGCCATAGAACGCGCGCACCCGGCCGACGGACTCCGGGCGGTGGTATTCAAAAGCCAGCGTGCCATCAGGCTTGGTGATGACCACCGGTTTGGGCAGAAAGGGCTCCAGGGCCTGCTTGACCGCCACTGGACCCGAACCCGGCCCGCCGCCACCGTGCGGAGTGGAGAACGTCTTGTGCAGGTTCAGGTGCATGACGTCGGCGCCGAAGTCGCCGGGCCGCACCTTGCCTACCAGCGCGTTCATGTTGGCGCCATCCATATAGAGAAGCCCGCCCTTGGCGTGCAGAACGTCGGCGATCTTGTGAATCTCCTGCTCGAAGACGCCCAGCGTGTTGGGATTGGTGAGCATGAGCGCGGCCACATCTTCGTTCATCTGCTCTTCCAGGGCAGAGAGCTCGACCATTCCTTGCGCGTTCGACTTCAGATTCTCCACCGCATAGCCGACGGTTGCGGCGGTGGCAGGGTTGGTGCCGTGGGCGGAGTCGGGAATCAGGATCTTTTTGCGCGGCCCACCCTTCGAATGGTGATAAGCGCGGACCATGAGCAGGCCGGTCAGCTCGCCGTGCGCGCCCGCCGCCGGCTGCAATGTGATCGCATCCATGCCGGTGATTTCGAGCAGGCAATCGCTAAGCGTCTTGATGATGCGCAGTGCTCCCTGAGAAGCTCTTTCTGGCTGGTAGGGATGTCCGTTGGCCAGGCCGTCGAGCCGCGAGACCACTTCGTTGACGCGCGGGTTGTACTTCATGGTGCAGGATCCGAGCGGGTACATGCCCAGATCAATGGCATAGTTCCAGGTGGAAAGGCGGGTGAAGTGGCGAATGATTTCGATTTCGCTGACTTCGGGCATGTGGCCCAGGTCTTTTCTTTCGGAGGAACCCAGAAGGGCCTGAGTGTCCACCTCCGGCACGTCGAGCGGGGGCAACTTCCAGCCGGCTTTGCCCGGCGAGGACTTCTCAAAGATCAGCCCTTCGTTCTGGCTGACGTGGCGGGTGGCTTTGCGGGTGATGTGCTTCACCTTGCCACCTCCACGCCGTTGGGAACGCTTTCTTCCTCGGGCATTCCCTTTTGCGAACGCTCACTATCAGCCACCAGGCCGGCGGCAGTGTCAATAGTGCTTCGCGTGGTCAGTTCAGTGCAGCACCACAGCGATGCATTGCCCAGCTCGGGGTAGAATTTTTTCAGTGGAAGACCGCCAACGATCTTGTGTCCCAGGATGCGGCTGTTGATGGCGTAGGGATCTTCGCTGGTCTGCACGACGAACTCATTGAAGCGAGGTGATCCAGGAAAGAGCAAGTTGGCATGCTTCCCGAATTGCTGCACCGCATATGCGGTTTTCGCCAAATTCTGCTTCGCCAGTTCGCGCAGACCGACTCTGCCATAAATGGTCATGAAGATATTGGCCATCAGCGCAACCAGAGCTTGATTCGTGCAGATGTTGGAAGTGGCTTTTTCCCGGCGAATGTGCTGCTCGCGGGTGGCCAGGGTGAGCACAAAGCCGCGCTTGCCATTGCTGTCGGTGGTCTGGCCCACGAGCCTTCCCGGCATCTGGCGGACATATTTCTCGCGTGTGGCAATTACGCCGCAGTACGGCCCGCCGAACCCGAGCGGCACGCCGAATGACTGCGCCTCCAGGGCAATGATATCGGCCTCGCGCGGCGGCTCAACGATGCCGAGCGAGACAGCTTCGGCAATGGAAACCACCAGCAAAGCGCCCTTCTGGTGCGCAATTTCGGCGATGGCCGCGATATCTTCAATCGTGCCAAAGAAATTCGGCGACTGAAGCAGGACGGCGGCAGTCTCCGCACTGACCGCTTTCTCCAGAGCTTTCAGTTCAATCCGGCCGCTCTCGATGAAAGGCACAAGCGCAACCGGCAAATTTTGATGATGGGCATAGGTCGCCAGCACCTCGCGATACTCGGGGTGCACGCTGCGAGCTACCACGGCGCCATGCCGGCCGGTGACGCGGCTGGCCATCAGGACGGCTTCGGTGGCAGCGGTTGAACCGTCGTACATGGAGGCGTTCGCCACCTCCATGCCGGTCAGCTCGCAGATCATGCTCTGAAATTCAAAGATGGATTGCAGCGTCCCCTGCGAGACCTCGGCCTGATATGGCGTGTATGCGGTGAGGAATTCGCCGCGCGAGATAAGAGAATCAATAATGACAGGACGATAGTGGTGATAAGCCCCGGCGCCGAGAAAGGTGGCGTAACCATCTCCGTTTTCGCGGGAGCGCTCGCGGAACCAGTCCAGGATTTCCGATTCCGCCATCTGGCGGGGAACCTTCAGGTCGCGGCCGAGGCGGTACTCGGCGGGAATGGAGGCGAAGAGATCGTCCATCGAGCGCGCGCCAATGGCCTGGAGCATGGCCTGGCGGTCAGCAGGAGATTTCGGCAGGTAGCGCATGAGAAGTTATATAGATGCAGCAGGAGCGGGTTGGATTGCGGGCCGCCAATTTGCGATCGCCCGTTGCAGAGCAACCTCGCCGGCAGGCTTTCCTGTCGGCGCCTGGCATTTGCAGATCCGCAAGGGCTTCAATGTCCGCCTTCCTCGGCCACGAACTTCTCGTAATCGGCGGCGGAGAGCAGGCCGTTCAACTCCGCCTGATCCTTCAGCGTGATCTTGATCATCCAGGCGCTGTGGGCGTCTTTATTGATCTTCTCCGGCGCCGTGGCCAGCTCGCCATTGACCTCGGCGACCGTACCCGAAGCCGGAGCAAACAGGTCGGAAACCGCCTTCACCGATTCGACCGTTCCGAAGACCTTACCGGCTGCGAGTTCGGTCCCCACTTTCGGCAGGTCCACGAAGACAATATCGCCCAGCGAGTCCTGGGCATAGCTGGTGATGCCGATGCTGGCGGTTTTGCCGTCGCTTTTGATCCATTCGTGCTCTTTGGTGTATTTCAGGTCGGCGGGATAGGGCATTCGGCTGTCAGCTCCTAGCGAAATGAAACCTGGCAAAGCAAGCTCTGCGTCCTCTGTGGTTAGGATTTCTTCGGCCTCTTATAGAACGGCGTCGGCACGACCTGCGCTCCTACCCTCTGGCCGCGAATCTCGACCTTCAGGGTCGAGCCGTGCGCGGCTGACTCCGGCGGCACGTAGGCCAGCGCGATATTCCTTTTCAAAAACGGCGCGGGTGAGCCGCTGGTGACATAGCCGGTCTCGCGGCCGTCTTCGCTCAGCACTTTGTAGCCGTCGCGGGCAATGCCACGCTCCACCATCTCCAGCCCAACCAGCGTGCGCTTCAGCCCTTCGGCTTTTGCCGCTTCCAGCGCGGCGCGGCCGATAAACTCCGGCTTCTCCATTTTGCAAAAGCGGTCAAGCCCTGCTTCCCAAACGTTGATCGTATCCGAGATTTCATGGCCATAGAGCGAAAGAGCGCTTTCCAGGCGGAGCGTATTGCGCGCCCCCAGCCCGCAGGCCACGCAGCCGAAGGCCTTGCCGGTCTCAAGAAGCTGGTTCCACACGCGGACGCTCGTAGCCTCATCCGAGGGAATGTAGATTTCGAAGCCATCTTCGCCGGTGTAACCGGTTCTCGCGGTGAGCGTATTCTTGAGTCCGCAGAGCGTGCCCTGGGTAAGCCAATAAAACTTCAGCCCGGCCAGATTGGCATCGGTGAACTTCTGCAGCAGCTCCACCGCCTTCGGGCCCTGGATGGCAATCTGGGTGAACTCATCGGAGAGATTTTCCACCCGGCAATCAAATCCTCGGGTGTTTTCCTGCACCCAGTTAAAATCTTTTTCCCGCGTGCCGGCATTGATCACCAGCAGGTATTCCTGCTCCCCCAGCCGGTGCACAATCACGTCGTCCACGAACGTGCCCTGGGGATAAAGCAGCGCCGAATACTGCGCCTGGCCGACTGCCAGCCGGCCGGCATCGTTCATCGAGATATGCTGCACCGAGGCCAAGGCCTGCGGCCCAGCTAGGCGGATATCGCCCATGTGGCTGACGTCAAACAGTCCCACAGCAGTGCGCACCGCCATATGCTCGGCGATCAGGCCACCTGAGCAGGGATATTCGACAGGCATTTCCCAGCCGTTGAACTCCACCATTTTGGCGCCCATCTGGCGGTGAACGGCGTACAGGGCGGTCTTGCGGGCGGCCGGCGTGGCCGCTTCTACGGCAGGCAAAGAAGACCTCGCAAGGCAGTGGCTGGGCTGCTGAATCGTGAGAACTATTTACCGTAACATGCGGGTGAACGGGCCAGCAACCGAGCGCTTGTTCGATTTTTGGCCGCACCCCAGCCCTCCGAAACGCAGAAGGTTACGTTACCAAGGGAACTTTTCACACCGCCACTGCGGCGATACAGTCAAGATAATGTCTTTCACCAAAACCCGCTTCCGCTGCGGCCAGTGCGAAATGACCGAAGAGCGCTGCGAGTGCGACCGCTACTGCTACATGTGCATGGGGCAGTTCAACGTCCGGCTGTGCGAGGATGGCCTTTACTACTGCCAGGCCTGCCGCGAAGCCTGCGATTATCGGGCAGAAAGCTAGAATCGGCGGCGCCGGCAAGCTTCAGATCACTACGGCTTCCTTGTATTCTCCAAAGACCTTCCGCATGGTGTCGGAAATCTCGCCGACTGTGGCATAACCTTCCACCGCCGCCAAAATGCGCGGCATGAGGTTGGCGCCCGACCGGGCCGCCTCTTCCACCGAACTCAGCCCCGCCTGCCAGGCTTGGGGGTCGCGGCGCGCCCGCAGGGCGCGCACCCGCTCGACCTGCTTTCTCTCCAGAGCTTCATCAATGCGCTGAATAGGGACGTGCTTTTCCTCTTCCTGAGTGAAGCGGTTCATGCCGACCACCACGGCTTCGCCCCGGTCCACCTGACGCTGATATTGGTAAGCAGCGTTCTGAATCTCCTGCTGCACGTAGCCGCGCTCGATGGCTTTGAGCATGCCGCCCATGGCCTCGACCTTCTGCAGATAGTCTTCGGCACGGCGCTCGATTTCGCTGGTAAGCGATTCGACATAATACGACCCGGCCAGGGGGTCTATGGTCTGCGGCGCGCCCGATTCATAGGCGGCAATCTGCTGCGTGCGCAGCGCGATGCGCGCCGCCTGCTCAGTCGGCAGAGCCAGGGCTTCGTCATAGGAATTTGTGTGCAGAGACTGCGTGCCGCCGAGAACCGCCGCCATGGCCTGGATGGCCGTGCGCACAATGTTATTTTCCGGCTGCTGCGCGGTGAGGGTCGAGCCGGCGGTCTGAGTGTGAAAGCGCAGCATCCACGAGCGCGGGTTCTTAGCCTTGAACTGCTGCCGCATGATGCGCGCCCACATGCGGCGCGCGGCGCGGAACTTGGCGACTTCTTCCAGAAAATTGCTGTGCGAGTTGAAGAAAAACGAGAGCCGGGGAGCGAATTTATCCACGTCGAGCCCGGCGCCTAGCGCCGCCTGCACGTAGGCAATGCCATTTCCAAGGGTGAAGGCTACCTCCTGTACGGCGGTCGAGCCGGCCTCGCGCATGTGATAGCCGGAGATCGAAATCGTGTTCCACTCGGGAACATTCTCGTTCGTCCAGGCGAACATATCGGTGATGATGCGCATGGCCTGCGCAATGGGATAGATGTAAGTGCCGCGCGCAATATATTCCTTGAGCACGTCATTTTGCACCGTGCCGGAAAGCTTGCTGATCTCGGCGCGCTGGCGGCGGGCGACGGCAATGTACAAAGCGAGAAGAATCGCCGCCGGGGCATTGATAGTCATGGAGGTCGAAATCCGGGTGAGATCAATGCCGTCGAACAGCCGCTGCATGTCTTCGAGGGAGTCAATCGCCACACCGACTTTGCCCACTTCGCCGAGGGCGAGCGGGCTGTCGGAATCCATGCCGATCTGCGTGGGAAGATCGAAGGCTACAGACAGGCCCGTGGTTCCATTCGCCAGCAGATACTTGTAGCGTTTGTTTGACTCTTCGGCGTCGCCCATGCCGGCATATTGCCGCATAGTCCAGAGGCGGCCGCGGTACATGGTTACCTGCACGCCTCGAGTAAATGGAAAATCGCCGGGATAGCCGGCCTCGCCATCGTAATTCCAGGCTTCCAGATCGGCGGGGGTGTAGAGCGGACGCACAGGAATGTGAGAAGAGGTCTCCGGATCAGAAGACGAAACGCCGGAACCTGGCTCAGGCTTGGGCTTCTCGCTCATGGTGAAAACATTGTCGGCCCGCGTGGGGTTTCGAGGCAAACCGCAGGAAGAAAATTAGCGTCGGGCCGCCGCCAGCCCCAAAGCAGATGTGCAAAATTTAGCGCTTCTTCCGCACCCGCCAAAATGAGGTCACGCCAAACCAGGCAAAAAGCAGTGTGAAAACAATTGCCACGACGGCCCGGAGTACACCTTCCGTGCCCGCCTGGTATTTGACCAGCTCACGGGTAAAGGCAATCACGCCGATGCCAGCTAAGCCCAGGAAAACAAAACCGGTTACCTCAAGCCAAAGCTGGTGCAGCACGCGCCAGAAGTGGGTTGCAGTGGTCCGCCCGGCCTTATAGACGGCGTTCAGCAGGCGGCTACGCGCGGCACGTTGCACCGCCATGCGAGAAGCAACCCTCGCTACAACACCGGCCTTGCGCGCCGCCGAGACGCTCGCCATGGCAATAGATTTTATCAATAGTGCGGGAAATGTTTCGGGGTTACAATAAGCCAGCGCGCCACGGAACCCGGGCGCGAAACCGAATCGGATGCCCAGGCATCTGATCCATGGTAGGGAACCGGTAAGGGGGGTACGTGGACCAGCAACTGAAGCAGTTGATGAAAGAACTGGGAGAGGCGATCAACGAGTCGCTGGCCGACTCGGACCAGATCGCGGAGGTTGTATCCCGAATTAAAGACGGGGGATATGACATTTTCCTGGTGCTGGAAGCCACAATTGGCGTAAGCAAACCCGGTGAGAAACCCACCGACAAGACCTCACTGGTAACCACCCTCAGCAGTAACCCCGATCTCAAGGTCAGCGAACAGGATTTGAAGTTTCTCAAGTCTCTGCGAATCAAGATTGAAGACGACGCGGCCTGAAGGCCCGGCCAGCCGCCTCTTCACTTTTCAGGAATCTCCCCGCAGCGAGGAAGGATCTCGACTCCACTATTTCCGGTTGAGCACCAGCTTCAGCCCATCCGCCTGCAAAATGCGCTGCGCCTGATTACGGGCATGGGTCGCCCAGGGGCCGGTGGTATCGAGCTTCACGTAAGCCCGCCAATGGCGCAGAGCCTTGCGCGGTTCTTTCACCTTTTCGTAGGCGAGGGCCAGGTTGTAATGCGCATCGGCATAAGTGGGGGCCAACTGCAAGGCGGTTTCGTAGGTCTTGATGGCTTCGGCCACGCGGCCGGTTTCATCCAGAACGTTCCCCAGATCGAAATAAGCCAGGGCGTAGCGGGAGTCAATCTCGATAGCGCGGCGGTAGTGGTGCTCCGCCCGCCCATATTCCTGGCGGTTGTAGTACAGCGTGCCAATGTTGATGTGGGCCGCCGCGTGATCGGGGTCCATCTCGAGAACGCGCTGGTAAGTAGTAATCGCTTCCAGCTGGCTGCCCGGATCCTCCTCCAAAGCGATGCCGCGCGCGAAAAGCTCGGTAACGTCCGTAGGCGTGGGTTCGGGCCGGGGCGCAGGAATGGGAGTACTGGTGACCACCTTCTCGTCCGGCGAGAAATCAAACATGAACTGGCCGGCGATGGGCTCCAGCACTTTGCCTTCGTGCCGGAAGACGATGCGATGCCCGGTGGGAAAAGCTCCTGCCTCAAGCAGGGGATTTTCCATTCCCGCGGCCTGCTTCTGCATGGCGTCGAGAGAACGGCGAATCACCGCCGGGCGCACCTTGCGGGCACAGAGGTCACGGAGTTTCTTGACCTGCAAAAGGTCAAAGAAGGAGTAGGTCTCAGCCGGAGCCACCAACCCCGCCCGTTCCCATGCCGACAACTGACGCGGCGTTAAACGAAGTATGCGCAGTAAAGCTGCGCGCGTGTATCGATCCACGGTCGTAAGGACTGCTTGCGCGTATTATCGAAAAAGCCCGCCGCGGGTTGCAAGTGGAAACTACCTACGGGAGGAATCACTTGCGCCAATGCAGCGAAGATGGTGCAGTGCGCCCGTTAAGACGTAGCGTGCTACGTCAGCTTCCGCCGTTTTCCTCCCCCAGACGTTGCAAGCGGCGTCTCTACAAGGGCAAACTTTTGTACGAGCCCGAAAGAGCAACCGCTGTAACACTCCATTAACCTGGCCTTCATCATTCTGCAAACAGCCGGTGTTAGGAAAAGAACATGGCTAACCCTGGCCTGCTGGCGGCCAAAGGCCAACCCGGCTCCTCGTTTCCCAGCCCCTCGCAGAGCCCCGATCTGTTCCCTTTCGGAGGTCTCGCCCAGCGCCTGCTGCCCATGGAGCGCATTCGCGAACTGTACCGCCGGGCGCAGCAGCCCATCAACCGCTCGCTCATGGAAAATGTGCTGGCCGAGATGCAGATCAGTTACCACGCCGCCCAGACCGACCTCGAACGCATTCCGCGTAGCGGCCCGGTGCTGGTGGTGGCCAACCATCCCTTCGGCATCGCCGATGGCGCCGTGCTGGGAGCGCTGCTTTCCCGCGTGCGGCCTGACGTGAAAATTCTCACCAACTACCTGCTGGCGAGTGTTCCTGAATTGCACGAGTGCTGTTTTTTTGTTGACCCGTTCGGGACCCCGAGATCGGCGGCTTTGAATCTGCAGGCGCTCAAGCGGGCCACCGCCTGGCTGCGCGGGGGCGGCGTGCTTGCCATGTTTCCTGCCGGCGAGGTCTCGCACCTGCGGCTGCGCGGCATACAGGTTTCCGACCCCGAGTGGCTTCCGGCAGCGGCGCGCCTGGTGCGCATTACCGGGGCGGCCGCTCTACCGGTGTATTTCCCCGGCCGAAACAGCCTGCCCTTTCAGGCCATGGGACTGGTGCATCCCCGGCTGCGCACCTTCTGGCTACTGAATGAATTCCTCGCGCAGGAAGGCAAAAATGTGGAAGTGCGCGTGGGTAACGTGATCAGCGCCGCGGCCCTGCGGAGTGTCGGTGGCGAGAAAGACGCGGTGCGTTACTTGCGCTGGCGAACCTATCTGCTCGGCCATCGCGCGCGCGCGCGCAGGGCAACGGCGGCGTGGCCGAACTTTCTTCCACGGAAGAAACCAGAACCGGTCGTCGAGGCTGTAGCGAATGAAACTCTACAGCGCGATGTGGAAGCTCTGCCGGCCGAGTGCCGCCTGGTTACGCATGGGGAATATTCCGCCTATCTCGCCCAGGCCGAAGAGATTCCCAACGCCATGCGGGAACTGGGCCGCCTGCGCGAGGTCACCTTCCGCGCGGCGGGCGAAGGCACTGGCAAACGCAGCGATCTCGACCGCTTCGACCGCCACTACCGGCACCTGCTTCTTTGGAACCACGCCAAACATGAATTGGTGGGCGCCTACCGCTTAGGGGCCACAACGGAAATTCTTCCCCGGCTCGGCCCGGCAGGCCTCTACACCAGCACGTTGTTCCGCTACGATCCGCGGATCTTTGAAAGGATCGGCCCGGCGCTCGAGCTCGGCCGTTCCTTTGTGCGCCCCGAGTATCAGCGCCAATACGCGCCCTTGCTGATGCTGTGGAGAGGCGTTGGCCGT
>Ga0335077_10007187_pt1 | contig 13771 bp, 11 predicted proteins | sample Lox_Sample_31_FD_207151 | JGI IMG/M metagenome (GOLD analysis project Ga0335077, IMG submission 207151) | Soil microbial communities from Loxahatchee National Wildlife Refuge, Florida, United States - Lox_Sample_3.1 | ecosystem: Environmental > Terrestrial > Soil > Wetlands | place: USA...
GCGTATTGATTACATCACGCCGATCATCCTCGCTCGCGTCTACAATCTGCACCAGAGTCGACCAGCCGAGTGTCGATATACCGAGAAAGCCGCTGCGAAACGCAGAACGTGTCTTGCCTTCCAGCAACGCCGCATCGCGATGCCAGAACGCAAAGGTGCCCGGCACGGCCCATTCGCCGGGCTCGGCCGCTTTTTCGAAAACGAATGTGTCGGAAGGATCGAGGCGTATGGTACGGAGGAGTTTCACGCGCGTGGCCCTTTGGTCTTGGGATCGAGCCAGCCGGGTTTGCCGAGCTTTACCAGCAGCGCCTTCCGCTCAGCCTCAACCTTGCCCATACGGCTTACCAGCAGATCGCCGTTCTCATCGATATCGCGACGCAAACCTTTCTCGATCGGCAGCCGCGCCAGATAGGTCGTCGCCACCGCGCCGAAGCCGCTCTCCTGCCAAGAATCAATGGCAACCATAAAATGTCGCGCAAAGCTCTCGACCAGTTGGTTCGACAACATGTCAGTGAAGCCCTCTTCGTCCAGCGCCGTAACGAGCGGATTCAAACCCGGTTCGGTGCCGGTCATCGAGACGATACGGATCATAGCGCCGAATACCAGCCACGGCGGAACTTCGTCCTCTTTTAATCCTTGTGGCCAGCCGAGCCGGCCGCCACCCACCAACCCTCGATTGATCAAAATCGAACCTGGCCAGTCGATGGCGATTTCGGTTTCTGGCTGCGCGTGCGCAGCCAGTGCGTCGGCCAACGCCGCCATGCCCGCATAGAAGACGCGCCGCGCCTGGCGCAATGGCTCGTCCGGCTCCAGTACCACGGCAAATTCAGCGAGATCGAAGCGCCCGACATGGACCAGCGTACCGGCGCCCCGCTCGTCAGCAATCGACGTTGCATGGGCAAAAGCGTCGCCCAACTCGCGCAAGCGCACCGGCGTAAACAGCGGCGGTAGCATCAATTCGGGCGCAAGCGATCGCGGGCGAGCCGGCGTCTCGAGCGGCATTGTTCCGCACTCTACCTTTCGTATTTGAATACATATAATTATAGCCTTGGACGATCCCGAGGCCAGTCCCGGGGCTGCGCGGATTGTCGTATTGGCGACGTCTGAATGGCGTTTTGCCTTGAATTGGCGGGATGAGCGAAAAGGTTAATGAACCGGATGGCCAAAGCGCCGCGCACTATTCTGATCTGTTCCTGCGAAGACACCATGCCGCTTGATGGCGAAATGGTGCGCCGCATCTGTCAGGATTCAGTTGTTATTGAGGGCCGGCAATTCTGCCGGGCCGAGCTTGAGCGTTTTCGGAAGGCGGCGGCAACCGGCGAGCAGCTTACTGTCGCTTGTACGCAGGAAGTGCCGCTGTTCAATGAAATTGCGAGCGAAACCGCCGGCAGCGAAGGCCTCACATTCGTCAATATTCGCGAAACCGCCGGCTGGTCGAAGGACGCAAAATCAGCCGGCCCGAAAATAGCGGCGCTGATCGCGGCCAGTGCGGAGTCCACGCTGGACGCTTCGTTCGTCACACTCAACAGCGAAGGGGTGACCCTGCTTTACGGCAAGGACGAGCGGGTGATCGAGGCCGCCAATCTGCTGAAGGATCATCTCGATGTCACCGTACTGATCAAACCTCCAGGCGCCCTTGCACCTAGACGAGTGACCGAATTTCCGGTGGTGAAGGGATTGGTCCGCACGGTCAAAGGGTATCTGGGGGCGTTCGAGATCACGGTCGACGACTACGCTGCACCCAGCCCCTCCTCGCGTGGCACGCTTGAATTCGGGCCGGTACGCAATGGCGCAGTGTCACGCTGTGACATTTTCATTGACCTGTCCGGCGGGCCGCCACTGTTTGCCGCCGCCGACTTGCGCGATGGCTATCTACGCGCTGACCCGGGTGATCCCGCCGCGGTCTTGCGCGCAGTGCTAAAGGCTCGGGATTTGACTGGTACATTCGACAAGCCACGCTACATCGCCTTCACTGAGGATCTGTGTGCGCACTCGCGCTCGAAGATCGTTGGATGCCACCGCTGTCTCGATCTTTGCCCGACTGGGGCCATCACTCCAGCTGGCGATCACGTCGCCATCGATCCGCATATCTGTGCTGGATGCGGACAATGTGCGGCCGCGTGCCCGACCGGCGCCGCCAGCTATGCCTTGCCACCATCTGATACGTTGTTGCGCAAGTTGAGAGCGCTGTTGTCGACTTACCGCGAAGCCGGCGGCAAACAGGCTGTTGTCATGTTTCACGATGCCAAGCACGGCGGTGAGTTGATTGACGCGCTTGCCCGGCATGGGGACGGATTGCCGGTGAATGTACTGCCGATTGAGGTGAACGAGATCACGCAAGTCGGGCTGGAGGCGGTTGCTGCCGCAATCGCTTATGGCGCTTCGGCCGTCCGCTTTCTTACTCGCGCCAAGCCACGTCACGATGTTGCGGGACTCTACAAGACTATTGCGCTTGCCCAACCGATCTTGTCCGGGCTTGGCTTCAAGGGAGAGCGCGCGGCAACGATTGAAACTGACGATCCTGATGCCCTCGGCGATACGTTGCGTACGATTGCTCCGTTGGAAAGTTCGGCCAAGCCAGCAGCTTTCTCCGCGACCGGCCGCAAGCGCGAAGTGATGCGACTGGCCTTGCGTGAACTGCACGCGGCCGCCCCGGCGCCGGTTGATATCGTGCCACTCCCAGAAGGGGCGCCGTTTGGCACTGTCGAGGTCAACGTCGAAGGCTGTACCCTGTGTCTGTCGTGTGTATCGGCGTGCCCGACGGGTGCACTTTCTGATGATCCCGAGCAGCCAATACTGCGCTTTGCGGAAGATGCCTGCGTACAATGCGGGTTGTGCAAGGCAACTTGTCCCGAGAAAGTCATCAGCCTGACACCGCGAATCGATTTCCGTGCCGCCATTGCCATGAGCCGCATCATCAAACAGGAGGAGCCAGCCGAATGCATTCGCTGCGGCAAACCGTTCGGCGTGAAAAGTTCGATTGAGCGTGTTGTCGCTAAACTCGAAGGCAAGCACTGGATCTACAAAGATTCAAAGAAACGGCTTGATGTCATCCGGATGTGCGAGGATTGCCGCGTCGTCGCAATGGCAGAGGAACAATTTGACCCGTTTGGCGCGCCGCAGCGGCCGCGGCTGCGCACCACCGACGACTATTTGCGCGAGCGTGAGGAAAAGGGCGAAGGTTAGCTAGTTCCTTTTCGTTGCTTTGGCCAGGAACTCGACAAGAGCCTTACGATCGTCGGAAGATCCTATCGTCTGTTCGGGCATCTTGGTCCCGGGCGTATATTGCGCCGGGCCAATCTCGAACAATTTCGAAACCGTCTCCGGCGTCCATACGATGTCCAGCTTTTTCAGCGCCGGCGAAAAGTTATAGCCCGGCAGCGTGGCAATGCGACGCCCGAATATTCCGGAAAGCGTCGGACCGGCCTTGTTTCCCTCGTCCGAAGAAAGTGTGTGGCAGGCAACGCATGCGCGGAATATCTCCGCGCCCTGATCGCCGGCATAAGCCGCAAGCGGATCCTCCGGCGTGCCGACCACGGCCGCGCCGACGGGTTCGCCGCTCGAAGCGTCCCAGCGGCGTATCATGCGGTCAGTACCCCCGGTCAATAATGTACGGCTGTCGGGCAAGAACGCGACTGACCATACCGGCAAACCGGGACCGACGAGGGTGTGCGCCAGTGTGCGTGTCTTGCGTTCGATCAAAGCAACCGACCCGCGGATGCCCGCTGCGGCGGCGAAATGACCGTCGGGGGAAATGGCGATGGCAATAATTGGCGTCGACGAGGCTTCGATTTCACCTGCGATGTCACCCGTCGGCGACAAGAAATAGACCTTACCATTGGCGCCAGAAACAAGAATTTCCCCATCCGGCGCTACTGCCACGGCATTCAAGGGCGTGGGTAAATTGCGAACAATCGCACTGTCGCCTTTCAGCGACCAAATACGCACGGTTGCATCATAACCGGCACTCACGATACTTTTTCCGTCTGGCGAAAATGCCACTCCGTTGACGTTTTGCGTGTTTCCTTCGAGCACACGTGGCTCACCTCCGGTCAATGGCCAGAGCCGGACGGTATGATCCCACGATGCCGAGGCGAGCATCGTACTGTCAGGCGATACCGCTAAGCCCACAATCGGGCCAGTGTGACCATCAAGAATTTTGTCGGGTTGCTGTTTTCCCAATGTCCATATTGCAATGTGCGCATCCGCACCTGCCGTGACGACACGTCCGTCCCTCAGATAAGCGACGGCATTTACCGCACCGTCATGGAAGCGCAGCACCTGCTCGGCGCTATTTCGCACAAGCGACCAGCGGATCGCAGACGTATCGAAGCTGCCCGATATTGCCTCCGTTCCATCAGCGGAAATTGCCAACGCTTTGATTGGCCCGCCGTGGCCGCGCAGCTGCGCCTGCGCCGGAAGTGATGCCAGCACGATGCTTACAACTATGGCGTATTTTCTGACGGCCACTGTCATTTTGCGCTCGGCTCCATGCCAAGCGCACGGATATTTTTGCGTACGTTTTCCTCCCGTAGCGCCGCAAGAAATGCTTGCACGGCAGGACGCTCGCGCCGTTTGTCGACGATGAGAAAGTCGTAGTGCTCCGCCGAGACTGGCAGGAAGCCGAGACCATAGAGTTTTGCCACCGGTTCAATGGCGAGCCCCCAGTCGGCTCGACCCTGCGCAATGGCTGCCGCAACCGCGTTATGCGACTTCGGCTGATTGGGGTAGCCGGGGGGGCGCGCGCCATCGAGCAATTTGTCCATAAGTACGCGCGTGCCGGCGCCCGCGTTGCGGTTGACCATGGCGGCGGTTGAATCGGCCAGCACGATTTTCAGGGCCTCGTGTGCGCTGCGGCCTTCAAATCGCGCATCACCCGGCCTGAACAATATGCCCTGCATCCGCCGCCAGCCCGGGGCCAGACTCAGACCCGGCGTCACCAGATGCACATTATATTGTCCGCTCGCCGAATCGATCAGATGAACCGGGGCTATATCGCATTGCCCGCGGGTTGCCGCCGCAACGCCGCCGAGACTGCCAACAGCCAAGGTCCGGGCGGAGAAACCACGGCCGGCGAGTTCCCCTACCACCACATCGAGCGCCACATCATGACTGCCCATGATCACCAAATCCGGCACACGCGCCGCGGTGCCGATCAATGTCACTTGTGCGTCGCTGTCAGGGTCGAGTGCCGACGCGAGTGCGTCGACTTCGAAAAAACCGTCGGCCTGCGAGAAGCTCGTCACCGCGCCGGAACCTTTGGCTGTGGGAAATGCAACGGTGCCTTCTTCGCCTTCGACCAGCGACACCAGCACGAATTCCTTGCGACCGAGCTCCGAGGCGACGCGCACCGGCACACGCGCAGTGATCGTCTCTGCGGCCTCAGGTGGCAAACCGGCGCGGGCGCGGATCACTGGCGCAACGAAAGCATAAAATGTGAAGATTGCCGAGGTGGGAAAGCCGGGAAGGACCACAATCGGCTTTCCGTCGACAACGCCGAGGCAGAGCGGCTTGCCAGGCTTGAGTGCGACGCCATGCACAAGAATTCCCGGTTTACCTAACTTGGATACAACACGATGCGACAGATCACCTGCGCCTTTCGAAGTGCCGCCGGAAAGAACCACCATGTCGCTTGCGGCAAGCGCATTACGCGCCGCTTTTTCAAGGATCATCGCGTCGTCGGGATAGGCCCCCGACAAGATTGGTTCGCCACCGGCCTCAGCCACGGCTGCCGCAATAATCGCCCCGTTGCTGTCATACACTCCCGCCGGTCTAAGCGGCTCGCCCGGCTCGATCAACTCATCGCCAGTCGAGAGCACCGCAACCTTGAGCTTTCGCACTACCTCTATCCGGTCCAGTCCGCACGCAGCCAGCATACCGATCTCGCGCGCACCGATGCGCGTGCCACGCCGCAATAGCGTCTCGCCGCGCGCAATATCGGAGCCGGCAAATGAGATGAATTGCCCAGGCGCCGCCGTGCGGCGCAGCTCGATGCGAGGCACGCCACCCTCGATCAGCTCGGTCTGCTCGATCATAACCACCGCGTCGGCGCCACGCGGGATAACCCCGCCCGTCGCTATCGCGGAGCAGGTCCCTGGCGTAATGGTAACTTTAGGGTCATGACCGCAGACGATGACCTCGTCATTGAGCGTGAATACTTTTGGATTGCTATCGCTGGCGCCCCGGGTATCCGCCGCGCGCACGGCAAAGCCATCAACATTTGAACGGTCGAAAGGGGGCGCGTCGACCGCAGCAACCACATCCACGGCAAGCACGCGCGTGCGCGACTCGGCTAGCGTTACCGATTCGCCTGGGAGCGGTATGAGATCGAGATGCCGCTCGAAGCGCGCGCGCGCTTCCTCCGCCGACACGACTTCAAGGAATTGCTCCTGGCGCGCGGCAGCACGTACGCGCGCGATCAGGGCGCTTTCTTCCCCCGGCCGAAGCTTTCGGCTATCGCTCATTTTGCAACACTCATGGCCACGGCCTTACCTGCACCGGTGTCCCGGCGGAATATCCTTCACTGTCGGCAGGCACCAGGATCCATCCATCCGATCGGGCGAGCGACGATATAGGAAGATATTTCGTTGCGAGCGGCTCGGCCTCACCAGAGTTTCGCCGTACCGGCACGACCTCTGCCAGACCCACAGTCGAACTGACCTTGCGGGCAAGCGGCAAGATTTCTGCCGGTTCGTTTTCGGTGCTTTTCGCCGCCGCAAGCCGATCGAGCAGACGCCGTCCAACCACGAGCCAGACACTGAGCGCGGCGTCGAGCCGCCCCGGCAGAAGCAACACCGGCCTCGCTCCTACAAAACCGAGCGCGCCGGTTTCGCCCGGTGTCAGCGCTACGCCATGGATTGCGAGTTGCCCCTCGCGCGACAGTGTTTGCACGCTGTTATCGTTGCGTCCGCTACCGGTTCCACCGATTGCAACAATCGCATCCGCGCTTTCAGCGGCCATCGCGACACCAAGACCTCGGCCGCTGTCGTCCAGCCGCGACGCGCCGCCCCGGTGTTCGATATCTTCCGTCACCAAACGGGCGGCAGCGTTGATGATGCCGCTGCCGCGGACCGGCAGAACGCGAATACGCGGCTCGCGCACCGTGATACGAGCAACACCGGCAGCAGAAAATGCCGCGAGATCAGTGATGCGCAACCGCTCGCCGGCCCGCCGCAACGGAATTGCCGGATCACTGTCGCCACCCGCCTGCAATACACCATCGCCGGGATTGATCGGGATGAGCGCTTCGGCAAGGCCTCCGGCAACCTTCACCGTGTCGATTGGAGCAACGCTGTCGGTGCCGGCCGGGAGTGCCTGCCCTGCCTCGATACGCGAGGGCGTGCGCACGAGTAATGACGGTGCGTAATTTCCGGCGCCCAGAGTCTCGTCGGAGCTCAGTGCCCAACCGTCCTGCAACGCCAGCGCCGACGCGGGGCGAGCCGGCGCCATTGCGTCCGCGGCAAGCACGCGCCCTAGGGCCGCGGAAACATCGACCGTGCGCTGGGTGACCGCCTTCACTTCCGCGTCGATCATCAAAAGCACGTCGGCGAGCGGCGTTAGCCGTGAGATTTTTTGTATTGCTTCGGATGCCGCCATTTGCCGCGCTTGACCTTCTTGCACTCAGAGACTTCAGTTTAGCTCAACAAAACGGCGGATGCAGCGCAGCTTTCTATTGGTGAAATTGGAGAAGTAGGCGTGTTTACGACCACAAAAGACAAGGCTCTTCTCACCACGACCACCGGGCGCTGCCCCGCCCCAGTTGGTACAGAGAGAACCTTCGCGGCATTCCGCTGTCGCAAGGATTTTCCCGGCTCGCCTATCGCGAGCAACATTTCGATTGTCTCGCTTGCCACGTAGCAGCACAGCACCGCGCGGGTATTGACATATTTGTGGATGGTGACACCCGCCTCGATGATGACGTCGCCGGGCGTGCCTGGGTGAGCTACGTCACCGAACGCGTCGCCGGCGTTGGCGCCCCGCGCGTTGAAGTGCCACCCGCCGGCTTCATGGCCGACAAAGGGCCGGGCGATTTGATGTGGGAGGTGATCGAGACGCGTATGACGCCGCCGGTGACCGGCAAGATCGGCGAGACGACGTTGCAGCTCGACCGCGCGTACAAGGCGATCGCGCCGATGACAGACAGGCCCGTGAAGATCGGATCGATCTCGGCGCAGATCCTGGCGTTGATGCTTACGAATGAACACTACAAGAACCGGTTCGACTTGCTGATGGATCTGTCAGCCGCACTGAATAAAGAGTATCACGCGCTCGCTGATGCCGGTGCCCTGCTTGTCCAGATCGAGGAGCCGGCAATCCACCAGGTCATCGCCGATCCACAACAGTCCATCAAGTCGGAACAATGGGTCGAAGCGTTTAACGTCGAGGTAAAAGGATTGCGTAACAAATGCGAGGTGTGGTGTCACACCTGCTGGGGCAGTCCGGGAGCGCAGCGAGTGGCGAGCAAGGATCAATCCTACAAGGCGGCGCTCCCCTACCTCGACCAACTCGATGTCGACGTGCTTACGGTCGAGGGCGCATTTAACCGCGGCATGGACCTCGAACACGTCGGCAAGATGATTTCGAAAGACAAGAAAATCGCGCTCGGTGTCATCAGCCATCGTACCCTGCAGGTCGAACGGCCGGAGGAAGTAGCCGATCTCATACGCAAGGCGTTGAAATTTATTGAGCCCGAGCGGCTCATTCTCACCAGCGACTGCGGGTTTGGCCGGCAGTCGATGAGCCGAATGCACGCATTCTACAAAATGGTGGCGCTCACGCGCGGCACCAACATCGTGCGCAAGGAGCTCGGAATTGAAGAGGCCTACATTCCGGCCACGGATAAACGACTGTCGATGATACCACTCAGCCTATGACCGAAACGGTAATGAACCTTCGCGGCCTGAAGTGCCCATTGCCGGCCCTGCGCATGCGCAAGAAATTGTCGACGCTGAAGCCCGGCGACATGATCGTTGCAGAGTGCACCGATCCGCTCACCATGATCGATATACCGAACCTGTTGCGGCAGACCGGCGATACGCTGGAAGAGAAGAGCGAATCGGAAGGGGTGCTTCGTTTTCGTGTCCGCAAGACCTGAGACGGGCGCTCAATCAAGATGGAAGCCCTTGGCACGAACGAAAGCGCCAAAGTCGGCGCGCAGCGGCACCGCATATTGTCGTGCCTTGTCTTCCGACCAGCCATAGAATTCAGAACGACCGAAACGTTGAGCCTCTCGTTGATTGCGATATGGCCGCGTTGTTGCGCGCCGATGGTCATAGGCATCTATCTTTGAAAGGTCATCTCCCGCAAAACGATCTTCATGCACGGTCGTCGCAAGTGACAACCGCGGTGTAATCCCACCCTCTTCCGCCGGCCACCCAACACACATGCCGGCAATTGGGATGACCTTTTCCGGCAAGGCAAACATTTCGCTGATGGTCGCAGCATGATCGCGGATCACGCTGATCGGGCAACAGCCCAGACCAACTGCCTCAGCTGCGCGCAACATCGTGGTCAGGACGATGGCAGCATCGACCGTTGCATTGAAAAACAGATCGAGATGGTCATTGGGAAACGGCTTGCCGCGCATTTGAGAAATTCTTTGCAGACGGCGACCATTCGCGAGGAACACAAGAAATACAGGTGCCTGGCGAATCCATGGCATTTCGGTAAGAAGATCGGTAATGGCGTCAATCTTGTTTCTGTCCCGAACGACGAGAATATCAGCTTGTTGAAGATCGCTTTTCGATGGTGCGGAGAGGGCACACGCACACAGCAACCGCATCAGGTCAGGTGGGATGTCGCGCTCGAGATAGCGGCGATGCACGCGGTGGGCGGCGATCCGGGCAATTTCATCCAGGCCGGGCAAGCCAGGGTCAACTTCCAGCATTTCGCCAAAACGTGCTGAAAGCGCGGCCTCGATGAATGGGGTGAGATCCGGCATTAAACATCTCCTTAATCCGAGGGCTGTTTGCAGACCTCCGGGTCACGCACCGTTGAGCAACAGTCGCTTTCCATCAGTCTGACATTATATCTGTTGCCACGAGTTCCCGAGCGCAGAATTGCAAAAATGGCGAATAGCGACATCGAGACCGTAGTCGTCGGCGGGGGCGCTGCGGGCATCGCGGCGGCCCGGCACCTGCATGAAGCCGGAATTAGATGTTTGATCGTCGAGGCACGTCCCCGGCTCGGCGGCCGCGCTTGGACGGTTGCTGGACCGGAACGGTCTGCGCTGGATCTCGGCTGTGGCTGGCTACATTCAGCCGACCGCAATCCATGGGTGGCAATTGCTGACGAACAAGGGCGCACAATTGACAAGACGCCGCCACCCTGGAGGCGCCGTTCGCTTCCCTATGGATTTCCGGAGGGTGGTCAGCGCGAGTTTATCGAAGCGCAAGAGCAGCTATTCGCGCGCATAAGCGAACGAGCGCAGAAAGAGCCAGATGTTCCAGCGGGGTCATTGTTAGCACCCGGATGCCGTTGGAATAATCTGATCGACGCAGTCGCCACTTACATCAGCGGCGCCGAACTTGAGCACGTCTCGGCTCGCGATTTTGACAACTACGAAGATACAGGTGTGAATTGGCGCGTGGTCGAGGGCTATGGCGCCACGATCGCCGCCTGTGTCGCAAATTTGCCGGTCACACTGGATTGTCCGGTGCAGCAGATCGAGCACAGCGGCAAACGCCTGAATATCAAAACGGCGCAAGGCGTCATTTCAGCAGACCAGGCGATTGTCACCCTCCCGACCGCGGTTATTGCCGAGAACGAAGCACTGTTCGCACCGATCCTCCCCGACAAGATAGAAGCAGCACAGGGCCTGCCGCTCGGCCTTGCCGATAAACTGTTCCTGTCGCTTGCGAATGCGGAAGAGTTTGAAAACGATAGCCGGGTGTTCGGCGCAACTGACCGGACCGCTACAGCGACGTACCACTTCAGACCGTTCGGCCGCCCGCAAATCGAGGCATATTTTGGCGGACGCTTGGCTGCCGAACTTGAAGCGGCGGGAGAGTGCGCCTTTTTCGATTTTGCGGTATCCGAACTGACCCGATTATTTGGCAGTGCATTTGCCCAGAGAGTAGAGCCAATTCAAATCCATCGATGGGGCAGCGATCCGTTTGCGCGCGGCTCATATTCTTATGCGCGTCCCGGCATGGTGGATTGCCGCAAGACGTTGGCAACTGCGGTTGATGGACGTCTGTTCTTTGCCGGTGAAGCTTGTTCCCCTGCCGACTTCTCCACGGCACATGGCGGTTGGATGACTGGTGTCGCCGCAGCACAGCAGGTGATTGCCATGCGGACGCGACGCTGAACTCAGCAGGACGACGTCACCGCATATTGGCGACGCGCCGGAAGCCGCCCAAGTCGAGAATTGTCAACGACCGTTCACGGAGCTTGATCAAGCCAGCGCGACGAAATTCGGTAAGTACCTTGCTCACATGAACGGACGTGAGCCCGGTTGCATCCGCGATATGACGCTGGCGCAACGGAAAATCCATCTCGATAGGCTCGCCGCGCGCCATGCCACGTTTGGCCAGTCGCTCAACCAGGTTCAAGATCAGCCGAGCGATCCGCTCATCGGCAGTCCGGCGCCCCAGGTCCACAATCAGCTGGTCTGCCCGTGACTTCTCTTCAACCCACGCTTTCGACAGGTTTTCCAGGAGGTCGGGCCGCTTGAATAGTGCTGGCTTCAATTCGCTGCGCCTAAAAATACGATAGCGAACGTCGGTAATAGCCTCGACCAGATATTGCCCGCGAGAATCAAAAAGAAGCGTCGTCGAGACAATGTCGCCAGGCAATAGGATCGACAGGATCTGCCGGCTGCTGTCGGACAGCGTGGCGATCGAGGCTGCCCACCCATCGCAGATAACCGGTACCGCGTCATGCAAATCACCGTCGCGACAAACGATTCGTCGGGCGGGCGCGACATGGGTTGATTGATAAATCGGAATTGGTTTTGTCCCGGAGATCGCCCATTCCCCTTGCAGCGTCGACTGGCAGACATTCAAATCAAAGCCACAACAGATTGCACATGTCGTTTGTATCGCGACGGTGCTCGGATCTTTCCTTATCAGGCCCAGTTGAACGGTCATGGCATTTCGTTCTCGACTTTTCGCTTTGTCCACTCGTGCTCGCAAGGTTTCGCCGCGCATTGCGTGCACATCAAAATAGACCGTGTTCGTTCTAGGTAAAGCTAATTGCGGCACGTGGTTTAATAATTTTTGTCGTTTGCCGCATCGTCTGTCGCTTACGGCAGCGCACGTCTCGTCACCCGATCCCTGACTGGCTCGATTTGGAGCGTTGACCAATCGCGCTTCGTGCAGAAAGGCGGTTTTATTTTTTTTTAGTCGAGACAGCAGCCGAGAAGAAAGCCGCTCTCATGTTCGAGCGGCTAGTTTATTCGCATCGCATAGAGATTGAATTTGTAGGCCTTTTCCTGACAGAAATTGCTTTTGCGTAGCTGCTCGACATTGCCATTTATTCCAAATAGAACGTGCGGGACAAATTTTCAGGCGCACTGGATGGCAAAGACTTCTATGCGGGTCCGGTTCTGGGGAGTCCGAGGAAGCATTCCCTGTCCCGGCCCGGCGACGATGCGCTATGGCGGCAACACACCTTGCATCGAGGTTCGTTGCGACGAGCGTGTCCTTATTTTCGATGCCGGCACTGGATTGCGGTCACTCGGCATAGAGCTTCTCAAGGACAGGAAAATTCGTGACGTCGATATTTTCATAACGCATTGCCATCTCGATCATGTTTCCGGCTTGCCATTCTTCGCGCCGTTTTTTCGCGAGGACTATCGGGTTCGTGTTTGGGCGGGAAATCTTTTGCCGTCGAACAGCATCGAACACGTCATGCGGAGGCTCATGAGCTCTCCATGGTTTCCTGTGCCGATGGAGATTTTCAAGGCGAAGATAGATTTTCGCGACTTTAAGTCAGGCGAGGTTCTGCGGCCGCATGAGAATGTCGTTCTGCGAACCGCGCTGCTCGATCATCCGGACGACACGAACGGCTATCGCCTCGAATACGGCGGCCGCGTGTTTGCCTTACTCTGTGACACTGAAGGTTTTCCCGGCGAACGCGACGCCGAGATGATTTCGCTGGCGCGCCGGGCTGACCTCGCAGTCTATGATGCGACGTTCACCGAGAGCGAAATTAAGTCCAAGGCGGGTTGGGGGCACTCGACGTGGATGCGCGGTATTCATTTGGCAAACGAAGCCGACGTCAAGCACCTTTGTCTATTTCATCACGACCCATCGCATGACGATGATTTCATGGACACGCTTGCTGCTGAGGCCAATGACGCACGCGCCGGAACAATCACGGCGCGAGAAGGCCAGATTATCGATCTGTGATTTGATCGAGGGCGGCAGTCGCGATCGTGTGGGTGCCCTGCTGATCGAGGGCAAACAACGGCCGATAGTGGTGCACGTCCTCAGCGTTGAGGATCGCCATCGTGCGATTATCCAGGATTAGCCAGTGCTGTTCGTACCGGACGGCGACGACCGCGTGGCCCACCTCACGTTTGTCGTCTTGAACGATCACCAGTCGGAGATCTTCAGACAGGACTCCCAATTCGCGAAGGGCGGCGTATTTTACGATTGCATAGTCTTCGCAGTCGCCGGCTTCGCTGCCCAGCGTTTGCAGGGGCGACGCCCAGAAATCGGCCAGGCCGTACTGGGCCCAATCGCTCACCGGCCTGACCACCATATTGACCGCCCTGTTGAGCCATCCCAATCGGACGCGACCTTGCTGCTTGCGAACAAGATCGACA
>Ga0335077_10007188_pt1 | contig 13770 bp, 15 predicted proteins | sample Lox_Sample_31_FD_207151 | JGI IMG/M metagenome (GOLD analysis project Ga0335077, IMG submission 207151) | Soil microbial communities from Loxahatchee National Wildlife Refuge, Florida, United States - Lox_Sample_3.1 | ecosystem: Environmental > Terrestrial > Soil > Wetlands | place: USA...
GAAGACGCCCGTGCCGGCTACGACGACGACCGAGACGACGCCGTCGACTCCGCCGAGCGGATAGCCGTCACGAGCCACTCCGGCACGCGCGTCGGGCGAAACGTCGCGGCATCGACGCAGGCGTGTGCCGTCCAGCCGTCCGCCAGCAGCTCGCCGTCGTCACGGACGACCGCGTACTCGTAGCGGAAGCGGGCGCCCCGCACGTCGAGGCAGCGGGCGTGGATGTCCAGCGCGTCGTCGAACCGGGCCGGCACGCGGTAGCGGCAGAAGGATTCGAGCACGAGCGCCTCGGTTCCGGTCTCGCGCAGCAACTGGTAGCCGCCGGCGTACGCCCGCAGGTACTCGACCCGCGCGACCTCGAACCAGACGACGTATGCCGAGTTGTGGGCGATCCCCTGCGCGTCGGTGTCCGCGAAGCGGACGCGCACCGGGGTCGAGAACGAGAAGCCTTCCATCTCGCGCAACTCTACGATGGCTGCGTGACCGTCGAGCGCCTTGCCTCGCTCGTCCGCAACCGGCAGCCGTGCGTCGTGCTGACGGGCGCGGGTGTGAGCACCGAGTCGGGAATCCCGGACTTCCGCTCGTCGACGGGGATCTGGGCGCAGTACGACCCGACGGAGTACGCGACCATCGACGCCTTTATCGCCGACCCGGTGAAGGTCTGGGACTTCTACGGCAAGCGGCTCGGGATGCTGCGGGGCGCGGAGCCGAACGACGGCCACCGGGCGCTCGCGGAGCTCGAGCAGCGCCGCTGGGTGCGCGCGGTGGTCACGCAGAACATCGATCTGCTGCACGAGCGCGCGGGCTCGCGTGCGCTCGTCGAGGTGCACGGCTCGATCAGGACGTCGAGCTGCCTGGACTGTGGCGAGGTCGTGCCCCTGGCAGACGTGCTCCACCTGCTCGAGACGGCCGCCGCGCCGGCGTGTCCGCGCTGCGGGCGGATCCTCAAGCCGGACGTGGTCATGTTCGGGGAGCTGCTCCCCCGGCGTGCGATGGAGCGGGCCTCCGAGCTGGCCGCGTCGGCGCGCCTGCTCCTCGTCGTCGGCTCGTCGCTCGAGGTGCATCCGGTGGCCGGTCTCCCGCTCGAGACGCTCGCCGCGGGCGGCAGTCTGGCGATCGTGAACCGGGGTCCGACCCCGCTCGACTCGCGAGCCTCGGTGACGATCGACGCCGGCGCGGGCGAGACGTTGCGCGCGCTCGCCGCCGCGCTACCCGATCGCGGGTAGCGACGCTGCGAAGATCGCCTCGCGGAAGCGGCCGTCGAGCGGCGGCGCTGCGAGTGCGAACACTGGCACGACGCGGTTACCCGCGAACTCGACCGAGTAATAGTCCCCGGTCATCCGCCCACCCTCGGCGCGCGCGAGCCAATCCTCCTGCATCGGCTCCGCGTCGAGCCGCTCCGGCGGCGTCCACGTTGCGCCGCCGTCACTCGACTGCTGGACGGCGGTCCCCAACAGGCACGATCCGCGTGCGCACGAACCGGGATGGAAGTACCCGTAGACGACGGCGAGTCGGCCCGGCTGCACGGGATCTGCGGCGAGCCCGGTTATGAAGGCGTCGAGCGTCGACGAAACCGCGGCGACGGGCACGCGCGACGGCGTCGACCAGGTCTGGCCGCCGTCGCGCGACGTCGACAGCACGACGTCGTTCTCCGCGCAGCCGGGCCTGAACCGGCAGTCGTGCCAGACCGCGTAGATCTCGCCCGTGCTGTCGGCCTCCACCGACGGCAGCGCGATCGAGCGCATCACGTCGTTCGCCTTCGCGGTGAAGTCGGAGATGGTGACGCGCGTGAACGTAGCTCCGCCGTCGACGGACCGGAGGCTCACGATCGAGCCGTGGAACCCTTCCTCGTCCGCGTAGTTTCCGGCCACCACGACGAGCGTCCCGTCCGGCAGCACCACCGGCTGCGTGCCGACGAGGACGCTCGCGGCTGCGACCGGCTGCGACCAGGTCAGGCCGCCGTCGTCGCTCGACTGGCTGACCGTGATGTTCTTCTGGTCGTCCGTGTACTCGAGGTAGCAGCGGCCGCGGTGCGGGCTCGCCGCGCCGTTGTCGCACGTGAGCCAGTCCTTGTCGAGCTCCGGCCCCGTCGCGGCGACCACCGGCGTCGCCCAGCTCAAGCCGTCGGTCGAGCGCGCGACGAGGACGTGCGACGCGCTCGGCTCGAGCGTCAGCGTCCCGATCAGCCAGACGCCGTGCGCGGCGTCGTAGGCGACCGTGGGGTCGGACGCTGCCGTCTGGGTGCCCGCCGGATTCGACTCCACGGTGACGCCGGGCAGGACGCCGCGCTGCCACGTGCGACCGGCGTTGCTCGAGGTTGCGAAGCCGATGCTCGACGACGCGCCGCCCGTGAAACGACCGAGCTGATAGGCGGCGACGACGGTCGAACCCCACGCGACGTCGTCCGGCTCGACCGCCGTCTCGTGCTGGCTCGAGGGGTTCGACGAGAGGTCGACCGAGAGCCGGCGGGAGACCACCTCGCAGTTCGCGGCAACGGTGTCGCCCAGGTCGGCGCTGACGACGTCGAGTCCCGGGCCGCAGTCGACGCGGTCGACGCCCCCGAACGCCGCCTGCACGAAGTCGTTGCCCGCGCCGGCCGAGATCGTGTCGGCGGCCTGCGTACCGACGATGGTGTCGCCGTGCGGCGTGCCGTGGATCGTCGCAGCGGCCGCCGGGGCGGCGAGAACGAGGGCGAGCAGGACGATCGCGCGGCGCACCGGTCGTGCAGCGTAGCCACGCGAGACTAGGCTCTCGTGCCGTGAGGGTGCACGAGTACGACGTGATCGTCGTCGGAAGTGGTTTCGGCGGGAGCGTGGCGGCTCTTCGGTTGACCGAGAAGGGCTACCGCGTCGGCGTGCTCGAGGCGGGCCGGCGCTTTGCCGCCGGCGACTTCGCGCGCACGAACTGGAATCTGCGCCGCTACCTGTTCATGCCCCGGCTCGGACTTCGCGGCATCCAGCGGCTGACGATGCTCAACGATCTCGTCGTGCTCTCGGGCGCAGGCGTGGGCGGCGGCTCGCTCGTCTATGCGAACACGCTCGTCGAGCCGCTCGACCAGTTCTTCGACGATCCCCAGTGGGCGGAGGTCGCGGACTGGCGCGCGGAGCTGGCGCCGTACTACGTGCGCGCCCGAAGGATGCTCGGCGTCGTCGAGACGCCGTTCGAGACGGCGGCAGAGACGGTGGTGCGCGAGGTCGCGACCCGCCTGGGCGTAGCCGACACCTTTCGCCGCACCCCGGTCGGGGTCTACTTCGGCGTCGAAGACGGGGTGGACCCGTACTTCGGAGGCGCGGGCCCGCCGCGCAGTCCGTGCGTGCGCTGCGGCGGCTGCATGGTCGGCTGCCGGCACGACGCGAAGAACACGCTCGACCGCAACTACCTCTGGCTCGCGGAACACCGCGGGGCAGTGGTGCACCCGGAGCGCGAGGCGACGGTGCTGCGCCGGGTGGACGGCGGCTGGGAGATCGAGACCGTCCATCCGGGCGCCTGGCTGCGCCCGCGGCGCGAGCTGTTTCGCGCGGAGCAGGTCGTGCTGGCCGCGGGGGTGCTCGGCACGCTGAAGCTGCTCTTCCGCTCCGGTCTAGGCGGACCCCACCTCGGCATGCTCGTCCGCTCGAACTCCGAGGTGCTCGTCGGCGCGGGCGCGCGCGACACGTCTGTCGACTACTCGACGGGGATCGCGATCGGCTCCTCCTTCCAGCCGACGTCGGAGACGCACATCGAGCCGGTGCGCTATCCGAGAGGCTCGAGCATGATGGGTCTCTTCTCGACCGTGCTCGTCGACGGCGGCGGGCGCGTGCCGCGGCCGCTGCGCTGGCTCGGCACGGGTCTGCGCCACCCGCTCTGGTTCCTCCGCGCGCACGCGGTGCGGCACTGGGCGCAGCGGTCCGTGATCCTGCTCGTGATGCAGGCGCGCGACAACTCGCTGCACATGCGGTGGACCGGCCGCCGGCTGCGGACTTCGCACGGCCACGGCGAACCGACGCCGACGTGGCTCCCCGAGGCTAACGAGGCAGCCCGTCTCGCTGCCGAGGCGATGGGCGGTAGGCCCGGCTCCGCTCTCAACGAGGTGCTCCTCGACCGGCCGTTCACCGCGCACATCCTCGGAGGCGCGCCGATCGGCGTCTCGCCGCAGGCGGGAGTGCTCGACGCGTGGCAGCGGATCTGGACGGAGCCGGGACTGCACGTCGCAGACGGTGCCGCCGTGAGCGCGAACCTCGGCGCCAACCCTTCGCTCACCATCGCCGCGCAGGCCGAGCGCGCATTCTCCTTCTGGCCGAACAGGGACGAGCCGGATCCGCGGCCGCCGCTCGGCTCGCCCTATGCGCCCGTCGCTCCCGTGGACCCGCGCGCGCCCGCTCTGCTCTAGGCGCAGGCCGCGCCGGCGACGAAACGCGGCGCTGCGAGCGCCGGCACCGACGAGATGCGGTGCGAGAAGTCGAGCGCCGTCGCGAGGTTGTTCGCCTCCATGTCGCGAACCGAGAGCGGAGCGAGCGCAAAGCGCCACTCCACGAGCCTGAGGATCGACGTGTGGTCGAAGATCGTGTGCGAGACCTTTCCTCGCGGTGCGAACGGCGAGATCAGGAGGCAGGGCACGCGGAACCCTCGCTGCTGATACGCCGGATCGACGTCGTGCGCCGCCGGCGGAGGCACATGGTCGAAGAAGCCACCCCATTCGTCGAAGGTGATCACGAGGAGCGTGCGCGCCCACGCGGGGCTGCGGGTGACCGCGTTGTAGATCGTGGACAGGAAGTACTCGCCCGCGCGGATGTCGGCATGCGGATGATCGTCGTTCCAGATGCCCGACTGCGGTCCGGTGTCGGCGAGCGTGAGGTCCGGGTCGACGACGGAGTAGGCCGGCAGCGCCCCTTTCTTGCAGTCGGCGAAGAAATGCTGGTGCGTGTACGTGATCCGGTCGTACTTCCCGTTCCAGAGCAGGAGAAAGCTCACGTTGCCGCAGTAGTAGCGGGCGGGCACATTCGCCGCGGCGAGCCGGTCCCAGATCGTCGGCAGGTCGACGCGCGTGAACGCGTCGTCGAGCCGGTCGGTGACGCCGGCGTGGAGGTAGAACCGATTCGGGAAGGTCGGTCCGAGGATCGAGGCGAAGTAGCGGTCACATGTCGTGAACGCCGGAGCGGCACGGCCGAGGAACGGCAGATCCTGCTGCCGGTAGTAGCCGATCGAGTAGACGTCGTTGTCGCCGGCGCGGAGCCAGCCGTCGCAGGCTCCGTTGTTCCACTCGACGCGGGCGCCGTCGTAGGAGTGGTCGGGATCGGCATGCGCGCAGCCCTGGAAGTCGGGCGCGAGCGGGTACGTCGCGTGCGCCTCGCCGGACGCGTCGAGATAGGTGAGCCCCGCCTGCTTCCCGTCGGCGCCGGGAAGCCAGCCCATGATGTGGTCGAACGAGCGGTTCTCCATCATCACGACGACGACGTGGTCGATGCCGGAGGCGCCGGGCCTGGGAAGATGCTGCGGTGCGGCGGCGCGCGCGACGGCGCCGAGCGCGCCTGCGCCGGCGAGCGAGCCCGCGGCCGCCGCCGCTCCGCCGAGAAAGCGCCGGCGCGACAGCCGCTGCTCCCAGCGCACCGTCTCCACGGGAACGAGACTAGCGCGCTATCGTCAGAGCAGCGACCGAGGAGGAGCGATGGCGCAACCGCGCAGAACGGATCTGCTGGGCCGCCTGGCCGACATCAGCGAGGAGGCGATCCAGCGCCTGCACGACGCTCCGGGCGCCGATCGCCTGCTCGGGGCGCTCAACACGATGCGCGACAGGGTCGACGAGCTGCAGCGGCGCGTTCGCGGGCTCGAGGAGCTCGAGCGGCGACTCGCCGCGCTCGAACGGAAGGTCGACAAGCTCTCGAAGGGCGGCACCGCAGCCCGGCGGAGCACCAAGCCCGCCGCCGAGAAGAAGCCGGCAGCCTAGGCCGCGCGGCGGGCGGCCGCGACGAGGAGGAGCGAGAGGAGCAGCCCCCCGGCGATGTCCGACGGCGTGTGCGCGCCGTCTGCCTCGAGCAGGACGAGTGTGGCGGCGGCCCAGGCGGCGCCCCACGGGCGCGCCGCCCGCCACGTCGCTGCGAGTGCGGCTGCGGCGACGATCGACCTGATCGTGTGGCCGCTCGGGAACGAGGAGTCGAAGGCGAGCAGGTGCACGCCGTGCCGGTAGAGCGCGGGCCGGGCGAGCGTCGCCTTGCAGAGCGTCTCCACGGCGTTCCCCGCGATCCACGCCGCGGCCCACGCATATGCGGCGCGCATCTGCCCGCGCCGCCGCATAGTCGCGCAGCAGACGCCGACGAGCAGGAGTGACGGGAGCAGCGAAGCGGGTGCGGTCACGACGCTCGTGAAGGCGTCGAGCGGCGTGCGGAAGCTCGCATGGAGCAGCGGCACGATTGCGTCGGCGAGCGTCGGGGTCGTGGCGGCGCTGTGCGCGTTCGCCATCGCATGATCGATCGCCCACTGGTCGAGCCGCGTCAACGCGCCGTCTGCGACGAGAACGCTGAGCGCCGCGAAAGCGGCGGCCGCGCCCAGCATGGAGAAGGCTCTATGCGGGGACACGCACGCGCAGCGCGCCGGGTACCACCTCGAAGCGGACCGGCGTAGTCCCGACCTGCTCGCCGTCGAGCTCGATCGGCAGGCGCTCGGGCGCGTCGACGGCGACCGCGCGCGAGCGCAGGAGCTCGACCTTCGGATGCGAGAGATACGTCCCGCGGTAGATCTTGGGAGCGGTCGTCACGAAGTCGCGCTTCGTGATGTCGCCGATCAGGACGACGTCGAACAGGCCGTCGTCGGGCAGCGCCTCCGGCGCGAGCCACATCGCGCCGCCGTGATACTGGCCGTTCGCGACGATCACGTCGTGCATGCGGCCCTCGCGCCGCTCGCCGGAGGCGAGCTCGACGCTCACGGGCGTGTTCTTCCACTCGAGAAACACCCGCACGAGGGCGTAGAAGAAGGTGGCGCGCCCGCCGGCGAGCTTCGACATCCCGTTCGCGCGGCGCGCGACCGCGGCGCTCATGCCGACGCTCCCGACGTTCGCGACGTAGCGCTCCGCAGCGGTGCCGTCCCAGGCGCGGTACGTGACGCGCCCGACGTCGATCGCGCGGGTCTTTCCCTCGCGTGCCGTCCTCACGGCATCCTCGAAGCGCGCCGGGATCTTGTAGGTGCGGACGAAGTCCATTCCGGTGCCGATCGGGATCGTCGCCAGCTCGGTCGATCCGCCGGCCCGGAGCAGGCCGTTGGCGATCTCGCTCAGCGTGCCGTCGCCGCCGACCGCGACGACGAGCGCGGCGCCGTCGCGGGCCGCTCCCTCTGCAAGCTCGATGAGGTGGCCGGGCCGCTCCGAGAAGAGCGTCTCGCCGGCGAGGCCGAGGGCGGCTGCGCGGTGCGCGAGCTCCGGCCAGCGCTTGCCCGTCGCGCCGTTGTCCGACGCCGGGTTGACGAGGAAGACGGTGCTAATCGGAGGTCACGGTGGCGAGGGCGACGCGCGTCATGCGGTCGACGGCTCCGCGCAGCTCCTCGTCGCTGATCCGTGTGAACTCGCCCTCGACGACGATGTCGCTCACGGTCAGCAGACAGCCCGCCTGCACCTTGCGCAACGCGCCGAGCGTGAACAGGATCGCGGCCTCCATCTCGACGCCGAGGATGCCGCGGTCGGACCACCGCTGGTACTGGCCGTGGTCGGGGTTGTAGAAGACGTCGCTGGAGACGACGGGGCCGACGTGGAGCGGCTGTCCGAGCTCCTTCGCCGCGTGCACGGCCGCGTGCACGAGCGCGAAGTCGGCCGTGGGGCAGTGCGGCTCCGGGACGTAGGTGCGCACAGTCCTGTCCTGCGGCACCGCGGTGAGCGCGACGATCATGTCGCCGAGCCGGTGGTGCGGCTGGAGGCCGCCGCACGTGCCGACGCGCAGCAGCTTCTTGCAGCCGAGCATCACGAGCTCCTCGATCACGATCGCGGCCGAGGGGCAGCCCATGCCCGTCGCCTGCACCGAGACGGGCGCGCCTTCCCACCGGCCGCGGAAGCCGAGCATGCCGCGCTCCGAGTTCGTCTGCACGACGTCGTCGAGATAGGTCTCCGCGATGTACTTCGCGCGCAGCGGGTCACCGGGGAGCAGGACCGCCTCGGCGTAGTCGCCGGGCTCGGCACGGACGTGGATCGGCATCGCGGCAACCCTATCCGAGGTGCATGCCAGGGATGGGATGATCCAGCGGCGATGGCGAACCTGCGCGCGGTGGCTCCGACGCTCGAGCAGATTCTCGTGTTCTGCGCCCAGGACCCGGTCGAGCGGGTCTTCCTCGAGGACATCGCGCGGCGCGGGCTGGGCCGCTTCTCCGCGCTCGAGCGCGACGGCCGTCTGATCGCGCTCTGCCACGTCGGCGCGAACGTCGTGCCGTCGGGCGAAGGCTGCGCATTCTTCGCAGACGCGACCGTGCGCGGCCAGGCACGGATGATCATCGGCGAGGAGACGGCTGTCGGCGAGCTCTGGGAGGAGGCGCGTGAGCAGATGCCCGAGCCGCGCGACGACCGGCCGGGCCAGCCCGTCTACGTGCTCGACGAGCCGCCGGAGCCGGGGGAGACGGGGCTGCGCCGTGCGACGCTCGACGACCTCGAGCTGCTCGTGCCCGCGTGCGCCGCGGCGCATCGCGAGGAGATCGGGATCGACCCGCTCCGCCGCGATCCGGACGGCTTTCGCTGGCGCACGCGTGCGCAGATCGAGGAGGGCCGCTCGTGGCTCTGGCTCGAGGACGGGGTGATCCAGTTCAAGGCGGAGGCTTCGGCCTGGACGCCGTCGGCCGTGCAGCTCCAGCAGGTGTGGGTCGACCCGCAGGTGCGCGACCGCGGGAACGCGAAGCGGGCGATGCGCGACCTCTGTCGGCTCTTGCTCGCTCGTGTGCCGACGGTGTGCCTGTTCGTGCGTCCCGAGAATCGCGCCGCGATCCGCGTCTACGACGGCATCGGCATGCGCCGCACGATCGCGTACCGCTCGCTCATCTTCTGAGCCCGCAGTAGCCTGCGCCGCGTGGAGCGGCTGATCCTCGCCCGCCACGGCGAGTCCGACTACAGCGCGCGCGGGCTCGTCAACGGCGACGCGTCTGTCCGCGTCGGGCTCACCGGGGCGGGTGAGGAGCAGGCGCGTGCGCTCGGACGGAAGCTCGCCGGCGAGCCGCTCGACCTCTGCGTCACGTCGGCGCTCGAGCGCACGCGTGCGACGGCGGCGCTCGCACTGCTCGGGCGGGACGTCCCGGTTCGGGCGTGGGCCGAGCTGAACGACCCGCGGGCCGGCCGGTTCGAGGGCCTCGAACTCGCGGAGTACCGCGTGTGGGCGTGGACCGCGGGCTCGCAGGAGGCGGCTCCCGGCGGCGGCGAGAGCCGCCTCGAGGCCGTCTTGCGGTACCGACGCGCCTACGAGGCCCTGCTCGGGCGGCCGGAGGCGACGGTGCTCGCCGTCGCGCACGCGCTGCCGATCGCCTACGTCCTCTCGGCGCTCGAGGGGCTGCCGCCGGCACCGCGGATGGATCGGACGGTGGCGTACGCGCACCCTTACCGGCTCGCGGCCGCCGAGCTGCGCAGCGCGCTCGGCGTCATCGACGCGTGGTGCGCCGCACCCTCCTGGTAAGAATTCGCGCGCGAAGACCCGAACGGGTGATGAAGCCCAGCCCGGCGCGGCGCCGATTTGACGGAGCAGAGTGCGGTTTCGGCGTCTTATTGCGGCGACGCTGGCCTGCGCGGCATTGGTGCTCGGAGCTTCTGTCCTCCTGAGCAGCGGCCGCGCACAGGGCGGTGCTTCGCATACCTGTTCGGCGCCGGACAAGCAGTTCATCCAGACCGTGCGCTCGAACATGGACCAGCTCGCGTACTGGGGCGATGAGCTGCGCACCAACGACGTCACCCCGGGCGTCGTCATCCAGCAGACGCGCTCAGAGGCGGCGCAGGTTGCCGCGACCGGTCCGACGGACCCGACTCTCGCGATGACGCGAAACCTCGTGCGCACGATGCTGATCGAGTACTCGCGCGGCATCTACGCGAAGTTCCACAACGGCGACGCCGGCGTGCACATGCAGCTCAGCTACACGCTCGCCAACTCGGTGCACGACCAGCTCGTCGGCGCGCAAGGGACACTCGCGGGGATGGGCTGCGACGTGGCCCCGCTGCTGACCGCCTAGACCTCTCTTGGTCCACAATCGCCTCGTGGACACCGAGGCGCTGCGTGCTCGAGTCGAGCAGCACATCCGCCGGCACTCCCTGATCGAGCCCGGCGGTCCCGTCTGCTGTCTCGTCTCCGGGGGAGCCGACTCGACCTGCTTGTGGCACGTGCTCCGCGCGCTCGGCTACAGCGTCTCGGCGCTCCACGTCAACCATCTGCTGCGCGGGGCCGCCTCGGAGCGCGACGCGAGCTTCTGCGCGGAGGTGCTCGGCGCGGAGGTGGTGGAGCTCGACGGCCACGGCCTGAGCGAGGCCGAGCTACGGGAGCAGCGCTACTCGGTCGGGCGCGACCGCCTGCGTGCGACCGGCCACACCGCCTCGGACCAGGTGGAGACGATCCTCTACCGGCTCGTGTCGCGCGGCAGTGCGACGGGGATCGAGCCGCGCCGCTGCGACGGCGTCGTCCGGCCGCTCCTCACGCTCTGGCGAGACGAGACCGAGGCGTACTGCGCGGGCGAGGGACTCGCCTTCCAGGTCGACGCGAGCAATCCGGACACGAAGCGCGGCCTGATCCGCGACGAGATCCTGCCGCTGCTGCGGCGGCTGCACCCGGCCGCGGACGAGAACCTCCTGAGCGTCCTCGACGTGCGCGAGACCTTGCCGCCCGCCCTCGCCGAGCTGCTCGCGTCGCCGATCGGCTCGAGGCGCGTCGACCTCGGCGGCGGAGTGCAGGCGGTGCGCGAGTACGACCGACTCTGGCTCGAGCGCGGCCCGGTGGAGCTCTCGGGCGAGGTGCGCTGGGGCGGATGGCGCATTCGGTCCGAGCTCGAAGGCCTTAAGGTACGAGGGTGGAGGCCCGGTGACCGGCTCGCCGGGCGACACAAGAAGATCCAGGACGTGTTCGTCGACGCCAAGATCCCCCGTTCCGAGCGCGAGGCCTGGCCGCTCGTCGTTCGCGGCGACGAGGTGGTGGCCGTGCCCGGCATCGTCGACGCGCCCGGAATCGTCGCGGTGAGGGAGGACACGTGAGCGCGGCGGAGCTCGAGCGCGCCGTCACCGAGGTGCTGATCGAGCCGCAGGTGCTGCAGAACCGGATCGCCGAGCTGGGCGACGAGATCTCGGCCGACTACGAGGGCCGCGACCTGCTGCTCGTCGGCGTCCTCAAGGGCGCCGTCTTCTTCATGGCCGACCTGATGCGGAACCTCACCATCCCCTGCGAGATCGACTTCATGGCGATCTCGAGCTACGGGGACTCGACCGACTCCTCGGGGGTCGTGCGGATCCTCAAGGACCTCGACATCAACATCGAGAACCGGGACGTCCTCGTCGTCGAGGACATCATCGACTCGGGGCTGACGCTCTCATACCTGATGCGGAACCTCGAGGCCCGCGAGCCGGCCAGCCTCGAGATCTGCGCCCTGCTGACGAAGCCGGAGCGACGGGAGATCGAGGTTCCCGTGCGGTACGTCGGCTTCGAGATCCCGAATCGGTTCGTGATCGGCTACGGGCTCGATTTCGCCGAGCGGTACCGGAATCTGCCGTACGTCGGCGTTCTCGACCCCTCGCTGCTCCTCGCAGGGGAATAACGCGGGGCGGCGAACCGGCTGACGGCTGGTACCCTGCCGGGGAGGCTTCGTGAACCGTTTCTTCCGCAGCGCGCTCTTCCCGCTGATCATCATCGCAGCGCTCGTCTGGCTTGCTCTCCAGACGCTGGGCAGCCACGGGACGAAGACCACGAAGCAGACGTACTCGCAGCTGCTCAACACCGCGATCAGCTCGCCGGCGGACTTCCAGACCGTCACCTTCGTGCCGACGAAGCAGGAGATCGACGCCGTGATGGCGGGCGGCACGAAGGTCGTCGTCCACTATGCGAGCGACCAGGACGAGCACACGTTCCAGCAGGTGCTCCAGAAGGCGGTCAGCAGCGGCGCCGCGCCCAACCTGAAGTACGACTCGAAGGGCATCGGCTCGTCGCCGTGGTGGTCGATCCTGACGAGCCTCCTCCCGTTCGTGCTCCTTTTCGGGTTCTGGATCTTCCTCATGAACCAGGTCCAGGGCGGCGGCTCGAAGGTGATGAGCTTCGGCAAGTCGCGTGCGAAGCGGGTGACGCCGGACTCGCCGAAGATCGGCTTCAAGGACGTCGCGGGCGTCGACGAGGCGGTCGAGGAGCTCCAGGAGATCAAGGAGTTCCTCGAGAACCCGAAGAAGTTCCAGGCGCTCGGTGCGCGCATCCCGAAGGGTGTGCTCCTCTACGGGCCGCCGGGCACCGGCAAGACGCTGCTCGCGCGCGCCGTCGCCGGCGAGGCCGGCGTGCCGTTCTTCTCCATCTCCGGCTCCGACTTCGTCGAGATGTTCGTCGGCGTGGGTGCGTCCCGCGTCCGTGATCTGTTCGAGCAGGCGAAGCAGGCCGCGCCCTGCATCGTCTTCATGGACGAGATCGACGCCGTCGGTCGCCATCGCGGCGCCGGCCTCGGCGGCGGCCACGACGAGCGGGAGCAGACCCTGAACCAGCTGCTCGTCGAGATGGACGGCTTCGAGATGAAGGACAACATCATCCTCATCGCAGCCACGAACCGGCCGGACATCCTCGACCCGGCGCTGCTTCGCCCCGGCCGCTTCGACCGGCAGATCGTCGTGGACCGCCCCGACCGCATCGGACGCCGCAAGATCCTCGAGGTGCACACGAAGGGCAAGCCGCTGGCGCCCGAGATCGACCTCGACACGCTCGCGTCCGGCACGCCGGGCTTCACGGGAGCCGACCTCGCGAACCTCGTCAACGAGGCCGCGCTGCTCGCCGCGCGCCGCGGCAAGAAGATCGTCGAGCAGGAGGAGCTCGAGGAAGGGATCATGCGCGTCATCGCGGGCCCGGAGAAGAAGGCGCGGCTGCTCTCCGAGCAGGAGCGCAAGATCGCCGCCTACCACGAGATGGGCCATGCGCTCGTCGGGCACTTCCTCGAGCACACGGATCCCATCCACAAGATCACGATCGTCTCGCGCGGGCAGGCGCTCGGCCTGACGATCTCGCTGCCGACCGAGGATCGCTACCTGACCACGCGCAGCGCGCTCATGCACCAGATGGCGATGACGCTCGGAGGCCGCGCGGCGGAGGAGATCGTCTTCCACGAGGTGACGACCGGCGCGGCGAACGACCTCGAGCGGGTCACGGCGACGTCGAAGGCGATGATCATGAAGTACGGCATGAGCGAGAAGCTCGGCCCGCGCGTGCTCGGGCGCGGCCACGACCAGCCGTTCCTCGGACGCGACTACGGCGCGGAGGCCGACTACTCGGAGGAGATCGCCCGCGAGATCGACGACGAGATCCGGCGCGTGATCGAGGAGGCGCACGAGCTCGCGCTCGCAGTGCTGCGCGAGCACATGGAGGAGCTGCACCGGATCTCGCTCATCCTCATCGAGCGCGAGACGATCGACAAGGACCAGTTCGAGCGCCTGCTCGCCGGCGAGAACGAGACGTCGGTGTTCCCCGACGAGAGCGCCGCCGTCGAGGCCCCGCAGCCGGCCGAGGAGCCGCGCCGCGAGCGCCAGCCCAGGCCGCGGCCGTTCCCGCTGCCGGGCGCAACGATCCAGCCTCCTCCGGATCCGGCGAAGAGCTGACGCTTTTCGCCGGGGTGGGTTGT
>Ga0335077_10007189_pt1 | contig 13769 bp, 11 predicted proteins | sample Lox_Sample_31_FD_207151 | JGI IMG/M metagenome (GOLD analysis project Ga0335077, IMG submission 207151) | Soil microbial communities from Loxahatchee National Wildlife Refuge, Florida, United States - Lox_Sample_3.1 | ecosystem: Environmental > Terrestrial > Soil > Wetlands | place: USA...
CGCCTTCGGCATGTGCCAGCAGGCGCTGTTCCTCCGCGGAGAGCGCGCCGCCATCCTCGGCTTCCAGCAGTTTTTCAATCGCTCCGCGGACGCCGGTGCTAAGGCGCGGCTCCAGCTCGCACCAGTCCAGCGCGTAGAAGCTTTCCAGTTCGGCGGTGCTCAGTTGAGGCGCCATGACAGAAGTAACTCTACCATGTTGGACCACAGACTTTTGCGGCTGGCGCTCATGGACATTATCGGAGAGGCGTTCTTGTGAACGAAGTAAGTGATCGGTTCTGCAACGCTACCGGAACAAATCGCGGTTCCTGGGACGAACCATCGAGCGGGCGCTGCCGTGGGCTATCTGGTAATGGAAGCCGCGGATGATGCACGCCGGGCTTTGCGATAGCTTGCCGCATACCAGGCCGGCCATGCACGCCAGCTCGTCGGCCACTGCCTCAAGAGATGCTCGCAGCCGGTATCCATGCGGATCGCGTTGCCGGCGAAAGTCGCGAAAAGGCTTCATGCCGGCTACGCCGATGGCGGTCTCGCACAATCCTTCGCGCCAGGGCCGCCCGAAACTGTCACTAATCAGCACCGGTACGGACACACGCATCCTCTTTTTGAGGGCGCGATGGATCTCGCGCGCCGAGCGGTCAGGATCGGCGGGCAGCAGCACCGCACAGCGTCCGCCATCCACATTGGACACATCGACGCCGCTATTGGCGCACACGAACCCATGCGAGGTTTCCGTGATCAGCACTCCGTGCTTTTGGCGCACAATACGCTTGGCTTCGGCGAGCGCCAACTGCACCACGCGGGCATCGAGCTTATATCGCGCTGCCCAGCGGCGCGCCGCCGGCGAAGGCTGAACCCGGTCGAGGACAACCATCCGCGCTTCCGCCTTGGAAACAACCTTGTGCTTCACCACCAGAATATCTCCCGGCACGAGCTTGAGATTTTGCCGCCGAAGTGCCGTGGCAATGGCGTCCGCTACCGAATCGCCGGGCAAGATTTCGGCTATCCCGGTAATTGGGATCGCCCGCAACTCCGCGACCTTGTCACGGTTCCGTGGCATCAGGAAACAGCGGCTTCTATCGGCTGCCGGCGCAGAAACCCGAGCACCGACCGCGCCAGAGCGATCCGGTCAGCTTCCGACTTCATTACCGTGCTGGCGTATCGCACTTGAACGGTCTCAACCGCTGGGCCGAATGCCGAATCCTGCTCGTCGGCGATCAGCAGGTCAAGAAACTCAGCGTAGCAGCGGGCCACGCCGGCGATCGAAGCCGGCAGACCTTGGGTCTTCATCAGCTCGCCGGCAGGGCCGGAAACCGCCGCGCCGCCGACGATCGGGCTGATGGCTGCCACCGGCGCCCGAGTTTGCTTGAGCGCGGTGCGAATGCCCGGCACCGCCAGGATCGGTCCGATGCTGGTAACGGGATTGCTAGGCGCGATGACGACTGCGTCCGCCTGCGCAATCGCCTCCGGCACGCCGGCCGCAGGCCGCGCCCGCTCAGCGCCGACGAAGCGCACACCGCGTACCGCGACCTGATAGCGCTCGCGCACGAAATACTCCTGAAAGTTCAGCTCGCCATCAGCGGTCATTACGCGGGTCTCGACGCGATCATCGCTCATCGGCAGGATACGCGCCTGGACGCCGAGTAAGCGCGCAATCTCGGCGGTCGCTTCGCTAAGCGTCTTGTTGGCGGAAAGGAATTCGGTTCGGCGCAGATGTGTTGCCAAATCGCGATCGCCAAGCTGGAACCACGCCAGCGCGCCCACGCGCCGCATAGCCTCCAGACAGTGAAACGTGTCACCCTCGACGCCCCATCCGCGTTCGCGGCTTAGAATTCCGGCCAGCGCGTAGGTAATCGAGTCGAGGTCGGGGGAAACGTGCAATCCCCACCAGGTGAGGTCGTCGCCGGTGTTGACGATCACCATCAGCTCCCGCGCGGGGACAATTGCCGCGAGCCCGGCAACGAACTTCGCGCCGCCGGTTCCGCCTGTGAGCACGGCGATCATGCTGCCCTCGCGAGTCCGCGCTCGTCGGCCGCAGCGCGCAGCTTCTCCGGCATGAGCCCCGAGCGCGCTGCGACTTTGTCGACAAACTCCGGATAGATGCATAGCCGATGCTTCAGCCGCTGCCCCGCGGCCTCCGTGCGGCGCTCGAGTTCGGCCAGGTGCGGCCAGGGAGCTTCCGGGTTAATGAAATCGGGCGTGAGCGGCGAAACACCGCCCCAGTCGTTGATGCCGGCTGTAAGCAGCGCGTCATAGCCGGGCGAGGAGAGATTCGGCGGCGCCTGGAGGTTCATGTCACGGAGCACCAGCCGCGCCACCGCGGTCGCACGCAGCATTTCACCGCGTGAAGGCTCGGGCCACGACGCCATCGGGATTTCCGGCTTCACCCGGAAGTTCTGCACGATGACTTCCTGGATATGGCCGTAGCGGCGATGCAGTTCGCGAATGGCCAGCAGAGCGTCCACGCGGTCGTCGAGGGTTTCGCCGATGCCGATCAGCAGCCCGGTGGTGAATGGAATCTCGTGCCTGCCGGCATCCGCGATAGTCCGCAGGCGGCGGGCGGGAAGCTTGTCGGGGGCGCGGTCGTGCGCCGCCGCGGGACGTAGCAGGGCGAGGCTGGTGGTTTCCAGCATCAGTCCGAGGCTCGGGCACACCGCGCCCAGTCGCCGCACCCATTCGGCGCTCATCAGGCCGGGGTTGGCGTGAGGCAGGAGCGAGGTCTCTTGCAGCACGAGCTCGCACATGGCTTCGAGATAGTGCAGCGTGGATTTATGTTCCAGCCGGCGCAGCGTGGCGCGCATTTCCGGAAACGCCAGCTCCGGCTTGTCCCCCAGGCTGAACAGTGCTTCCCGGCAGCCCAGTTTCTCGCCCACCTTGGCTACCTCCAGCACTTCCTCGGGCGTCATTGTGTGCGCGCCCGCGTCGGTGGGATCGCGGCGAAAGATGCAGTAGCCGCAGTAGTCGCGGCACAGGTTGGTCAGCGGCAAAAAGACCTTGCGCGAATAGGTGATGGCGCCGGGGTGGAAACGTTCTTTCACAGCAACCGCGGCCGCCAGGAGCTTCGGCAACTCCTCATCGCTCACGCGGATGAGCCGGCAGGCCAATTCGCGCGTGACGGGCAGCCCGTCGCGCAGTTCCTCCCACAGAGATCCTGGATTTAGACATTGAGTCAATGAATCAATCCGTCGCTGTCGCCAGCAAAGGATATATGATCTGCTGCCTGGCCGCAGAGGAGATGAGCCGATGGCCATGAAATTCACCGGCGATTTCGTGGTGCACCGCAGCCGCGAAGAGGTTTACGACTTCCTCACCGACCCTGGGCGGTTCGCGCCGCTGCTGCCCGAGTATGTGGGCATGACCATGCAAGACCCGCGGAACTTCACGGTGAAGGTGAATGTGGGCGTCTCCTATATCAAGGGCACCGCGGAAGTGAAGGTGGTCCTCGAACAGGCTGACCGCCCTGTGCTCGCCCTCTACAAGGGACAAGGGAAGCTGCCCGGAGGCAGTGCCAGCGTCAGCGCCGGCTTCGATCTGGCAGAGTCTCCGGAGGGCACCAAGGTTTCCTGGACGGGCGAAGCGCTGGTTGCGGGCAAGCTGACTTCATTGGCGGGTGGTTTGCTCGAGCCGCTTGCCAAGAAGAATATTCAGAAGCTGATCGACGGGTTAAGAGCCGCGCTGAGTTGATCGTGATAAGCGGACAGTGAGAACGGCTTTAGCGCATGCTGGAATATTGCGGATCGCTTTCGGTCGCGAAATCGTATTGATCGATTACGGCCGCTATGCCGGTTTTACCGCCGTTGATGGTGCCCACGACCCGCACGACTTTGCCCTTGCAGCGCACTCGAATACTCTCGGTGAGCGTGATTTCGGCGGGCAGGGTGAGGATCAGTTCGACCGGTGTGCCCTCGGCCAGCTTGCCGTCGAGATAGAAGAAGGCGCCGCGGGCGCTGACGTCGCGAGTCAGCGAGGATTCTTCGGCCGTGCCAAACATCGGTCTGACGACGACTGGTAAGCGCAGCGGGAAACGCTGCTCTCCCCGGCGCTCTGCTTGAGCTGGTTCCATAACATCTCCGCGTGTAGTAGTAGGTGCCGGCAAGCTGCTTGCAGTTGTCCCGTTGAGGAGAACCTCCAAGCTCACGTAGTTCGGAGAGAGCAACCAGAGTGCCAACCAAAAGCATCGCGCGGCCGGAGCGGCTGAGGTCGTAACTGCTTAAAGCTGCAACACTTGAGATGAGGCCCGGATAAGCTCTGCAGACCAAAGAGCGAAAAACTTTGCCGTTTTTGTGAAGCATGCCCATCAGAGAGAGAGCAGGGACTGGTGCGGTTTCCTGGGTATTCGAGAAGCCAGGAGCACAGCGGGAATCGTCACTCCCACCGTTGCGGAGAGAAGATTTGGTGGGGGAGATTGCCGCACTCAGGACCCCAGGTGGACGGCCTAAACCAGCGATTCGGAAAAGCAGGCCCCAACCTGTAACCCCAGAATCCCAGTGTCCGTGCCCCGCTTTTTCCCGCATGGGCTTGCGCGGTCTCCGAAGCGTGGAGCGCGGACCGAAGGACTGGCGATAGCCGGGTTCATTCGGCGCCGTCCAGCCTGGGAACCCAAGTCTCGGCTGAGGTGCTCTCTAGCAATTGTGGTACCAGCCGGCCATCCGGCCGCCTCAAAATAAAAACCCGTATTTTCAGTGGTTTTGTTGCGAGGCCATCGGTGCTGCCGCGGAGACCGGTGCAAGGACTTGCAGAACCGTTGCAGGGTAATTGCGGTCTAAAGCCTCAGAGTTGGATGGATGCCGGCGTCTCTACGCGCTTTCGGGTTCGGCGCCCAGCCGAGCGGCGGCCGGTTCCTCGTAGGGACGGGCGAACAGCGCCGCCAGCAATCCCATTGCGGCGGCAAATGACAGCCACACGCCCGGCATCGCGCGGTTGCCGGTCACGTGGATCAGGTAGGTGCTGATCGCCGGGGTGAAGCCGCCGAAGATTGCCGTCGCCAGGCTGTAGGCGAGCGAGAAGCCTGTAGTGCGGACATTGGCCGGCATGATCTCGGTGAGGAAGACAATCATGGCGCCGTTGTAGCTTCCATACACGAACGACAACCAGAGTTCGACCGTCAGCAGCCGCCAGAACGACGGCGACCCTACCAGCCACGACATTGCCGGATACGCCGAAGCCAGCGCCAGCACCGTGCACACCAGGAGCAGAGGCCGCCGTCCTATGCGATCGGAGAGCGCTCCCATCACCGGCAACCAGAACAGATTCGAAGCTCCCACGCACAGCGTGACGATCAGGTTGTCCACCATGGCCAGATGCAGAACCCTGCTGCCAAAGGTCGGGGTGTACGCGGTGATGAGATAAAAAGAGACGGTGGTCATGGTGATCAGCATGGTCCCGAGGCCAACCACGTGCCAGTTAGCGCCGAGCGAGCGCAGGATCTCGCCGGTGCCGGGATACACCTTCCGCGCCAGGAATGTGCCCGTCTCCTGCAGCGAGCCACGCAGCACGAACAGCACCGGGATGATCAGGCAGCCGACCAGCAGCGGCACGCGCCATCCCCACTGCGTCATCTGCTGGGTTGAAAGCCTGGAATTGAGCAACACTCCCAGCAGCGCCGCGAACATCACCGCTACCTGCTGGCTTCCCGATTGCCAGCTCACGTAGAAGCCCTTGTGTCCCGGCGTGGCGATCTCCGACAGATAGACGGAAACGCTGCCCAGTTCGGCGCCGGCCGAGAATCCCTGCAGCAGACGGCCGCAGACCACCAGCAGCGGTGCGGCTAGGCCGATGACCTTGTACCCCGGAACGCAGGCGATGGAGAGGATGCCGACCGCCATCAGCGCCAGCGTCAACAGCAGGCCGGCGCGGCGGCCGCGACGGTCGGTGTAGGCGCCGAGCACGATCGCTCCCAGCGGACGCATGAGGAATCCGGCGCCGAAAGTCATCAACGCCAGCATCAGCGATGCGAATTCGCCGCCGGTCGGGAAAAAAGTGCGGGCAATCGCCGAAGCGTAGTAGCCGAACACCATGAAGTCATACATCTCCAGGAAATTGCCGCTGGAGACGCGGACCACCGACCAGATTTTCGAGCGGCGATCGGAGGAAGCGGTCATGAGAGGGCGAATTGTAGCCCTGGAGGCGCCAAAAGGACAAAGTAGGGCGCGTCGTCCCGCCTTTGTTCTGAAAGTGGAACACGGCTGACCATGACAGGTACCGGCGCCGTTTCCGGTGGTGCCGGTAAGCGGTTGAAAATCACAGACTCTGGTCTAAGGAGAAAGGGGACAGCCTGAACTGGCGCAATTTATCGGACGGTCGTAAGCTGGCCGCTGCTGTACACAGGCTGGCAAAACTGCCGCAGTTCAGGCTGTCCCCTTTCTCGGATGACACATTCTAGTTTTACCAAGATCACGGCCGACACAACTCAATTGTGTCGCCGGTTAGGTAGGAAGAGGGGCACCCGGCGCTTGTCTGGGAAAAACGGTTGAGGATCCCGCAATGTCAGATTGGGATCGCAGAATTGCCGATCGTGTGATCGTGTGGACTACCCGCCGACACAACTCTATTGTTTCGCCAGTTAGGCGGAGTTAACGACACGCGAGGCTTGCCGGCCTGGCCCTTCAATGCCGTACTGCCGAGTCTTATAGAGCAGCGCCTTGTAACTGATGTTCAGAATACGGGCGGCTTCCTTGCGATTCCAATTTGTCTGTTCCAGAGTGCGGGCGATGGCTTCGGCTTCGGCCTCGTCTTTGAGGCCACGCACCAGCGACTTCAATCCGCCCGGAGGTGCTTCCTGCGGCTTGGGCGCGCTGTCAGCCGGGTGAGCGGCGTCGGGTTGGAGTTCGCGTGAGACTTGCGCCTCATCGCCGAGGATGAGATAACGCTTCACGAAGTTCTCCAGCTCGCGCACGTTGCCGGGCCAGTTGTGCTTCAGGCAGGATTCCAGCAGCGTGGGCGAGAAGGGAAGGGGTGGGCGTCCGTAGCGCTCGGCCACGCGCGTCATGAAGTGCTTGAGCAGCAGGGGCACTTCCTCTTTGCGTTCGCGCAGTGGAGGAATCTGCAGCGTGAAGGCGTTGAGCCGGTAGTAGAGGTCTTCGCGCAGCTTTTTGTTGGCCAGCGCCGCCTGCACGTCGATGTTGGTGGCGGCCAGGATGCGCACGTCTACATTGATGGTGGTGCGTCCGCCCAGGCGCGAGAAGGTCTGGTCCTGCAGCACGTGCAGCAGCTTGGCCTGGAGCAGCGGCGGCATCTCGCCGATTTCATCCAGCAGAATCGTGCCCTTGTTGCAGAGTTCGAACTTGCCGGGCTTGGAGCGGTTGGCGCCGGTGAAGGCTCCGGGCTCGTATCCGAAGAGCTCGCTTTCCAGCAGATCGGCGGGAACGGCGGCGCAATTGACCTTGAGGAAGGTGCGATGGGCGCGCGCTGACATCTTGTGGATCAGGCGGGCCACTACTTCCTTGCCGGTGCCGCTTTCGCCCAGCATGAGGACGGGCACATCCACCTTCGCCACCTGGGCTACCTGGGTGCGAATGCGGCGCATAGCCGGGCTGGCGGCCACGAAGTAGAGGTCGTCGCCCAGCGGTTCGGCTTCCGCACAACCCTCTTCGAGCGACTGCTGGTTCTGGAAGCAGTGACGCAGCACACCGTCGAGTTCCGCCTTGTTGAAAGGCTTGGTCAGATAATCCTGGGCGCCCAGACGGATGGCCTGCACCACTTTGCGGGTATCGCTCACGCAGGAGAGCATCACCACTTTCAGGGTGGGCCGGACTTCGCGCAGCTTTTCCAGTGTTTCCAGGCCGTCCCAGCCCGGCATCAACAGGTCGAGAAGTACGACATTCGGCTGGGGATCACGGCGCACACGCTGCAACGCGTCCTCACCGCTGGAAGCGGTCTCGACGCGATGGGAATCCAGTTCCAGCAGGGTGCGCATGTAGCCCAGCATGCTGGGCTCATCATCCACCACCAGAATGCTTGACGCGTTGCTCGCTGCCACGGTCTACCTCTTTCAAAACGGGTTGAGGGGAATGAGAAATGAAAACTTGGTCCCCGAACCCGGCTGACTTTCCATCCAGATCCTTCCCCCGTGCGCCTGCACTAACCGGCGAGCGATGGAAAGGCCCAGGCCCATGCCCTGGGAATTCTTCTCGTGCGAAGCCTTGATGAAATCTTCGAAAATCTCCTGCTGGAACTCGGGGGCGATGCCCACGCCGGTGTCGGAAACCGAGATGCGCACGGAATTGGGAACCGGCACCGATTGCTTGCGGCGGTCACCGGCAACGCGCTCTGATTTTCCTACGCGCCGCTCCCATACGTGTGGCTCGGCATTGAGCCACACCGTGCCACCGCTGGGCGTGAACTTCAAGGCGTTATCCAGCAGGTTCGAAACGATGTGCTGCACCTTGAAGTTGTCGAAGGGGAAGGGTTTTAGCTTTTCGTTGACCAGAACGTACAGCGCCACGCCTTGCTGGTGAAAGCGGTGCAGCCAGAAACTGCAGACTTCCTGAAGACAGGCATTCAGGTCGGCCAGCTCGAAGCGCATGCTGACGTTGCCGGTCTCGAGAGCGCTGTAGGTAAGGAAGTCGTGGATGAACTGCTGCAGGCGCGAAGCGTTGGCGCGCATGTCATCCAGAATGCGCCGCTGCCGCTCGCTGAGCGGACCAAGCTTGTCGGTCAGCAGCAGATCGAGATATCCGGCCATGATGGCCAGCGGCGTCTTCAGTTCGTGGGCGGCGTGGGCCAGAGCGGTGGTCCGCCGGCGGCTCTCTCCCTGCAACTTCTCGTACGACCGCAGCAGATCTTCAAATTCCTGCCGCTGAGCTTCACCGTCCTTGTCCGACCAGGAGAACGCAACCGTGCTCTTGAACAGTTCGGCGGGCGAGGCTTTTCGCTCTGCTGCCTCCCCATTCCTGTCGGACGTAGGCCTGCCTGCGCTCATAATGAGAACGGACGCCAGTTACAGCTCGGATCCGGGGGATTGACCGCATCCCGGGCACGCACGCGTTCCGGGGAAAGCACGGTCCTTGCAGAGCCCAACAGCTCATGCGCTGGGGAAGTGCGCACACAACAGCGCACATTTGCGCCTATCCGTCGTCACAGACTCTGAGGGGAGAGTCACGATGTTACGGCCCTGTACCTTAGTTGTCAAGAGGTAAAATGCAAACAATTTGTCTCCGCATGACAAGAGCTTGCGCATCGGTGGCCGGTGTTACTATTTTGCAGTTGTCGAAACGCGCTGTAAACGCTAGGCTTACCGTGGACTAGGGCAATATTTAGTCCCCAGTTCTAGCACTTTAGTTTGGCACTTCGAGTGCGGGCCTCCCGTTAATACCCTACTCCCAGGAGCGCAAGTGGCCGCACGAAGAGCGTTCACCGAACGTAGGAAGAACGAACGCGTACCTCTTGCAGTTCCCGTATTTGTTCGCGGCAAGGATTCCGATGGCAAGGAGTTCCTTGAGTTCGCTACTGCGTTGAACATCAGTGCGGGCGGGGCTTTGCTGGCCACCCGCCGCCTGTTGCCCCGCTTTACCACCATTGCTCTCGAAGTGCCCTCGGCCCCTCTGCCTCGAACCCGGGTGCTGCCCCGCGCCGTCCGCCGGTTGCGGGCCCGCTTGCTTCGGGTAACCGTCGTGGATGGTTACCAGCTATGGGGACTCAAGTTCAGCAGTTCCCTGGTACCCAAGCTCAGTAGACGGAAAGTGCATTCCCTCCAGTGAAATAGTTTTCCCTCGCGGTTCGGCCCGAGCCGTGATCTGCTCGCCGCTAAAACCCATTTCCGGCCCAGATTACAGAACGGTTTTTCCCCCTATACCAAAGAAAACATAGTACTTCCCAATGGCACTTTAGTGCTACCGCCGCCGCTAGTGTTTGGTGCCCCGAGTGCAGAGTAACGGACAGTAATCAAGAAGTCAGAGGTATGTTCTCAAACTGAGATTGCAGTGGACGTGTTGGAGATGGAGGCACACGTGACCAATGGTTTACCTCCCGATGAGGTGATCTTCGGGCAGTCGGAGGCGATGCGGGCGATCCGGCAGCGAGTTGAGAAGCTTGCCGGAGCCAATATTCCAGTCCTGATCCAGGGCGAAAGCGGGACCGGGAAGGAATTGATCGCGCGCATGATCCACCTGCACTCGCCGTGGGCTTCCGGGCCGCTGGTAAAGGTGAACTGCCCGGCGATTCCCGGCACGCTGCTGGAGAGCGAACTGTTCGGCTATGAAAAGGGCGCCTTCACCGGCGCCAACGGCAGCAAGCCCGGCCGGGTAGAGATGGCCCACCGCGGCACGCTTTTCCTGGACGAAATCTCGGAACTCGAACCTGGCCTGCAAGCCAAGCTGCTGCAGCTTCTGCAGGATGGACAGTTCTGCCGCATCGGCGCGCAGGAGGACAAGAAGGTCGAGGTGCGCGTGGTCTGCGCCACCAACCGCGAACTGGAGCACGAGATCGAGACCGGCACCTTCCGCGCCGATCTGTTCTATCGCATCAATGTGGTCAACCTGCGTCTGCCGCGGCTGCGCGACCGCAGCCACGACATACCGGCACTAGTCGAGTATTTCCTCGCCTACTACAACGAAAAGTACAACTGCCAGGCGCCGCTGCCTTCCAGCCACGCCATGTCGCTGCTGGAGCGCTATCACTGGCCGGGCAACATCCGCGAACTGGAAAACCTGATCAAGCGCTACGTGATCCTGGGCACGGAGGAAGCCATTGCCGGCGCGCTGCTGGCCCACAACGGGGTGCATCTCGGTCCCGAATTACCCGATGGGCCAATTGCGCTGAAGAAGGTGACTCGCCAGGCGGTACGCGAACTGGAGCGGAGAATCATCTTCAAGGTTCTCCAGGCCAACAATTGGAATCGCAAAAAGACCGCCCGCTCGCTGAGCATCAGCTACCGCGCGTTACTCTACAAGATCCGTGACGCGGGCCTGGGCGGTGTGGGGAGTTCGGCGAACCCCGGCCCGCCTGTTGCCACGAATTGAGGCGGGCGCGCCGGGAGCAGCGCGCTGGCTTCAGTCCGCTGTGCAACCGGCATGAATCCCTGCCTCCCTCTTTTACCGCAGCCATCACAGAGATGCAGCCAGCCACCTGAGGCGTAACTCAGTGAACGGAGCAGTATGAGACGCGCGCTTCGCTACCCTCGCATTCGGCGCTCGGTCTGTGTGTGTCCCGGGCATTTCAGTCGTTACATAGGAAGGTGGAATCGTGAGCCAAATATTTGACGCCTTGATCGTCGCACAGGACGAACTTGTGGAACGGTTGGCGTCCTGGCCGTCATCGTCGAGGGAGGAGCCGCCGAATGGTTCCTCCGACGCGTGGAAGCAAAGCGACTTCCAAAAAGAACTGGATGTGGCGACGAACGCTGTGCGAAGGCTCCCCGGCAGGGTGATGGATCTATCGCATAAGACAATCAGGAATTACCTGCTGCTTGCCTTTTGCGCGACGGTGCTGGTGCTGCTGGCGATGAATCATGTGTTCCAGTGGACGGGATCCGGGCGTGCGAAGGGCGCGCCCATTCTGGGAGTGGCCTTTGAAGCGACGGTTCGGCCAGCCAGCGAGATCCGAATCACGGCGCAGTCTCTGGGCACGGTTTCCGGCATCTTTGTCAAAGTTGGACATACCGTGAAAAAGGGCGACGCACTGCTTCGCATGAATGACCAGGAAGCGGAGTTAGCCCTCAAGCGCGCGGCCGCGGATCGCGATGCGGCCTGGGCCAACCTCGACAAGTTTCGCGCGCGCCTGGCCGATGCCAATGCCCGCGTAGCTCTGTCGCAACGCCAGGAACAGCAGGTTCCGACCCGGCAATGGCGGGACTCTCCCGGGCGGGCGGCGGCCGCTTACGATCAGGCGTTGCTCAACTACAATCGTGCCGAGCAGCTCTACAAGGCTGGAGTTTTGGCGCAGCAGGAAGTGGACGCGCGGCGCACGGAGTTGCGCCTGGCCCAGGATGATCTGGAGAATGCCAAGAAACTGGCGGTGGCATCCGCCAAGCTGGAGCACGATCAGGCTGACCAGGCGGTCCTGGAAGCGAGGGTCACGCGCGAGGATTTGCAGGAGCAGCTACGGCAAGCGGAGCTGAAATATCAGCAAGCCAAGCAGCAGGTTGATGCAACCACGGTGCGGGCAACCCAGGACGGAGTGGTGTCGGAGATCCCGGTCCGCCTCGGCGACCGCGTTCCGGGAGGCACCATCCTGGTGCGATTGGCGGAGCTCGATCGTATGATCGCGGAGGTCCCGGTGGCGGCGCGGACTATTGCCGAGCTAAAAGTCGGACAGCGGGCGCTGGTCACGCTGCCCTCTACGCCTCCGCGGCAAGTGGAGGGCAGGATCGGCATCATCCATCCGCTTCCCTCTTCGAATATGACCCATACGGTCGAGGTCCAATTCGATAATCCCACGCTCTTATTGCTGGCAGGGCAGCCGGCGGAAGTCAGGTTTGTGAATTGAACCTGCCGGAACCAATTTCGGTTCTCCTGGCCACGGAAGGAACGTATCCCTTCTACGGCGGAGGGGTGAGCACGTGGTGCCACCGGCTGACGCTCGGCTTGCCGGACATCGACTTCAACGTGCTGGCTGTGGTTACCAGCCCATACCCGCAGCCCCGGTATGAGCTGTCGCCCAATGTTCAATCGGTGATCAAAGTGCCGCAGTGGGGCCTGTTGCAGCCGGCAGAATTCTCGCGGCATCAGCCGACTTCGTTGTTCCTGCATCAGCGCTGGAACACCAGCTCCGCGGTGATCAACGAGTATTTCAAGCCGCTCTTCGAGCAATTCTTTGCGCTGCTGCTTTCTTCAAAATGTGACATGAAAGAGCTGGGCAAAGCCTTGCTCAAGTTGCAGAGCTACTTCCAGAGTTACGACTACGAGAAGACCATGAACTCGGTGGAAGCGTGGAATGTATTTCAGCACGTGATGCGCGCCACGTGGGAATGCCGTCCCGCCGCCACCGACAACCCAAATCTTGCGGAAATGAAGCAAGCTTACCGCTTGCTGTATCACCTGCTGATGGTGCTCCACTTCCCCATCCCTTACGCAGGTGTCTCACATTCCTCGGCGGCCTCCTTCTGCGGGTTGCCCTGCGTGCTGGCCAAACTTGCCAATGGGACGCCGTATTTGCTGACGGAGCATGGCGTGTATCTGCGGGAGCAGTACCTGAATTTACGCCGCTATGTTAAGTCGTTCTTTGTCCGCTGGTTTCTCTACGTGCTGGTCGAAAGAATGGTGGAGCTCAATTATTACTTCGCCGATCAGATCTCCCCGGTGTGCGCCTATAACTCGCGATGGGAAAAGCATCTTGGAGTGACTCCGGATCGAATCAAAGTAATCTTTAACGGAGTCGATCCGGCGAAATTTCATCCCACCGAGCGGGAGCCGGCGTCTCGCCCCCGGGTTTCCACCGTCGGCCTGATCTATCCCCTGAAGGGCCAGCTCGACTTGATTCAGGCGGTGGGGCTGCTCAAACCCAGATTCAGAGACCTTGAGATGCGCTTCTATGGGGCGGCGAGCGACGAGAAATATTTCGGAGAGTGCCAGCACAAAGTTTCGGAGTTGCAATTGGAAAATAATGTGACCTTCTGCGGCTCGACCAAGGAACCCTGGAAGGTTTTCAGCAACGCCGATGTCATGGCTTTTTCCAGCATTTCCGAGGCCTTCCCCTACGTTGTGGTTGAAGCGATGTTGTGCGGCTCTGCCATTGTCGCTACCGATGTGGGAGGGATCAGGGAGGCTTTGGGGGATTGCGGACTGCTGGTGCCGCCGAAAAAGCCCCAGGCGATGGCCGAAGCCATCGCCTTCCTA
>Ga0335077_10007193_pt1 | contig 13767 bp, 18 predicted proteins | sample Lox_Sample_31_FD_207151 | JGI IMG/M metagenome (GOLD analysis project Ga0335077, IMG submission 207151) | Soil microbial communities from Loxahatchee National Wildlife Refuge, Florida, United States - Lox_Sample_3.1 | ecosystem: Environmental > Terrestrial > Soil > Wetlands | place: USA...
AGGGAACTGTCTTCTAGCGGAGTTTGCCCTGGGTGTGTTGCTGTCGCAGAACCAGAAACCAGCAGAAGCAGAGACGGTGTTGCGCAAGGCGTTAGAACATGACCCCGGTTACGCCAAGGGATATTTCTATTTGAGCGCAGTGCTGTTTGACCTCGACCGGCTGGACGAAGCGGAACGAGCTGCGCGCCAAGCGCAGCATCGCAAACCGGACCTCGCAGCGGTCTATCTGGTCCTGGCGAATATTCATGCGCGCCGGGGAAATGCTCAAGAAGAACTCCGGGACCTCGCTGAGTATTTGCGGTCGAATCCACCCGACCTGAGGCCGGACGCCCGGCAGGTCTATGAGGAACTCCGCACGAAAACGGCCGAAAAGTAAAACCAGGATGACTGCGAAGAACGCCTGCGTTTAGCCGGGGGGCCAGCGGAAATTGCGGCCGCCGAGCAGGTGCAGGTGCAGATGAAAGACGGATTGGCCGGCGCCGCTGCCGTTATTGAGGACAGTGCGGTAGCCGGAGAGCAGGCTGCGGTCCTTGGCGAGCTTCGCGGCCACAAGCTGCAACTTGCCGAGGATGGCTTGGTCCGCGTGGGAAGCGTCGTGCAGCGCCGCGAAATGCTTGCGCGGGCAGATCAGCACGTGCGTGGGCGCCTGAGGATTGATGTCTTCAAACGCGAAAACGTCGTCGTCTTCGTAGACAATTTTGGAAGGGATTTTCTTGGCGCCAATTCTGCAGAACAGGCAGTTTTCGTCCATCAGTTGACTCCCGAGGGCTTGTTCTCGTCCAGCCTCACCACAAACGGATCGAAGCCTTCTTTAGCGCGCAGCTGCTCGCTAAGGTCCCGCGCCCCGTTTTCGCCGGAAATTTTGCCCACGCGCACGCGATAGAAGGTGCCGTCCGGAGAATCATACTGCTGAATGAAGATAGGAGAGTAGGAGACGCTGAGGCGGTCCCGCAGTCGATCGGCGTTGGCGCGGTCATGGAAAGCGCCCACCTGGATGGTGAAGAATCCGGCGGTGACGTCCACGTCGCCGAGCACCTCGAGGCGCACGGGGACAATGCCGGGGCCGACAGATTCGATCTCGCGAGCAGCGGCCAGGGAGAGATCGATGATGCGATTGTCGACGAAGGGGCCGCGATCCGTGATGCGCACAGTGGTGGATTTGCCGTTGTTCAGGTTGGTCACGCGAACCATGGTGTCAAAGGGCAGGGTGCGATGAGCTGCAGTAAGTTTGTACATGTCGTAGATCTCGCCATTCGAAGAGCGCCTCCCGTTAAAGGGGTTGCCGTACCAGGAAGCGTTGCCTTCTTCGCTGTAGCCGGCGGGGGTGGGAGAAATTTTGGAGTGCTTTGCGGGAGGCGAGGAAGCGTTAGTGCCGCGCTTTGCGGCCTCGGCTGTGGATTCGGGCGTGGCGGAAGGCTGCGCGGGCGGAGCAGGGCGGTTCGTCGTGGCGCGCCGGGACGCGCAACCAATAGCCAGGAAGCTGACGAGCACAAAGAATGCGCAGTAAAGGGGCCGGTACCGGATCACGATTTGGGCTGCCGCGGATTCTGCGCGTTGCGCGCGGCGACTCTGGATTCCAGCTTGCGTGATGCTTCCGCGAGTTTGTCCGAGACTTCGCGGAGAAACTGCGCCGTACGTTTTTCGGTTTCGGGCGCGACTTCTTCTTCAACGTATTTGCGGAGGCGGGTCAGTTCTTCGTCGAGACGCTTGCCGAGTTCTTCGAATTTGTCCATGGTTCCTCCGGGCCGGTAACGCGGGCGCGTTTCCGGTATTATAGAAACGCAAAAAAGAGGGTGCAAGGAGGAGTGTTGGCGCTTCCCTATCACTGGCAGTTGCGGTTGCAGCGCTGGAAGAGTTTGTTCAGCGGGATGTTCGGCAGCGGAGAAAAGAAGCCGAAATTGTGCCCGGCCTGCGGCGCGCTTGTCGGAATTAACGCCACGCGCTGCCACGAGTGCGGGGCGAACCTGCGGTTCGGCCTGGCGGCGTGGAGTAAGGGCCTCTCGGAATTTTTCGGCGGGCACGCTCCGGTGACGACAGTGGTATTAATCGTTAACGTCGCGATGTTTGCGCTGACCTGGATTGCCACGGTCAAATCCGAGGAGGGCTCCGGATTTGGGCTGTTTTCGGGCATGGGCGGCGCCGCACTCTACCGCTTGGGCGCTTCCAATCCGTATGGCGTTATGGTCCTGCACGAATGGTATCGGGTAAACACGGCCATGTTTCTGCATTTGGGAATATTGCATATCGGATTCAATATGATGGTCCTGCTGGATATTGGCCCGATCCTGGAGGAACTCTACGGTTCCGCGCGTTACCTTTTTCTTTACATATTCACGGGCATGGCCGGTTTCGCCATGAGCGTTTTCTTCCATCCCGCGGCGGGTGCCAGCGGCGCACTGATGGGGTTGCTGGGTGCGATGATTGCGGTGACGACAAAGCGCGGAGGAGCCTCTATGCAAGCGATGAGGTCGCGTTTGATTTCGTGGGTGGTGTCGATCTTCGTCCTTGGGTTTCTGATTGGCGCGGACAACGTCGCGCACTTTGGCGGGCTGGCCACGGGGTTCCTCTTGGGCAAAGTCTTCGTCGACCGTCAGCCGGTGAATTCGAAAGAGAGGAACACAGCGTACGCGCTCGGGTGGCTCGCGGGTCTGGTCACGATTGCGAGTTTCGTGTTGATGTTCCTCCACTATGGCGACAAGCTTCCCTGGGTGCGGTAAAAACGTGCGAAACGTCTCCGCTCAGGAAGCGTGGAGGCGGCGGGCAACGACAATGGCGTAATGGAAACCTGAGACGATGACAAAGGCGGCGACGGTCAGGCTTAGGTAGTGGGCAATGCCTTCTGCCCGGTCGTTCGGATATCCAGACGCAAAAATCACGAAAAAGACCAGAGCAATTTCGAAAAATGTCGTGGCCTTGCCGAGTAGACTCGGAGGAAAAGCGCGGTAGCCCTGAATGATCAGTATCGCGGCGGCAACAACCAGGAGCAAGACGTCGCGGCTGAGGACGAGAATCGTGAGCCACCAGGCGATTTTTTTCTCCATGGCCAGCACGACGAACGAGGAAGAAAGCAGCAGTTTGTCCGCTATGGGGTCGAGATAAGCGCCCAGCGCGGACTTCTGATGCAATCTGCGGGCCAGGTAGCCGTCAATCGCATCCGTCAGCGCCACAAACACAAGCACTATGAGAGCCCACCGGTATTCCTCATAGAATACAAGTATCAGAAAAAACGGCAGGAAGCCGAGGCGCAACAACGTGATCTGATTGGGTACCGTCCAGATGCGGCCTTTCATTGGTAAGAGTTTAAAGTTAAAAGTTCAAAGTTCAAAGTTCAGAGAAGAGTTGGCGGGGGGTTTGGATCGCCGTCCCGCGGAAGAGAAGTAAGAGGTCAAAGTCCAAGGTTCTAGGTTAAGAATCGAAGCCGAGACGGCTCGGCTGTCTTTTCCAGGAAGAAGGAGCCGTGCATTCGCTAATTGGAACGGCAGGCCACGCTCTTTCCGTCTCTTCCCCGGGCTTTGCACTTTAGACTTTGAACCTTGAACCATTCTCTTGGGTGCACGAAATCCCGACTTGGGGACCGTCACGCGAACTGGGCGAGGTAGTCGAACAGCGTCCGGCCGATCTTGTGCTGGAAAATCTCGGCCATGCTGGGGATAGAGCCCGAAGGCTCGTCCAGGGAGATGCGTTCGACGCGCGTCATAGGGAAGAAGACCGTGGGCAGGCCGACGCGCTCGGCGTCGAGTTGGTTAATCTCGCTCACGAAATGATCGAAGGAGTTGAGATCGATGCCGCGCATCGTGACCCCGCTTGGGTTGATGGCGAGCAGGATGCCCCAGATTTTTTCCCTGGGTGAATGCAGGCTGACGATCACGATTGAATTGGGGTCCATGGTGTGCTGGTTTGTGACCATTGCTAGCTTACAGCAGCTTCTTGGCGGTGCGTAGAGGATGTGTGGCGCGAGTTTCCTGCGATTCACACCGCCGGCGGGGCGGCATTTCGCTCGAGTTGGCACTCGCGCAGATAAAGTAATAGCGGAAGCCCCAAAGAAACGCCAACCAGGACCACCGAGAGGGAAACCAGCCACCGCCGCGTGAAACGCAGCCGGGATCCCTCCACGGAAATAAAGCGGAGAAGTACAATCGCGGAGATCAGCACGTCGAGCACGAAGAAAGTGCTGATGCGGTTGGCGAAGAGCTGCTCATAAAAGAGTCTGAAGTTGAGCCCGTTTTCGGCGAGCCAACGCACGATCTGCCAGTAGGGGATGCAGGCTCCGACAAGGCAAGAAATCAGATAGAGGGTCTTCGGTTTCATCGGGCCGCTCCTTTTCACGCAGCCTCATAGGAATGCTGAAGCCAAAAGAGGGCGTCGCGAATATCCGGTTGCGAGCTCAGCTCGAACGAGAACCAGCCTCTGCCGGAGGCTTTTGTGTTCGCATTCATCCGGGAATCGGCTTGGGCGCAGGCGGCAGCGGATCGAATTTGAAGACGAGGGAAGAGGGCGAGTCAAAACCCCGCGTGCGCGGGAGAGCCGCACAGACTACGCCACGGCGATAGAAAAGTAGGAAGCCAAACATGGACTCTCTGGTGATGGCCGGCCGGGAATTGAGCTCCGATTGAAGTAGGGCGGACCATTCTTTCATTTCTTCGAAGACAGGAATGAACTTCGCGCGAGAGACAAGGGCGGGGCCGGGTTTTCGCAAACCGGTCCGCTGTTTCTTCATGGCAGGTTTTTCTGGGCAAAGAGTCTACACCGACATGACCGCCGGACCGGAGGGGGGCAGCAAAAGCTTCGGCTCGGTGAGCCCTAGCACCTGCTCCAACGTCGCCTCCGGTGCGATTTCCCGGAGGAGGAGGCCCTGCGGGGTGACCTCGATGAAGGCGAGTTCCGTGACGATGTGATCCACGACTCCGACGCCGGTGAGAGGCAGCGAGCACTTCTTGAGGATCTTCGGCTTATTCTCGCGGGTGGCGTGTTCCATGGCGATGACGACGCGCTTGGCTCCGGCGACGAGGTCCATGGCGCCGCCCATGCCCTTCAGCATTTTGCCCGGGATGGACCAGTTCGCGAGATTGCCTTTCTCATCCACTTGCAGACCGCCGAGAACGGTGAGGTCCACATGGCCGCCGCGAATCATGGCGAAAGAATCAGCAGAGGAGAAATAGCAGGTGCCGGGAATTTCGCTGACCGTCTCTTTGCCGGCGTTAACGAGGTCGGCATCCACCTCGGACTCCAGTGGATACGGACCAACACCGAGCATACCGTTTTCCGATTGCATGACAACATCCATGCCTTTGGGAATAAAATTTGCCACGAGTGTGGGCACGCCGATGCCGAGATTGACGTAGTAGCCGTCGCGCAATTCCTGTGCGATTCGGCGTGCAATGCGCTCGCGCTTTTGATCGTCTGTGAGTGGCATGGTCGCCCTCCAACAAAAAGCCGGGAGCAGGATGACAAACTAAACCTTGCGAGTGGCCCGAATCTCGATGCGCTTTTCGAAGCGTGCGCCCTGGAAAATGGCGTCGACGTAGATTCCGGGCGTGTGCACGTGGTCGGGATCGATCTGGCCGGGCTCGACCAGTTCCTCGACTTCGGCAATGACGTAGTCGGCAGCGGTAGCCATCATGGGATTCAGATTGCGCGCCGTTTTGCGATAGACCAAATTGCCCCAGCGGTCGCCTTTCCAGGCCTTCACGAAGGCAAAATCGCCGCGCAAGGCGCGTTCGAGGACGTACATGCGGCCACCGAATTCGCGCGTTTCTTTCCCTTCGGCCACCACCGTGCCGTATCCGGTCGGCGTGTAAAACGCGGGAATTCCGGCACCGCCCGCGCGCAACCTCTCCGAAAGTGTGCCCTGGGGATTCAATTCCAGTTGAAGCTCGCCACTCAGGGCAAGCTGCTCGAAGAGTTTGTTTCCGCCGATGTAGGTGGAAATCATTTTCTTGACCTGGCGGGTTTGCAGCAGCACCCCGGCGCCGCAGTCTTCGACGCCGGCGTTGTTGCTGACGATGGTGAGCTCGCGCGTGCCTTGGCGCCTCACGGCGTCGATCAAATTTTCCGGAATGCCGCACAAGCCGAAGCCGCCCATGAGAATTGTCATGCCATCGCGAAGATTCGCGATGGCGGCGTCCGGCGATGCAATGCGCTTGTCCATGTTCAGTTACCAGGCAAAGTCTACCGCAGTTGCCAGAAGCAGAGCAAAGAGCGGATGCATTCCTAGTTCTTCCCTTCCTCGAACAACGAGAGACGTTTCCCAAGAGTCGCATAGTCTTTGTTGGAGTTTACGTCGGGCAGGCGAGTCCAGAAAAAACAGGCATAAGGGCCTGAGCTACAGGCTGCGTAGGAGTTTGTAGAGTTCGTTGGCGGCGTCGAAGTCGGCTTCGAGGTCGCGGGAGCCGAGGCGTTCGCGGAGATCTTCGAGGCGGCGGGTGAGGAGATCGAGCGCGGCAGAGAGCACTTCGCGATTCGTCAAGATGATGTCCCGCCAGGTGGAATAGGGGCTGCCGGCGAGGCGCAGGGTGTCGCGGAGGCCGGGGCCGGCGAGCGTAATGGGCAGGCCGTTTTCGTCCAGCCGGTCGTAGAGAAACGAGCCGAGTGCGACCGCAGTGAGCTGTGGGAGATGTGAGGCGAGTCCGACGGCGTAATCATGCTGTTGTGCACCAAGCCAGAGCGGGCGCGCCCCGATTTTCTCGATAATTTTGACAAAGGCAGTGACGCGCGGGTCGTGCATATCGTCGGCTTGCCCGACCAGCGCGTAGGTGGCGTTTTGAAAGAGGTCGGCGTCGGCATTTGCCAAGCCCGAAAGTTCACGTCCTGCCATGGGATGGCCGGCGAGAAAAATGGGGCCCACTTCTTCGACAAACAATTCGGAAGCGGCTTGCCAGATGCGCATTTTGGTGCTGCCAGCGTCCGTGACGAGCGCGTGGGGGGGGGCGTGATGCGCGAGCTCGGGCAAAAGATCGAGCGTAGTACCAACGGGCAACGCGACGTAGATCAGGTCGGCACGGCGAATGGCGGGCTCGAGGGACTCGAAGAAGCCTTCGTCGATCGCGGCAGTCTCGCGCGCCTGCAAAACAACTTCGGCGCGATCCCAGCCGATAATCTGCATGTCCGGCGTGTACTTGCGGAGGGCGCGGGCAAAGGAGCCACCGATCAGGCCGGTGCCGAGGATTGCGACGCGTTGGATGAGATGGGCCATGTCAGTCGACAGTGGACAGTTTACGGTTGACAGTCAATATACAAGGCAAGAAAAGGAAAATTCAAACGCAGAGATGCTGAGCACGCCGAGGCTCAAAGAGCAGAGGGGAGAAGACACCACGGGGCACGGCTGAGAGCGCTGAACATCGTCATCAAGACAAGTGGCGGTTCACGGCGGGGGCGATGATGCGGAGCTCGCCCATGAGTTGGGAGAATTCGCCGGGCGTAAGGGATTGCGCGCCATCGGAGAGAGCGTGATCGGGGTCGTTGTGGACCTCGATGAGCAAGCCGTCGGCACCAGCGGCTACGGCAGCGCGGGCCATCGGAGGCACTTTGTCGCGGCGTCCAGTGCCGTGGGAGGGATCTGCGACGATGGGCAGATGGGAGAGCTTCTTGATCACGGGAATCGCGGCGATATCGAGCGTGTTGCGCAGATATGTCTCAAACGTGCGAATGCCGCGCTCGCACAAGATTACGTTGTAGTTTCCTCCCGAGAGAATATATTCGGAGCTGAGGAGCAGCTCCTCGATGGTAGCGGACATGCCGCGCTTGAGCAGGACGGGTTTGTGCACTTCGCCGAGAGCACGCAGAAGGAAATAGTTCTGCATGTTGCGGGCACCCACCTGGAAGATGTCGACGTAGCCGCTCATCATATGGATTTGCGAGGGGTCCATCACTTCGCTGACCACGAACAGGTTGAATTTGTCAGCGGCTTTCCGGAGCATCTCCAGGCCCTTTTCGCCGAGTCCCTGGAACGCATAGGGTGACGTACGCGGCTTGAACGCACCCGCGCGAAGGATTTTTGCGCCGGCTTTCGCAACGGCTTCCGCCACGGCGTTGATCTGTTCGGGAGATTCCACGGAGCAAGGGCCGGCAGCTACGGCGAGTTCTGTACCGCCAATGGTCACGCCGCGGCCAAGGTCGATGATGGTGCCCTGGGGCCTGAAATGGCGGCTGGCGAGCTTGAAGGGCTGCGTGATGCGGATGACTTCGCGGACGCCTTCGAGCAACTCGAAGTCGCGATGATCGAAATCGCGGTGAACGCCCACGGCGCCGAGCACGGTGTGCGATGCGCCGGTGGAGCGGTGGACATCAAACCCACTGGCGACGATGCGGTCGATGACGTGCTGGATCTGCTCGTCGGTGGCATCTTCTTGCATGACAATGACCATGGTTAGCCCTCGGTTCCTGTGAGAAATGGTGTTCGAGCGGCTGGTCGGTGTAAAGACCGGCCGCTACAAAGGCAGGGCGAGAGACAGCCGCAATCTTGCCGAGATGGGGAGCAGCAATGCTGCGCCCCTACGAATTCACCCTGCAATGCAAGAGTCATTTCGGATCCTCGTCGTCGGTGATGGAGGATTCGCCGTACATGGCGACGCGCTCGGCGGAACGCGCTTCGTCGATGATGCGCTCGAAAAGCCGGCGAATGGCAGCGTGCGAGAGGGGGCCCTGGTTGTTCGTTTCGGCGTTGGCGAGGACCTCTTTTTCGCGGGCCGGCTGATAGAGCGGGATGTTCGATTCCTGCTTGAGATGGCCGATCTCGAGGGCGCATTTGCAGCGTTCATTCAGCAGTTCGACGAGTTGCTTGTCGATTTCGTCCATCTTGCGACGCCAGTCGGAGATGTTCATATCGCGGCCTCCCGGCGGGAGAGGCCATGGCGCGCGGCTTCTTTGAGCTTCTGGACGCGCTCGCGCAGGGTTGCAGCGGCAGCGTCAGGCGTCGACGCTTTTTCAATTTCGGAAACGAGCGCGGAGCCCACCACGGCACCATCGGCAAGGCCGCCGAGGACGCTGACGTGGGCGGGGAGCGAAATCCCGAAGCCCACGCCGATGGGGAGATCGGTGAAGTGGCGCGCGCGGCGCAGAAGCGATGGGAGTTCGTCCGGGAGAGAGTCCTTCGCGCCGGTGACGCCGGTACGGGAGATGATGTAGAGGAAGCCCGTCGAGCAAGCCGAAATGAGTTTGAGGCGCTCGTCCGTGGAAGTCGGCGCAGCGAGGAAAATCGTATCGAGATTGTGCGCGTGAAGGATACGGCGGTAGTCGGCGGACTCCTCGGGCGTGAGGTCGGCGGCGAGGACACCGTCGGCGCCGGCTTGTGCGGCGGCCGACGCAAATTTCTCGAGCCCCATCTGCAGGATGGGATTGAAGTAACTGAATAGCACGAGCGGAATTTCGCTCGATTTACGAATGCGCTGTACGAGATTCAAGACGCCGGTCAGCGTGGTGCCGCACTTCAGGGCGCGCTCGGAAGCACGCTGAATCGTGGGTCCATCGGCGAGGGGATCGCTGAAAGGCACGCCAAGTTCGATAACGTCCGCACCCGCATCGGCAAGCGCCAGCACAAACTTGTGCGTCGCATCCAGCGTCGGATCGCCCGCGGTAATGTACGCGACGATGCCAAGTTCCCCCGCGTCGCGGAGCTCGGCGAAGCGCCTAGAAATACGGGTCGAATTGTGTGGGCCAGCGGTCATCGGTTTTTGCCCAGACTAAAGCAGGCGCTTATACGTGTCCATGTCTTTGTCGCCGCGGCCGGAGAGATTGATGATGACGAGATCGCCCGGCTTGAATTGCGGCAGGCGCTCGATGAGCCCCGCCAAGGCGTGCGCGGATTCGAGCGCGGGGATGATGCCTTCCGTAACGGACAGGAGCTTGGCGGCTTCGAGAGCGGCGGAATCGGAGACGGCGGCGTACTCGGCGCGACGCTGATCGGCGAGCCAGGCATGTTCCGGCCCGATGGCGGGATAATCGAGGCCGGCGGAAATGGAATGCGTCCTGGCGATCTGGCCGTCTTCGTTCTGCAGTACGTAGGTGTAGGTGCCTTGCAGAACGCCGGGGCGCGCGCCGCTGAAACCCTGATGGGCGGCGAGGCGCGCGGCGTGTTCGCCGAGCGAATTGCCGCGGCCGCCGGCCTCGATGCCCACCATCTTCACATCCGCGTCCTTTAGAAATTCGTGAAACAGGCCGATGGAGTTCGAGCCGCCCCCGACGCAGGCATAGAGATGCGTAGGCAGGCGCTTTTCGGCTGCGAGGATTTGCGCGCGGGCTTCACGGCCGATGACGGCCTGGAAATCGCGGACCATGGTCGGGTAAGGATGCGCGCCGAGCACCGAGCCGAGCAGGTAATGCGAATTGCGGACGTTGGTGACCCAGTCGCGCATGGCTTCGTTTATGGCGTCTTTCAGCGTCCGACTGCCGGATTCGACGCCAATCACTCCGGCGCCGAGCATGCGCATGCGCGCGACGTTGAGCGCCTGGCGCGCCATGTCTTCGGTGCCCATGTAGACGGTGCACTGGAGGCCAAGGTGCGCGGCGACCGTGGCGGAGGCAACGCCATGCTGACCCGCGCCGGTTTCCGCGATGATGCGTGGCTTGCCCATTTTCACTGCGAGCAGTCCCTGGCCGATGGCGTTATTGATCTTGTGCGCGCCGGTGTGGAGCAAGTCTTCGCGCTTCAGACAAATACGCGGGCCGCCCAGCTTGGCAGTCAAGCGCGCGGCGAATTGCAGAGGAGTGGGCCGCCCGGCGAAATTCCTTAGCAAATCCTGGAATTCGGCCTGAAACGTAACATCGGTCCTCGCCAATTCGTAGGCGCGCTCGAGCTCGTAGAGAGGCACCATCAGGGTCTCGGGGACGTAGCGGCCCCCGTAAGGGCCGAAATGGCCGGGAACCGAGGCCGGTATGCTGAGTTTTGTGGTCATGGGTCAAGCGATCCATTGTACCTTGTACGCGGCGGATTGCGGCAAGCGAGTGGCCCGGGCTGCAGCTTGTGCGTCGATAATGGCGACGAACCACACCGGCTGAAGCCTATGCTACGAGATTTCGCGGCTGGCGCGGGCGACTTCATCGAAGAAGGCGCGGAGTTTGGCGGGATCTTTTTTCCCGGGGCGGGCTTCGACGCCGCTGGCGACGTCGACGGCGTACGGGCGGACAATGCGGATGGCCTCGGCAACGTTCTCCGGAGTGAGGCCGCCAGCGAGGATGATGCGGTGCGACTGGGCGGCGGTGCGCGCGAGGTGCCAGTTGCCCGTCGTGCCGGTGCCGCCGTAATGGCCGGAGACGGGGGAATCGAGAAGAAACGCAGAGACCGCTCGATAGCGGGAGAAATCAGACGTGGCGGTTCCCTGCCCCTGGCGAATCGCCTTGATGACCGGAAGATGGCGCGCAACACGCTCGACAACTTGCGGCGTCTCTTCGCCGTGAAGCTGCACGGCGGAAAGGCGCAGGGCTTTGCAGAGAGCCAGGATGGGCGCCTCGGTCCAGTTCACAAAGACGCCGATGGCCGCGATGAAAGGAGGGAGACGGCGAACCAGTTCGGCTGCAGCGAAAGGAGTGACGCAACGCGGGCTCTGCTCGTAGAAATTGAGGCCGATGGCGTGCGCGCCGAGTTCGGCAATCAGCTTGGCGTCTTCGGCTCTGGTGACGCCGCAGATTTTGACGCGGACCATGGGGACAGTGTAACGGAAGAATGTGGTGGAGTCACAGGCGGAAGTGGAGAAGAGAAAGAAGGTGAAAGGGCAAAAGGGCAAAAGAATGAGAGAGTGCAAACAGTGGAAGAGTGCGAGAGTAAAAGCGGGAAGCGGACAGTCTCAAAAGGCGGTCCCCACAACTTCTCACTAAGAGGAATTGAGCAGATGGAAGAGGGCGGCAGCGGGATCGGGGGCAAGCATCAGATGCTCGCCAATGAGGAAGGCGTCGAAACCGGAGCGGCGAAGTTCGAGAAGGTCGGCATGGGTATGGAGGCCGGATTCCGCGACGGCGAGACAGTTGTCAGGGATGTGTTCAATCAGCTCGAAGGAAGTCTCCATACGGATGGCTAGTGTTTTGAGGTCGCGATTGTTGACGCCGATGATGCGGGAGCCTGCAGAAAGGGCGCGATCGAGTTCGACGCGCGTGTGTACTTCGACAAGCGGCTCCATTTGGAGTTCGCGGCCGAGCGCGATCAGGTCGCGCAACAGCGCGTCGTCCAACACGGCAACGATCAGGAGCAAGCTGTCGGCGTCGTTGGCGCGGGCCTCCCAGACTTGCCAGGGGTCGAAGATGAAATCCTTGCGCAACGCTGGGAGCACGACCTCTTTGCGCGCGTCACGCAGGTTTTTCAGAGAGCCGCGGAAAAATTCACCTTCGGTGAGAACAGAGAGCGCGGCGGCACCGGCCGCTTCCAGGGACTTGGCGAGAACGGAAGGATCGAAGAGATCGCGGAGAATGCCGCGAGAGGGGGAGGCCGGTTTGAGTTCCGCGATGATGTTGATGGCGTCGCGGGAGAGCGCGCCGACGAAATCGCGCACGGGCGGCGCGGCCTTCACACCGTACTTCAGCGCAGTCTCCGGCAGGACGCGCTTTCGGTGGTCGACTTCGGCGCGGCGCGCCTCGAGAATGCGGTCGAGGATGGTTCCGGTGTTGGGATGGGCGTTCACGCGGCTGAACTTGTATGCTAGGGAGAGCGGAGAGGAGTGTCAAATCGAAGGCAGCGGAAGAGAGTGTAAGAGAGCTAAGTGGAAGAGTATAGGAGTTCGCTTAGGAGCTGGAATGGGATACGGGAAGAAGTATGGAGCGTTGCTGGAGGGAATTGCGGACGAGGCGGACGTGATCGCGATGCGGTATTTCCGCAGCGGGGAGCTGGTCACGGAGAAGAAGAGTGACGGTTCGGTAGTGACCGTGGCGGACAAAGCGGTGGAAGCGATGGCGCTCAAGAAAGTGGCTGAGAGCGGATTGCCGATCGATATGCTTGGGGAAGAGACCAGCAACGAGGTTCCTACGGAGCCGGCGCGTGGAGGTCGCGGGCGGATGATCATCGACCCGATTGACGGGACGGAGGAGTTTTCGCGGGGAATTCCGACGTTCGGAACGCTGATGGGGATCGAAGAGAATGGCGAAATCGTGGCGGGAATGGTGAGCGCGCCGGCCCTCTCTCAGGGGACGCGCTGGTGGGCGTATCGCGGCGAGGGCGCGTACCGCAGCGGGAAGCGGATTCACGTTTCGGTGCGGAAGAGTTTGGCGGAAGCGATGGTTTTCACAACCGGAACCGGATGGGCCAAGAACATGCAGGCGCGCGCGACGATGAGGCGGATGGCGGACGCAGCGCGCAGCAGTCGGTCGCTCGGGGGTTTCTGGCAGCACATGCTGGTGGCCGAGGGTGCGATCGAGGCGGCGGTGGACTGGGTGTCCAAGCCGTGGGACCTGGCGCCGCTGGGAGTCATCGTGGAAGAGGCTGGAGGAAAGTCGACGACGATCGATGGAGAACGAACGATCTACAAAGGGCGCTTCGTGAGCTCGAACGGGATTCTGCACGAAGAGATCTTGCGTCTATTGAAGCTGAGGCAGGCCTTGATCCAGACAAAGCGGGTGTATGAGAAGCCGGCGAAGAACGACGGGTTCCGGGTCCTGGTGGACCGGCTCTGGCCGCGCGGGTTGACGAAGGAGAAGGCACGAGTGGATTTGTGGTTGAAGGAAATCGCGCCGAGCGACGCGTTGCGAAAGTGGTTTCACCACGAGGAGAGGAATTGGGGAGAGTTCGTAAGGCGATACAAGACGGAACTCCTGAAGAAGAAGGCATTGCTGAGCAAGTTGAAGGAACTG
>Ga0335077_10007194_pt1 | contig 13765 bp, 9 predicted proteins | sample Lox_Sample_31_FD_207151 | JGI IMG/M metagenome (GOLD analysis project Ga0335077, IMG submission 207151) | Soil microbial communities from Loxahatchee National Wildlife Refuge, Florida, United States - Lox_Sample_3.1 | ecosystem: Environmental > Terrestrial > Soil > Wetlands | place: USA: Florida...
CGTGCCGCACCCCACGGGAGTCGAAGAGCCGGACCGCCTGCTCCAGGTCGTCGCGGCTGGCGACGCCGAAGCTGAGATGGTCCAGGCCCACCCGGTCCGGGTCGAACCGGTCGCCGGACGGCGCCATGGGCCGCAGGCCGAGCAGCAGGTTGCCGCGGATCATGACCACCCCGCCGAACAGGATCTTGAATACCTCCTCCGCCGACGGGTCGCCGGGCGGCGGCGACTCCGCCGCGATCTCGAAGCCGAGCAGCCCGGTGTAGAACTCGCGGCTTCGTTCCAGGTCGGTCACCGTGAGCCGCAGGTGATGAATGTCGCCGGTCGGAATCTGCCCAGGCATCGCGCGCTCCCTCCCGAGCGGGACAACCGCAGCGAGGTCGATCCGGGCTGGTCCCGTTCGTCGTGTCTGGTGTACAGCCTGATCTTGCCCGCTCCGGGCGGTGTTCAGCGACCTGGTTCAGCGGGCCGGGCGCCACATGGTCGTCACCACCGGGCCGCCGCCCGGATAGCGGAACTCCCCGTGCGGCTCGAAGCCCACGCTGGCGTACCGGCGGTTGTTGGCCGGGTTGGACGACTCCAGGTAGGCCGGCATGTGCCCGGCGTCGATGAGCTCAAGGTCGTGGGCGAGCAGCCGCATGCCGATCCCCCGGCCCCGGTGGTCGGGGTGGGTGCCGAACAGGGTGAGGAAATAGTGCGGCTCGGCCCGGGGGTGCGCTGCCTCGAACCGGCCGAGGAGCTCCACATAGCTGTCGGCGGCGGGCCCGAGGTACTCGGCGGCCAGGCCGGCCAGCCGATGCTCCTGCTCGGGCGTCATCTCCATGCCGCCCGGCGGGATCCAGAGGGTGGCTGCCTCCCCGCCACCGGTCAGCCAGGTCCAGGGGTAGCGCAGCGCCCCATCCACGAACGGCCGCCAGAACGCCGCATGATGCCCGTCCCCGCCATCGGGGCGCGCCAGCGCGTGTCCCCACAGCGGATCCTGCGCAAAGGCGAGCGTGATGATCTCAGTGACACGGTCGGCGTCCGCCGCCGTCGCGCGGCGCGCAGCAAGGTCGCCCATGGCTACCCATCATCCACGCCCGGCGGGGCACGGGCCCAGGTCGGGGGGATCGCAGATCGGGGTGAAAGATGGTGCCAGGAGGTCGATGCCGTGAATACGACAGTCGTGGCCTGCTGCCAGCTCCCCCCGGTGCTCGGCGACCCGGCAGCAAATCGTGAGCTCACCGCCGACGCCATCACGCATGCCGCCGGGCGGGGCGCCGGTGTTGTCGTCCTGCCCGAGCTGGTCTCCAGCGGCTATGTCTTCCGCAGCCAGGCCGAGGCCCAGGCCAGCGCGGAGACGGCCGACGGCCCGACGCTGGCCCTGTGGGCCCGGCTGGCCGCCCGCCACGAGATCGTCATCGTCGGCGGCTTCTGCGAGATCGCCGACGGGATGCTGTTCAACAGCGCCGCGCTGGTCGACCCCGGCGGGCTGCGCTGGGTCTACCGCAAGGCGCACCTGTGGGACAACGAGCGGCGCTGGTTCACCCCCGGCAGCACGCCCCCGCCGGTGATACCGACCCGCTTCATGATCTGTTACGACCTGGAGTTCCCCGAATGGGTCCGGCTGCCCGCCCTGGACGGCGCCCAGCTGCTGTGCGCCCCCGTCAACTGGCCGGCGTTCCCGCGGCCCGACGGCGAGCGGCCGGCCGAGATCGTGCGGGTCCAGGCCGGCGCGGCCGTCAACCGGATGTTCATCGCCGCCTGCGACCGCACCGGCGAGGAGCGTGGCGTCGACTGGGTCGCCGGCTCGGTCATCGTCGACGCCGACGGATGGCCGCTGGCCGAGGCGACCATGACCGCCGGGCCGATCACCATCACCGCCGAATGCCGGCTCGGCGACGCCCTCAGCAAGGCCACCGGCCCCGCCAACGACGTCCACGCCGATCGCCGGCCCGAGCTGTACCACCGCATCGCCGCGCAGCCCACCCCGCAGCAGGTGGGGGAGGCCACCCCGCAGCAGGCGCCCTCAGCCGGCTAGGCAGGCGCGGCCGGGCCAGCTCCGCGCGCCACGCTATTGACTCCGTGCCACGGCGTCCCCCACCGTTGCGGTAAAGCGCAGGCTGGCGCCGCTTGCCAGGCCGAGCTGCACCGGAAGGAGTACGGATGGTATCGCAGCAGGATGTGACCGGCACGGCCCGCGCCGACGCAGGGCAGCACCCGCTCGATCCGTTAAGCACCGACGAGATCAGTCAGGCGGTCGCCATCTTCCGGGCCGACGGCCGGGCGCGGCCGGCCATGCGTTTCGCATCGGTCAGCTTGCACGAGCCGCCGAAGGCTGAGCTGGCGTCGATCCAGGCCGGGCAGCCGCTCCGGCGCGAGGCCTTCATCGTGGCCCTGGATCCAGGCGAGCACGTGACGTATGAGGCCGTCGTGTCGGTGACGGAGGGGTCGGTCCTGTCCTGGCGGGCGGTCCCGGGTGTCCGGGCGCCGATCACGCCCGCCGAGTACGCCGAAAGCGAGCGCCTGGTCAGGGCCGACCCCCGCTTCCGGGCTGGCCTGGAGCGCCGGGGCATCGAGAAGCCGGATCAGGTGCTGGTGGAGTCGTGGGGCATTGGGACCTTCGGCCGGGAGGAGGACGAGGGCAGGCGCCTGATCTGGACCCTCTGCTTCTACCGGGCCAGCCCGGACGACAACCCGTACGCCAAGCCGATCCACGGGCTGCACGCGGTCGTCGACATCGACGACATGACGGTGGTCCGGGTGGAAGATCTCGGCGTGGTGCCGCTGCCGCCCGGCACCGGTGACTACACGGCCGGCCGTACGGCCCCGCGCCGCGGCCTGAAGCCCATCGAGATCCGGCAGCCGGCCGGGGTCAGCTTCGAGGTCGACGGCTGGGAGGTGCGCTGGCAGAACTGGCGTTTCCGGCTCGGCTTCAACTCGCGTGAGGGCCTGGTGCTGCACACCATCGGCTACACCGACAACGGCCGGCTGCGCCCGGTCATCCACCGGGCTTCGGTGGCCGAGCTCCTCATCCCGTACAGCGACCCGAGGCCCTTCCAGGGCTGGCGCAACGCCTTCGATATCGGCGAATACGGCATCGGCATCCTGGCGAACTCGCTGGAGCTGGGGTGTGACTGCCTGGGCGAGATCCGGTACTTCGACGTCGAGCTCGCCGACGGCGAGGGGAAGCCGTACACCATCAAGAACGCCATCTGCCTGCACGAGGAGGACCACGGCATCGGGTGGAAGCATTTTGACGCCGACCTGCAGCGCGCCGAGGTGCGCCGGCGGCGCCGGCTGGTGGCGTCGTTCATCATCACCGCGGGCAACTACGAGTACGCCTTCTACTGGTGCTTCTACACCGACGGCGCGATCGAGCTGGAGGTCAGGCTGACCGGGATCGTGCTGACCGCCGCGCTCGGGCCCGGGGAGACCAGCGACTACGGCACGGTCGTGGCCCCGCAGACCCTTGCGGCCTACCATCAGCACTTCTTCTGCGTCCGGCTCGACATGACGGTGGACGGGGCCAGCAACTCCGTGTACGAGGTCGAGACCGAGCCGGTGCCGCCCGGGCCGGGGAATCCCTACGGCAACGCCTTCCGGACCCGCCGGACGCTGCTGCAGACCGAATCGCAGGCGCAGCGCGTGATCAACCCGCTGGCCGCGCGGAACTGGCTGGTGGTCAACCCGGACGTCGCCAACGCCCTGGGCCAGCCGGTCGGGTACCAGCTGGTGCCGCACGACAACGTGCTCCCGTTCGCGCACGACGGGGCGTCCGTCATGCGGCGGGGCGCGTTCATGACCAGGCACCTGTGGGTGACGCCGTTCGCGGCGGGCGAGCGGTTCCCCACCGGGGAGTATCCCAACCAGCACCCCGGCGGGGCCGGGCTCCCAGAGTGGACCAAGGCGGACCGGCCGATCGAGAACACCGACATCGTGCTGTGGTACACGCTGGGCAGCCATCACATCCCGCGGCCCGAGGACTGGCCGGTCATGCCGGTCGAGCGGGTCACCCTCACCCTCCGGCCGTTCGGCTTCTTCGACGCCAACCCGGCCCTGGACGTGCCGCCCACCCACGGGGGGAACGGCCATGGTTGAAACCCCGCGGCCGCGACGGCGGTGGCGCTGAACTGCTGGGCCGGTGCCGACGCCCCCGGCGTCAGCCGACCGACTGAGGCTCGGCGGGCTCGGTGGTGGGCTCGCCGGTCGCCTCGGCGGCCAGGTACTCGTGCACCAGGCGCACCGCGGTCGCGCCGTCACCGACGGCGGAGGCGACCCGCTTGATCGAGCGGTAGCGGGCGTCGCCCACGGCGAAAACGCCGGGCATGGACGTCTCGAGCGGGAGCGGCGCGCGGTCGAGCGGCCAGCGCAACGGATCCGGCCCGTCCCGCATCACGTCGCGCCCGGTCAGGATGTAGCCCCAGCGGAGCTGGACCGCTTCGGGCAGCCACTGCGTGCGCGGCTCGCCGCCGATCAGCACGAACAGCGCGGCCGCCGGGACCTGCTCGATCGTGCCGCTCTGCCGGTCGTGCAGGGTGAGGGCTTCGAGGCGGCCGCCGCCGTGGCCGTCGGTGACCTCGGTGTGCGGCCGCACCGTGAGATTGGCGGTGGCCTCGATCTCGGAGATCAGGTACTCCGACATCGACCGCTCGAGGTTGTCCCCCCGCACCACCAGCGTCACGTGCCGGGCGTGCCGCGCCAGATACAGCGCGGTCTGGCCGGCCGAGTTCCCGCCTCCCACCACAAAGACGTCCTGGCCCGCCATCGCCCGCAGCTCGCTCCCGGCGGCGCCGTAGAAGACGCCGGAGCCGACCAGTTCCTCCAGGCGCGGCACGCCGAGCCGCCGCCAGGCGATGCCGGTGGCGACGATGACCGCCTTGGCGGCCACCTGGTGGCCGTTGTCGACGTACACGACGAGCTTCCCGTCCCGGCCCTCCAGGCCGGTGGCGTGCTGGGCGAACAGCATGTGGGCGCCGAACATCCAGGCCTGCTCGCAAGACTGGCGGGTGAGGTCATATCCGCTGACCCCGTGCGCGAAGCCCGGGTAATTCCGGATCATCGGGCTGCTTCCCGCCTGGCCACCGGAAACGGTCTCCTCCAGCACGACCGTCAGCAGGCCCTCGGACGCGGCGTAGACGGCGGCGGTGAGGCCGCCCGGCCCGGCCCCGACGATGGCGACGTCGCACTCGCTGACGTCGTTGACGATGTTCCCGCCGACCGCCGCGATCATCTCGGCGAGCGTCGGCTGGACCAGGGTGTAGCCGTCGTGGCGGATCATCACCGGCAGCTGTGACGCGTCCAGGCCCCGGTCGGCCAGCAGCTGGCGGCCCCGTTCGCTGTCGGCGCTGTAGAAGCGGAACGGCTCGCTGAACTTCGTGAGCATCTCCCGCAGCTCGTGCGAGCTGCGCTCTTCGCGCCCGATCACCTGGAACAGCTCGAAGCCGACCTGCTGGTCCTTGGCCCATTCGGCCAGGAACCCGCTGACGACGCGGTAGAGATCCTGCTCGAGCGTCCACGGCTTGGTGATGTGGTAGTCGGCCTGGCCGAGCGTCATGGCCTGGACGATCGGGCTCCGCGCCGAGTAGTCGCGCTCCACCAGGAGCACGCGTTTGGCGAGCGGGTGCATTTCGTGGGCGCGCGCGAGGAAGTCGACTCCGGGCATACCGCTCAGGCTGTAATCCACGATCAGCAGCGCCACGCGCTCGTGCAGCTCGGCCAGCCCGCGCAGCACCGACAGCCCGGCGGTGGCCTTCGTCTCGGCCATGACGCGGAAGTCCCCGCCGAACCGCCGCGCGAGATCGTCCCGGAGCGCGCGGGCGGTCCCGGCGTCGTCATCGATGACGAACAGAACGGGTGGTAGTGACATGCGTTCCCCCTCAGCCGTACGCACCGGGGCCGGCTGCGGGACGCTCATGTGGATCCCCCCCCCGGGATACTTGCTCTTTTATGACATAACGAAATTAGCCCCCCGGGCGTTCGTGCAGCGTTCGCCGCCTTGACCGGCTGATCCGGCGCGTCACGCCTGCCCGGTCTCGAAGCGGCTGACCTTCCCGCCGGTGACGGTGAAGGCCCACCGCGTCCGCATCTCGCCCCAGGTGTCGTTGCGGTAGGCGGCGACCAGGGACCGCCCGCCGTCGGCCGCCGAGACCACCTCGAGATGGCCATTGACGGAGAAGATCTCCCGGTCCGCCCAGGCGGCCAGGTCACGGTCGGTGCCATCGTCCGACATGGTGGCGCCGGGGGTGAGCGCGGCGAAGAACGCCGCCCGGTCGCCGGCGTTGATGGCCGCGATGAGCGCCCGCACGGCGGGGTCGGTGACGTCACGGTTGGCTGTCACGGCTGCTCCTTCGTCTGTTGACCCATCATCGCGGCCGGCGCTGGGCCCCGGCGGCCTCCCCCGGCGCTCTCCCCCGGCGCTCTCCCCCGGCGCTCTGCCCCGGCGCTCTCCCCCGGCGCTCTCCCCCGGCGCTCTGCCCCGGCCGGGAGGGCGGCGGGTCTGGCCTGTGAGAATGGTGAGTCACGTGGCGGGGCCCTGGTGAGGAGCGCGGTTGGCGATCGCAGACGGGCGGGCTGGCAGCTTGCTGTCGGTCAACGTGGGCCTGCCGCAGGATGTGGCCTGGCACGGCAAGACCGTGCACACGGCGGTATGGAAACGGCCGGTCGAGGGCCCACGGCTGGTGCGGCGGCTGAACATCGACGGCGACGGCCAGGGTGACCTGGCCGGGCACGGCGGGGAGCACCGCGCCGTGTTCGTGTACCAGATCGAGTCCTACCGGTACTGGCAGGAGCAGCTGGGCCGCGACGACTTCAGCTACGGCCAGTTCGGGGAGAACTTCACGGTGCGCGGCCTGGCGGATGACCAGGTGTGCATCGGCGACCGGTACCGGATCGGCGAGGCAGAGTTCGAGGTGACCCAGCCCCGGGTCACCTGTTACCGGGTGGGCATCCGGATGAACGACCCGCAGATGCCCGCGCTGCTGGTCTCCCACCACCGGCCCGGGTTTTACTTCCGGGTGCTGCGCGAGGGCCCGGTGCAGGCCGGGGACGAGATCGTCAAGGTGGCGGCCGGGCCGGAGGCCATGACGGTGGCCGAGGTCGACGCCCTGCTCTACCTGCCCGGGCACACCCGCGAGGGGGTGCAGCGCGCGCTGCGGATACCGGCGCTGCCGGACGGCTGGCGGGCCTCGTTCCGGGCGCTGCTGGACCAGCCGGCCGCCGCGGGCAACGCGGGCCTGACGGCGGTGAGCCCGCCGCCGGCCTGGCCGGGATTTCGCCCGCTGGCGGTGACCGCGGTGGAGCCGGAAAGCGCCTCGGTGGTGTCGGTGTACCTGGCCGATCCGGGGGGGCGTACCGTGCCGCCCGCCCGGCCGGGGCAGTTCCTGACCCTGCGGCTGCCCGCCGGTCCCGGCAAGCGGCCGCTGCTGCGCAGCTACTCGCTGTCCGGGGACCCCGGCGCCGACTTCTACCGGGTCAGCGTCAAGCGGGAGCCACACGGCGCGGGCAGCCAGTATGTGCACGCGAAGGTGCGGGCGGGCGACCGGCTGGAGGCCGCCGCGCCGCGCGGCACCTTCATCCTCCAGCCGGGTGAGGCACCGGTCCTGCTGATCAGCGCGGGCGTGGGGGCGACCCCGGTCCTGGCCATGCTGCACGCCCTGGCGGGCACCAGCCGCGATGTCTGGTGGCTGCACGGCGCCCGCAGCCGGGCCGAGGAACCGTTCGCCGCCGAGGCGCGGTCCCTGCTGGCCGGCCTGGCCAGCGGGCACCGGTACGTCTGCTACAGCCGCCCGGGCGCCGGTGACGTCGAGGGACGCGACTACCAGACGCGGGGGCACCTGTCGGCGTCCGTGCTGGCCGGGCTCGGCGTTCCGCGCGATGCCGACGCGTACATCTGCGGCCCGGCCGCGTTCATGGCGGAGATCTCCGCCGCCCTGGCCGACCTGGGCATCGGCCGCGTGCACACCGAGATCTTCGGTGCCGCCCCCGCGCAAACGCCGGGGATCGCGCCCCTGGCCGCCCGGCCGCCGCACCCGCCGCCCGGTGAGCCGGCCGCGGGCCCGCTGATCGAGTTCGCGCGCAGCAGCCTGACGGTTCACTGGGACCCGGGCCAGGCCAGCCTGCTCGAGCTGGCCGAAGCCTGCGACGTACCGGTGCGCTGGTCGTGCCGCACCGGTGTGTGCCACACGTGCGAGACGGGCCTGCTGTCCGGGACGGTCAGCTACGCCCCCGACCCGGTGGAAGACCCCGCCGATGGCAGCGCGCTGATCTGCTGCTCGCAGCCGCAGGGCGACCTGGTGCTCGACCTGTGACAGCGGGTGCGGCCGGGGTAACTTGACTGGGTGCACGCCATCGGCCTCGTCCTGCACCCGCAGCGTGATTCCGAGGAGGCGGTGACCGCCGTCCTCGACTGGGCCGCGCGCAAGGGCGCGCAGGTCCTGGGCATCGAAACGGAGATCCGCAGGCTGAACTGCGCCGCGATCCCGGTCACGCCCGAAGAGCTTGGCCGGCGCTCGGACCTGGTGGTCAGCCTCGGCGGGGATGGCACGATGCTGCGCGCCATGCGGCTGGCCGACGGGCAGAGCGCACCGGTGCTGGGGGTGAACCTCGGCAGGCTGGGCTTCCTGGCCGAGGTGGATGTGCCCGACCTGCCCGGCGCGCTGTCGGCCATCGACGAGAACAGGTTCACGGTCGAGCCGCGGCTGGCGGTGGACGCCGTCATCGGCGACAAGACCGTCACCGCGTTCAACGACGTCGCCGTCGTCCGTTTCCCCGGGCAGCCAACCGCCAAGGTCGAGGTGCGGGCGGCCGGCCACCCGTTCGTCAGCTACGCGGCCGACGCGGTAGTGGTCGCCACCCCGACCGGCTCGACCGCCTACAGCTTTTCCGCGGGCGGGCCCATCGTGAGCCCCGCGGTCGAGGCGCTGGTGGTCACCCCGGCCGCGCCGCATTCGGGCTACGACCGCGGGCTGGTGCTCTCGATCCAGGACAGCCTGACGCTGGAGATCCTGCCCACCAGCGGCCGACTCGCGGTCGAGGTCGACGGGCCGGTCGCCGCGCACGTGGACGTCGGCGACCGGATCGAACTGCGGCCGCGTCCCGGCGCCGCCCACGTCGTCCGCCTGGGCCGTACGACGTTCTACGAACGTGCCCGGCGCAAGCTGCGCCTGACCGACTCCGCCGAGGTCCCGATCAGCCCGTACTGATACGGCCGGGGGCGACCGGCTTGTCAGGCGGCGTACGCGATGGGGAAAGGCAGCCAGGTACGGCGGCTCAGGCCGCCTGGCTCGGCGGGTGGTCAGGCCGGGCGGGCGGGCCATGGCCGGGCGTGGGCGGGCCGTGACTGTGCAGTGTGCGGCCGTCGGGGCTAGTGGCGGTGGTGGTGCCGTCCGGTTTGAGGCGCAGGGTCCAGCCCCAGCGGTGGATCACGATCAGGTGGTGGAAGCCGCACAGCGGCACGAGATTGCGGAGCGCGGTCGGGCCGCCTTGCGAGCGGGCGATCAAGTGGTGGATCTGGCACACGCTGGTGGGCTGGTCACAGCCCGGGAACGCGCAGTGCGCGTGGCGGGCGGCCGCGGCGCGGCGCAGGTGCGCCGGGATGACCGGCCCGGCCTCGCCGGTGTCGAGCGGCAGCGGGACATCCAGCGGCAAGCTGGCCGACATACCGGGCGCGCCGGGCCTCTGGGAGCGACGAAGCCAGGCGGCGAGCCCGCCGGGGCCGGACAGCACGTCGGCGGCCAGCGCCAGCAGCGACCCGCGCAGCCGCGCCAGCGTCTGCGGCGATAGCGGCGCGTGGGCCGGGCAGGTACAGCCGCCGCACCGGCACCCGCACGCCCGGCCATCCTGGCCGCCGTCTTGGCCGTGCGCAGCCAGGAACACCTCGGTCAGCCGGTCCAGCGCGGCTACATCCACGTGCCCGGTCACCAGCGGCGCGATCGTGGCATCGCAGCTGGCCGCGCCGGCGTCGGGGCCGGCCAGCCAGCCATGTCCGCGGGCCGCCGCCGCGGCGCGCCAGGCTGCTTCGGCCTGCGAAGCGCCCGGCAGGCCCCGCAGCTGAGCCAGGGTCACGTGCACCTGTACCTGGGTCGGTTGGCCGGCCCGGCCCGGCACCATCTTGGCCGCGATCAGCCGCCGACAGGCCTCCTCCAGGGCATCATGACGCCGCTGGGTAGCCGTCCGCACATCCTCCGGCCCAGCCGGCCTGCCCAGCGCCTCCAGCACCGCCGACACCGCCGCCGCACACCCCGGCGTCAGGTCACCGGTCAGCCGCCCCGCCCCCGCCAACGTCAGATCCAGCAACAGCCGCCGGTCGTCAAAGCCGTCATCGTCATCGCCGTCGGGGCAGTGCTGCCGGCTGCGCTCATAGATCTGCTGCGCCAGCCCCGCCAGATCGGCCAGCTCCGCCCCACCGGCCGCCGCCCCGGCCAGGATCTGGTCCACGTCGCCACGGACGTCTGCGGGCAGCCGATCGCTCCAGCCGCAGACCGCCCGCGCCCACGAGGCGGAGATCTGCCCCTCGGCCAGCGCGGCGGCGATCACCGGGTGCGCCGTCAGCCGCCGCGCCCACCCCACCGCGCCCACCGCCGCCGCCCTGGTCACCCGGGTCTGCCACCGCAGCCACATCCGCGCGCTGCCCTGCCCATCGTCCTCATAGCCGTCCTGGGTGGTGAAGGCAGCCAGGAACTGCGCCCGCGCCGCAGTGTGCTTGGCCTCCGCCCGCTCCAGCGCCCGCAATGCCTGGGCCTGCACCGACGTGGGCAGCGAGCCGGCATCGGCATTGGCCAGCGCACCCAGGGCACGATCCAGCATGGACAGCGCCTCGGCAACATTGGCCGGTTCCTGCTCGCCGCACATGCTGATCACCTCCCGCCCTGGGCCCTTGGCTCTAGGGTTTCAGCTTCCGAAGTGCTATTCCAGGCCATAACTTCGAAGACTAGTTCGATGGTACTCGGAGATGCCGACAATTTCCGGCCGGTAATGGGCGTCGGCAAAATTCCCGGCAGGATCTTTCGGGCGCCAGCGGACGCGGATGGCACGGGCTCCTCCCGGCCAGCCGACAGATCTCCCTGCAATGCCGGCGCGTATGAGTGCCGACTGCGTGCCGCCGAACTTTGCTGATCTTGTCCATGCTGGGATTGTTCGGTGCGGGTAGAGACCGGGAGGGGACGATGACCAGGCCGGTGGTGCAGCTTGACGGCCGGACGCTGAGCTGCAGCCAGGTCCGCGACGTCGCACGGGGGACCGCGGCCGCGGCGGTCACCGGCGACGGCCGGGAGCGCGCCCGGGCGGCCGCGCGGACCGCGGCGGAAGTGGCGGCCCGCGGCCAGGTCTATGGCCGGACCACCGGCGTGGGCGCGAACCGCGACCAGGCGGTCTCCCCGGCCGATCTGGATGGTCACGGATTCCGGCTGCTGCGCAGCCATGCGGGCGGTGGCGGCCCGCTGATCGCCGCCGAGCTGAGCCGGGCGATGCTGGTGGTGCGCGTCAACCAGATCGCGGCCGGGGGGTCGGGGGTTGATCCCGGTATATTCGGCCCGCTGCTGGCGGGGATCAATGGCGGGCTGGCGGTCCCGGTGCCGCGGTACGGTGCGATCGGCACCGGGGATCTCACGGCGCTGGCGGAGACCGCTCTGTGCCTGCTCGGCGAGCGGGACTGGCTGCCCGCCGGATCCCGGCAGCCCCGGTTCGCGCTGGCCCCGGCGGACGCGCTGGCGCTGCTGTCCAGCAACGCGGCCACCGTGGGCGAGGCGGCCCTGGCCTGCTGCGATCTGATGGAACTGGTGCGGGCCGCGATCGTGATTGCGGCCCTGTCGCACCGCGCCATCGCCGCCTCGACCGAGCCCTACGCGGCCCCGGTGCAGGAGGCGCGCAGCTATCCCGGCCAGCAGGAGGTGGCGGCCGCGCTGCGCGGGCTGCTGGCCGGTGACGGGCCGTCGCCGGCACGGATCCAGGACCCGTATGGATACCGGGCATTGCCGCAGGTGCACGGCCCGGCGATGGACGCGGTCCGGGGCGCCGAGCGTGCGGTGACCACCGAGCTGAACGCCGCTGCGGAGAACCCGCTGATCGACGTGGCCGCTGGCACGGTCTGGCACAACGGCAACTTCCACACCGCGTACATGGGGCTGGCGCTGGACGCGGTCCGCGCCGCGCTGTTCCAGACCGCCGCCCTGTCCGCCGCGCGGCTGGGGACGCTGGTCGAGCCCGCGTTCACCGGCCTCGCGCCGTTCCTGGCCACCGACCCGCCGCCGAGCTCGGGGATCATGATCCTGGAGTACGTGGCGCACTCTGCGATCGCCGACATCCGGCGGCTGGGCGCCCCGGCCGCGCTGGGCAGCGCCGTGCTGTCGCGCGGCGTCGAGGAGCACGCCGGGTTCTCCACCCAGTCCGCCCGGGCCACCACCGAGATCATTGACGCCTACCGGATCGTGCTGGCCTGTGAGCTGGTCGCCGCGGTCCGGGCGCTCCGGCTGCGCGGGATCCGGCCGGGCGCGCCCGGCCTGGCCGCCGCGTTTGACCTGGCGGCCGGGTCGCTGCCGGCCGACACCGCCGACCGGCCGCTGGACTCCGATCTAGCGGCGGCGCAGGACCTGCTGATCAGGCTCGCCGCGTTCGCCACGGCGCTCTGATCTCGCAAATCCCGCAGGCAGCGTCCGCCCGCGGCTAACGGTGGCCTGTGCCGTGGGAGTCAGGCGCGATCACGAGCGTAAACGGCCCCCTCCCGACCTTGATCGGCTTCCCGGGTGTGTTGGTCGCCGTTGCAATCGGCGTCACCGTCCCCGCGACGGAGCTGACGACGTAGGCCATCTTCCCATCCCGTGTGATCGCGATCGCGATCGTCGCCGGCCCCCCGCCGACCCTGATCGGCTTGCCCGCCCGGTTGGTCGCCGTCGTGATCGGCGTCACCGTGCCCGAGCCGAAATTGGCAACGTAGGCCGTCTTCCCATCCGGCGTGACCGCGATCGCAGACGGCTCCCTGCCGACTCTGATCGGCGTACCCGGCGTATTGGTCGCCGTCGTGATCGGCGTCACCGCGCTCCCGTCCTGGTTGACGACGTAGACCGTCTTCCCATCCGGCGTGACCGCGATCGCCCACGGCCCTCTGCCGACCTGGATCGGCGTACCCGGCGTATTGGTCGCCGTCGTGATCGGCGTCACCGTGCCCCCGCTGATGACATAGACGGTCTTCCCATCCGGTGTCATCGCCATCGCCCGGGACGGCGCCCCGACGTTGATCGGCTGGCCCGGTGTGTTGGTCGCGGTGATGATCGGCGTCACCGTATCGGAGCCCCCGTTGGCGACGTAGGCCGTCTTCCCGTCCGGTGTGACCACGATCGCCTGGGGCCCCCTGCCGACCTTGATCGGCTTATCCGCCGTGTTGGTCGCGGTGGTGATCGGCGTCACCGTGCCCGAGCCGAAATTGGCAACGTAGGCGGTCTGCCCATTCGGCGTGATGGTGATCCGGTCGGGAGTGTTCCCGACCTTGATCGGCTTCCCGGGCGTGTTGGTCGCCGTCGTGATCGGCGTCACCGTATCGGCTCTCCAGTTGGCGACGTAGATGGTCTTCCCGTCCGGTGTGATGGCGATCGCCATGACTCCCTTGGCGACCTTGATCCGCTTGCCCGGCATGTTGGTGATCGTCGAGATCGGCGTCATGAAACGGCCAGCGTTGTGGACGACGTAGACGGTCTCGGCCTGCGCTGTCGTCGCGGCCCGGCGGGCGGCGGTGTGGCCGAGTGCCCCGGTGATCACCGGGATGGCAACGGCGATGACGGCGATGGCGGCCACGGCC
>Ga0335077_10007195_pt1 | contig 13764 bp, 12 predicted proteins | sample Lox_Sample_31_FD_207151 | JGI IMG/M metagenome (GOLD analysis project Ga0335077, IMG submission 207151) | Soil microbial communities from Loxahatchee National Wildlife Refuge, Florida, United States - Lox_Sample_3.1 | ecosystem: Environmental > Terrestrial > Soil > Wetlands | place: USA...
CCGTGGACCCTCGTCGAGGCCGACGTCGTCCGGGGCCGCACCCTGACCTCCTACCCGAGTGTCCGGACCGACATCCGCAACGCCGGCGGCAACGTAGTCGACCAGGAGGTGGTCACCGACCAGAACCTCACCTCCAGCCGCTGGCCCGACGACCTGCCGGCGTTCTGCGCCCGGCTCATCGAGCAGTTCGCCACGCCGTAATAGGCCACAAAGGCCCCCATAGATCGCGGCGCAATGGATTCACCCAGCCCTGCCAGCTATCGGCCAAGACCAGCCCGCCGGATCGGACCACAGCTCGGTGTGCCAGGTCGCCGCGTACCCGGCCGGGTCGATGTTCGCCCAGGCCAGCGCCGCAGCCGTGGCGGCCAGCAAGACCGCCGCGCTGCCGGTCTCCGTATGGAGGAATCGGCGAAGCGGCGTCTCCAGCCTCGGCGCCCACAGCGTACGCAGGAAGAACCGCGAGGCGGAGGCGCCGATCTCGGTCACTCAAGGATTCTCTCGCGCGCCGCTCAACCCGGCCATCGCCCGGCTGCACCCGTCAACCGCAAACCCGCTGGCTGCCCGATCCGGGCCTGGGGCCCTTGTGGCGCCCACTCCTCCAGCAGTTCGCTGACCGCCCGGTGGATCCCTCGTCCCGCCCGGTGGCGGGGCTGGCAGGCTCCGCTCACGGGCCCCATCTCGATCATGGGGCAGCCGATCACCGATGTCCCGGGCGGATCGCCAGCGGGGCTCGCGACATACTGCGCGATCTGCTGATCTCAGCGGCTGCCGTGGATTGCTTGACTGGGGGCGTGAACGGCACCAGCGGGCAGGCAGGACGCCCGCCCAGTGTGGACCAGTCAGCTGCTGGGACGGGCCTGGCCCTGCTCCAGCTGCGGGCCGAGCCGGACTGGATGCATCGTCGGGTTATGCAGGTGGAGTTCGTCGATACCAGGGTGGTGAGCTGGCGGGTCAACCTTGAGTTCTTCGTCCCGGGCACCGCGCCCGCCGTCAAAGTCGGCGACGAGCTGATCCGGCTGATCCCGATCGCTGATCTGCCCGGGGCCCAATTCCCGGTGGTCAGCCAGGGCAACGGACATGCAAGCCCAGTGTGGCAGCCGACCCCCCAGGAAACTGGCCAGCATCTGGCGTCGGCCCTCGCTTTCCGGGCGTCCGAGATACTCGAGGTCGAGCCGGAACAGCTGCCGGAACTCCTGGCAGCGGAGCTGGCGCGAATCGTCTCCGCAGATGCGGATGACCTCCGGCTGAACCCGTCGGCGCTGCTTGCCGCTGGTGCGCTGATTGACGCCGAGCGGCGGTACTACCCGGCCTTGCGCGAGCGCCTCAGGGTGGAGGAAGAGCTTCATCAGGTCGCCTTCCGGGCGTTTGGCAGACGACGTGAACTGCAGCGCCAGTGGGCGGATCTCTTTGACAAAACGAACTGTGCCTGGGAGTGTCTGCGTCGCGCCAGAGCCGACTGGGATGCGATTGAGGCCGCTGTCCGTCGCCCTGCGCGCCGGCTGATGGAGAACCCGTGGTTCAGAAGCCAGGTGGAGGAGCTGGCGCGCAACCTTGTGCTGGTCGTCGGTGTGGCGGGCCTGCCCGGGGACAGGTGGATTCTTGAAACCACCTACGAGGCTCCGCTCACATTCAGGCACTCCGTGGGCCGGCTGGCTAGGCTTTTGCAGAGCCTGGGATGGCGGTTCTGGCCATTGGTCGTGCGTGTCTGCGAGCGTGGCGGCAGTCAGCAGCTGCAGGTCACCGCGCCCGCTGGAGCCGAAATCGCCGGGATAGCCGCAGAACCCGCTGCTGCCGGGACAGCACCCGAGCCGGTCCCGGCTTCGGGGGGCACATCGCACGCACATATCCAGCTACCTGCGGACGGTCAGGTCAGGTACGGGGCCACGGTCTTCGCCCGGCTAGCCCGGCCGGGATGGCTAACTTGTTCGTGGCTGGTGGCCGTCGCTATTGGCTACGCCATGGTCCTCAGTCGGCTGGAGATGTCCGTTCTCTTCTCGGCCAGCCCCGGGCTGGCCGGTACGGCAGCCGCGCTTCTGCCTGTCCTGCTCGGGGTATTCACAACCTTGCTCATAGGGGGCCGTCAGCATCCCCTGGTCTCCAGACTGCTCCTGCCCCTGAGGTTGCTGATCTTGCTTGACTTCGCAGTCGTCCTGATTGCCTTCGGCAGCCTGGTGCTGCACCGCAGCGATACTCCCCTGCCGGTGCTCTTGTGGACGGTCCTGGCCGGCGCGGCCTTGGCTGTCGCGCTCCTGGTGAGCATCTGCTGGCTCTTGCCCGCCAGGCGGTCGCCGACCCGGAATCGTTAAGGGCAGACCACGAGATGGTTCTCTACGCTGGCCACCCCCGGGGAGAGGTGGTGGTGGTGGCTACCGCCTCGGCGAGGGAGTGGACGTGCCCGATACTGGATGGCACGCCGTCTGGATCCGGACCAAGCGGTGCCGCTACGCAGTCGAGCCCGTCGCGCCGGTCTTCGGCCGCCAGGCTGGCCGGTTCGCGGCGGCTATCCCCGCGGTGCGGGACATCCTCGGCGATCATCAAGACACCGTGGTCGCCGAGGCATGGCTCCGCGCCGCCCGCGCGGCTCTTTCTCCGGCACGCCTCGCCGCCGGAAAACTGATCGCGGCGGAGCGACGGGAACGGGCCAGACTGCGCTCGAGATGGCCGAAGGTCTGGAAACGCGCAAGGGCCAAGAAGCTGCGGCGTTGTTGTGAAGACGCTCACGTTGATCAGGGCGCAGGGGACATGGCAGCCAGTCCGGCTCCTTGTCCGCGCCCGGCGTGGCTGCGTGGATCCACACCCAGCGATCCATCAACCGGCCCCGTGAGGACTCGTCGCTCCGCAGGACCCGGATGAACCGGGCCCAGCAGGAGGCCGGAGGAACCCCAGTCACGTTGCCGCCTCGCGTGCGTCCTGGGCTCGATGAGGAACGGCGCGGCATCGACCCGGAATCCGGACACGCCCATCGTGATCCAGAACAGCGCGATCTTGCGGATTTCCCCTCATGTTCCTCAGTGGTTCCAGCGAGGAGGCCGCGGTTTGATCCGGGGGAGCCAGGGTGTCCGGGCGCCCGACCGGCCCTGCGCCGACGGCCTCACGGTTCTGACCCTGAAACGCCAACCATCGGTACCGCATCCCCAGCATGGATAGTCCTGCTGGCCGGGCGGGCGGTGGACGCATCTGCCCAAGTGCGTGACGCTACCCGCACAGGCGATGTGGCCGGGGCGCGTACCCGCCGGACTGGACTCGCGAAACCGGTCACGCTGCGCCGGCGGCGGAACGTTGCCGCCGTTCCGGGTCGGATCCATTTTGGTGTTGCTCGCCGAGTGGTCGTCCCGGCGGGGCCGGCTGCCCGTCTGGCTGGGGCCGTACGGCGGACCCTCGCTTCCTCGCCCGCGAGGGCCCGCCTCCAGCAAGCCTGATCGACTAACCGGTCGGGGGATGCGGCCCTCCGGCACCGCGAAGAAGATGAGGCATAGGCGGGAAACCGGAACACAGCAGCGTGGCAGGAGGTGCAGCCGGTGCTGATGATCGCGCAACCTCACCGTGGGCGCTGTGAGCCGGGCGACCTGACCGACAGCGAGCTCGCGGGCCGGGTGTACCGGCAAGCCCGGTGCGCCGGTCCCCGCGTCGATCCCGACGAATGGTTTCCAATTGCCGAGAAGGTGGACAAGGCGCGGGACCAGGCTGCCAACGCCATCGCCGTCTGTGCCGCGTGCCCGGTAAGGCCGGACTGCCTGGAGCTCTCGCTGCGGCACGCCTACGGTATCGGTGCTCACGGAGTGTGGGGCGGGCTGGTCGAGCAGGAACGACGGTCGCTGCGCCGCAGCTGGCTGGCTGGCACCAGCGTCACTGAGTTCCTCCGCCTCACGCCAGCCCGGGGCGAGCGAGGAAGGCCTGATCGTGATGACCGTGACCACCATGGGGCAGCAGCCGATCCGCAGCACGATCCCGGCCCGCCTCGACCGGCTGCGCTGGTCGCCGTTCCATACCCGCCTAGTCCTCGGCCTCGGTACCGCCTGGGTCCTTGACGGCCTGTCGGTCACCATCGCCAGTTCGGTCACCGGCAAGCTCACTGCGCCCAACACGCTGCATCTGACGACGACGGAGGCCGCCTCCATCGGCACCGTCTACCTGATAGGCGAGGTCGTCGGCGCGCTGGTGTTCGGCAGGCTGTCGGATCAGCTCGGGCGGCGCTCCCTGTTCATGTGGACGCTCGCGATCTACCTGGTCGGCACCGGCCTCACGGCGCTGACCCCGAGGGGATCGGGCTGGATTATCTACCTGTTCGCGACCCGGTTCATCGCGGGCACGGGCATCGGCGGGGAGTACTCGGCGATCAACTCGGCGATCGACGAGATGATGCCCGCCCGCTACCGCGGGCGCACCGATATCTGGATCAACGGCACGTACTGGCTCGGCGCGATCCTCGGCACGTTCGCCTCCTTCCTCCTGCTGAACTCGCTGCGGCCGGCCGAAGGCTGGCGGGTGGCGTTCCTTGTCGGCCCGGCTCTCGCGGTCGTGATCATCTTTGTGCGGCGCAACCTGCCGGAAAGCCCGCGGTGGCTGATCGCGCACGGCCGGGTAACAGAGGCCGAGGAGCAGATGCGGCGCATCGAGGAAATCGCGATGCGGGATGGGCAGCGCCTCGAGCCCGTCCCGGAAAGCGCCGCCATCGTCATAAAGCCCGAGAAACGGTACGGGTACCTGACGTTGCTGCGCGTGGCGTTCCGCCGGTATCCGCAGCGGGTGATCCTCGGCGCGACACTGATGATCACTCAGTCCTTCTTGTACAACGCGATCTTCTTCACCTACGCCCTCGTGCTGACCAAGTTCTACGGCATCAGCAACAACGCGGTCCCGCTGTACGGCCTGGCGTTCGCGGTCGGCAACCTGGCCGGCCCGCTGCTGCTGGCCCCGCTGTTCGACAGCGTGGGGCGCAAGAAGATGATCTCCGGCACGTACTTGCTGTCCGGGGCCCTGCTGGCCTTCAGCGCCTGGCTGTTCGCCGCGGGAGTACTCGGGGCGGCGGGCCAGACCTTCATCTGGATCGTCATCTTCTTCTTCGCCTCGGCCGGCGCGAGCGCCGGCTACCTGACGGTCAGCGAGATCTTCCCGATCGAGATCAGGGCCGAGGCCCTCGCGGTGTTCTTCGCGATCGCCCAAGTCTTCGGCGCGGTCGGGCCCGCCTTCTACGGCTCCCTGATCGGCAACGGCACCAACCGCGCCGGCCTCGCCATCGGATACCTTGTCGGCGGCGGCATCATGATCATCGGCGGGCTGGTCGAGATCGCATTCGGCATCGATGCCGAGGGCAAGCCCCTGGAAGACATCGCCGCGCCCCTGACCGAGGTCGGCTCCTAGTGAGCGAAGGCGTGAGGACACTGAAAAGGGGGCGAACATGACCGTTGTGGTAGGAGTGGATAACTCTGCGGCCTCGCGGCCGGCCCTGCGGCTGGCTGCGCAGGAAGCTCGCTGGCGGCAGGTCCCCCTGGTCGCGGTGACCGCATACGAACCGCCGCTCGGCCCGGTCGGCGGCTACCCGCTCGCCGCAAAGCACACTGAAGGGGAGCAGCGGGCCACCGCCGAGGCGGCGCTTCGCGCCACCGTCGACGATGAACTCGGTGATCAAGCAGGGCAGGCAGATCTGCGCATTTCCGAAGGGCTTGCCGGGCGCGTGATCATCGAGGCGGCCCGCGAGGCGAAAGCGGAGCTGATCGTGCTCGCGGCCCGCCCAGGCAGGACCGTGGTGCCCGGAACGGTCAGCCAGTATGTCCTGCTCAAGGCCCGGTGCCCGGTCACCGTCGTCCCGGTCGAGGACATGGACGAAAACACCTTCAAGGCGATCTCTGGCCGAAGGCGTCTACCGGATGCAGCACCGCCAGCTGCCCGGAGGCTGGGACGCCGGCCTGTCGGCCTTCCCGGCCGATCCGAAGGGACTGGCCAGCCGGCAGTCCTCCGGCCAGGTGCTCGACGTCTTGGCAAAGAACGTGCTCTGGCTGATGTCAGGTGCCGCCGACCTGACCCCCTCGACCAAGACTCGGCTCACCTTCGACGGTGCCGGGGACTTCGAGGCCGACAGCTACCACGGGCGGAACTTCCACTCCGGCATCCGCGAGCACGCGATGTGCGCGATGGCCAACGGCATGTCGCTGGTCAAGGTCCGCCCGTTCGCGTCGGCTTTCTGATCTTCACCGACTACGCCCGCGGCGCGATCCGGCTGCCGGCCTTGATGGAGATCCCGGTCATCTACGTCTGGACTCACGACTCGATCAGCGTGGGAGAGGACGGCCCCACCCACCAGCCGCTCGAGCAACTCGCCTCGCTGCGCGCCATGCCCGGCATCCTGGTCATCCGTCCTGCCGACGCCAACGAGGTGGCGGAGGCCTGGCGGGTCATCATGCCGCTGCGGCATGAGCCGGCCGTGCTGGTGCTGTCCCACCAGGTGCTGCCCACGCAGGTCCGGGCCCGGGTGACCGTCGAGGAGAGCTCTACCCACGGCTGGCACCGGTACGCGGGGACCGGCGGCGCGATCCTCGGCATGGAGAAGACCTTCGGGGCCTCTGTGCCCATCCAACAGGTCCAGGCCAAATTCGGCTTCGAACCCGCCCATGTAATCGAGGCGGCCAGGGATCAGCTAGCCCGCTGGCAGCGGGAGTGAATCACGTCCCGGCGTCAGCGCAAGGCACCAGTAAGGAAGGCAGAATGCCATGAAGCGGACCCAGGCACTGCACGACTCAGGCCAGAGCATCTGGCTGGACAACATAACCCGGACCCTGCTCGACACGGGCATCTTGGACGGCTACATCGCCAGGTACTCGGTGACCGGGCTCACTTCCAACCCGACCATTCTGGACAATGCTATCAAGGACGGCACGGATTATGACGCCGACATCGCCGCCCGCAAGGCCGCCGGCGCCTCCGACGAGGAGGTGGCGTTCGACCTGGCCATAGCCGACCTGCGCCGGGCCGCTGATAAGTTCGCCCCCATCCATGCCCGCACCGACGGGGTGGACGGCTGGGTATCGCTGGAGGTATCCCCGCTGCTGGCCCATAACGCCCAGAAGACTATCGAGGAGGCCACGGCCCTATACCGCAAGGGCGCCCGGGGCAACCTGTTCATCAAGATCCCGGGAACCGCCGAGAGCCTGCCAGCCATTGAAGAATGCATCTATTCCAGGGTCCCGGTCAACGTGACGCTGCTGTTCTCGGCGGAACAGTATGAGGCAGCGGCCGACGCCTGCCTGCGCGGCGTGGAGCGCCGGATCCAGGCGGGCAAGAACCCGGCCGTGGCCTCAGTCGCCTCGCTGTTCGTGTCCCGGTGGGATAAGGCGGTGGCCGGGCGGGTCCCGGGGGAACTGCGCGACCGGCTGGGCATCGCCGTCGCCAAGCAGGCCTACCGGGCGTACCGGGATCTGCTGGACTCCCCGCGCTGGGGGCGGCTGGCCAACGAGGGCGCGCGGCCGCAGCGGGTGCTGTGGGCCTCCACCTCGGTCAAGGATCCCGAGGCCCCCAACGTGCTGTATGCCAACGCCCTAGCAGCCCCGCTGACCGTCAACACCATGCCCGAACACACCCTGCAGGCCTTCGCCGACCACGGGGAGGTGGGCGGACTCCTGCCCGCCGACGGCGGGGACGCCGATGAAGTTGTCGCCGCCTTCGCGAAGGCGGGCATCGACACCGAGTCCCTGGCCGACCAGTTGCAGCGGGAGGGGGCGGACGCGTTCGTGGCGTCCTGGAAGGACCTGCTGGCCCGCGTCGGCTCCCGCCACGAGCAGCTTTCCGGGGCGCACCGATAGCTAGGCCAGCCGTTTACTGCCTGCCGCGGTGGCCGACGAGCGAGGAGTATTCCGTGACAATGACCTCCCTGACCCGGGTCCGCCAGCAGCCTGCCTGGGGCCGCCTGGAGGACTACGCCGCCATAGTCACCGACGAGATCATCGCCGCGCTGCTGGAGTCGGCCCGGCAATCCGGCCTGCGCCAGCGGCGCAAGATCCTTGCCCAGAGCATCGAAACCGAGTTCCAGCTCCAGGCGGCGCCCACCCGGACCATGACATCTCGACCGCCGCCTTGATCCGCTATCGGACGGCGAGGGGGCGGCCAGCATGAGCGTTTCCCGGACCCGCGTGGTGATCGTCGGAGCGGGCTTTGCCGGGCTCAGCGCCGCCAAGGCCCTGCGCCGGGTCCAGGTACAGGTCACCGTGGTCGACCAGCACGACTATCACACCTCCAAGCCATTTCTCTACCAGGTGGCTACCGCCCTGCTCGGAGCCGACGCCTCCGCTTACCCGACCCGGGGCGAAGTGCGCCGACTGGCGAACGTGTCGTTCCGGCTCGCCACCGTGACCGGGGTCGACCTCGCCGCGAAGGAGGTGGAGACCGACCGGGGCCGGGTGCTCTACGACTACCTCGTGCTGGCCGCGGGAGCGGTGAACAACTACTACGGGCATTCCGAGATCGCCGAGCGCTCACTCGGCCTCAACGACCTGCCGGAGGCGCTTCACCTGCGTGACACCATCCTGGCCCAGTTCGAGGCTGCGGCCTGGGTGACCGATCCTGCCGAGCGGGCCCGTCTGCTCAGCTTCGCCGTGGTCGGCGGCGGTCCCACCGGGGTTGAGTTCGCCGGCGGGCTGGCCGAGCTGGTTGCGGGAGCGCTGACCAGGGACTTCCCCAACCTGCGGCGGTCGGAGATCAGCATCACGCTCGCTGAGGCCAGCAAGGCTTCGGCGGGCATGCGGAAAGGCCAGCAGGATAGGCATGCAACACAAGCTGGTAACCGAACCCGACGCGGACTCGCTGGCCACCCGGGCGGCTCGGTTCGTGACCGACCGGGCCAGGGCCGCCGTAGCGGGCCATGGCACGTTCACCTTCGCGGTGAGCGGCGGCAAGACCCCCTGGGCCATGTTTGCCGAGTTGGCACGCCACGACCTGCCCTGGGCCCTGGTGGAGATTTACCAGGCCGACGAGCGGGTCGCACCCGACGGGGACGCCGCACGCAACCTGACCCGCCTGTACCAGACCCTGGGAAGCCTGCCGGCCACCGTCAAGCCCATGCCGGTCACCAGCGACGACCTGGAAACCGCTGCGGCCGCCTACGCCAGCCAGCTACCCGCCCGCTTCGACCTGGTGCACCTGGGGCTGGGCGCCGACGGGCACACCGCCTCGCTGGTGCCCGGAGACCCGGTCCTGGAGGTGACCGGCCGGCTCGTCGCCGTCACCCGCCCCTACCAGGGCTACCGGCGCATGACACTCACGTACCCGGCGCTCGCCCGCGCGGCCGAAATACTGTGGCTGGTCGCCGGCGCCGACAAGCACGAGGCGCTCGCCAGGCTGCTGGCCGGCGACCGGTCGATCCCCGCCGGCCGCGTCGAGGCAGGGCGGTCGGTGATCCTCGCCGACGCGTCCGCCGTTCAGGGCTCAGCCCCTGGCGCCTGCGACAAGACCACCGGTGACGACCCAAGGCGCGCGCTGTGACCGCCACCCGCATCCGGCTGATGCTGGCCGACGTCGACGGCACGCTGGTGACTAGTGAGAAGAGCCTCACAGACCGGACGATCGAGGCGGTGCGCCGCCTGTGCGATGCGGGCATTCTCTTCGCCATCACCAGCGGGCGGCCTCCCCGTGGGATGGCCATGTTCGTCAAGCCGCTCGGCCTGCAGACTCCGATCGCCGCATTCAACGGGGGCGTGCTCGTCGATCCCGACATGACCGTTCTCCAGCAGCACCTCATCCCGTCGGCGCTGGTGCTGTCGATCGCTGGCCTGATGCGGTCGTTCGGCCTGGATGTGTGGGTATACCGCGGCACGGACTGGTACGTTCCCGATCCAGCCGGCCCTCACGTGGCGCGCGAAGCCTGGACGGTGCAGTTCCAGCCGAAGGTCATGACCCGCATCGAGGACCTGACCGATAACGTGGCGAAGATCGTGGGGGTCAGCGACGACCATGACGCGGTGGCCGGGGCAGCGGCCGCGGCACGCGACCGGTTCGGGGATCACGTGACCGCGGCGCTGTCCCAGCCCTACTACCTCGACATCACCCACCCCGACGCGAACAAGGGCGCCGTGGTCAGGTATCTCGCCGTACGGTACGGGCTGCAGCCGGCAGAGATCGCCGCCATCGGGGACATGCCCAACGATGTCTTGATGTTCGCCCACTCGGGCCTGTCCATAGCGATGGGCAACGCCGACCCCCGGGTAAAGCGCACCGCGCGGTACGTCACCGACACCAACGATAACGATGGCTTCGCGATGGCGGTGGAACGCTTCGTACTGCCTAGCATCCGGCTGGGAATGGGTGATACCCACGCTCGAGCCGCTGCCGGCCGCCCGGCAGCTTCCGGCACCGGATGTGCCCAGCGGGCCAGGAGTCCACCGTGGCACGAGCCAGCATTGCTGTGACAGCAGGCAGCGGAGGCCACGGATCCCGCGATAACTGAGTTGCCTAGTCGAACTGAGTTACCCGATCACCGGGCAGGGAGAGCCACGATCATGAAGTTTCAGGGCGCCATCTTCGACGTCGACGGCGTGCTGGTGGACTCCCCGCACAGCCGCGCGTGGCGTGATGCTCTGCGCGAGCTCATGGATACCGAGTGGGCTGACATCCGTGACCGTACGGGCTATTCTCCCGACAGGTTCACGGAGGACGTCTATCAGCGGGTGATCGCCGGCCTGCCACGGTTCGCCGGCGCCCGTGCCGCCCTGGAGTACTTCGGCGTACCCGACGCGGACCGCAGGGTCGAGCGATACGCGGCGGTCAAGCAGGAACACCTGACCAGGCTGATCGAATCGGGGCAGTTCACGGCCTTCACGGACGCGCTCCGATTCGTTCTCGATGTAAAAGCTGCCGGTATCGCAGTGGCTGCGGCGTCGTCGTCCAAGAACGCGGACGTGCTGCTTGGGCAGGTCCGGCTGGATTCCTTCGCCGCCGAGCAGCGCCTGCACAATCTGCTGATCCGGCCGGGACTCACCCTGCTCGGGCTGCTGGATGCGGACGTTTCCGGGCGCGATTTTCCGCGCGGCAAACCGGATCCGATGATCTTCCTGACCGCGGCAGACGAGCTCGGCGCCTCGCCCGGCAGGTGCTTCGTGGTCGAGGATGCGGTGTCCGGGGTGTGGGCTGCCAAGGCCGGCGGGATGGCAGCTCTCGGCGTGGCGCGGCTCGGCGACCAGGAAGTCCTGCTCAAGGCGGGCGCGGACCTGACCGTGAGCACACTCGACGAGGTCTCCCGTCAGGCCCTGGCCGAGGGCCGGCTTGAGCGACGCAGGGTGTTGCCGGAGCGGTGCCCCCCGGCGAGCGGCGGCGAGGAGCGGCCTGACGGTCCGGTGCGAGATGGCCGCTAGCTTAGAGCGCCCGGCAACAGGTGTCACTTGAGCCGTTTGGTGGTTGGCCGGGTGTCCCAGCGGTAGCGGTGACGGGCGCGCTGGATGAGTGCGCGCACGGTGACGAACGCGGCCGCGAGGTAGAAGTAGAAGGTGACGATGGTGGCGTCGCGGTCGGTCATCCGGCGGAGCTTGCCGTAGCCGTTCATCCAGGAATGGGTTCGCCCTACGGGCCAGTGCCGTCCGGCCTGGATGGCTGCGGGGCGCCCTTGTGGGCGATCTGGCTGGTAAAGCCCAGGCCGGACAGGGTTTGGCGGGTGGGACTGCTGTCGTATCCGGCGTCCAGGTGGCAGGCGCGCTGATCTGGCAGCACGCCGCCGCCCTGGTTCGCCCGGCTCTTACCAGAGTACGAAGCCCCTACCTACCGAGCGAAGCCGTAATCGACCTCCGCTTGCAAGGCAAATGTCGACCGGCCGCAATAGAAACATGAGCATGACTGGTCGCTCACGCACATAGGAGGTCTGGGACGGTGCCTAGGTGATGGGGGAGGAGACTGAGCACAGAGGGTGGCCGCTCGCTCTCTGTCTCATCGCCGTCTGGCGGCGGACGGGCGACGCGCGGTCAGGGTCCCTGCGCTCCGTCTGCCGGGTGCTGCTGCGGAAACCTATGCCTGCCTCACCTTCCGCACCGGCCGCCCGGCTGCACCAGCGATCCGGCAGCGCCGCGCGCCTGCTACCGGGCAGCAGGACGGCCCGGCCAGGGAAGCAAGCGGTGCGGTGAACCGCTCCTCCAGCCCTGTTTCTGTCCGCTATATGTCCGTAACCAGCGTGCTGCAGCGACGTCTCCTGACCGCCGATGACCGAGGATGACACAACGCACAACGGCCCGCGAACCCGGAGAAGCCCCAGGCCACGGGCCGTTTCCGCAGGTGGTGGCAGGTCCAGGATTCGAACCTGGGAAGGCGAAGCCGACGGTTTTACAGACCGTTACACCCAGCCCGCCAACATGTCGCTGACCAGGCCAAACACTCTTAACAATCATGTGAATGCGCGGCCCTGTCCGCCATGCGTCCGTACGCTGGGAGGGCTTCATGGGCGCATCCACGGACGGATACGGACGCCGTCCGTTCCGCCAGGCTGACCTGGGAGGATAGCCGTCTACTAGATCAGCCTTCCCGGGCCTCCAGACTGCGGCGGCCCATCAGCAAGCCCGGCCGTCGGCCGCTCGGCGGGTCACACCGTTGGGGCCAGCGCCATGGTGTGTCGGCTTCCGGGAGGATGGACGGCTTGCCGCGGGAGCTGCGCGGTGGTCACCCGGATCGTCGCGCCTCACGGCCGCCCTATGCTGAGACAGATGGACGGCTAGCGCGGCGCGCTGCGGCGGGAAAGGGGCTTCCGTGTTCCTCGCCAGCCTGTCCCCGCGGCGCAAGGCCTTCGTCGGCGGGCTCGCGTTGCTGGCCGTCGTAGCCGGATCAACGGCCGCCGCGCTGGCGCTGCTGAGCCGCGCAGGCGCAGCGCCGTCTGCCGCCTACCCCGCGCAGAACCGGCCCGGGCCGGTCATCCTCGTGCCTGGCTACGGCGGGAGCACTCGTGCCCTGTCGGTACTGGCCAGCCGGATCCGGGTGACCGGCCGCGCGGCCATCGTGGTGCACCTGCCCGGCAACGGCACTGGCAGCCTGATCGCAGACGCAGCAGCCCTCAATGCCGCAGTCTCCCGGGCGCTGGGCGCCGGGGCACCGTCGGTCGACGTGGTCGGATACTCGGCCGGCGGCGTTACCGCCCTGTTGTGGGCCCGTGATGACGGCGGAAATCACAAGGCACGGCGGGTGATCACGCTCGGATCGCCCTTTCACGGGACGACGATCGCGGCCACAGCGGCGGGACTCGCACCTGGCGCCTGCCCTGCCGCCTGTCAGCAGCTCGTACCCGGCAGCAGTCTGCTCTCCGGCCTAGCGGCCGGGGCACCTGCGAAGCTGCGGTGGCTGTCGCTGTGGACCACCGACGACACGACCGTCACCCCGCCGGATTCTGCCCGGCTGGCCGGCGCCATCGACGTGCCGCTCCAGTCGGTCTGCCCGGGCCAGCACGTCAGCCATTCGCAGCTGCCCACCAGCAGTACCGTGACCGCCATCGTTCTGCGCGTGATCGGCCCGGGCCAGTTCCGGCGCCCGGCGCCGGGTGCCTGCTGAGCCGGGCGTCTGCGGCGCGCTGCCGCCCGCGCGTCCCCCCGGCCCGGGTGCCGGTCAGCTGGTGATGTCCTTCGTCGCGAAGTGCGCCCAGGCGGCGGCGAGGAAGACCGCGACGTATACAGCCTGTACGGCGGACCCGCGTTCGATGTTGCGCCACAAGACCGGCTGGCGGAAAAAGTCGATCCAGGACAGCCAGTACCGGGTCGGCAGGTAGGGGCTGATTGCCGAGGCCGAATTCAGCGTCACTAGCACCTCGCTGGT
>Ga0335077_10007196_pt1 | contig 13764 bp, 11 predicted proteins | sample Lox_Sample_31_FD_207151 | JGI IMG/M metagenome (GOLD analysis project Ga0335077, IMG submission 207151) | Soil microbial communities from Loxahatchee National Wildlife Refuge, Florida, United States - Lox_Sample_3.1 | ecosystem: Environmental > Terrestrial > Soil > Wetlands | place: USA...
ATTTGTCCTTGACACGGCTTCCGCACGTGTAATAAACGCAGAGCAGGATCTTGTATTGAAGAGGAGATAGGCTTGTCTTCCCGACGGCGGCCGGCACCAGCCCGAACGAAACTCGCCACGCGCCGATACGAGGGCCCCCTGCCGTTGTACTTTCAGGTCGAGAACATCCTCCGCCACCGCATCGTGGAAGACCTGGACGCGGGGCAGCCGTTCCCGTCCGAGTCTGCCTTGCTGGCCGAGTTCCACGTGAGCCGGGTGACCATCCGGCGCGCGCTCGCCGGCCTGGAGTCCGATGGGTTCATCCGGAGGATCAAGGGGAAGGGAGCGTTCGTCGGCCCCAAGACGGGCAAGACCGTCCCCAAGCTCACCGGCCTCGTCGAAGACCTGATGACGTGGAAACGCAACGCGTGGGCCAAGGTGCTCGAGCGGGCGCCCGTCAAGGCGACCGCCGAGGTGGCGGCCAGGCTCGGGCTGCCGACCGACGAAGTCGTCATTCGCATCCGGCGCGTCCGCTACGTCGACGACGCGCCCCTCGCGTACGTGATCGCCCACTTTCCCAACCGGATCGGATTGTTGATCCTGGACGACGACCTCGACCGGACGCCGATCGTCACGCTCCTCTCGACCAAACACGGGATCCCGATCGTGGAAGCGCGCCAATCCATCCAAGCGTCCCTCGCCGATACGGAGCTGGCGGGGCTGCTCGATGTGCACGTCGGCTCGCCTCTCCTCTTGATCGAGCGCGTCTACCACACGAAGAACGGCAAGCCGGTGAACTTCGTGCGGTCGTTCTACCGGGGCGACCGCTATCACTTCACTGCCACGATGCGGAGAGGCACCCTCCGGCAGCCGTGGAGGTCGGCGTGAAGCTCCGCGTGGTTTTCCGGTGTCACGACGCCATCCGTGGAGGAACGCCCATGAAATGGATCAGCGGATTCCTGGCGCTGCTCGCCCTGGCGGCCGGCGCCGACATCGCGGTGAGCATGCGTGGCGCCGCGTACGCGCAGCAACCCATCGTCATCAAGGTGGCGACCGCGGCGGAACAACACCTGTCGGCGGGGAAGGGATACGGGAAGTTCGCCGAGCTCGTCAACGAGCGCGCCGGCGGGAAGGTGAAGGTCGAGGTGTACTATGCTGGGGCGCTCGGCGCCGAGGTCACTGCGGTGCGCAACATGCTCGCAGGGACCGTCGAGATGTCGACGATCTCCGACGCCAATCTGGGGGCGTTCTCCGACGCGCTCTTCTTCATGAACCTGCCGTATCTGTTCAAGGGGACGGAGGGACTCCGCCGGGTCGTGGACGAGTCCTGGGTCCGGGACGATATCAACAAGACGCTCGCCAAGAGCAACCTCCGGGCCGTCATGCATCTCGACAACGGCGGACCGCGCCACTTCGAGAGCAACAAGGGGCCGATCCGGGTTCCCGCCGATGCAACGGACTTGAAGTGCCGGACCACATCCTCTCCCGTGGAGGTGGCGATCTTCAAGGGCTTCGGCACGATTCCCACGCCGGTGAACTGGGCGGAGGTCTATACGGCCTTGAGCCAGGGCACCGTGGATTGCGAGGGCGTGCAATACACCTGGGTGTACTCGACGCGGCACTACGAGGTGCTCAAGTACGTCGCCGAGATCGGCTACGTCATCGGCACCCAGAACCTGCTCGTGCGCGCTGACTACTGGAACAAGCTGCCGAAGGACGTGCAGGAACTGCTGACCCAGGCCGGTCGCGACGCCGAGGCGTGGGAAGCCAAGGTCGATGCGGACTACACGCACGAGGCGCGAGAGAAAATCATCGCCGCCGGCGTCAAGGTCTACACGCCGACGCCGGACGAGCTGAAGAGGTGGCGGGATTCCGTGGTCCCGAAGGTCTGGGACCAGTTCAAGGACAAGGTCTCTCCGGAATTCATCCAGCGGGTTGGCAAGATCCAGGGAGGCCTCTGATGGGCCTCGCCGACGACGGGGGCGTCCCTGCCCTGGGCGTGCCCGTCGGCGGCGGGATGCACCCCAACGGCAGGATGAGCGCGCGACGGTCCCGATGATGGCCTGGCTGGCTTCGCGGCGGGCAGGACTCAGGACGGGGCCGGCGCGGCGCGCCGTCTCGCACGCGCAGTGGATCGCGGGCACGCTGCCCGAGACCATCTCCGGGGCGTTGCTCGTGGCCGTCACCGTGCTCCTGTTCCTGCAGACCGTGTTCCGGTATGTCTTCTTCGTCTCGATCGGGTGGGCCGAGGAAGGCGCGCGCTTCTGTCTCATCTGGCTCACCTTTCTCGGCGCCGCCGTCAGCTCTCGTCGCGGCCTTCACTCCCGCTTCAGCGTGCTCTTCAATCGCTCGCCGCGTGCCGTCCAGCGGTGGATGGCCGCGATCACGGAGGTCATCACGCTCGCGTTCGCGGGGATCATGGTGATCAAGGGCTGGGACATGGTGCAGCACACACAGTACGAGCGCTGGATCATGCTGGACGTGCCGGTCGCCTACAGCTACCTGGCCATTCCGGTCTCGGGCCTCCTGATCCTCTGGTTCGCGCTGGAGCGCCTCGCCGGCCCCGCCGCCCAACCAGCGGACCGCGAGAGCGGGTTCGCGGCGGTCGCCACCCTCGCGCTGGTCGCGCTCGTGGCCGTGATGATCGGCACGCCCATCGCGTTCATGCTCGGCGCCTCGGTCAGCTCGGGACTGCTCGCGGACGGGACGACCAACCTGATCCTGATCCCGACCAAGATGCTCGAGGGCGTGGACTCGTTCGTCTTGCTGGCCATTCCCCTCTTCATCTTCGCCGGCGCGCTGATGGATCTCGGTGGAATCTCGCTCCGCATCATGCGCTTCGCCCGCTCGCTCGTCGGGCACTTCAACGGCGGGCTGCCGATGACGGCGGTGGTGTCCGAGATGCTGTTCTCGGGGATCTCGGGCTCAACCATGGCCGACGCCTCCGCCATCGCCTCGATGGACATCCCGGCGATGAAGAAAGCGGGCTACAGCGCCGAGTACGCCGTCTCGGTCGTCGCCGCGTCCTCGGCCATGGGCGTGTTGATCCCACCGTGCATCATCATGGTGGTCCTGGGGTCGCTCATGAACGTGTCGGTGGCGGCGCTGTTCGTGGGCGGCTTCCTGCCCGCGCTGGTGCTGGCTCTCACGCTCTTCGTCCTGATCGGGTATCAGGCGCGGAAGTACCATTTCCCGAAGGAGGCCCAGCGCGTGTCCCTCCGCGCCATCCTCGCGACGCTCCGGGACTCCGGGCTGGCGATGGGTCTCTTCGTGCTGATCTTCGGGGGGATCCTCGGGGGCGCCATGACGCCCACCGAGGCCGCCGCCGTCGCCGTGATCTACGCGTTCGTGGTCGCCGTGATCATCTACCGCGAGATCGATCTGCGACGTCTCTGGACCATCATCGTCGATTCGGCCGCGCAGTCGGGCATGGTGCTGTTCATCCTCGGTGTGGCCAACATCTTCTCGTTCCTGCTGTCGACGCAGCGGGTCCCCCAGGTCACCCTCGGCCTCATCTCGAGCGTGAGCGAGGCCCCGTGGTTCTTCGTCGTGACGAGCCTGTTGATGTTCGTGGTCCTGGCCTCGTTCATCGAGCCCCTGCCCGCCATGATCGTGTTCATCCCCATCTTTCTTCCCACGATCGACAAGCTCGCCATCGATCGGCTCCACTACGGGGTGCTCGTGACCGCCGCCACCGGGCTCGGGATGTTCGTGCCGCCGGTCGGCGTCGGCTTGATTCTCGTGTGCGCCATCGCGCGAGTCGAGATGAGCGCGGTCCTGAAATACTTCCTGCCCTTCCTGGTGACGCTCTCGATCGGGCTCTTGATCCTCGTGTTCTTCCCTTCGGTGACGACGATACTTCCACGACTGCTGCTCCCAAAAACGCGCCTGTGAGGATTCTGATCGATCGGCCCGCGTCAATACACTCGCCCCGCATCGACCTCGGGGCGGTGCACGCTGACGTCGCGTCGCTGCGGCGACCTGCAGCAAGGCGGTCGAGCCGCACGTCGGGACCGTGGTCGAGATGTAGGCGGACGACAGGCATGGAATGCGAACGCCGATGGTGGGGTCGCGCAGGCGCGATGGCCCGGGCATGACCATCCCGCAAGGCGATCACCGGGGGTTGATCGCGGTGACGTCTCCCGACCGTGTGCCACCCTCCACGACCGCGCCATTGCGCCGGTTTTCGAAGCTCTCCGTCTGTGGCGTGACGAAGACGTTCGTATCGCCGGATGGGGGCCAGGAGATGGTCGCTCTCGAGGATGTATCCCTCGAGGCCGGCCCCAACTCGTTCATCTGCCTGCTCGGCCCGAGTGGATGCGGCAAGACCACGTTGCTCAACCTGATCGCCGGCTTCCTCCAGCCCACCGAGGGGGAGCTACGGGTCGACGGCGAGCCGATCACCAGCCCGCACTCGGATCGCGGCGTGGTCTTCCAGGACTATGCGCTCTTCCCGTGGCTGACCGTCCAGCAGAACGTGCAGTTCGGCCCGCGCGTGCTCGGCCGGTCCAAGGCTGATCGCGTGGCGATCGCCGAGCGCTATCTCGCCATGGTCGGCCTGACCGAGTTCCGGAACCGTTTTCCGCACCAGCTCTCGGGCGGCATGAAGCAGCGCGTGGCCATCGCGCGCGCCCTTGCCAACCATCCGAGCGTCCTCTTGCTCGACGAACCCTTCGGCGCTCTCGACGCCATGACGCGCGAGACGATGCAGGAAGAGCTGCTGGCGTTGACGGCGCAGGAGCCCAAGCTGGTCGTGTTCGTGACCCACAGTGTGCTGGAGGCGGTGTTCCTGGCCGACCGGATCATCGTGATGTCGGCGCGGCCCGGACACATTCTGGCCGACATCGCGGTGCCGCTCGGCCATCCGCGCGATCGGACGGCGCCCGACGTCACGGAGTACGTGCGCGAGATTCGCGCCCTTCTCGCCCCGCAGCTCCGGGAGGAGACACGGCGATGACGGCGCCGCTCCAATTCGGCGTGGGGTTCCTGTCGAGCAACCTGCGGGAGACCGCCGAACAGGCTCGACTGGCCGACGACCTCGGCTACGACCTCGTGCGGATCGCCGACTCGCAGTGCCTGTTTCGCGAGCTCTACGTGGCCCTCACCCTCGTGGCCCTCAACACCTCGCGCGCCAAGATCGGCCCGGGCGTCACGAATCCGATCACGCGCCACCCCACCGTCACCGCGTCCGCGATCGCCAGCATCGACGAGCTGTCGGGAGGGCGGGCCATTCTCGGGATCGGCGCGGGAGACAGCGCCGTGCTGAACATCGACGAGAGTCCGGCCACCAGCGGCGCGCTGCGGGAGTACGTGCTCGCTGTCCGGGCACTGTTCCGCGACCGCCGGGCGAACTATCGCAGCAAGACGATCCGCCTCACGTGGGCGGCGCGCGAGGTGCCCATCTGGCTCGCGGCGGCAAAGCCCAAGACACTCCGCCTCGCCGGAGAGATCGCCGACGTGGTGGTCATGGGGTGCGGATTCCTTCCCGAGAGCATTCGCGCGAGCATGGCCTACGTCGAGGAAGGAGCGCGCGCGGCGGGCCGGACGCTCGACGACGTCGAGATGTGGGTGTTTGGCCCTGCCAACGTCGCCGACACGCGCGACGCCGCCGTCGCTCCTCTCCGGTCGGCGGCGGCAGCGACCGGTCACTTCTCGTTCGGACGCGGGCTCGAGCGCGCGGGGGTGCCGCCCGATCTCGTGCCCTCGGTAGAACGCCTGTCGCGAGAGTACCGGGCGCAGCATCACCAGGGTGGCGCCGGCAGCTTCAACGAGCGCCTCGTCGAGACGCTCGGCCTGAGCGACTACTTGACACGGCGCTTTGCCCTCGCGGGGACGGCCGAGGAGTGCATCGAGCAGGCTCGCGCGGTGGCGGCAACGGGCGTCCGTGGCCTGATGTTGACGATCGTGACGCCGGACCCGCGCAAGACGATCCGTGACCTCGGTGAACGGGTCATGCCGGCCTTCCGATGACAGCCGTCGGGCGTCGACCCGATGCGCGCGACGGACAACGGGTGAAGCCGGGATCGGCCCCGAGCGCCGAACGCGTCGCGGCCGCGAAGACGAGGCCGACCCGGCCATCTCGGCGGCGGGCCTATCTCGAGCTGACCGTGCTGTCGCTCGTCGCGGGCATCGGCCTCTGGTGGGCGGTGGTCGCTGCCGGCATCGCGAATCCGGTGCTGATGCCGCCTCCCGATGCCGTGCTGCGCGCCATCGTCGAGATGACCGTCGACGGGACGCTGCCCGTCCACATCGGTGTCAGCCTGTCGCGAGCGCTCGGCGGATTCCTTCTCGCGGCGGCGATCGGGGTGCCCATCGGCATCCTGCTGGGGCGGTCCGCGCGCGCCTTTGCCGTCATCGATCCGTGGATCGAGCTGGCGCGGCCCGTTCCGCCCATCGCCGTGCTTCCGCTCGTCGTCCTGTGGTTCGGGATCGGCGAGACGTCGAAGCTGGTCGTGGTCTTCTATGGCGCCCTGTTTCCCATCCTCGTGAACACCATTCACGGCGTCCGTTCGGTGGACAACGGGCTCGTCCGGGCAGCGCGGGCGCTCGGCGCCACCGAGCGGCAGATCTTCGGTCTCGTCGTGTTGCCAGCGGCGGTGCCGGCCGTGGTGACCGGCCTGCGCCTCGGCGCCGGGATGGCGATCTTCGTGCTGGTCGCCGCCGAGCTGCTCGGTTCGACGACGGGTCTCGGCTGGCTCATCATGGATGCGCGGGAGCACTTCTTCACCGATCGCATCATGGTGGGCATCGTGGCGCTGGGCATCGTCGGGTACCTGTTGAATCGAAGCCTGCTCTGGCTGGAGCACCGGCTCGTGCGGTGGCGGCCCGTGCAGGAGTAGGACGTCGACCACACGCTTCTCGAACCATTGCGATCGAACGGAGGACACTCGATGAAGACAGGGTTCCGCGGGGGGTGGATCGGATCGCTTCTGGCGCTCGGCGTTGCCGCGCTCCTGTCCACGGTGTTCCTGCCGCCGGCGGTCCGCGGACAGGCCGCCAAGCCGGAGGTGACGGCGGTGGCCATCGGCGTCACGGCCGATCCACAGATCGGCGGGCCGTGGGTCATCGCCCGTGAAAAGCGCTTCTTCGCGATGGAAGGGCTGCCACAAGGCGAGGTGAAAATCTTCCCGTCCGGTCCCGCGAGCTTCCCGGCGTTCGTCTCCGGCGAGCTCCAGGGGAACGACTCGTCGGAGCAGGCGATGCTCACGCAGGCCGCCGCCGGTGTCAGGCTCAAGCTGGTCGCCGTCTACTCGGACATCACCGGTGTTCACGGGATGCTGGGCAGCGCCAACGTGAAGACGGCGAAGGACCTGGAGGGCAAGGCCGTGGGCCTCCAGAAGGGCAGCTCCGCGGAGTGGTACACGAGGAATTTCTGCAAGGTGTTCGGCTGCGACATCTCGAAGGTCAAGATCCTCAACATGCCCCCGGCCGAGGGCGTCACCGCGCTGGTCAACGGGAACATCGACGGCTACTCGAGCTGGCAACCGTTCCTCAATCGCGCGCTCGAGGCCGGCAAGGGCAAGGGGCTCCACTATCTCCACTACAACAACACCTCGTTCGTGGCCGGGGCCGAGGGCCCGAAGAAGATCGAGACGTCCTACGGCGTCTTCTACGTGCCGTCCGCGTTCCTCGAGAAGAACCCCCGAACCGTCGACGCCATGCTGCGCGTCCTGGACCGGGCGGTCACGTTCATCAACGCCAACCAGACGGAAGCGGCCAAGATCCTGGCGGCCGAGTTCAAGCAGAGCGAGACCGACATGGAGGGCCAGGTGCGGGCGGTGAAGTACGCGCTCCAGATCGACGACGAGCGCGTGAGGGACATCCAGGCGGTGGCGGATCTGCTCCTGGCCGAGAAGCTCGTCAAGGACCGGGTGGATTTCGCCAAGACGCTGCTGGAGACGGCGCCGCTCAAGCGCGTCAAGCCCGACGCAGTGACCTTCGGCGGCTAACGAGCATTTCACGGGGCGCAATTCACATCAACCGAGAAAGGGATCGCAATGACTGACGCGCAGACGATCAACTATCTCTGGACGCACAAGACCCAGGACCACCCGTGGCTGTCCGACGAGGAGCTGGTCGTGGACCGGGCCGAGGGCGTCTTTGTATGGACGGAGAAGGGCAAGAAATTGCTCGATGGCTTCGCCGGCCTCGCCGTCGTGAACGTCGGCCACGGCCGCCGGGAGATCGCCGAGGCGATCGCCGAGCAGACCGTACGCCTCGCCTACTATCCGACCACCCGCCAGTTCTCCAACCGGCCGGCCGCGGAGCTGGCCGCCAAGCTGGCGAGCCTGACGCCCGGCGATCTCACATACACGATGTTTGCGGTGAGCGGCTCCGAGGCCAACGAGCGGTCGATGCAGATCGCCCGCCACTACTGGCTCGCGAAGGGCCGCACGGCGAAGCACAAGATCGTCTCGTTCCAGGGGGCCTATCATGGAGCGACCGCCGGCACGTACGCGGTGTGCGGCCTTCCCCACATGGTCGCGGCCTACACCGACCTGCACGTGCCCGGATTCGCCAAGGTCGCTCCCCCGCATCCGTTTCGCGACCGCGGCACCGGAACCGACCAGGAGCTGATCGAGCGACGAGCCGGCGAGCTGCGCGAGGCGATCGTGCGGGAAGATCCCCAGACCGTGTCGGCCGTGCTCCTCGAGCCGGTCCTGTCTTCGGGCGGATTCATCATCCCGCCGCTCGGGTGGCTGCGGGCGGTGCGCGCCATCTGCGACGAGCTCGAGGTGTTGATGATCGCCGACGAGGTCATCACCGGGTTCGGGCGGACGGGCCGCTGGTTTGGCGTCGACCACGAGCACGTGGTGCCCGACTTGATGTCGGTGGCCAAGGGCATCACCTCGGGGTACATCCCCCTGTCCGCCAGCATCGCGCGCCGGCCTCTCGCCGACGCCTTCTCGGAGACCTCGACGCAGGAGAACGTCCACCCGAACACCTACGCCGCCCATCCCGTGGCCTGTGCGGCCGCCCTCGCCAACCTCAAGATCATGGAGCAGGACCGGCTCGTCGAGAACGCCGAGAAGATGGGCGAGCGGCTGCATCAGGGCCTGCAGGCCGCGTTGGGCAGGCGCCCGATCGTCGGCGAGGTGCGCGCGCGGGGCCTGATGGCCTGCGTCGACCTGGTCGAGCCGGATGGCTCGGGCCGGCCGCTGGATCCCAAGCGAGTGGCCGAGCTGGATCGAAAGGCGTGGGACCGCGGCGCCATCGTCTACGCTCGGGGCAACGTGCTGCGGCTGGCGCCGCCGCTCTGCATCACGCCCAAAGAGGTGGACGAGCTGGTCGGCATCGTGGCCGGCAGCATCGATGATCTCGAGCGCGACATCCTGCGCTGAGCGAGACGGGCCGGCGAGAGACATTCGACGAGGACTCCATGACGACTGGACTGCAGATCGGAATCGACGTGGGCGGCACGTTCACCGACGTGGTGCTGGCGGATCCCTCCACCGGGCGCGTCGAGCACCTCAAGGTGCTCACGACACCGCGCGACCAGTCGGAGGGCGTGGTCGAGGCGACGCGCGCGCTCCTCGAGCGGACGGGGCGCAGCGCCGCCGAGGTCACGCGCCTGATCCACGGCACCACCATGGCCACCAACGCGCTGCTCGAGCGCAAGGGCGCGCGCACCGCCCTCGTCACCACGCGCGGGTTTCGTGACGTGCTCGAGATCGGCCGCGCGGAGAAGCCGCGCATCTACGACATCCAGGACGACGGGCGCCCGCCGCCCCTCGTCCCGCGTCGCTTCAGATTCGAAGTGACCGAGCGCTTGGGGCCGGATGGGCAGATCGAGACGGCGCTCGATCCCGCGGACGTGGAGGCGCTCCGCGTCCGTCTCGCGGAGGAGAAGATCGAGGCGGTGGCCATCTGTCTCCTCCATGCCTACGCCAACCCCGTGCACGAGGAACGGCTGGTCGAGGCGCTCGGACCCGTCGTGCCCTATGTGTCGTATTCGGCCGATGCCAATCGCGAGTACCGGGAGTACGAACGGACCAGCACCACCGTCGCCAACGCCTACCTCATGCCGCTCGTTTGCTCGTACCTCGATCGACTGCACGATCGGCTCCGCGGGGTCAGCGCGACGAGCCGTCTCTTCATCATCCAGTCGAACGGCGGCATGGCCACCGCCGAGGCCATCCGCCGCCGACCGGTGAGCACGCTCTTCTCGGGTCCTGCCGCTGGAGTCACCGCCTCGCGGGGGGTGCTGGGCGCGCAGGGCCTGGCCAATCTCATCACCTTCGACATGGGAGGCACCAGCACCGACGTCGCGCTGATCCATCACGGCGAGGCGAGCCTGTCGACCGAGTTCCGTCTCGGCGGACTGCCGATCCGCACGCCGACCGTGGACCTGCACACGATCGGCGCCGGCGGCGGCTCGCTCGCGCGGATCGACGCGGGCGGCGGTCTCCAGGTTGGGCCGGAGTCGGCCGGGGCCTCGCCAGGGCCGGCGTGCTACGGCCTCGGCGGGCGCGAGCCCACCGTGACCGACGCCAACGTGGTCCTCGGCCGCATCCGGCCCGCGCACTTCGTCACGGGCGGAGTCCGCATCGACGAGGCGCTGGCCGCGCGTGCGATCGAGCCGCTCGCCCAGCACTTCAAGATGACCGTGGAGCAGATGGCGACGGGGATCGTCGCGATCGCGAACCAGCACATGGCGGGGGCGCTGCGCAAGGTCTCCATCGGGCGCGGCCACGACCCCCGGGAGTTTCGGCTGGTGGCTTTCGGCGGCGCCGGCCCTCTCCACGCGACCGCTCTCGCCCGCGAGCTCGCCATTCCGCGCGTGGTCATCCCACCGGCGCCGAGCGTGTTCTCGGCCCTCGGCGCCCTGCTCTCCGACGTGCGCCACGACTACGTCCAGACCGCAGTCGGTCCCGTCGAAGGGCTCCGCCTCGAGACCTTCGCCGACCTCGAAGCCCAAGCCGCGAAGGCCCTGGCCGCCGAGAGCCTCGATCTCGAGGGGGCCGCCTACCTCTGGAGCGCGGACCTCCGCTACGTCGGGCAGAACTACGAGATCAACGTGCCCGTGCATCGTGACGACACTTCCGCGACCCTCCGCCGGCGCTTCGAGGACCGTCACCAGGCACTCTATGCCTACACCGCTGGCGAGTCGATCGAGCTGGTGAACCTGCGGCTGACCGCGCTGGTCTCGACCCCGCCGATCCCGCTGAAACCCCTGGTAGCGTCGACGCGCGGCCGGCCGATCGAGGCGCGCCGGGTCTTCCTCGACGGCGGCTGGATCGAGGTTCCGGTGTTCCTGCGCCCCGATCTAATGCCTGGGCAACAGATCACCGGCCCCGCGCTCGTCGAGGAAGAGGGCACGACCACGCTGGTCGGCGTCGGCGAGAAGGCGAGCCTCGACTCGGCCGGACTCCTCACCGTGGAGGTGTAGACGTGGACCCGATCACGTTCGAAGTCATTCGGAGCGCGCTGTACGCGATCGCCGACGAGATGAAGGTGATCCTGATGCGTTCGGCGCGGAGCCCGCTCCTGCAAGAGGCCGGCGATCTCTCATGCGCGCTCACCGACGCGGAGGGGCGCCTGATCGCTCAGGGCGACGATATGCCGATCCACCTGGGCGTCATGGCCTTCACCGTCAAGGAGTTCCTCCGGCGCGTCGACCGCTCCACGATGAGGCCGGGCGACTTCTACTTGACGAACGCGCTCGCGGTGGGCGGCAACCACCTGCCCGACGTGAAGGGTCTCGCGCCCATCTTCGTGGACGGTCATATGATCGCCGTTGCCGAGACCCTCGCTCACTGGGCCGACATCGGCGGAATGATTCCAGGCAGCTATTCCGCGCGCGCGACGGAGATCTACCAGGAGGGACTCCAGATCCCGCCCATCAAGGTGATCGAAGGGGGAAAGGTCCGCGCCGAGGTCGCCGACCTCATCCTGTCCAACGTGCGCGGGCGCGAGCAGCGGTTCGGCGACATGATGGCCCAGTACGCGGCCACGCAGTACGCGGATCGACGCGTGCGCGCGCTCGTCGAGGCCTACGGACGGGACACCTTGCTCGACGCCATACAGACATCGTTCGAATATTCCGAGCGGCGAATGGGGCACGCGATCGGCACCATCCCCGACGGCGTGTACCGGGCCGAGGACTTCATGGACGACGACGGGGTGGGGCGCCGCCCGTTCCGGATCGCCGTCACCGTCACCGTGTCGGGCGGAGAAATCACCTACGACTTCACCGGAACGGATTCCCAGGCCGCCGGACCCATCAATACCACGTACTTCGGCACATGCTCGGCGGCCTACTGTGCGACGCGCAATCTGACGGACCCGTCGATCCCCGCCAACGACGGCTGCTATCGACCGATCCGGGTGATCGCGCCTGCGGGCACGATCCTGAACGCCACGTTGCCGGCGCCGGTGGTCGCCGGCAACCACGAAACCTCCGAACGCGTGATCGACGTCATCGTTCGCGCGCTCGCCGACGCGATTCCGGAGCGGGTCACCGCGGCGTGCTTCGGGTCGGCGTTCGTCAGCATCCTCTCGTGGTTCGACCGGCGACGAGGATCCTCCTCCACGCTCTACGAGATCGGCCCCGGCGGCTACGGCGCGCGCCCCCACCGCGACGGGACCAACGGGACGCGCGCGCGCATCGGGAACACCAAGAACACGCCGGCCGAGGTGATCGAGAAGACGTACCCCGTGCGCGTCGTGGAGTACGGGCTCATTCCAGGCAGCGGCGGCGCCGGCAGATTCCGCGGCGGCCTCGGCGTGCGCCGAGCGTATCGCGTGCTCGAGCCCGCCACGGCCTCGATCATGGGGGAACGCTGTCGGTTCGCTCCGTACGGCGTCTTCGGCGGCGAGTCTGGACGGACCGGGAGGGTGACGATTCTCGCGCCATCCGGTCGCGTTCGCCAGAAACTGAAAGGAAAAGCTGTCGCGAAGATGCGGGCCGGCGAGGTGCTCGTGGTGGAGTCGGCCGGCGGCGGCGGCTACGGCCCTCCGGACGAGCGAAGCGCGGCACGACGGGACGCCGACGTCACGGATGGGTACGTGACGTGACATCGATCATGCTCAGCGCGTTGTCCGCTCGCAAAAGGACACGATCTCGCCTCACCGTGTAGCCAGACGATCCTCCTCCGCGCTTCCGCGTCGAACCGTGGCTCGGACAGCGCCCTTTCGGGAGTGGCGGCCTGCCGGGTAAGGCTCAGGCTCGAAGGCAATCGGGAGGCGTCCGATGCTACACTTCCCGACGTCGATCGGCGGTCGGGTCGTTGCAGGTTCTGGCCACGTCGACCCGCGAGTAGAAGCGCGGGGCGTGGACTATCGAGGGGGTGAAGCCCCCGGTGGCATTGCGGGCGCTCATCACGAACAATACGTTGGCCGAGCGGTCCGGGAGCGTGTTGTACGTCCGCGACCTCACGCGCGGGCTGCTGGCCCGAGGGATCGTTCCCGCCCTGTACACCTCCATGCGGGGCGAGATCGCCGACGAGTTCGAGCGGGCGGGCGTGGAGGTGGTCGACGACCTCCGTCGCCTTTCGATGCGGCCGGATGTGATCCACGGCCACCACGAGATTCCCGCGATGTCGGCGTTTCTGCACTTCCCGGGCGTGCCGGGCATCTTCGTCTGTCACGACCGGCACCACCACTCCGACATCCCGCCGAAGTTTCCCCGCATCCGTCGGTACGTCAGCGTGGACTATTTCAGCCGCGAGCGGCTCGTCGAGCATGGGATCCCCGAAGAGCGCATTCGGGTCGTCCCCAACGGGGTCGATCTCGAGCGGTTCGCGGCGCGCGGGCCTCTTCCCGGCCGGCCGCGACGAGCACTGA
>Ga0335077_10007198_pt1 | contig 13763 bp, 9 predicted proteins | sample Lox_Sample_31_FD_207151 | JGI IMG/M metagenome (GOLD analysis project Ga0335077, IMG submission 207151) | Soil microbial communities from Loxahatchee National Wildlife Refuge, Florida, United States - Lox_Sample_3.1 | ecosystem: Environmental > Terrestrial > Soil > Wetlands | place: USA: Florida...
GCCGTTCATCGTCATCACCACTGGCATGGTCAACCTCTACGACCCGGAGGAGCTGCGCTGGGTGGTCGGCCACGAGCTCGGCCACATCTTGTCCGGGCACGCGGTGTACCGCACCATGCTGGTGATTCTGCTCGGGCTGGCGGCGCGGGCCGCGTTCCTGCCGCTCAACCTAGCCCTCACGGCCATCATCTGGGGCCTGGAGGAGTGGTTCCGCAAGTCCGAGCTGTCCTGCGACCGGGCCGGGCTGCTGGCCGGGCAGGACGTGGACGCGGCCCGGCGAGGGCTTATGAAGCTGGCTGGCGGCGCGCAGCTGTCCGAGCTCAACCCGGACGCGTTCCGCGAGCAGGCGCACGAGTACGACGCCGTGCCCGACCTGCGGGACAGCATCCTGAAGATCCTGCAGCTGCGCGGAAACACCCACCCGTTCGCGGTGGTCAGGTTCGCCGAGCTCGACTACTGGGCCACGCACGGCGACTACGAGCGGATCCTCGGCGGCGACTACCCGCGGCGGGACGCCGACAGCACCGCCTCGGTCGGCGAGGAGATCAGGAACGCCGCCCGGTCCTACCAGGAGTCGTGGAGCCGGTCCCAGGACCCGCTGATCGGGATCTTCCGCGGCGTCGCGGAGAGCGCGGCGCGGGCCGGGGGCGGGCTGTTCGACCGGCTGCAGAACCGCGGCGGCACCAGCAGCAACGACGACAACTAGCGCGCTGGCGCTTCGCCCCGCCTCGCCCAGAGGCGGCGCTCACACCCGCGAGCGTAGTTTGGGGGTTGTGGCCCACTGGCCCCGCAAGATGGGGGCGGGGGCCACGCACCCCACGCGGCACCGTCCGCAGCAGACCGTCGCGGCCGGCTAGAGGATCACCAGGTCGTCGCGGTGGACGACCTCGCGTTCGTACTCCTGGCCCAGCTTGCTGGCCAGCCACCGGGTGGAGCGGCCCATCAGGCCGGGGATCTCGGCCGCGTCGTAGTTCACCAGGCCGCGGGCGATGATCACATCGTTCTCGTCGCGGAGGTTCACCGGGTCGCCGGCGTCGAAGACGCCCTCGACGCCGGTGATGCCCGCCGGCAGCAGACTGGCGTGCCGCTTGACCACGGCCTCGACCGCGCCGGGATCCAGGCGAAGGCTGCCGCGGGCCACCGCGGCGTGCCTGAGCCACAGCAGCCTGGTGGCCGGCCGGCGGCCATGGGCCGCGAAGTACGTGCCGACAGGGTCGCCGGTCAGCGCGGCGGCCGCGCTGACCGCGTCGGCGACCACAGTGGGAATGCCGGCCGCGGAGGCTATCATGGCCGCTTCGACCTTGGTGGCCATGCCGCCGATGCCCTGGGCTCGCTGGCCGTTTCCCGGAACTCCGGGGCTGTTTCGCCGAGCTCCCGGGCTGTTTCCGGAAGCTCCCTGGCCGGCCTTGAGGCCGCGGCCCAGGCTGATCCCCTCCAGGTCGGCCTGGCCGCGCACCTCGGCGATCCGCCGGGCCGCGCCACGCCGCGGGTCGCCCTCGTAGAGGCCGTCCACGTCGGAGAGCAGGACGAGCGCGCGGGCCCGGGTCACGTGGGCGACCAGGGCAGCCAGCCGGTCGTTGTCGCCGAACCTGATTTCGTCGGTGGCCACCGTGTCGTTCTCGTTGACCACGGGGAGCACGCCCAGCTCGAGCAGCCGGTCCAGGGTGCGCTGGGCGTTGCGGTAGTGAGTGCGGCGCATCAGGTCATCCGCACTGAGCAGGACCTGGCCGGTGCGGATGCCGTGCCGGGCGAAGGCCGCGGTGTACCGGGCGATGAGCAGGCCCTGACCGACGCTGGCCGCGGCCTGCTGGGTGGCCAGGTCGCTGGGACGGCGGGTCAGGCCCAGCGGGACCAGGCCCGAGGCGATCGCCCCGGAGGAGACCAGCACGACCTGGATCCCGGCACTCCGGCGGTCGGCCAGGGCGGCGGCCAGGGCCGCGATCCTGTCGTCGGCGATCTCGCCGGCGCTGGTGGTCAGCGACGAGGAGCCGACCTTGACCACGACGCGGCCCGCCGTCGCGATGTCCGGCCGAGGCCCGGGCGCGGCCAGGCCTGGCGGCCGGCCGGCGGTCACGGGGAGAGCCTGGGGTCGGTGCCGCGCGGGCCGTGGCGCGGCCCGGTCCCCCTGGTCCCCCTCGGCCCCCTGGCCCCCCTGGGCCCCTTAGAGCCCGGGGACCTGGCCCCGCTGCTCATCGGGGCGGCCGGGTCCCAGTCGAAGACCACCGCGTCGTCTGGCTCGCCGATCAGGACCTCCGAGCCCGGCTCCGCGCCCGCCTCGGCCAGCGCCTCTTCCACGCCCAGGCGCGCCAGGCGGTCGGCCAGGTAGCCGATCGCCTCGTCATTGCCGAAGTCGGTCTGCTGGACCCAGCGCCTCGGCTTCTCGCCCCTGATCAGGAAGCTGTCCTCGCCGAGGCGGATCACCTCGAAGCCCGGCTCGTCGGCGTTCTTGACCGCGACCTTGACCCGGACGCGCTCGGTAGGCTGCTCGGCTGGGCGCGCCGCACGATCCGCGGCGACCAGCGCGGCCATCGCGAACCCCAGTGAGCGCAGGCCCTCCCCGGTAGCGGCGGAGATCTCGAAGACCTGGTAGCCGCGGGCTTCGAGCTCGGGCTTGAGCTGGCCGGCACGTTCACGGGCGGCCGGGACGTCGATCTTGTTCAGGGCGACGAGCCGAGGCCGCGTGACGAGATCCACCCCGGTTGCCTCGCCGTAGGCGGCCAGTTCGTGTTCGATCGCGGCCAGGTCGCCGGCGGGACTGCGGCCTGGTTCCTCGGCGGCGCAGTCGAGCACGTGGACCAGGGTGGAACAGCGCTCCACGTGGCGGAGGAAGTCATGGCCGAGGCCCCTGCCCTGGCTGGCGCCGGGGATCAGCCCCGGCACGTCGGCCACCACGAACTGGACGTCGCCGGCCTCGACCACGCCCAGATTCGGGATCAGGGTCGTGAACGGGTAGTCGGCGATCTTGGGCCGGGCCGCGGACATGGCCGCGATGACCGACGACTTGCCGGCGTTGGGGAAGCCGACCAATCCGACGTCGGCGACCGTCTTGAGCTCAAGGACGAGGTCGCGTTGCTGACCCGGCTCGCCCTTGAGGGCGAACCCGGGCGCCTTGCGCCGCGGTGAGGCCAGCGCCGCGTTGCCGAGCCCGCCCCGGCCCCCGGCCGCGGCCACGAACCTGGTGCCGACCCCGACCAGGTCGGCCAGCACCTCGCCGTCCGCGGTCTTGACCTCGGTCCCGTTCGGCACGGGGATGATCACGTCCGCGCCGTCGGCACCGGTCCGGTTCGAGCCCTCACCCGGCCGGCCGTTGCCAGCCCGGCGGACCGGGCGGCGGTGGAAGTCGAGCAGCGTGGCCGTGCTCGCACCCACCTCCAGGATCACGTCGCCGCCGCGGCCGCCATTGCCGCCGTCAGGGCCGCCGAGCGGCTTGAACTTCTCGCGGTGGATCGAGGCGCAGCCGTTTCCGCCGTGGCCCGCCTGCACCCGCAGCGTGACCCGGTCGGCGAACTCCGCCACTGCTGTTCCCTCGTTCTCGCATAGGAAAGGCGGGCCAGGTTGCCCGGCCCGCCTTCTTGGTTCACCGAGCCGTCTACTCCTGCGGCGGCACGGGGACGATGCTCACGGCCCGGCGGCCTCGGAACGTGCCGAACTCCACCGTCCCGCCGACCAGAGCGAACAGCGTGTCGTCACCGCCGCGGCCGACGCCCTCGCCGGGGTGGAAGTGCGTGCCGTGCTGGCGGACGATGATCTCGCCCGCGTTCACCAGCTGGCCGCCGAAACGCTTGACGCCGAGGCGCTTGGCCTTCGAGTCGCGGCCGTTGCGGCTGGATGACGCGCCCTTCTTGTGTGCCATCTCAGACCTCCTCCGCCTTCGTCTTGGCCGTTGACTGCGCCGTGGCCTTGCTCTGCGGCTTGGGGCTCTGCTGCTTGGCGCTCTGCTGCTTGGCCTCGGTGCCGATACCGGTGATCCGCACCTGTGTGTAGCGCTGCCGGTGGCCCAGACGGCGCCGGTAGCCGGTCTTGTTCCGGTAGTGGATCATGTTGATCTTAGGGCCGGCCGAGTCACCGACGATGTCCGCCGTGACCTGGTAACGGCCGACCTCGGCGGGGTCGCTGATGACCCGGTCGCCGTCCACAACCAGCAGAGCCGTCAGCGTGATGCTGTCACCAGCCGCGCCGGCGAGCTTGTCGACGGTAACAACGTCGTCCAGCGCGACTTTCTCCTGCCTACCGCCGCAGCGCACAATCGCGTACACCCGAGAACTCTCTTTCGTTGCGCTTACCTTGCGTGCCCCGGCACGCCGGTGATCACCACGGCGGCTCGCTTGCACCAGGGGGCCCGCGCAGCGGGCGACTCCCGACCGCTAAGGCTACCAGACCGCGGCGCATCCACGAACTCGGACCGTTCGGTCTCCTGGGAGGGCTGGGCCGGGCCTGGCCGGAACGACGTCGTGGCCACGACGACGCGGGTGGGCCGGTGCCCTCGCGGACCGTCAGGCGGCGCCATCTTGGGCCTGCGGGGCCTCGGGCAGGGCTGCCGCAGGTGCGGTGGGGGCTTCAGCTGCGGCTGGCGCTCCAGGAGCGGTCGACGCTGTTGCCGCGGTGGCCGGGGCTGAAGCGGTGGCCGGGGCTGAAGCGGTGGCCGGGGCCGGGGCCGGGGCGGTGGTTGCGGCGGGGCGGCGACGGCGGCGGCGGCCGCTGCCGGAACGTGAGGGTTCGGCTGGCCCGTCGGGTGCCTCGGCGGGAATCGCTGAGGCGGCCGCGTCGCGCTCGCCGTCGGCCCGCTGGCTGTCCTCCTGCCGCCCGTTCGCCGGGCCCGGTTCCGTTGCGTTTCCGTCCGTGCGGACGCGGGCCGCTACGGTGGCCGGGCTGGCCGGGCCGCCGCCGGAACCACGGGAACCGTTGCCGCCGTTGCCCGCGCCGCGGGGATGCACATGGTGAGAGGGCTGCGCGTCGGCCTCGGGGTCGACCGTGATGATCACGCCGCGGCCGTTGCAGCACTCGCAGGGCACGGAGAAGGCCTCGAGCAGGCCCGCGCCGACCCGCTTCCTGGTCATCTGGACCAGGCCCAGCGAGGTGACCTCGGCCACCTGGTGCTTGGTCCGGTCCCGGGCCAGGCATTCCAGCAGCCTGCGGAGCACGAGTTCCCGGTTGCTCTCCAGCACCATGTCGATGAAGTCGATGACCAGGATGCCGCCCACGTCGCGCAGCCTGAGCTGGCGGACGATCTCCTCGGCAGCCTCCAGGTTGTTCCGGGTGACGGTCTCCTCCAGGTTCCCGCCCTGCCCGGTGAACTTGCCGGTGTTCACGTCGATGACCGTCATCGCCTCGGTCTTGTCGATGACCAGCGAGCCGCCGCTCGGCAGCCACACCTTGCGCTCCAGCGCCTTGGCCAGCTGCTCGTCGACGCGGTAAGCGGCGAACACGTCCCGGTCTTCGGCCCAGCGGGTGAGCCGGTCGGCCAGGTGCGGGGCGACGTACCGCACGTACTCGTCGACCGTGTCCCAGCCCTCGTCGCCCGCCACCACCAGGCTGCTGAAGTCCTCGTTGAACACGTCCCTGATGACCCGGATGGTCAGGTCGGGCTCGCTGTAGAGGAGCGCGGGCGCGCTGGCCGTCTTGGCCTTCTTCTCGATCGCCTCCCACTGGGCGGCGAGCCGGGCGACATCCCGGTCGAGCTCTTCCTCGGCCGCCCCCTCGGCCGCGGTGCGCACGATGACGCCGGCGTTCTCCGGCATGACCTTCTTCAGGATCTGCTTGAGCCGGTTCCGCTCGGTGTCGGGCAGCTTGCGGCTGATGCCGGTCATGGACGCGCCGGGCACGTAGACCAGGTACCGGCCAGGCAGGCTGATCTGGCTGGTCAGCCGCGCGCCCTTGTGGCCGACCGGATCCTTGGTGACCTGCACGATCAGTGACTGGCCGGCCTTGAGCGCGGACTCGATCCGCTTGGGCTGGCCCTCCAGGCCGCTGACGTCGAAGTTGACCTCGCCGGCGTAGAGCACGGCGTTGCGGCCCTTGCCGACGTCGACGAAGGCGGCCTCCATGGACGGCAGGACGTTCTGCACCTTGCCCAGGTAGACGTTGCCCACGTAGGACTGGTGGCTGGACCGGTTCACGTAGTGCTCGACCAGCACCCCATCTTCCAGCACCGCGATCTGGGTGCGGTCCTTGCGCTGGCGGACCACCATGGTCCGCTCGACCGACTCGCGGCGGGCCAGGAACTCCGACTCGGAGATGATCGGCGGCCGGCGGCGGCCGGTCTCCCGGCCCTCACGGCGCCGCTGCTTCTTGGCCTCGAGCCTGGTCGATCCCTTGACCGACCGCACGTCGTCACTGCCGGCCTGGCCGGCGGCGCCGTTCGGCTCGCGGACGTGAACAACGGTGTCCGGCGGGTCGTCGGCGGCGAGCTCGGAAGACACCGGGCCGTCGGCCGAACCGCGGCGGCGCTTGCGCCGGCGCCGGCGTCCGGAAGCGGTCGGCGCGTCGGCGTCGTCCTCCTCCGGCCCGGCGTCCCCGTCGGACTCGGCAGGCACCTCGGCGGCAGGCGAGTCAGCGGCGTCCTTGGCCACCCCGGACCGCCGGCTCCGCGTGCGCGACGCCCGGGGCCGCGGGGTCTCTGGCTGGTCCTGGGGCGCCTCGGCGTCCGGGCCGGGCTGGGATCCCTGAGCCTCGCCGCCGTCCTGGCCCGCCACGACGTCGCCGGCTTCGGCCGCGTCCTGGTCACCGTTCCTGGACCGGCTGCGGCTCGGCCTGCGTCTGCGACGGCGGCCCGCGCCCGCACCGTCGTCATCGGGCCCGCCCTCGCCGGGCGCCTCGCCGTTCCCCGGAGAGCCGGCCGGGCGCGAGGACCCGCCCGGCGGGCTGGCCGGAGCGGGCTCCGGCCGTATCGCCGGCGGCTGGAATACCACCTGCGGCGGCTGGAACGTGGCCGCCGGGACGGCCGGCGCGGGTGTGCTCAGCTCCGCGGCCGCGCGCCCGCCCCTGGCGTTGTCATTGTTTTCTCTGTCGTGCAGCTCGCTCTCGAGCATTCGGGCAATCTCCAGTCAGGCTCCCGGGCACGCGAGTCCACGCCCGCATACCGCGCGGGAGCACATTGTCAACATAGGCGCAGGCGGAGCCGCCATGGCGGCCCTGGCCGCGCGCGGTGACCGCGCGAGGCCGACAGCGCTGAGCCTGATTCTCTGTCTCTGTCTTCATGTCACGGCTCCCCTGCACCACAGCAACGCCCTCATAACACGCTCGTCCCGGCGAGGAGGGCCAGCGAACCCTGCGCCAGCCGGGTAGTTATGGGCGGCGAGGACGGGACGAGGCCGTGCCGCTCGCGGAGCGAGGTCAGCACGTCATCGGGCCGCACAGCGGGAGCCGCATGCAGAACAACCATTCGAAGAATGGCACAATCTTGTACACCTGTCACGACGCCGCGCAGGCCGTCGTCAGGATCGGCCGGTCCGAGCACGTCGAGCGTGACCACGGCCGCGCGGGCATCCAGGCGCCGGACGCCCTTGTCCGTGAGGCGCTCCACCGGCGCCTCGCTGAGGGCGAGGAAGCCGGCCACGGCCCGCTCGGCCGCTGCTGGCTCGACGCCCGGCAGAACTACTCGCCACCGCGATGCTTCCAGGGCGTCTGGCCGCTGCCAGTCCTCGCCCGGGGGAAGATCTCCCCCCAGACCCCCCTTATCCATCACTGCGATCACATCTATCCCATCAGGCAACGTCGCGTTCAGCCGCTCGCGCACCTGCGCCGCGGCTTCGCGGGAAGTCAGCGCGAGGGTCAGGTACTCCGCCTCGCTCGCCACCCCGGTCGGGGCTCCACCAGCGTAGGAGATCCTCGGGTGCGGCGTGAACCCGGCAGAGTAGGCGATCGGCAAACCCGCCCGGCGCACTCCCCGCTCGAAGACGCGGGCCACGTCCCTGTGGCTGGCGAAACGCATCTTCCCGCGCTTAGCATACCGGACCACCAGATGCTGCACCGCAGGCAACTGGGCTGTCTTCGGGTCCTTGGGGTCCGGCCTGGCCACGCTGTGTTTCCCGCGCCCCTCCGGCTCGCTCATGTCCTCGCGCCCACTACGGGAAGCAGGCGCTTCCCGTCGAGCCGCTCCCCGGTCGGGCCCACCTGGATCTCGGTACCCATGGCAGAACACACCCCGCACTCATAACACGGAGTCCACCGGCAATCTTCCACCTCGCCCGCTCCCTCGGGCGCGATGGAATCCTGCCAGTCCTGCCAGAGCCAGTCGCGGTCAAGCCCCGCGTCCAGGTGATCCCAGGGGAGCACCTCACTGTAATCACGTTCGCGCGTAGTGTACCATGCAAGGTCCACTGGCTCGGTGGCCAGCGCGGACTCGGCGCAGCGGACCCACCGCCCGAACGAGAAGTACTCGCTCCACCCGTCGAACCGCGCCCCGTCCCGCCACGCGGCCAGGATCACGCGGCCGACCCGGCGGTCGCCCCGCGAGAGCAGCCCTTCGATGAGCCCCGGCTGCCCGTCGTGATACCGGAACCCGATCGCCTTGCCGTAGGCGCGATCGGCACGCAGCGCGCCGCCCAGCGCGCGCAGCCGGGCGTCCACCACCTCCGGCGCGCACTGTGCCGCCCACTGGAACGGCGTGTGCGGTTTGGGCACGAAGCCGCCGATCGATACCGTGCACCGGATGTCGCGCCGTCCGGACGCCTCCCGGCCCGCGGCGATGACCCGGCGGGCCAGTTGCGCGACAGCCAGCACGTCGGCGTCGGTCTCGGTGGGCAGCCCGCACATGAAGTACAGCTTGACCTGCCGCCAGCCGCTGGCGTAGGCGGTGGTGACCGTGCGCAGCAGGTCTTCCTCGGTGACCACCTTGTTGATCACCTTGCGCATCCGCTCCGAGCCGCCCTCCGGCGCGAAGGTCAGCCCGGATCGGCGGCCGTTCCGGCTCAGCTCGTTGGCGAGGGTCACGTTGAACGCGTCCACCCGGGTCGACGGGAGCGACAGCCCGACGTTGGTGCCCTGGTAGCAGTCGGCCAGGTCGACGGCGATCTCGTTGATCTCGCTGTGGTCCGCGCTGGACAGCGACAGCAGCCCCACTTCGTCGAAGCCGCTGGCCGTGATGCCGCCCGCGACCATCGAGCCGATCGTGGTGATCGACCGCTCCCGGACCGGCCGGGTGATCATCCCGGCCTGGCAGAACCGGCAGCCGCGGGTGCAGCCGCGGAAGATCTCCACGCTGTACCGCTCGTGTACGGTCTCCGCGACCGGGACGATGGGGCGGCGCGGGTACGGCCACGCGTCCAGGTCTGTCACCGTATGTTTCGAAACTGACGGCGGAACGCCTTGACGGTTCGGCGTTACGTTCGATATCCTGCCGTCAGAGTAGTACGAGACATCGTAGAAGCGAGGCACGTAGGCGACTCTCGCAAGCCGCAGCAGCAGGCCGTCGCGGCCGCCGGGCTGCCCGGCTCCCTTCCAGTCGCGGATCAGGTCCGTGATCGCGAGCACCGCCTGTTCGCCGTCGCCGAGAACTACCGCGTCCAGGAAGTCCGCGATGGGCTCCGGATTGAACGCCGCGTGGCCCCCGGCGATGACCAGGGGGTGAGCCACGGTCCGTTCGGAAGAAAAAAGCGGAATGCAGGCCAGGTCGAGCACGGTGAGGAGGTTCGTATAGGCCATCTCGGTCGCGAAGCTGACGCCGAGCACGTCGAAGGCGCTGACCGGCCGGTGCGCGTCCACCGTGAACTGAGGCACGCCGTGCTCGCGCATGAGCGCCTCCAGGTCGGGCCATACGGTGTAGGTGCGCTCGGCGAGAACGCCGTCTCGCTCGTTCAGCACCTCGTAGAGGATCTGGACGCCCTGATTGGGCAGCCCCACCTCGTAGGCGTCCGGGTAGCACAGCGCCCACCGGACGTCGGCGCCCTCCCAGTCCTTGACGACCGAGCCGACCTCGCCGCCGACGTACTGGATCGGCTTGCGAACGCGGGGCAGCAGCGGCTCCAGCGCCGGGTACACCGATTCAACAGGCATCTAAGTAGATTATCTGAACGGGCCGTGGCGATTCGCCGGACAGGCGTGGCCGCGTGCCTGACCGGCGCAGAAACCGCACGTGATATCACGGGCTTGCGGTAAACCGGGCTCGTCTGGCCGGCGGGGAGTCTAGGGTGGGCACCGGTGATACCCGGACCGAGTGAGGGAAAGCGATGAACAAGTACCGCTCTGCCGTGCTGGCCCTGGCCGTCGGCGCGGCCAGCCTGACCGTGGCAGCATGCTCGTCCGGGACACCGTCGGCGAGTTCGGTCGCCTCCAGCCCGCCCGCCTCGACTTCTACCGCGGCCGGCCAGGGCATAACCTCGTCCGCTCCCCCGACGACGGGCGCGCCGATTCCGGGCCGCATGCTCACGGTCCGGGGGAAACTGGGCACCTTCCCGATCCCGGCCTCGGCGAAGGTCGCCGAGAACATGGCGGGCGGGACGTCGTTCATCCTTATCTTCGGCATGATCGCCCCGGCGGACGTGGCGCGGTTCTACGCCACGGCGCTGCCGAAGGCCGGCTTTGCGGTCACGAGCAACGCGCTGGTCAGCAAGGGGGGCCAGAACGGGGCGCTCATCGTGTTCAGCGGCCGCGGTTACAAGGGCAACATCGAGGCGGTGAACCAGGTCGAGGGGCCCGACATCGGCGGGCTCGGTGGCCAGAACGTGACCACGGTCGTCATCTCGCCGGCGAAATAGGCCGCCGGGGCGCCCGGCGACCGCGAGCGGCACCTGCTGCTCAGGTCAGGTCGCGCTATTCGGCGAAAACGCTGTGGTGGCGGCGGACGGACTGGAGCATGCCGATGGCGATCATGTCGGCGAAGATGGCCGAGCCGCCGTAGGAGACGAACGGCAGCGGGAGACCGGTGATGGGCATGATGCCGACCGTCATGCCGATGTTCACGAATGACTGGAACGCGAACCACATCGCCACGCCCGAGGCGATCAGCACGCCGAACAGGTCGTCGGCCCGGACGGCGATGCGCAGTGCGCGGACGATGACGATGAAGAGCAGCACGACGATCGTGATCGTGCCGACGAAGCCGAGCTCCTCGCCGGCCACGGTGAAGATGAAGTCGGTCTGCTGGGACGGCACGAAGTTGCCCGCCACTATCTGGCCGTGGAACAGCCCGGTGCCGAACATCCCGCCCGAGCCGACCGCGATCTTGGCCTGGGCCGCGTTGTAGCCGGCGCCGGCCAGGTCGGCCGACGGATGCAGGAACGAGGTGAACCGGGTCAGCTGGTAGGACTTCAGCAGGTGCGTGCCGCCGACCAGCAGCACCACCCCGCCCACGATCGCGGCCAGGCCGGCGATAATGCGCAGCTTCGTCCCGGACAGCACAATCATCGTGGCGGTCACCACGGCGAGGACCAGAGCCACGCCCAGCGCGGGCTCCTTCACGACCAAGGCCAGCAGCGGCACGGCGCAGGCCAGGGCCAGCAGCACCGAGCGCAGGCCGGGCGTGCCGCGCCACCGGGACTGGCTGAACACCGTGGCCATGACCAGGACGAGCGCGACCTTCGCGAACTCCGAGGGCTCGACCTGGAAGCCGCCGGGCAGGTTGATCCACGCGTGCGCCCCGTTGACGGCGTGGGTGGCGAACACCGCCAGCAGGCCGAGCACGGTCACGCCGTAGACGAACGGCGTCCACGACCGCAGCCGCCGGCTGTCGGCGAAGCTCACCGCGAACATCAGGATCAGCCCGATCACGGCCCACAGCGCCTGCTTGACCAGGTAGGTATGCGGATTCTCGCCCGCCGCGAGCAGTGAGGGCTGGGTGGCCGACCAGACCAGCAGGACGCCGATCGCGCTGAGCGCGCACACCATGACGACCAGCACCCAGTCCATCTGCCGCAGCACGGAGTTGCGGGTGAACGCCCGGGCCGCAAGGGACCTGGAGCGGCCGGAGAACGTCCCGGCCCGCGGCGCGCTGTATCCGCGGACGGTGTAGCTCGGGCTGAACCGGCCCAGCATCATGGCTCCCTGGTGTAACCGGCCGGCGCCGCGATCGCGCCGGTGGAGGTGATCTGCGGCGGCGAGGACGGGACCTGGCCGCTGGGCACCGCGGCCTTGTGCCCCTCGAGGCCGTAGATGCCGTCCCAGATCTGGCGGACCGCCGGGGCCGCCACGTCGGCACCGTAGCCGGAATCCGGGACCATGACAACGACCACGTACTTCGGGTCGTTGCACGGCGCGAACGACGCGAAGACCGACGAGGCCTGCGACCCGTACACTTGGGCCGTGCCGGTCTTGCCGGCCACGCAGACCTTGCTGAGCGGGAATCCGCCGAACGCCCCGGCCGCGGTGCCCTGGGTCACGACACCCTGCAGGGCGTTGCGGATGTAGGCCAGCGTGTAGGACGACACCGGCAGGCGCCGGACCACCGGCGGGTTGATTCGCTGCACGACCGTGCCGGACGGCGAGATCAGCGCCTCGCCGATCCGCGGGCTGTACAGCTTCCCGCCGTTGGCCAGCGCGGCGTAGGCGTCGGCGAGCTGCAGCGGGGTGACGGACACGTAGCCCTGGCCGATCGCGGCGATGGCCGCCTGGCCGGGCTCCCACACGTTGCCGTAGTAGCAGTCCTGGTACTCGATCTGCTGGACGTAGGAGCCGTTCGCCTTCCCGTACTTGCACCAGTTCTGGCCTGTGTGCGCGTTGTCCTTCCAGTAGTAGTACAGCCACTCACGGGTGGGCACGCTGCCGGGGTTCTCCGCGGGCAGGTCGATGCCGGTGTCGTGACCGAACCCCCAGGCCAGCTCCATCTTCTGCGTCTTCTGCACCGGGGCGTTCGGCGAGGTCACGTCGTTGGCCTTGATGTCGTCACTCTGGTACATCTCGTAACCGAGCTCGTAGTAGACGGTGTCGCAGGACTGGATGAGCGCCTCTTGGAACGTCATCGCGCCCTCGTTGGGGTTGCCGTCGTTGACGAAGTTGTGGCCGCCGATGCTGACCGAGGCCGGGCAGTCGTAACTGCCATTGATGCTGTACCCGTTGGCGACGGCGGCGGCGGTGGTCGTGACCTTCCAGGTGGAGCCGGGCGCCCACTGGCCCATCGTGGTCCAGTTGATGACGGGCGCGCCCGAACCCGAGCCGAACAGATGGTTGAACTCCTGCTGCGAGATGCCGTTGGTCCACACGCTCGGGTCGTAGTCCGGGTAGCTGGCCATCGCCACCACCCGGCCGGTGGTCGTCATCACGACCGCGGCGGCCTGCTTGGGGTTGTTGCCCTCGGATCGCGACTTGGCCACCGCCGAGTCGAGTGCGTTCTGGGCGTCGGCCTGGATGTTCGCGTTGAGGCTGGTCACCAGGTCGTCGCCGGCGGTGGGCGACGTCTGGCTGATGGTGCCGGTGACGTCCCCGGCGGCGTTGACCGACACCACCTGGGTCCCGGCCTTGCCGCGGAGCTGGCTGTCGTACTGGGCCTCCAGGCCGGCCTGGCCGACCAGGTTCACGCCGGAGAAGCCGGTCACCGGCAGATGCCGACTGGCGATCTCCTGCGGGGTGATCGGCTGCAGGTAACCCAGGACCTGCGCCGGGTTGGCCCCGCCAGGCTCGGGATAGTTGATGACCGGCTGAACCTGCGCGGTGACCCCGGGAAACTCCTTCGGCTCCTCCATGACCTGCAGCGCCACCTGGTCGGAGACATGCTGGTCCACCGGGATGGGCTGGTACGGCGAGCCTGCCCAGCAGGGCTGCGGCACGCCCCTGGTGCACAGCCGCGTCTCGTCGCTCAGCTTCGTGTACGACATGCCGAGCAGCGGGGCGAG
>Ga0335077_10007199_pt1 | contig 13763 bp, 14 predicted proteins | sample Lox_Sample_31_FD_207151 | JGI IMG/M metagenome (GOLD analysis project Ga0335077, IMG submission 207151) | Soil microbial communities from Loxahatchee National Wildlife Refuge, Florida, United States - Lox_Sample_3.1 | ecosystem: Environmental > Terrestrial > Soil > Wetlands | place: USA...
CACCCGCTGCCGGGCGTGTTCATCTCGGTCCGCGGCATCGCCTTGCCATGGCCGGTGCTGTCGCCGCCGCATTTCGACGTGCCGCATTTCGCCGGCTTCAACTTCACCGGCGGCATCACGCTTTCGCCCGAGTTCGCGGCGCTCCTCATTGGTCTCACCGTCTATACCGCGGCCTTCATCGCCGAGATCGTGCGCGGTGGGATCGAGGGGGTGCGGCACGGTCAGACCGAGGCGGCGCAGGCGTTGGGCCTCACGCGGGCGCAGACGCTTCGCCTCGTCGTCATGCCGCAGGCGCTTCGCATCATCGTGCCGCCCATGCTGTCGGAGTATCTGGCGCTCACGAAGAACACCTCGCTCGCGGTCGCGATCGGCTATCCCGAGCTCATGTCGATCACCAACACGACCTTGAATCAGACCGGCCAGGCGATCGAGGCGATCGCGCTGATGATGGCGATCTATCTGGCGGTGAGCCTCGCCACCTCGCTCGCGATGAACTGGTACAACCGGCGCATCGCGCTCGCGGGAGCCTGAGATGCGCACGGCGGTCGCATGGGTGCGAGTGAATTTGTTCGGCGGCGTCTTCAGCTCGCTTGTGACGCTCGCGGCCGCCTATCTCATCGGGCGCTGGCTTTGGGCGTTCCTCGACTGGGCCCTTGTGCATGCGGTGTGGCGCGCACCCGATGGCCGCGCCTGCACGGCGGCGAGCGAAGGCGCCGGCGCCTGCTGGGCCTTTCTCGGCCAATGGGGCCGCTTCATCCTGTTCGGCCGCTATCCGTACGACTCGCAGTGGCGACCGCTTCTCGTCATCGTCGCGTTCGCGGCGCTCTTGCTCCTGAGCTGCGACCGGCGCCTTTGGGGCCGCTGGCTCTCGCCCATTTGGATCGTGGGGCTTGTCCTCAATCTCGTGCTGATGCTGGGCGGCGTATTCGGCCTCGATTATGTGCCGACCGATCTCTGGAGCGGCTTGCCGCTCACCTTGATCCTGGCGATCGTCGGACTGGCGCTGGCCTTTCCGCTCGCTGTCCTGCTGGCGCTTGGCCGGCGCTCGGAAATGCCGGCGATCCGCGCGCTTTCGGTCGCCTATATCGAGCTCATCCGCGGCGTGCCGCTCATCACCGTTCTGTTCATGGCGTCGGTCATGCTGCCGCTCTTTCTTCCGGGCGGCACATCGATCGACAAGCTCCTGCGCGCGCAGGCGGGGTTCGTGCTGTTCTATGCCGCATATCTCGCCGAGGTCGTGCGCGGCGGCTTGCAGGCGATGCCGAAGGGCCAGTACGAGGCGGCCGACGCGCTCGGGCTCGGCTACTGGCGCAAGATGCGGCTCATCATCCTGCCGCAAGCGTTGCAGATTTCGATCCCGGCGCTCGTCAACATCTTCATCGCCGGGTTCAAGGACACGACGCTCGTCACCATCATCGGCCTCTTCGATCTCATCTCGACCGCGTCCAACGCCATCACCGATCCGAGCTGGCGCGGCTTCTATGTCGAGGCCTATGGCTTCATCGGCGCGATTTATTTCGTGTTCTGCTTCTTCATGTCGCGCTATAGCGGGTCGCTCGAGGCGAATTTCCGTCGGGGACGCCGATGACCGATAACGGCCCGATGATCGAGCTGCGCCAGGTCCACAAATGGTACGGCGACTACCATGCCTTGAAAGGCGTGAGCCTGACGGTGAACCGGGGCGAGCGCGTCGTCGTATGCGGGCCCTCGGGGTCGGGCAAGTCGACCATGATCCGCTGCATCAACCGGCTCGAGACGCACGAGGAGGGACAGATCGTCGTCGACGGGATCGAGGTCACCGACGACGCGCGCCACGTCGCCGCGATCCGCCGCGAGGTCGGCATGGTGTTTCAGCAGTTCAATCTCTTCCCGCACCTGACCGTGCTCGAGAATCTGGTGCTGGCGCCGATCTGGGTGCGCCGCATGGCACGCGCCGAGGCGCAGGATCTCGCCATGCATTTCCTCGCCCGCGTGCGCATCCCCGAGCAGGCGCAGAAGTACCCGGGCGAGCTTTCGGGCGGCCAGCAGCAGCGCGTCGCCATCGCCCGCGCTCTCGCCATGCGGCCGCAGGTCATGCTGTTCGACGAGCCAACCTCCGCGCTCGACCCGGAGATGATCAAGGAGGTGCTCGACGTCATGGTCGAGCTCGCCAAGGACGGCATGACCATGATCTGCGTCACGCACGAGATGGGCTTTGCCCGCACGGTCGCGGATGCCATGGTGTTCATGGACGCGGGCGAGATCGTGGAGACCGCGCCGCCCGAGAAATTCTTCGCCTCGCCCGAGAGCGAGCGCGCCCAGCTTTTCCTGAGCCGGGTGCTCAGCCACTAGAGTCCGATTCGGCGAGTTGGGATCACCCTCTCCCCACCGGGGAGAGGGCGGCACGGCGCGTGAGCGCCATGCGGGTGAGGGGGCAACCCCTCAGGCGCCCGTCGCTTATTTCCCCTCACCCTCCCCTCTCCCCGGAGGGGAGAGGGTTAGAGAGAGTCACGTTTCAACACAGCTGGATGAGACGCTCGCCTTCGTTATTCGCCGTCAGGTGGGGCCGGTCGCAATCGGCGTGTCGCCCGGCAGGCCCCACTCCGACCAGGAGCCGTCGTAGACCGCGGCTTCCTTCCAGCCGACCAAGTGGAGCGCGAAGGCGAGGACGCAGGCGCTGACGCCGGAGCCGCAGCTCGTGGTGACGGCTTGGTCGGGCGCGAGGCCAGCGGCCCTGAGCCGTGCGGCAATGGCGTCGGTAGGGAGGAATGTGCCGGTCTTTGCGTCGATCACCTGCTCATAGGGCAGGTTGATCGCGCCCGGTATGTGGCCGGCGCGGAGACCGGGGCGCGGCTCGGGCGCGGCGCCGGCAAAGCGCTGGGCCGCGCGGGCATCGACCACCTTTTCGCGCCGGCTCGCGAGGTTCGCCAGCATCTCCGCGCGGTCGCGTACGAGCGCGCGGTCGAAGCGCGGCGTGAAGCGCCGCTCCTTGGGCTGCGGCACATCGGCCGTGAGCGGCCGTCCTTCGGCGCGCCATTTGCGCAAGCCGCCGTCGAGCACCGCGACGTCGCCGTGCCCCATGATCCGCAGCATCCACCAGACCCGCGTCGCCGCGGTCCCGGCCGTGTCGTAGATCACGACCTTGCACTCATCGCCGATACCGAGCCGGCCCACCATGCGCGCGAACTCGGCCGGTGCGGGAAGCATGTGGGGCAGCGGGTTCGCGTGGTCGGCGACGGCGTCGATGTCGAAGAACACGGCGCCCGGAATATGCGCCTTCGCATAATCCTCGGCCGCGGTGGGCGCTATGCCCGGGAGCTTGAACGAGGCGTCGAAGAGCGCGACGCCGTCATCGCCGCCGTGCTGCGCGAGCCATTCGGTCGAAACAAGCGATTCAGGATGGGCGTAGGGCATCATCCCCTCCTTAGCCTGCGAGCCAATTTGGCACCGGCAGCTTCTTCTCGCGCAGGAAGGCCGGATTGAAGAGCTTCGACTGATAGCGCGTGCCATAGTCGGCGAGGATGGTGACGATGGTGTGGCCCGGCCCCAGCTCCTTCGCCGCTTTGATCGCGCCGAGAATGTTGATGCCGGACGAGCCGCCGACGATGAGCCCCTCCTCGAGCACGAGGTCGAACAGCACCGGCAGCATCTCCTCGTCCGTCACCTGGAACCAGCCGTCGATCGGCGCACCTTCGAGGTTCTTGGTGATGCGGCCTTGGCCGATCCCCTCGGTGATGGAATTGCCCTCGGCCTTCAGCGTGCCGTGCGCATAATGGCTATAGATCGCGGAGCCCATCGGGTCGGCGAGATAGATCTTCACCTTCGGGCTGCGCTCTTTCAGCGCCATCGCCACGCCGGCGAGCGTGCCGCCGGTGCCGACCGAGGCGACGAAGCCGTCGACCTTGCCGGCCGTGTCGCTCCAGATTTCGGGGCCCGTCGTCTCGAAGTGCGCGCGCCGGTTCGCGAGATTGTCGAACTGGTTCGCCCAGATCGCGCCGTTGGGCTCCTTCGCCGCCACTTCCTTCGCCAGTGTTTCCGAATAGCGCACGTAGTTCATCGGATTGGCATAGGGCACCGCGGGCACGAGCCGGAGATCGGCGCCGCAGAGCCGCAGCATGTCCCGTTTTTCCTGGCTCTGTGTCTCGGGCATGACGATGACGCTCTTGTAGCCCAGCGCGTTGCCGACGAGCGCGAGGCCGATCCCGGTATTGCCGGCGGTGCCTTCGACAATGACGCCGCCCGGTCGCAACAGGCCGCGCTCCTCGGCGTCGCGGACGATGAAGAGCGCGGCGCGGTCTTTGACCGAGCCGCCGGGGTTGAGGAACTCGGCCTTGCCCAGGATGTTGCAACCGGTCTCTTCCGAGGCGCGGCGCAGCCGGATCAGCGGCGTGTTTCCGATGGTTTCAACGAAGCCGGCGCGAATCTCCATGCGCCGACTATAGGGAAGCGCGGTTGTGGATCAAGAGACGCGGAGTCGCGCGTCCTTCGAGTGCGCTCGCTGAGGCTCGCTTCGCTCAGGATGAGGAACTTTGTTGATGGCATCGCGGAAAATCCTCATCCTGAGCGCAGCCCCGAAGGGGCGAAGTCGAAGGACGCACGGTGCCCGTCAAGCTCGCGTGGCTCGTTTTCTTGCTCTTGCTCGCCGCCGCGGCGCGCGCGCAGATTCCGCACGACACTGTCGTGATGGCGATGGATATCGACGACTTCGTATCGCTCGACCCGGCCGAGGCTTATGAATTCTCCGACATCGAGGCGATCGCCAACTGCTACGACCATCTGCTCGATTACGATCCCGCGCATCCGGAGACGATCGCGGGCGCGCTCGCCACGCGCTGGAGCGTCGATCCCGATGGCCGGACCTATCGCTTCGTGCTGCGCGACGACGCACGCTTCGCGTCGGGCCGTAAGGTGACGGCCGAAGACGCGGCCTTCTCGCTCCAGCGTCTCGTCCAGCTCGATCTGACGCCCGCCTTCGTGCTGACCCAGTTCGGTTTCACGAAGGACAATGTCGGCGAGCTCATCCGCGCCGAGGGCCAGACGCTTGTCGTCGAGACGCCGATCAAGGTCGCGCCGAGCCTCGTCTATTATATCCTCACCACCTCGATCGCCTCGGTCGTCGACCGGGCGGAGTCGCTCGCCCACCAGCAGGATGGCGATCTCGGCCACCATTGGCTGCGCTTCCATTCGGCCGGTTCCGGTTCCTACCGGCTGCGCGAGTGGCGCCCCGGCGAGCGCTATGTGCTCGACGCCGTGCCGGACGCATGGAGCGGCGCGGCGAAGAACCGCCAGGTAATCGTGCTCGACGTACCCGAGCCCGCGACCCAGACGCTTCTCCTTGAGCGCGGCGATGCCGACTACATGCGCAATCTCGACAAGGACCAGCTCGCGGCGTTGGCGCGCAACCCGGATTTCGTGTTCGACCGCGCGCTGCGCTCGCGCCAGACCTATCTGGCGCTCAATCAGAAGAACCAGTATCTGCGCCGGCCCGAGGTGATCCTCGCGCTCAAATATCTCGTCGATTACCAGGGTATCGCCGATGGGCTTCTCGGCGGCACGCGGATCGTCCATCAGAGCTTCGTCCCCGACGGAATCCTGGGCGTCGACGACGCTTTGCCCTTCACGTTCGACCCCGCGCGCGCCCGCGCGCTTCTCGCCAAGGCCGGATTGGCGCAAGGGTTCGACGTGACGCTCGACGTGACCACGGCTTCGCCTTGGCTCGACATCGCCGAGGCTTTGCAGGCGAGCTTCGCCCAAGCGAACGTGCGCGTCACCGTCGTGCCCGGCGACGAGATGGCCACGCTTACGAAATACCGCGCGCGCCGCCACGAGATGTACCTCTTCGACTGGGGCTCGGACTATCCCGACCCGCACAGCAACGCGCAGGCCTTTGTTACCGACGACGACATGAGCGACCATGCCGCGCTGCGGACGCTAGCCTGGCGCAATTCGTGGGCGGATCCGGCGCTCGGCGCGCGGGTCGAGGCGGCCGAGCGCGAGACCGAAGTCGCGAAGCGCGCCGAGCTTTATCACGCGCTCGAGCGCGACGACGAGAAGGTCGCGCCCTTCATCCTCATGTTCCAGGAGGTCTCGTTCGCGGTCCATCGCAAGTCGGTGCACGGGTTCATCATGGGCTCGGGCGCCGACCACACGCTCTATCGCGCGATCGAGAAGGACTGAACGCGCATGCGCCTTCCGCTCGCCTTGCTGTCGCTCGCGGCAAAGGCAGCGCTCACGCTCTTCGGCTTGCTGCTCGTGACGTTCTTGATCGCGCGGGTCGTGCCGATCGATCCGGTGTTGGCGGTCGTCGGCGATCGCGCCTCCAGCGAGACCTACGCGCACGCCCGCGCGGAGATGGGGCTCGACCGGCCTGTGGCGGTGCAGTTCGGCCGCTATGTGGCGATGCTCACGACGGGCGATCTCGGCGAATCGGCGCTGACGCACGAGCCCGTCACCGCGGATATCGCGCGCTTCTTTCCGGCGACCCTCGAGCTGGCGACTGCGGCCACGCTTGTCGGGCTCGCGCTCGGCGTGCCGATGGGCGTCGCCGCCGCCGCGCGCCACAACCGCTGGCCCGATCACGCGCTGCGCGTTCTGTCGCTCTTCGGATATTCGGTGCCGGTGTTCTGGCTCGGGCTCATGGCGCTCGTCCTCTTTTATGCCGATCTCGGCTGGGCGGCCGGGCCAGGACGGATCGATCCGTGGCTCGACGACGTCGTGCCGGCGCATACCGGGCTCCTGCTCGTCGATGGTGCGCTTGCCGGCAACGGCGCCGTGCTCAAGAGCGCGCTCCGCCATCTGGCGCTGCCGGCATTCGTGCTCGGCTACTATTCGCTCGCCTATATCAGCCGCATGACGCGCTCGCTCATGCTCGAGCAGCTCGGCCAGGAATATATCGCCGTGGCGCGGGCCAAGGGCCTGTCGGAGACGCGCGTGCTGTGGCGCCACGCGCTCGGCAATGTGCTCGTCCCGCTCGCCACGGTGGTGACGATTGCCTATGCGCAGCTGCTCGAAGGCTCGGTGCTGACCGAGACCGTGTTCGCCTGGCCGGGGCTGGGGCGCTACATCACGGGTTCGCTCTTGAGCCTCGACATGAACGCGGTGATGGGCGGCACCGTCGTCGTCGGGCTCGTGTTCATCGTGCTGAACCTCCTTGTCGAGGGCGTCTATCGCCGCCTCGACCCGAGGACGCGATGACCGCCGCGGCCGAAGCCGTGCCCGGCTCGAACCTTGCCGCGCGCATCGCGGCCTGGCGGGAGACGGCGCGCACGCTCGCCGGCAACCGCGCGGCGCTTGCCGGCGTGGTCATCGTGCTGGTGCTCGCTTTGATGGCGTTGATGGCGCCGCTCCTGGCGCCGGCGGATCCGGACGTGCAGAACCTCGCGCAGAGGCTTGCGCCGCCCTCCGCGCATCACCTCCTCGGAACGGACGAGCTCGGCCGCGACATCCTTTCGCGCATCCTTTTCGGCAGCCGCGCCACTCTCGCCGTGGTCGCGGCGATCGGGCTCAGCGTGCCGGCGGCGGGGCTCGCCATCGGCTGCCTTGCCGGCATGAGCGGCGGCTTCGTGGACTTGGTGCTGATGCGCACGGCCGACGTATTCCTGGCGTTTCCGCGCCTCATCCTCGCGCTCGCACTAGTTGCGGCGATGGGACCGGGCCTGTCGCACGCGCTCATCGCGATCGGGCTTGCCGCATGGCCGCCTTACGCGCGGCTCGCGCGCGCCGAGACGCTGGCACTGCGCGGGCGCGACTTCATCGCCGCGGCGCGGCTTGGCGGCGCATCGCCCGCGCGCATCCTCGTGCACCATATCGCGCCCTTGTGCCTGCCGTCGCTCGTCGTGCGCGCCTCGCTCGACATGGCGGGCGTGATCTTGACCGCGGCAGGGCTCGGCTTTCTCGGGCTCGGCGTCGCGCCGCCCACGGCCGAGTGGGGCGCGATGATCGCCGCCGGGCGGCGCTTCGTGCTCGAGCAGTGGTGGGTCGCGGCGGCGCCGGGCGTGGCGATCGCGGTCGCGACCTTGGGCTTCAACCTGCTTGGCGAGGGATTGCGCGACGTGCTCGATCCGCGGCAACGATGACGGCGCTGCTCGAGATCGACGAGCTTTACGCGGGCTTCGGCGCGGCCCAGGTGCTGCATGGCGTGAGTATCGCGATGACGCGCGAACGCCTCGCTCTCGTCGGCGGCTCAGGCGCCGGGAAATCGCTCATCGCGCGGGCCGTCCTGCGGCTTCCGCCGCCGGGCGCGTGGCTCAAGGGCCGCATTGCCTTCGAGGGCATCGACCTTGCGCACGCCGACATGCGCGCCTTGCGCGGGCGGCGCATCAGCTGGATCGCGCAGGACCCGCGCCTCTCGCTCAATCCGGTGATGCGCGTGGGCGCGCAGATCGAGGAGGGGCTGCATCTCCACCGCAGGCTCAGAGGCCGCGCCGCGCGCGAGGCGGCGCTCGCGCTCCTCGAGACCGTGCGGCTCTCCGAGCCCGCGCGCGTGCACGGCCTTTATCCGCATGAACTCTCAGGCGGCATGGGACAGCGCGCCATGATCGCGATGATGCTGGCAGGCGAGCCCGATCTCCTCATTGCCGACGAGCCGACCTCGGCGCTCGATGCGAGCACGGCGATGCAGGTGCTCGATCTCCTCGACGAGCTTGTCGAGCGGCGCGGTATGGGACTTCTCTTCATTAGCCACGATCTGCGGCTCGTCGAAGGATTTTGCGACCGCGTCGCGGTGATCGAGGCCGGACGCATTGTCGAGACATGCGCCGCGAGCGCGCTGGCCGCCTCGCGCCATCCTTATACGAGCCGGCTTCTCGCGGCGCGGCCGAGGCTTGCGCCATGATCGCGGCGGACGGCATCGTCGTAAGGCGCGGCGGGCGCGATGTCGTGCGCGGGGTGTCGTTTGCCGTTGAGCAAGGCGGCGCGCTCGGAATCGTCGGTGAATCGGGTTCGGGCAAATCGAGCTTGCTGCGGGCGCTCGCCGGGTTAGAGCTGCTTGCTGGCGGCGCGCTCACAGTTGATGGCGCGTCGGTCGCGGCGCTCGGCCTTCGCGCGCGCGGGCGGGTGATGCAGCTCGTGTTCCAGGATCCCTACGACTCGCTTCATCCGCGCCAGACCGTGGCGCGCGCGCTTGCCGAGCCCGCGCTCGTTCATCGTCTTGACAATCCGGCGGCGCGTGTTGTCGCGGCGCTCGATGCCGTGGGGCTCGATGCGCGCTTCCGTTTCCGGTTCCCGCACCAGCTTTCGGGCGGCCAGCGCCAGCGCGTTGCCATTGCGCGCGCCCTCATGCTCGAGCCGCGCCTGCTGCTGCTCGACGAACCGACCTCGGCGCTCGACGTGCTGGCGCAGGCGGAGCTCATCGAGCTGCTCCGGCGCCTCAGGCGCGAGCGCGGCTTGGCCTATCTTCTCGTGACACACGACCTCGCCGTGGTGGCGCAACTCGTCGAGCGCGTCGCGGTGATGCAGGAGGGCCGCTTCGTCGAGACGATCGACACCGAGGCGCTGCGCGCCGGCGCCGCGTACCACCCGCACACGCAAGCCTTGATCGCCGCCTCGCAGGGATTTCGACGCCGCGCGCGCTAGGCTGTGATGCGGCGAACTTGAATCACCCTCGCCCCATCGGGGAGAGGGCAGCACGGCGCGCGAGCGACGTGCGGGTGAAGGGGCAAGCGCTCATTCATCCGTCGCATACTTCCCCTCACCCTTCCCTCTCCCCGGAGGGGAGAGGGTTCGAAGAAAGGCTTGTTTCAACGCAGATGGATCGCTTTAGCCGTGTCCCCACTCGCGCCTGAGCCGCGCGCGGTTGGCGGCGAGCCAATAGAGCGCGAGCATGGTCGGGCTGTTGATGATCTCGCCCGATTTGAGAAAGCGCAGTGCCGCGCGATAGGGGAGCACCAGTACCTTCGTGTCCTCGTGCTCGTCGGGCAGGCCGTGGATGCCGCCGGCGCGCGTCGAATCGACTTGAGCGCAAAACATGTCGACGGTTTCGGTCGAGCCGCCAGGACTCGGCATGTAGCGGTGCATCGGCACGAGCGCGCCAGCGACTTCGACACCCGCCTCTTCGTGCGCCTCGCGCCGCGCCACGTCTTCAACAGAAGCGTCGTCCGCGCCGACGATGCCGGCCACGATCTCGATCTGCCATGCGGGGAGTCCCGCGAGGTGCGGCGCGAGGCGGAATTGCTCGACGAGCACGACGGCATCCGCGGCCGGATCGTAGAGCAGGAGCCCGACCGTCCGGCCGCGCTCGAAGATTTCGCGTTCCATCGCCGCCGTCCAGCCGCCGGCATGAAGGCGGTGGCGCAAGCGAAAGCGCTCGATGCGGAAGAAGCCCTGATAGGCCGTCTCGCGGCCGAAGATCTCGACGTCTTCGCTCACCTGTGGCTCCCCGGAAGAGAGAGCCACGCTAGATCGTCGCGCCTACGAAAGGAATGTTGGGGTCAGGTCGCGGCGCTGCGCTGCTGCGCCTGCTGCGGTTCCTCCGCCTGCTGCGCGAGGCCGAGGCGAGTGCGCACTGCGGCGGTGCAGAGCGCGAGCGCGGCCGTTGCCGCAGTGCCCTCCGAGGGAAAGGCGATGAAGGCGTCTTGCGGCCGATAAATGTCGGCCACCCAACCGCCCGTACCGCCGCGGCAGTTGCTGAGCTCGCCAAGCCGGTGCAGTGTCCAGCCTTCGGGCACCAGCAGCATCGCTCCGTCGAGCGAGCGGGTGTAAAGCGGGACCGGCTTCGTCATGCGGAACAGCACGCGCTGAATGGCGTAATCGAGATACTCGCTGCCTTCCTGCGCGCCTTGCAGTAGGGACAACAGCTTGGCCAGGTCCATGGGATCGGGCTCGCTCGGCTGCGGTTGGATCGCTCGAAGGTAGCGAAGGTTAACCCTCAAGTGTGCGTCATTGTTATGGCAGCGAGTTGTGCGCAATGCGCACTGCGTCGGCGAGCGGCAATCGCACGCGAATCGCGAGACCATGCGGCGTGCGATTGTGCGCCGTGATTGTGCCGCCGAGCGCCTCGACATAGCGCCGCGCAATCCACAAACCGATGCCGAAATGGCCGCCGTTTTCGGAAGAGCCGTTGGCCGGTTTGCGCGATGAAAAATAACGGTCGAAAATCCGCTCGAGATTTTCAACCGCAACGCCTGGTCCGGTGTCGGCGACGATGAGTTCGGCCATTCCTTCCTGCTGTTCGAGGCGCACGCCAATGCTCGCGCCCTCGGACGAGAAGGAGAGGGCGTTGTCGAACAGATTCTCGATCACCGTCTCGACCATCTCCTCGTTGGCGTGCACGCTCACGCCCGGGCGGATGTGGCCCTTGAGTTCGATGCGGCGCGCGGCGAGAAACGGCACCTGTGCCTGGAGCAGACGGGCGAGCAGCGCCGAGAGATCGATGTCGCTCCTCGGCATGTCCATGAGTTCGGCCGTGGCCTCGTCGAGATGGCGCGCCGAGGCGACGAGCCCATCGAGCCGGTCGAGCGAGGTCTCGATGAGACCGATCGCGCGCAAGCCGCGCTGGTTCCCCTGAGCGACCGCGCGCTTCAGCGGTTCGATCGACTGGCGGATGACGGCGATCGGCGTCTTGAAGGCGTGCGCGTTGTCCTCGGCGGCGCGACGGATGTCGCGCGCGGAGGCGTCGAGGACCTCGACCATGCGGTCGAATTCCTGGGCCACCTCGGCAAGCTCGGGCACGTCGTTCTGCGCTCCGAACGAGCCCGCGCGGCGATGCTCGCGGATGGCAATGGCGCGCTCGGCGAACCGCTTCAAGCCGCTGCGGATGCTCCAGAAGGTCGTGAAGGTGAGGAGCACCATCGCGAGGTAGATGATGAAGGCGATGCGCACCTCGGGGCTTTCCCAATAGGGACGGCCGAGATTGGCCCCCGGCATGGCGCCCGCTGCGAACGAGGTCACGACCGCCCAGCAGCCCGTCGGCGCGCGAATTGGCGTGACGGAGGTCACGATCTCGTCGTTGCCGCCGGGCACGGCATAGCGGAGCGCGAACGGCAGATCGCCCTCGCAGGTCGCGGCGAGCCGGTTGAGCACGCCCTCGCGCTGCAGCTCGTCGCGCTCGGTTTCGAGCTGCGTGCTCGGCACCGCCGGCCACGATGCGACGTAGTAGAAGCCAGGCCGGTCGGCCGGCGAGAACAGCAGCTTGACGGTGGTGATGTCGTCGGCGAAGCGGGCCAGCGCCTGGCCGAGCTGCGGCAGGTTTGGATGCTCGGTCTGCGCCAGGACGGGAACGAGCGCCGCCGACATGACGCGGCCCTGCTCGCGCACGCTGCGCAGGAGGAGCGCCTTCTGCGCCTCGTCGGCGGCGCTGAAGCGGTCGTAGATGATGACCGGTACCGCCAGGAAGATGAGGGCGAGGACCGTAACCTTGGCCGCGAGCGAGCGATAGAACCGCGGCCGGCGCGGACTCGGCCCCCCAGCTTCCGTCGGTTCAGTCGTTCTCGCCGGGAGTCCAGCGGTAGCCGAAGCCGGCGTAGTTGTGGATGTGGTCGAACTCGCCATCGACATCGCGGAACTTCTTGCGGATGCGCTTGATGAAGGTGCGGACGTTCGCGCGATAGCCCTCGGCGCCATAGCCGGCGACGAAATCCTTGCCATGCACGAGGTCATAGATCTCGCGGTAGCCGACGTCCTCGCCGGTGCGCAGCGCCAGAAGCGCCACGATCTTGAACTCGGTCAAGGTGAATTCGAGCTCGCGCCCGCCCCACGAGGCGCGGTTCGTGTCGAACCGCAACTCGAGCGCGCCCAAGCGCATCATTTCCCCTTGCTGGCGCTCCTGCTCGGGCGCGGCGCGCACTCCCTCGCAGATCAGGTTGAGGCGCCGCACCAGGATCGAGGGGCGGCGCGACTTGTCGATGAAATCGACTGCGCCGCCGGCCAGCGCCGCTTCCTCGTAGATGTCCTCCGACAGCACGGTGAGGAAGATGACGGGCGTGTTGTTGCCGCTCTGGCGCAGCTCGCGCAGCACCTCGAGCCCGTTCTTCTCGGGCATGCGCCAGTCGAGCAGGATCGCGTTGGCCGAGCCGCCGCTCGCGAAGAATGCGAGCGCCTCGGCCCCGCCGCTGAAGCTCGTCACGGCGAAACCCTCGTCGATGAGATTGAGCCCGAGCGACTCGCGGAACGAGTCGTCGTCATCGACGAGTACGATCCGCGCGCCCGGCCTAGTCGGTGCGGTGGGGGGCAACGAGGTCGGAATAGCACTTTTCTCCAGATCGGTCGCTATCATCATTATCTCTAAGCTCGTAGTGAAGTACGCGCATTTCTCGGCTTTGCAGATCGAGATAGAAGTAAAGGTCGAGTTCGCACGCGCTGCTGGTGTAGCGCCACAGCACTGCCGGTGGCGATTCCGCCCGCTGCTGCGGCTCGCCGAGCACGGCCAGCGCTTCGTCCTGGTCGAGGCCAGTGAGACGGGCGAAATCGTCCTCGTTGACGGCGCTTGGCGGCGCCGCCGGTTCGGGGGACGAAGCAGGCGGCGGCAGCGAGGCGAGCGTGCGCGGCGGAGGCTTCCGCACCGGGCGCGGCGGCAGCGAGACCACGGGCACCGGAACCGGGGTCACGTCGGGCGGAGGCGGCGCCGCGGCCTGCGGCAAAGGGGTCGGCGGCGCGCTCAGGCAGCCGGCGAGCGCCAACGCTCCGCCCAGCACCGCGAGCAGCCTCCCAGCGCGCCAAGTCTTTCTTGCCAGCCTCAAATGTCCCATGCGGTTCTGGCTTGCCTCCGCGTCTCCAACTCCGCCACCAATATGGTCAACGAGAGGTTAATGCCGCGACTGCTCGCCGACTGGGAAACTTGCTACGACGCC
>Ga0335077_10007200_pt1 | contig 13762 bp, 7 predicted proteins | sample Lox_Sample_31_FD_207151 | JGI IMG/M metagenome (GOLD analysis project Ga0335077, IMG submission 207151) | Soil microbial communities from Loxahatchee National Wildlife Refuge, Florida, United States - Lox_Sample_3.1 | ecosystem: Environmental > Terrestrial > Soil > Wetlands | place: USA: Florida...
ATTGCGGTTAATATTGTTCGCGTTGACGTTGTTGCGATTGATGTTGTTGGAGTTGATGTTGTTCCGATTGATATTGTTGCGATTGATGTTGTTAATGTTCGCGTTGTTGCGGTTGTAGTAGTTGTTTCGATTCACAAACGTATTCGAGTTGGAGATGTAAGTGTTGTGGTTGTAGACGACGGTTGAGTTGTGCCAGCCACATCCCCAGGAGTTCCATCCCCAGCCGCAACAACCTCCACTGTTCATGGCCGCCCCGACCGCAATGCCTACGCCAAAAGAAAGCAGGCTTGCTGCAACCATATCTCCGGTTGAGTACCCCGGGTACGCCGCCACAGGAGCTCCGTAGACCGTGGTCGGATTGTAGGTGGGCACATAAACGACATCGGGCTGCGATGGCTGAATCACGATGGTTTGCGGCGGGGCCTGGACGACCTGCACCTGCGACTCGCCGGAGGATGCCTGGGCGGCCGGCGCCGACGCCGGAGGCTGGTTCTCTACCGAGACATTCTGCTGGGGAGTGCTCTTCAGGGTTCCGGCCTGCTGGGCGCGCTGGCGCATGACCTGGACGGCATTCATCACACTCTGGGGAACGTTGAAGTAGGCGTCTCCGAGCGAGGAAGTCCATGACAGGTTTGTCGCCATCTGCTGCAGAACGTCAGGAAACTGGGTGAGACCTTTGACGCTCACGTCCCAAGGCTGCTGGTCGACCGCCTGGACGAGTTGCTGGCCCTTGAGGCTGGAGTTTTGCTGTATCCACTGATAGGCCGCGTCGATCTGGTCGGGGAATGTGGATCCGGCGAGAACCTGCGCGAGCAGATTGTCGGGGAAAAGTGCGATCGGTGCGACGAGCTGATAGAGCTGGTCGGCAGTGGGCGCAGCGTAGGTGGTTTGTGGCGCGGACTGCGACTGGTTGTTCTTGACGACCGGCACTTCTTTCTTGCAGCCGTCGAACTCAACGATCAGGAAAAGGCACAGCAGGATCGAGAGCGCTTGTTTGAAGATATGCATGGCAACCCCGCTCATCGCGCAAGGAATTGGTTGGTAAGCGTGCGATCAGGCGCCTGGAATTCGGAGAGTGCGGGCTAAGGCCCCCGGGGCTATTGATCAGCGCAGGCACCCACTCGACGGGCACGGACCATCGACGAGAGAGTAGACGGAATTGTTTGCGCCGACAACCTGTATCTTTTGACAGCGGACGCATGTACGCCGCCCTGGACAGGGCCCCGGACCAGGGCTCTGGTTTCAAGGGTGATTTGGCCGCGACCGGTTGTGGCCCAAGCGCTTCAATCAATGTGGCTTGGGACGGGCGACGCGGTACATTTCGGCGGCGATGCGATCAAAGAGCGCAAAGCGATCGTCGCCTTCGGCATAGAGGTTGAAGTGGGAACGGCCCGGGACAAAGGTGAACTCCGCCTTGCCGCCCAGGCGATCGAGTGTGGACTGGAGGTTGTGAGCGGCTGCATCGAGGTAGAAGGTATCGTCGGTGCCGACCACCAAATGAATCTTGCCGCGAAGATCCTTGCCGATGGTTTTCCAGTTGTCGTTCAGGTACTGAACGATGTCGTAATGACTGCGCCAGTAGCCGGCCACCTCGGGATCAATATCCCCTGTCGTGCGATTGAAGAGCTGCATCGGGCGACCCTCCGGAGCTCGAGGAGAGAAGACCCATTCGAAGGAGGCGATCTGACCGCCGTAGTCGCCAACGACGGATTCAAGGCCCGCGAGCTGTTGCAGAGTGGCGAGAGGGCGTCCGTGGTCGCGCATGATCGGGTTGTCAGTACCGTCGGGAGCGTGGTACATGTTTGCGCGCGACGCGTAGAGGTCCACCGTCGAGAAGGCGTGGAAATCACTTGGATCGGGCGATGTGGACCACGTTCCTCCGAAGATTTTCGGATAGTGCGTCTGAAGCCAGAGTGTGGCCCATCCTCCGGAAGAGTGGCCCTGCAGGAAACGGCCGGAGACGCGTGCGTCCATGCGATATGTTGATTCGAGGCTCGGGATGAGCTCGGCGGTGAGCGCCGTTCCCCATGGTCCGTTGTTTACGGAGTCCGCAAACTCGTGTGTGCCGGTGGGACTGCTCTCGTCGAGAAGCACCCAGATCATCTCCGGCATGTGTTTGTCTCTCATGCGATCGAAAAGGATAGGAGCGTAGCGCGTGCGCAGGCCCGCAAGCGTGCCGCCGAATCCATGCGTGAAGTAGACGGTGGGATAGCGCGTCTTTGGATGGTCGTCGTATCCGGGCGGTAACAGAACCCAACCGCGCACGTGTATCTGCCGGCCCCAGAACGCTGAGAGCACAGGGCTCACGTGATCGACCGGCTTGAGGAACGGAAGCAGATCGGACCGTTGCGCCAACGGGTCAGGCGGCTCGGGCACAACCCGGGCCAACGTCATCGAGGGCGCCTTCTGCGTGTCGAGCGGCAAAGTCAAAGTGGTTACAGCGCTGACAAGATCGCCAGGGCCGCGACCGCTGTAGTTGTAGCTGTGATTCACGTCGAGAACGGCCTGAACACGATATGCTCCGGCGTTTGCCTGTGACATTGGCTTCGGGAAGACAATGTCGTCCGCATCGATGTCGATTCCCTGCCCGGGTTCGAGGTGGGGAACTTCTCTGGCGGCAACAAAGACCGCGGTTGGAGACATCATCTCCATATCGACGGAGGCCGCTTCGCCTGTGTCGGGCGCGGCAAAGAGCAAAAGGCGTCCCGCGACAGGATGAGAAATCTCGCTGCTCAGCGACACATGAAAGAAGAGATGGCGGGGCGGCGCATCGGGGGACTGCGCAAGCAACACACCTGCCGCCAGGGTCGCGACGACAGGGAATGAATACAACGCGGCGCGAAGTCGCATGTCGGGGAAGCCTCGATTGATCATTCGCGAAGATATCCGTGCTCTGCCATGCGGCGGCCGAAGCGGCGAAATGCTTCGTCGGAGACGGGTTTTACGCCGTTGGCAGAGACGTATCGATTATAGAAGTTGAACAGCGCGCAGGCGGCAATCGCGTAATAGATGGAAGTATCGTCCCAGCCCGCAGTGTGCAGTTTCTGGATATCAGCTTCACCAATGGAACCGGAGTCGAGCGTTATCTTCCGAACAAGGCGAAGCATCACTTTATCGGTTTCGGGCAGCACGGAGGATTCCATGTCCTGAATGACGCTCCAGACGAGCGCTTCATCCTGATAGAGCCATGAAGCAACCGCGGCATGCGCCTTCATGCAGAATTCGCAATGGTTGAGCGAGGACGTATAAGCCGCGATCAACTCGCGCATGGCGGGTCTTATCGGCGCCTCTTCGTGCATAATCTCGTGGGAAAAGCGGGCAAGGTGATAGGAGGCCTTGGGGCGAAAAGCCAACAGATTCCAGATGCGCCAGTACTCTGTGCCCGTGGCCTGAGCGTTGCGGATGAGATCGGCATAGGGGCTCGGCTGGGGATTGTTTTCGACATCCTGCAGGAAGAGGGTATCTGTGCTTCGCTGTGTCCTCATTGGAGATTCCTATGGCATGCGGGTTATTGATCTGTGGCGGCGGGCTCCTGCGAAGTGAGAGCGAGAAGCCCCTGCGATTGAAGTCCGAAGGCGTTTGCCACTCGGTTGAAGGTTGAAAACAATGACGCGACGTGGATAGCTTCAGCAATCTGCGGCTCACTGAAGCCGGCGCGAAGAAGCTCGTCGATGTCTTCGCGACAGATTCGGGGCGAGTTGCGATTCACCTTTTCGACGAAAGCCAGAAGAGCCCGCTCCTGAGTGGACAGTGAGGCGGCAGGGAGCCGATTGTCCTGGATCGCACAGAGCGCTTCAGCGGATCCGCCATGGACGCGAAAGAAGAAACCGTGGCTGTCTGCACAATATGGACAATCGTTTTGAACGGAGATAAAGGTTGCGATCATCTCTTTTTCACGCCGGCTGAGGTGGCCCTCGGCGAAGATCAGTCTCTCGGAGATCTCCATCATGTGGCGCAGAAGTGGAGGGTGCGTTGCGAAGCACTTGAGAATCCCCGGGATGTCCGGGCGTCCGAAGCGTGTGCGGAACTGAGCATAGAGCTCGGCGACCTCACAGGATGCCCGGTCCTCCTCGATCACGGGAAGGTTGGCGGGCGCGGCATTGCGGGGCCGCGTGGTGGCGCGAGCGATGCGCTCATATTCAGGGAAACTCAATGACTCCTCCGCCTCGAACTGTTCTGAAATCAGGGAATCGAGGTCACCTTGCGGAACTCTACAGAACCGAGATGAGTGTGTCCTCCCACCGCGGATGGTCAAGAATATCGAACGAAGGATGGATCGAGCGAGGTCCGGCGGGCAGAGGGGAATCCGGCACCGCCGAGGCCATGGGAAACCAGAACGAACCGATTTGGGGTGAAAGAAGAGCGCAAACAAGCATAGAATTGCTGCACCAAGAGATGCGGGGCAATGGGCGGGGTTCTCATGATCGGGACTTCCGGCCTGGTGAGGTCGATCAGAGCAGCCATGTACCCGCACGAATCGAAATCGCAGGGGACCTTCCGGAGGACCACATGAGGCGCACGTGTGCCTTGTTTGCGATTGCTCTTGCAATGACGCTGCCAGGACTCGCGGCGCAGCGCGTAACGGTGGAGCAGCTTGAGCGCATTCTGACTGAAGCGCAAAGCACGCCCGACAACGATCTTGCGGAAAAGCTCTCCGATCTCCGTCTAACAGAACGCCTGACGACCGCGCGCTTGTCGCATTGGCGCGCCGGGATGCCGGGCGCGAAGTCGCAGAGGGCCCTGGTGGGGCTCGCAGACCGATCGGCCTTTCTCGATCCTCCTTCGGCGGAAATCGCGTCGACGCCCAGCCCGGATTTGAGCGAACAGCGCAGAATCATGGGATTGGCGGCGACTTACGTGACCAAGTCCGTTCCGCAGCTGCCGCGTTTTTATGCAACGCGCTCCATCACACATTTTGAAGATGTACCGGGAAGCGCGGGCGAGGCTTCGGGCGATGGCGGGGGCTCGCTCCATGCCGCGCGGATTTCAACAGCCACTGTGATGTATCGCGATGGGGGGGAGGTCATCGATCCGGGACCATTGAAGGCAGCGACGCCGGCGACTCCCGACCGAGGGCTCAAGACGTGGGGCGCGTTCGGGCCGATTCTGGCGCTTGTTCTGCTTGACGCCGCGCAAAACAAACTTCAATGGGAGCAATGGGAACAGGGCGCGAGCGGGCCGGTCGCGGTATTTCGTTACGCCGTGCCGAAGAACAAGTCGCATTATGAGGTCCGCTATTGCTGTGTAGCCACTTCGTTTGGACTGGCGAGCGAAGAATTCCACGAGATGAGCGCCTACCACGGCGAAATGTCCGTTGATCCGGCAAGCGGAACGATTCTCAGGCTGACGCTGGAGGCGGACCTTGGCCCGGATGATCCAATCTCGCGGGCGGCGATTGCGGTTGAGTACGGACCCCAGGTGCTCGGAGGCGTGACGTATACGTGCCCAACCAGCGGCGTGTCGATTTCGCTGGCGAGGACCCTCCGCAACGTACGGGATTCCGAGGGGCGCGACTGGCCGACGATGGGGCCCATGCAGATGCTTCTCAACCACGTTGTCTTTGAGCAATATCACCTCTTCAAGTCGGAATCGCGGGTGCTGTCGGCCAACGAGGAGCGGGCCGCGGGGGTGACCCCCGACGCGACGCTCCCGAGCACGCAGCATGCGGAGGCAGGGCCTACTGAGGAGGTTCTATCGGACGCGCCTGCCGCGAACCCGGCAGAAGCAGGCAGCAAGCAAGTGATCGATGCCGCTGCGACAACTGATGGGGATGCGGAGATCAGCACAAAGGCGGCGACGGCGCTGCCCGCTGCAGCAGCTCACCCGACGGAACAGGCTGATGCCCAGGCGGGGGACGCGCCGCAGGGTCGATTCACTCTGCGCGTGAACACCCGGCTCGTCGATGTGAACGTGGTTGCGCTGGACAAGAAAGGCAAGCCGATCACAGATCTAAAGCAAGGGGACTTCGAGATCTACGACAACGGAGTCAAGCAGGAAGTGAGCTCCTTCAGCCAGGCGGACACTGGGTCTTCGTCGTCGGGGCACCCCGCTGAGCAGGCGCCGGATACAACCATACCGGCACGCCTGGAGTTTTCAAATCGAGCGGCCGGAGACGGGAAACTCGGGGCCAATGAGGGAAATACTGTCGTGCTTTTGCTCGATTCCAGCAATCTGTCTTATCCCGACCTAGTGGACGCTCGGCAGCAGATGATTCAATTTCTTCAGTCTCTGCCGCCAAGCGAGCGTGTTGCCGTGTACATGTGTCGATATCACCGATTCCAGGTGCTGGAAGAGGCATCGACGGACCACGCAATGCTGATTGCGCGGATCAAGCAGTGGAAGCCGGATCCGCAGGACGTGGGAAACGCGGACGATGAAGAACAGCGCAACCGGCAGACATTTGAGACGGTGCACAGCCCGGAAGACATGCTGAGCGTGAACGGAAACTTCACCATGGATACGTTCACGCAATCTGAAGCGCTCGATCCCAAAATGCGCGAGATGGGGAGTAACCCAGGCCCCAATGCACTATCGATCCTGGTGGATGTGGCGCACCATCTCGCGGTGGTACCGGGTCACAAGAGCCTTGTCTGGGTAACGAGTGACAATGCGCTGGCCGACTGGAACAAGCTCTCCATCACGATTGAAAAGGGCAGCAAATATATCGAGCCCATTGCGCTGAGAACGCAGGAGGCTATGAATAATGCCCACGTAAGCATCTACCCGCTTGACGCATCGAAACTGGAGGCAAGCGTCGTGACTTCGGAGATCGGCCGCCGCAACGTCGAGCTGACGCCTACCTACCAAAGGCCCCTTGGATTTGAACTTCAAATAGAGGGACCGGAGGCAACGTCCGGGCCCGATATGAATCCGTACATCCAGAATCGGAATATCGCATCGGCCGGACGCCTCTCCGCACAAATGCAGCAGGATATTCATCCTATCCAGGGTGTGTTTCGCGCGGTGGCAGACGCGACAGGCGGACGAGCGCTGCGGCGTTCGAACAATATGATCGGACAACTGAACGGCGTGGTGGCGGATGGCCATGCCACATACCTTCTGGGCTTTTCGCCGAGCCAGCCCGCCGACGGGCAATATCACCTGATCACGGTGAAACTGGTTGGCCGGCACGACGCTTCGCTTCGCTATCGCACAGGCTACCAATATGACAAAGAGCCGACGTCGCTCAAGGACCGCTTCAAGCGGGCGATCTGGCAGCCGGCCGATGCGAGCGAGATCGCCGTCAAGGCGAGGCCGGTGGCAGATGCAGCGGGAAATGCTCTGAGAATCACGGTCGCGGGAGCAGACCTTGATCTGACCCAGCAGGATGCTCTCTGGATGGGCAAGCTGGATATCTTCATGGTGCGTCGAGATGAAGAGGGCCTGCGCGCGGCGCTTTCAGGGAAGACCATTGGCTTGAGACTGAAGGAGACGACCTATCAAAGAGCAATGAATGAAGGCCTGACGTTCGATGAACGGCTCGACACCAAACTTGAGGGCGGGTCGCTTCGCGTGATCGTTGTCGACGGGAACTCGGGACGCATCGGCTCCGTGACCGTGCCCACGAATGCGCTCGGAGCGAAGCGCTAAAGCGAATACCTGCCGAACCTTCAGGCAGACTCGAGAGCGATAGCCCGGCGACGGCCGCCTTCGGATTATCGGGCGCAGTCCTGCGGCCCGTGGGAAGACGCGCACGCAGGCAACGCGGCATCACAGTTGTGCAATCTAATCCCAACAGTTCTAGTAAGCAAGGGGCCGCGTTCCGAGAGCCGATCTGAAATATCGTTGTCCAGATTGCTGTTTCCGGCTAAAGTGCTTGACCGCTGCGAAATCAGAATCGCACGGCTGGACAATGGATCGCTATACGAAGCGAGTAGAGGGGGCGCAAAGCATCCAGACTGCGCCCACCATGACAGCCGGAGTCAAACCCTGAATGGCAACAATTCGCAGCCAAGTTGCCCGCGCCGTGGCAAGTGTGCCTGCTCATGGCGAATCGGAGGTCCCCCCCTTGCGCGAGATGCTGGCGCACGCGCCGGCAGCAATTGGTTATCTCGCAGGTCCAGACCTCCACTGGGGATACGCGAACGATCTCCTTGCTCGCCTTGCCGGGCGCGCAAGCGCGGACGAACTGCTTGGACTCACGCTTCGAGAAAGCATGGCCGATCTCGCCGGGACCGGGATTCTCGAATTGCTCGAGAATGTTCGCCGGACAGGAATGCCATGCCACAGCAAGGAGTTTAAGATCGGCTTTCCTGGCAGAACGGGCCGGATTGAGGAACGATATTTTGATCTTGCGGCCCAGCCGATGTCGAATGGCCTGCACCAAGTGAGAGGCATCTTTGTTCATGCGACCGAAATCACCCAGCAGGTAATCAGCCGACGGGAGCTGGAGGCAAGCGAGGAACGCCTACGGCTCGCACAGGAGGCAGCGCACATCGGTGCATGGGAATGGAACCCCATTCAGAACAGACGGATTCTCACGACTCAGCTACACCGTATGTTTGGCACGCATGCCTCGATGTCCGCTGGGCAGATCTACAAGGTCTGGGCATCGCGCGTATATCCGCCTGACTGGCCGAGGGTCCGCGACGAAATGCTCGAGACTGAGAGGACGGGCCTGCAGGAGTTTGAATACCGCTACGTGCATCCTCAGCGTGGCCTGCGCTTCTATTGCAGCAAGGGCGAGCGGATGAAGGGGAAGTCAACTTATTTCGGTGTGGTCATCGATATCACCGGGCAAAAGCGTCGGGAAGAGGTCCAGCACGAAAAAGAGCGCGAACTCGAAGAGAGTCGAGGCCAGTTGCAGGCCGCGTTAGCGGCCTCGCAACGGCTGGCGGCGATTGTTGAGTGTTCAGACGACGCGATCATCGCCAAGGATCTGGATGGGACCGTGACCTGCTGGAATCCGGCAGCGGAGCGGATGTTCGGCTATCGAGAAGAGGAAATGGTTGGCCGGTCCATCATCAAGCTGATTCCGCTGGAGGTTCTTGAGGACGAGGACCGCATCATGTCGGCCGTGGCCCGCGGCGAGAGGACACAACATGTCGAGACACTCCGGCGCCATAAGAATGGCCATCTGATCGAGGTATCGCTCACGGTTTCGCCGGTGCGCGAAGGCAGCGGGAGAATTCTGGGCGTAGCAAGCATCTCGCGTGATATCACGCAGAGCAAGAAGGTTGAGCGCGCATTGCATGTTTCAGAAAGGCTGGCATCCGTGGGCCGGCTGGCAGCGACCATCGCGCATGAGATCAACAATCCTCTGGAAGCTGTGACGAACCTCATCTTTCTGGCTCAAAACTGCACGAGGGAGCAGGACATCCACGGATACCTCGACCAGGCACAGCATGAGCTGGCGAGAGTTGCCCTGCTCACGAAGCAGACTTTGGGCTTCTATCGCGAAAACAAGGGCGCAAGCCGTGTGACCCTCGGGGAGCTGGTGAGCCCGCTGGTCTCTGTCTTCTCTGCGCGAGCACGCAACAAGGCGATCCGCATCGAAACGGAGATCCGCCAGAATCCAACCATCTATGCAATCGCAGGAGAGATTCGACAGTTGTTTGCCAACCTTCTGAACAACAGCATCGACGCCGTCAGCGATGGCGGGCTTATTCAGATTCGTGTGTCTGCAGCGAAGGAACGAAGCGGCGCGCAGAGAGCGGGGGTTCGACTGACTGTGGCGGATACTGGTCCGGGCATCCCGAAGGAGGCCCGAGACAAGCTCTTCGAGCCGTTTTTCACCACGAAGAAAGATGTGGGGACAGGTTTGGGACTGTGGGTGACCAATTCCGTTGTCGATAAGCACAAAGGCAGCATTCGAGTGAGGAGTTCGGTGACACCCGGCAAGAGCTGGACGGCATTCTCGGTTTTTCTGCCGCTGGATGGGGGCCAAGAGGAACGAAGCGCACTCCGCAGCGCGTGATCACTCGCACCTTTCAGCACGACGCCGGGCAGGGTGTCTTTCCTGCGATTTCAACCGCCTGAAAAGCAAACTCAACCCCTAGAATCGAGATATGGGACGACGCAAGGACGCTGTCGAGAGACAGTCTGCGCACCGTCCTGAAGAGGATGAGACATGGCTGATATTGCGACAGTTGTGGAACAGCGCACGCATGAACAGAAGCTGGAGTTGCTGGCTGAGGTTGCCGTAAGGGTCGGGCTTGGGTTGGCTGAAGGCCAGGAACTGGTCATGACAGCTTCGCTGGATGCGCTGCCGCTGGCGCGCAGAATTACGGAGCAGGCATACCGAGCGGGCGCATCGCTTGTGACGACGCTCTACAGCGATGATGAGGCAACGCTGATGCGGTATCACTACGCCCCGGATGCCGCGTTCGACAAGGCTGCGAAGTGGCTCTACGACGGAATGGGAGCGGCTTTCAAGAGCGGTGCGGCGCGGTTGGCGATTGCAGGCGGCAATCCCGCGCTGCTGTCGAATGAGGATCCAGAGAAGGTGGGCCGCGCGAACCGGGCGGTGTCTCAGGCATACCGGCCTGCACTCGAATTGATCACGCGGCACGAGATCAACTGGACGATTGTGGCCTGCGCAACGCCGGCCTGGGCGGCACAGATGTTTCCGGATGTGGCCCCAGACGCAGCGATGGCGAAGCTTTGGGACGCAATCTTTGCAACAACGCGGATCGATGTGGACGACCCGGTGGCTGCGTGGAAGAAGCATGATGCCGACCTGCAGAAGCGCGCGGCACTCCTGAACGAAAAGCGCTACTCAGCGTTGCACTATCGCGGACCGGGAACGGACTTCCGGTTAGGGCTCGCCGACGATCATCTCTGGCTGGGTGGCGGCACCACGGCGGGCAATGGATTGTATTGCATCCCCAATATGCCGACGGAGGAAGTGTTCACGACGCCGCATAAAGACCGGGCGGACGGAACGGTCACGTCAACGAAGCCGCTGTCGCACCAGGGGACGATGATTGAAGGGATCCACTGCCGGTTCGAGAAAGGGCGGATCGTGGAGGCACGCGCGACCCGCGGGCAGGAAGTGCTGCAGAGACTGATCGACACGGATGAGGGTGCGCGGCGACTGGGCGAGGTTGCCCTTGTACCGCACTCGTCGCCAATCGCGCACAGCGGGATGACATTTCTGAACACCCTGTTTGATGAGAATGCCGCTTCGCATATTGCGCTCGGGCAGGCTTACACGTCGTGCCTGCGTAATGGAGAGAAGTTGACGCCGCAAGAGCTTGCGGCCAAGGGCGCCAACGACAGCCTGATTCACGTCGACTGGATGATCGGATCGGACAAACTGGATATCGATGGTGTCACCGCCGGTGGTTCAGTAGAGCCGCTGATGCGGCAGGGGGAGTGGGTGTAGCTCGCTAACCTATCGCGCAAGTTGGATCTGATAGCCGGTGTAGTCGATGATGACGACGGTGCGGCCGAAGAGGAGGCTGTTCGATTCGGCGCGGGCGTGCGTCGCCATGGCATAGCCGCTGATGTTGGTGTAGAGGCGCATCATCCTCGTGGTTCCCGCAAAGACAGAAGGACTGCGCGAGGCGAAACCTTCAACCTCGACGTTTCCGTAGTCCTTTGCGTCGACCCAGAGTGTGCCATCGATCATGTTGGGGGCTTTGCGCTTTGGAACGATGGAGAGAGCGATGCAACTGCGACCGTCGATGGTCTGGATTACGCCGGGTTTCAATTGCATCTCGTAGTTTGCAGAGGTGAACCAGGATTTCTCGACGGTGGCGGGGTCGTTGATGGCCTTCTCGCTTTCGAGGATGGGGCGGAGGCCAAAGCGCTGAATCAGCTCGGAGCCGGACTGAGAGAGGATCGTGTACGTCTTGCCGACGCCTTTTTTGTAGGTGGTCTTGACGGTCATCTCGGCGGACGGATGTGTCTGGTCTTTGCCTCGGAGTACGGAATAATGCTCGGTCACGGTGAATTCGAGAACGTTGTCATAGCGGGCACGATTGTTGGCATCAACGCGCTGGATGATGGAGGTGAGATCGGGTTGCTGGGCGGGTAGAGCGAGAGCGCAAAACACTGCGAGCGGGACGAGGAGCGGGACGGAACGAGTAACTGAAGCATGCGCGCGCGCTGATCGCATGCGGTCGATGATAGCGCGTTGAGAACGCACGCCAGGCGCAAAAGCAAAGGAACGCCACACTCATCGCTGGCAAACCTGGAAGCCGAAAAGCAGGTCCTTCACTCCACTCAGTCAGCCCACGGACGAAGACCTGTCCGTGGGACCGCGAATAAGCGCTCCGCTCAGGATGACAAATCTGAATGGAAAAGGCATGTGTGGCGTATATGCTGCGCGTTCACAGGCCGGCGGCAGTTTCCTCGGCCATGTAGTCGACGACGGCCTTGAGGTCGCCTTTGGATTCTTCGAAGACCTTCAGCTGGCGGTCGGCGCCGGTGCCAGTCTGGAGGATTTTGCGTATGCCGTTGATGGCTTCGCGACTGCCGAGTTCGTCCACTTCCCTGTCGATGAGAACGAGGTACTCCTCGATGAGATCGCGTTCCGGGACCTCCTGCTGGCGGCCAAAGTCGATGAGCATTCCATCGAGGCCGTAGCGAACGGCACGGAATTTGTTCTCCATCAAAAGAGGGCGCGCATACTGGCGGAAGTCCAGGTTGGATGCGTGGAGGCGGTAGAGATAGGCTGCCGTGGCCTGGATAAGCGCAGCGATGGCCACCGTCTCCTCGGCGCGAAGAGGGATGTCGCAGGCGCGGACTTCGACGGTGTTGAAGAAGGGATGGGGCCGGATATCCCACCAGATCTTCTTGGCGTTGTCGATGCAGTTGGTGCGGACGAGCAGGCTGACGTAGTTCTCGAATTCGGAATAGCTGCGGAAGGCATCGGGGATGCCGGTGCGCGGGAAATTCTCAAAGACCTTGGCGCGGTAGCCCTTGTATCCGGTGTTGAGGCCGAGCCAGAAGGGCGAGTTCGTTGCGAGCGCCATGATGTGCGGAAGGAAGTATCGCATCGAGTTCATGATGCGGATGGCTGCTTCGCGGTCTTCAATGCCGACGTGGACGTGAAGGCCGAAGATGAGATTGGCGCGCGCCACAAGCTGGAGGTCCTTGACGACCTGGGCGTAACGCGGGTCGGGGTAGATCTCCTGGGTGCGCCAGTCGGCGAAAGGATGCGTGGCTCCGGCGACGAGCTCGAGCTTGTGTTCGCGAGCGAGCTTGATCATTTCGCGGCGAAGCTCGTAGATGTCCTCGCGGGCTTCGTCGATGTTGCGGCAGATGCGTGTGCCGACCTCGACGACAGAGGTGTGCATTTCTGCCTTGACGCGTTCCTGAAGGCGCATTTTGCCCTGCGCGAGCATCTCGGTCTGGATATGAGACCGCAGATCGCGCGTGACCGGGTCAATGGTCTGGTATTCCTCTTCGATGCCGAGAGAGAACGAGGGGCGCATGCAATGACCTCGGGACAGCTTGGGGAAATTGTATGTCAGGACAGCCCACCAGGCGCAGACCTGCGCCCAGCTTCCGAAAGGCATAGAATGCGGCGCGTGATTGAAAGAGCGTTTCAGGATCGCAGGGACGCGGGACGGATGCTGGCAAAGGCTGTGCTGGAATTGCCCGGGTTGGAGGATGGCGTCGTTCTTGGGCTGGTGCGCGGTGGAGTGCCGGTGGCGTATGAGGTTGCGAAGGCGCGAGGCCTTCCGCTCGACATCCTCGTTGTGCGGAAGCTCGGCGCACCGGGGCAGGAAGAGCTGGCGATGGGCGCGATTGCGAGCGGTGGAGAGGTCGTTTTCAACGAGGACATTGTGCGGTCGTTTCACGTTTCTTCGAA
>Ga0335077_10007201_pt1 | contig 13761 bp, 12 predicted proteins | sample Lox_Sample_31_FD_207151 | JGI IMG/M metagenome (GOLD analysis project Ga0335077, IMG submission 207151) | Soil microbial communities from Loxahatchee National Wildlife Refuge, Florida, United States - Lox_Sample_3.1 | ecosystem: Environmental > Terrestrial > Soil > Wetlands | place: USA...
GGCGCTGAAACTGGCTCCTGGTACAGACGCCCCGTTGGAGTTAAAGGTCGTGTTGGCGCTCCCTTGCAGTTCGTAGTTCAGCCGGGAGCGGTAGCTCGCGCCGATCCGCATGTCCGGGCTTATCTGAAAGATCGCACCCAGGTTCCAGCCCCATGCCGCATCCTGCGCGGTGAGCTCGGTGAGACCCTCGCCGGCAGGGGTAGCCACGGCATTGGTGAGGTCCGTCTGTAGGAACTGGTAGTTCACGCCCGCACCGATGGAAATGGTGTCCGTCACCTTGTAGGCCACCGCTGGGTTGTAGTTGATTGTCGTGATGTTGGACTTGATGCCTTGGAAGCGGCCGATCCAGGTGTCGTCGTACTCGGTCCTGAGGCCGAACGGCACGTTGACCCCGATCCCTATAGTGAACTTCTCGCCCAGCGGCAGCGTGGCGTAGAAGTTCCCCAGGGGAATCAACGAACCCGCGTTACCGCCGTTGTCTCCCGGCTGTGAACCCGTGATCGTTGCCAGCGCTGGGATGGAAGACCCGTTATTGCTGAACTTGGCGGAGAAATCGATTGCTGCGACGCCGAGGACCACCTGCGGCCCCGGCAGGAAGGACATGCCGGCTGGATTGGCGAATATCGTGGTGGCATCCTGAGCCACTGCCGCCTGGCCGGCGTAGGCGTTCCCCAGCCCACTTGCGCTGTTCTCGGTCAATGCAAACCCGGCCGCGCCAGCCGCTCCCGTGTAAGCGGTCAAGGCCGCCATCACGCTGAGGTGAGCAAACGTCGTTCTTGTCCTGGCTTCCATGGTGGACCCTCCGCTTTGCGTCATTGTCACGTTATATCCCGATGCCCTAGTGCAGTGCTCTCCAATCCCGAGCTGCGGCCCTACTACCGAGGTCCAACGGGCCGCGGCTTACGGTTCTGATCCACGGCGACGTAGGTCAACGTCGCCTCTGTGACCTTGACTATCACTTCGTCCTGAACGCGTCGTTGGGCAAACACCTCGACGTCGACCGTGACGGACGTGCGCCCCACCCTGACCACCCTGGCGTAGAAGCTGACGAGATCGCCGATCAGGACCGGCTGCTTGAAAACGAAGGAGTTGACCGCGACGGTCGCTACCCGGCCCTTCGCGACGCGCATGGCGGGAATGCTGCCCGCGATATCGACCTGGGACATGATCCAGCCGCCGAAGATGTCTCCGGTCGGGTTGGCGTCGGCCGGCATGGGCACCACGCGCAGGACCGGCTCGCGGTCCGTCGGCAGCTGCACCGGCCCGCCCTCCGAGGCCATCTCAATGCCCCGCGTAGAGCTGTTCATACTCGGTCCGATGCTGGTCCAGGACGCGGGCACGCTTGAGCTTGAGCGTGGGCGTGAGCAGGCCGTTCTCGATGGTCCACGCCTCTGGGATCACGGTCGCACGCCGGATCTGGGCATAGCCGGGGAATGCTTTGATCTGCGCGTTGATGCGCTCGAGCACCAGTTGCTCGGCCTGCTGCGTGCGGGCCGACAACGGCGAGGCCGGGTCCAGCCCGTGCTCGGCCGCGGCCTTGACCCACAACTCCTTGTTCGGCACCACGAACACGGACAAATAAGGCTTACCTTCGCCGATGACCATCACCTGCTCGAAGAACGGGTCGCGCGCAATGGCGGCCTCCATATCCACCGGCGGCACCTTTTCGCCGTTGGACAGGACGATGATCTCCTTGAGACGCCCGGTGATGAAGATCCGCCCCTCGCCGTTGATGCGCGCGGTGTCGCCGGTGTTGAGCCAGCCGTCCGCGGTGAACATGGCCTTGGTCGCCTCAGGGTTCTGCCAGTAGCCGAGCATGACGTTGGGCCCCTTGACCAGGAGCGCGTCTCTGTCGCCGATCTTCACCTGCACGCCGGGGATCGGTTGCCCGATGCTGGCGGGAACATTGTTCTCGACACGGTTGCCGCTGACCACCGGGCTGGTCTCCGTCAGGCCATATCCCTGGAGCAGGGGCAGACCGAGTCCGATGAAGACTCGGGCCACATCCGGCGGCAGCGCAGCCCCTCCGCTGACGGCCGCCCGCAGCCTCCCTCCCAGCCGCGCCAGGACCTTGTCGGCCACCAGCTTCTGCAACACCGGCCAGAGCAAAAAGCCGGGCCTCCATGGCCCGCGGCCCTGCTGGTGCTCGAAACGCGCCCATCCCACGGCGGTGGCGAGTTCGAAGAGCTTCCGACGCGCGGCCGGCCCGTCCGCCAGCTTGGCCTTGATCGCGGCGTAGACGCGCTCGTAGATGCGCGGTACCGAGATGAGCAGCGTAGGCCGGATGGTGACGAGGTCCTCGGCAAGCTGTGTTATGGAGCGGGCGTAGGCCACGCGGGCGCCGGCCATGACCGTGAGGTAGTACCCGCAGGTGCGCTCGAAAGTATGCGACAGGGGCAGGAAGGACAGAAAGGTATCCTGAGCGCTGACGTCGAACAGCCGCACGGCGTTGTAGGCGTTGGACAGCATGTTGTGATGGCTCAACATGACGCCCTTGGGGCGCCCGGTGGTGCCGGACGTATAGATGATGCTCGCGAGCCTGTGCGGATCCCGGTTGACATGCTGGAACGCCCCGCCGCTTTCCGGCAGCCAGGCGGCCACGCTCGAGAGCCTCGGGTCGGCAGGCGTACCCTGCAGCGGCTGCAGGCACAGCACGCGCACCAGGCTGGCGAGTTGCTCCTTCACGTCGGCGAAGGCGGCCCACTGCTCCGGTTTCTCGAACAGCAGCAGCTTGGCGCCGCAGTTCTGAATGATGTAAGCGACGTTGTCGGGGCGATCCTGGGTGTACAGCGGCACCAACACCAGACCCAAGCCCATGGCCGCCTGGTCCAGTGCGACCCAGGTAGGTGAGTTGCGCAGAATGATGGCCACCCGGTCGCCCGGCTGCAGCGGCTCGCGCTGGAGCGCCGCCTGCCAGCGCCCGATCAGACGGTCCATCTGCGCCCAAGTGTGGTCGCGCCATTCGCCGCTCGCTTCATCAAAGTCGGTATACGCAACAGCATCGGGCGAGCGCCGGACGCGCTCGCTGAACAAGCCGTCGAGCGTGACCGCTAATTCCGGCGGGATGACATCGGCGCGATCAGCCAACTCTGCTCCGTCCTTGAGCTTGCGTCGTTCAATCCAGAAAAATGTCCGTATGCAGGCGAGCGCCCGGGGTGACCGCATATCGCTCGAGATCGGTGATGCCGGCACCGCGCACGACGTCCTCGTCGATGAAAAAGCGGCCGCTGCTGCTGCGGCTGTCGCTGGTGAGGATCGCGTACGCGGCGTCCGCCATGATCTGCGGCTTGCGGCTGGCTTGGACCGACTCCGGGAAGAACGTTTCCACCGCGGCCGTAGCGATGGTGCTGCGCGGCCACAGCGAGTTCACCGCCACGCCCTGAGCGGCAAACTCGCGCGCCATCCCCAGCGTGCACATGCTCATGCCGTACTTGGCGATGGTGTATGCCACGTGCGGCGCGAACCATTTGGGATCGAGGTTGAGCGGCGGCGACAGCGTGAGGATATGCGGGTTCTCCGCCCGCAACAGGTAGGGCAGGCAGGCCTGTGAGCACGCGTAGGTGCCGCGGGTGTTGATGGTCTGCATCAAATCATAGCGCTTCATCGGCGTGGCAAGAGTGCCGGTCAAGCCGATGGCGCTGGCATTGTTCACCAGCGCATCGATGCCGCCGAACCGCTCGGCCGTCTGCTGCACCGCCGCTTGCACTGCGGTCTCGTCGCGGATGTCCAGTTGCAGCGGGAGCGCCTGTCCGCCCGCCGTCTCCACCTCTGCTGCGACGCTGTGGATTGTGCCCTGCAACTTGGGGTGCGGCTGCGCCGTCTTGGCCGCGATCGCGACATTGGCGCCATCCTGCGCACAGCGCAAGGCGATGGCTCGACCGATGCCTCGGCTCGCCCCGGTGATGAAGATTGTCTTACCCTTCAGCGTTCGCATTTTCCTCTACCCAAGCCCGATTCATCACAGAGGCACGGCGGAGAACCAGACCAAAACGGGAAGCCTGACCTTTCCTGTGGTTCTTTGCGCCGCAGCGCGTCCGTGCTTCACTCACCCCTGAATTTGGGCTGGCGCTTCTCCACGAATGCGGCCACGCCCTCGGCCAGGTCGTGCGTCAGGGCGCAGCGCGCGAACGCGGCAAGCTCTTCCTCCATCTGAGCCTCGATACCGCGCTCGAAGGACTGGTTCATCAACCGCTTGGCTTCGCCATGCGCCACTGTGGGTCCGTCGGCCAGCCGGCGCCCAATGCGTGCAGTCTCCTGCGCAAGCTGGTCCGCGGAAACCACCCAGTTGACCAACCCCAGATTTCTCGCCGTATCGGCATCGATGAGATCAGGCAGCAGGGTCAGCTCCATCGCCCTCTTGTAGCCCAGCAGCCTGGGAAGAAAATGCGAGCTCCCGCCGTCGGGGCTGGCACCGATATTGGCATAGGCCAGCGAGAAGCGCGCGTTGTCAGCCGCGACAGCGAGGTCAGCCGCGCAAAGAACGCTCAAGCCTGCCCCCGCGCAGGCGCCTTGCACGCTGGCCAGCACCGGTTTTGCCATGCGCCGCAGCGCCAGGATGGCGAAGTGCATTTCCCGCCCCCAGCGCACGATCGCGTTGGGCAATTCCTTGATGCGCGCGTGGAACAAGGCCACGTCGCCACCCGACACAAACGCTTTGCCCGCGCCGCGCAGGACGAGTGCCCGTACCGCGGCGTCGCGCTGCACCGCCTCCGCCGCGGCGCGGAACTCGGCCATCATGTCCGCGTCCATGGCGTTGAACACCTCGGGACGGTTGAAGGTCAGAGTCGCCACGCGCTCTTCCACCGTCAACAGGACCGACTGGCTCACGCCGTCACCTCCTTGACGCCCGTGACCCTATGGAGCGCCCCGGTGTCGGTGACTGACGGCATTCGCCTGGGTCGCATCCCCGAAGGGCGCGTCGAAGGGCGGAAGAGGGGCCCCAGCTTGCTGGGGATGCGCCCCGGACTCGGTCTCTCGAAGAGTGGTGCGGGCAGGGGCGCACAAGGCCGCATGAGAGTATGCCTGTCCGGGTGCCACGCAGCCGCTCCGCGCCAAGCTTGCGCCCGCCGGGAGCGGTCGCACCCCAGAGACGCGTCCGCGGACGCCCGCTGCACTTAAGAGGTCCCGGACCTCCTGCCTACCGGTCCCGGTGAGTGAAGTTTGGTCCGCGTTAGCTTCGCGGGCGGGGTGGTGGGAGCCTGCCCGAGGAGAGGAGCCCGCTTCGGGGGCGGGGTGGTTCGTCCGGCTCACGATGAGGAGGTTTCCAGCCCAGTGATGCGGATGCCGGCGCCCTGCACCTTGTATCGGGAATTGATCGAGATGAGGACCGAGGTCAGCGCTTCGGTTGCCGCCGAGTTGGCGATCGGGCCGGCATGCAGGGCGCGCAGGCCGATATCCGCCGCGAGCTTGATGACGGTCTCGCGCGCTCCTATGTCGTCGCCGCACACGAGCACGTCGCACTCCACGTCGTGGGTCAGGTCCTGCAGCAGATGCGCCGGCACGTTCTGAAACGCCGACACGACTTTGACCGACGCGCCCAGCAGCGCCTGGACCGCAGCGACCGCCGAACCCCCCGCGGGCAGCTGGACCCGAGCGACTTTCGGCGGTACGAGCGGCACGGTTGTGTCGATCATGATCTTACCCACGAGCGCATCGCGCACCTCCTCGACCGTGCTGCGCTGCGCGGAGTAAGGCACGCTCAGCACGACGATCTGTCCGCTGGTGGCGGCAGCACCGTAGCTGTCGTGCGAGGCAGCGTTGCGCCCGAGCTGCGTGTTGATCCGCGCACAGGCCTGGGCAGCCTTGTCGGCATTGCGCGAGCCGATGACAATCGGGTAGCCGGCATTAGCCCAGCGGAGCGCCAATCCGCTGCCGGCGTTGCCGGTTCCTCCCAGGACGGCAATCTGTGGGCGATCGGTGGAAGCGACGGCGGTGCTCATCAAATCACTTTGCCAGCGGCAGTACCTGCTGCGCGAAGCGCTCCATCGAGGCGAGCGATTCGCTCAGCGTGGTGCGCACGAAGTTGAACAGAAGGTGACGCACGCCGAGGGACCGGAACGCGCCGATATCCCCGGCGACCTCGGCGTCGCTCCCGGTGAACAGTTGGCGCTGACCGTTGTCCAGCGTTCTGCTTTGCCCCTCTTTGTACCAGTTGGCCCAATAGGCCAGCTCGATGCCGGCGGGGTCGCGATGGGCACGGTTCGCCTCGTCTCGCAGCCGGGACAGCGCCTGCTTATACCGCTCCACCGTATCGAGCGGGAACTCGGGATTGGAGCCGATCGGATACCATGCGTCGCCCAGCGCAACCACGCGGCGCAGCGCCGCAGGGCTTTCGCCTCCGATCCAGAGCGGCGGGTGCGGCTTCTGCGCCGGCTTGGGCAGAAAGCTGATGTCCCGGAAGCGCGCGTAATTTCCCTCGAAGCGCGGATCGTCCTCGGTCCACAGCGTCTTGAACATGCGCAGATACTCGTCGGTGACTTTCCCGCGTTCGGCAAAAGGCGGCGCACCGACGGCCTTGAATTCCTCCTCCATCCAGCCGGCGCCGCAGCCGACCGTCACGCGCCCTTGCGACAGCATGTCGATGGTCGCGAGCGCCTTGGCCGTGAACATGGGGCTGCGGTGGGGCACGACCATGATCGACGTCAACAAGCGGATCTTCGCGGTCGCGGCCGCCAGGTACGACATCAATACGAGCTGCTCCAGGCAGTCTCCGTCGGCGGCGCCCACCATCTTGCGCGCCGTGTTGTACGGATAGGGGGATCCGATCTGGCGCGGGATGACGATATGGTCCGGGATGGCGAGATAGGAAAATCCCAACTCCTCCCCGCGCTTGACGATTGCGAGCAGACTATCTCGAGTCGCAAGCGGACCGCGTGTGGGAATGCTGAAGCCATAATCCATGGATCGCTCCTCGTGCTTGACGGGGTGGTTAGGCATTTGCGCAAACATCACCAGCGCGCCGCAGCCGCCGGCCGCCCGATTCGCGCTCTCTTAGCCGCGGGCGTCTGTACGATGGGCGCAAGTGCCTGCGCGGAATACGAGCGCTCGCGTTGCTCTCGCGGTGGCGTGCCGTACAGGGTTGTCCGCTGCTCCGGCACCCGCCCGCAGGACGAGATCAGCCGGTCCATTTGCTCGGGCGGCAGCTCTTGGCCGTGGCACGTTCCCGCGGCGCGGGAAATGCTCTCGTTCATGAGCGTGCCGCCCAGGTCGTTCGCGCCTGCCTTCAGGCAGGCTCGAACCCCTTCCGCTCCGAGCTTGACCCAGGACACCTGCACGTTGGGGATCAGCGGACTCAGCACGAGGCGCGCGACCGCATGCATCAGCACCGTCTCCCGGTACGTCGGACCCTTGCGCGCAGCACCCTTGCGATACATCGGCGCCTCCATGTGCACGAAGGGCAGCGGCACGAACTCGGTAAATCCGTTGGTGCGGGCCTGCAGAGCGCGGATGCGCAGCAGATGGCGTGCCCAGTGATCATAGCGGTCGACGTGGCCGAACATGATGGTCCCCGTGGTCCGGAACCCGACCCGGTGCGCCGTTTCGACCACGTGCAGCCACTGGTCGGTGGTCAATTTGTCGGGACAGATCAGGCGCCGCACTTCGTCGTCCAGGATTTCCGCCGCGGTGCCGGGGAGGGTCCCCAGGCCGGCGGCGTGCAGGCGGAGCAGGAATTCTTCCGTTGTCGTGCCGAGCGAGCGCGCACCGTGCGAGACTTCGAGCGGAGAGAAGGCATGGACGTGCATCCGCGGAAGTGCCGACTTCATGGCCCGGCAAAGGACGAGGTAGGTCTCACCGGTGTAGTCGGGATGGATGCCGCCTTGCATGCACACTTCGGTGGCGCCGCGTTCCCACGCCTCCATGGCGCGCCGCACGACCTCGTCCAGCTCCAGATCGTAGGGGAGCCCGCGGAGGTCTTCGTGGTGGGTCCCTTTCGAGAAGGCGCAGAACTGGCAGCGGAAAGAGCACACGTTGGTGTAGTTGATGTTGCGGTTGACGACGTATCGCACCACGTCGCCCGCCGTGCGCCTGCGCAGCTCGTCGGCCGCGGCGCATACTGCGTCGAACTGGGGCCCGCGCGCCTCGAACAACCGCACGATCTCCGATTCGTCCAGAGGCGCGCCGTCGAATGCGACCGCCAGAATTCGCTCGATCTGCGCACTGGCCCGCGCTGTACGAGAGGGGACGTCGGCGGGCGCCGGCCCGGCTTGGCCCGGCGCCCAATCGTCGGTCCGCGCGAAACCTTGCGCATCGATGGCTCGCAGCACCCGGGTTACCAGCGCAGGATCCTGCCAGGTCGCCGCTTCCCTGCAGTAGCTCGGATACACGGCGAGACGCTCGACCAGCACCTTGCCGGCCTGCCCGGTGTTGTCTCGCAGCCGCTCGATCTCCGGCCAGGGCGCCTCCGGGTTGACGTGATCGGGCGTGACCGGCGACACGCCGCCCCAATCGTTCAGTCCCGCGGCAATGAGACGTGCATAAGCCGTCGGCGTCAAGTTCGGCGGCGCCTGCAGATTCATCTCGGGCCCGAAGACCAGGCGGGCCAGCGCCAGGGTCCACATCAGGTCGGCCAGCTCCGGCTCGGGCGCACCCGCCATTGCGGTCGTGGGCTTGGCGCGGAAGTTCTGGACGATTATTTCTTGGATGTGGCCGTACGCCTCGTGCAGCTCACGGATCGCGAGCAGCGATTCGACACGCTCTTCGCGCGTCTCGCCGATGCCGATGAGAATGCCGGTGGTAAAGGGAACTTTCAGCTCGCCCGCGAAGCGCAGCGTCGCGAGCCGCACAGCGGGTTGCTTGTCCGGCGACCCGTAGTGCGCGCCGCCCTTCTGGCACAAGCGCTCCGAGATATTCTCGAGCATGATTCCTTGCGAGACGGAGACCCGCCGCAGCGTCGCGATGTCCTCGCGCGTCATGACGCCGGGGTTCACGTGGGGCAGCAGGCTCGTCTCGCGCAGGACCAGCTCGCACATCTGGGCCAGATAGGACAGCGTCGTCGCATGCCCGAGCCGTCTCAGCTCATCGCGCGCGGCCGCGTGGCGCAGCTCCGGCTTGTCGCCCAGTGTGAACAACGCTTCCCGGCATCCGGCGCGCTCGCCGGCGCGTGCGATCTGCAGGACCTCGTCCGGCGACAGATAGTTGCGCTCGCCCTTGCGCGGAGGGTGCGCAAAGGTGCAGTAGTGACACGCGTCCCGGCACAGGTGCGTGAGCGGGATGAAGACCTTGCGCGAATACGAGATGGCCTCGCCGTGACCCAGGTCGCGCAGCCGGGCCGCTCGCGCCATCAGCGCACCGGGCTCGGCCACGGCTGCGAGCCGGCGCACCTCATCATTGGTCAGGCGATGATGAGGATCGCTTTCGAGCAGGGCGGCAACTGGAGGCATGGTGAGGCGCGCGTTGGCCCGGGCCGGCGCTGCAGCTGCGGATGCGCGAACGAGTTCGCCGGCTCAGGGGTTGCCGAAGGTCAGGATCTGCGTGGGCTCCACCCTGTAGAGCACGCGCACTTCGCCCTCCGGATCGCGGAACGGGTAGGGCGTCTGGTTGACGTAGCGCTTCGCCAGCGAGTCGATGCTCTTGGTGGCGAGATGACCGCGCGCCTTGTCGTCTTCCTCGATGATCTCGACCACCTTCCCGTTGATCGACATCCAGTGATAGGGATTCTTCGGATTCATGAACAGCAGGGTCACCTTGCCGTTGGCGCGCAGGTTGCGGTCTTTCAGTCGCCCGCGCGCGGAGTTGAGCTCGAGGTAAGTGCCGTCGTTGCCGACCCAGACCGGCGTGACTTGCATCTCGCCTTTGCTGTTGAGGGTGGTCAGGGAGGCGGTGACCGGATCGCTCAGAAGCTGCTTGTACTGTGGTGCCAGATCCTTGAGCGCACCCGATTTCCTGTCCTTGACCGTGAACGCCTTCGCCTTGCCGGGGGTGATGACATCGCCGACGATCGTTCCCATGGTGTCTCCTCCATCGGTTGGGACTTCAGATGCTGGGCTGCTATGGTTGGGGCCGTCACGCGGCCGGTTGTGCTTCGCTCACAGGGAAATTCAGCTCGATCGTCACGTCGCTGGGGTCCTCGAAAAACACCTGATGCAGACCAAGCGAGGGCACGGTGCGCTCGCGATGCGCGACGGCGTGCTTTTTCAGTCTCGAGCGCATGTCCGACAGGCCGGTGGCGCGGAAGGCCATGTGGTCGACAGTACCCGTCCCTTTGAGCGACGCCAAGTCGCGATCGCCCAGATATTCCTTCAACCCGGAAGGGTCTTTAGGGTCGATGCCGATGATGTGCACCACGCCGAGCGTGTCGGGGTAGCTGCCGCCGTTATAGAGCCACAGGCCTGGAAAGTTGAAAGGCGGGCGAAACCCTACTGTGAACCCCATGATCTGCGTGTAGAACGCTTCGGACGCCTGCAGGTCCAGCGTGCGGATCGAATAGTGGTCGAGTTTGCCGATGGGCATGGGGCCTCGCGGTCTCTGCTCAATGTTCCAATCCTACGCCGGAATGGCGCCCCACATGTGTTCCGGCGTGGCTGTCTCGCGCATGACGGCCTCGGGGGTGCGGTAACGCTCCGCCATCTGTCGCTCGGCCGCAGTCTTGATCTGCGCCTGCATGTACGCGCCCAGATGCCGTGCGCGTGCGATCACCGCGGCGCCGAATCCCACTCGGGCCGCTTCATATTGCCGGAGTGCATCGCCCAGATCGTCGCTGTTGCGCAGCGCGTCCACCAGCGCCACGGCATCCCCGGCGGCCTTGGTGACGCCCATCCCGACGTGCGGGCGCGCAACGAAAGCGGCATCGCCCAGCAGCGCCACGCAGCCGAATGCCAGCTGCGGCGATTCCACGTCGTAGATGGGCTGGAAAAACGGTTGCTCGGTGAGCCTGACGATCTCCGCGAACTGGGGCGCGAGCAGTGCGTCGGCATCGCGCCGCATTCGAGCCACCAGCTCCGGACGGATGAGCGGCGGCGGAATCGACATTTCGTGCTTGCATCCGCTCTCATCGGTGAGCAGATCCGCCAGTGCACCTTCTTCCGCCGCCGGCCGATACCATACGAAGTTGTAGCGGCGCTGCCCGCGCTGGGTGCTGTTCGCCGCGCCGGCCACGGGATAGCCAAGCATCTGCTGTCCCGGCGGCAGGCAAAACCCGAACTTCTCGAACAGCGCGGCATGCGTCGCCGGCGAAATCGCCGCCTCCTCGACCAGACCGCGCCACGCGACGTAGCCCGCGTACTGCGGCGTGACCGCAGGCATGTACTGGCCGCGGACGGTCGATCGGATGCCGTCGGCTCCTACCACGAGATCGCCCCGCACCCGTTGCCCGTTGGCGAAACACGCGACGGCGCCTTCCGCGCGTTGCTCGATGCGCTCGAGCGAAAAGCCCGGGTGGTACGCCCGTTCCGGGAACCGAGCTTTGAGCAGCGCGTACAGCTGCCCCCACGAGGTCAGGACTTGCCTCAAGGGGAGCGCGCCGATCGTGCGCCCTGAGGAATCCAAGGCTACCCGAGCGGCCACTTCCACTCCGATACCCTCGTCGACCGCCACTCCGCATCGAGACAGGGCGTCGAGAAGTTCGGGATGCGTAACGATGCCGGCCCCGCGACCCGCCAGCTCGTCCGGGGCCCTCTCGAAGACGTCGACCCGCCACCCGTCCTTGTACAGCAGGTTGGCAGTCAAGAGCCCGCCCAGAGAGCCGCCGATGACCAGCGCCCGTCGCTTCCGTGCCATGACGCCCAACCCTATTCGACGCCCGAGCGAACGCTCGGAACCAGAGGGTCTTCGATCACATCCTTGGCGAACTCACCCGGCACCCTGAAGGCTGCCTCTCAGGCCTTCGCGAGCGGCGCAATCTTATCGAGCCCGCGCAGGACCTCGTCGCGGTTCAAGTCCCGCACCTCGAGCAGCACGCGCGAGATGCCGGCTTCGCGATAGGCGGCGAGCGCCGCCTGGTCGGACGGCGCGTTGAACACCGTGATCGACAAGGTCGCGGGATCGCGCCCGGCCGCATCGGCCGCCTGGCGCAGGCGATCCACCGCGCTCTTCGGCTCCCAGCCGCCGCGCGGGCGCGGAAACCAGCCGTCGCAGAGCTCGACCACACGCCGCAAGGTGTGGTCGGTCTCGCCGCCGAGGAAGATCGGCGGATGCGGCTTCTGCTTCGGCTTGGGGTAGAGCCAGACGGGATCGAAGTCGACGAACTCGCCGTGGAATTCGGCTTGCTCCTGGGTCCATAGCGCCTTCATGGCCAGCACGCGCTCGCGCAGCACCTTGAAGCGGGTGTCGTAGCGCGTGCCGTGATTCTCCATCTCCTCCACGTTCCAACCGCCGCCGACGGCGAAGATGAACCGGCCGCCCGAGAACTGGTCGAGGCTCGCCACCGACTTGGCGGTGATGATCGGGTCGCGTTGCGGCATCAAGGCGATGCCGGTGCCGAGCTTCAGCGTGCGCGTGGCCGCCGCGGCGAACGATAGGGCGACGAACGGGTCGTGGGTGTGCGAGTAGCGCTTGGGCAATTCGCCGCCGCTCGGGAACGGGGTGCGCCGGCTGACCGGTATATGGGTGTGCTCGCACAAGAACAGCGACTCGAAGCCACGCGCTTCGAGCGCGCGCGCCAGCTCGCCGACGTCGATGCCGTAGTCGGTTGCAAAGTGGAAAGCTCCAACCAGCATGGCCACTCCTCCTGCGGGTTCAATGCGCCCCGAGCACCGGGCACGTTACACCTTTTCCGGAGCTCACTTCGTATGTCGCGATCGCACGCGCCAAGTTAGACTTCCGCCACGGACAGATTGCCCCAACTCATCGTCCGCTCGATGCGCACGGCGATGACCGGGTACTGCGAGATCTGCATCGCCTTCAGCTGCGCGTACCTGGAACCGAGCAGCGCCTGCGCTTCGTGGTGCTCCGCCCCGTCGGTCAGGACCTCGGCATGTCCGTGCAGCATGACCCAGCCGAGCAGGGCCCAATCCTCATCGTAACGATCGACGACCACGCAGACCGCTGGATTCTCGGCCATATTCCTCAAGCGTTTCAGCGCGGTGCCGGGATGTCGTTTGGGCTTCGCGTCGATCGTGATGTAGAGCGTACCCTGCGCGACCACGAAGCACACCGGCACGACGTGGGGGACCGCGCGCCGGTCCGCGGTGGCGAGATGCGCGATCCTTCGATGGGCCAGGAATCGGCGCTCGCCGTCCGACAACTTGCTCGCCTCACCAGAGACGTCCTCACGGCTCATACGCGCGAACATTGTGCAGGAAGCGCAAATCAGGGTCAAACCTCCCCGGATCCCGTGCGCGCACCTCGGTTTATGCAATAATGCGAGGCGGGCGATCGACGATATTCTTCGACGGGCCCGCGTCGATTGTTGCAAGCCGATGACGTCATCCGATGAAACGGCGAGAACAGCCTGCATGGTCACGCGTACAATGGCCGTCCGGCGGACGGGGCCGCCGAATCGAGGTTTGCTGCGGCGACCGCATTTCGCCAGCCATCGCTATTGACCAAACCTCTTTGTCAACGCCGAGAGTTCCTTCCTCGACAACAACGACCCCAAGCCCGCCGTGGAGCTGATCCAGCGCACCTACAAGGTCTATCCGTACGTGTCGGGCGGAGTCGGTACCAGCATCGCCGAAATCCTCACCGGCAAAGTGAAGCCGGGACGCAATGCGGCGCCGCCGCCGGTCCGGTTCGTTCGACGGCAGCGGCAGGTCATTCAATACCGTTCCGCCCAGCGACTTCGGCTTCTACGAGATGCTGAACAAGCTCGTGCAGGAGGAGCCG
>Ga0335077_10007202_pt1 | contig 13760 bp, 11 predicted proteins | sample Lox_Sample_31_FD_207151 | JGI IMG/M metagenome (GOLD analysis project Ga0335077, IMG submission 207151) | Soil microbial communities from Loxahatchee National Wildlife Refuge, Florida, United States - Lox_Sample_3.1 | ecosystem: Environmental > Terrestrial > Soil > Wetlands | place: USA...
GCCAGAGGTGCGCGGGCGGCCGCACGCGCTCATGCGCCAAAGCGACCGCCGCATCGACTGGGCGCGCGACGGCACCGACGTCGTGCTCCGAACGATCCGCGCGGCAGACGGATCCCCCGGCGTTCGCGACGAGCTGTTCGGCCATCCCTATCGCGTGTTCGATGCGCACGCGGAAGAGGAGCTGCGCGGCGCGACGCCCGGCGCAGTCATCGCGAAGCGCGAGAACGCGATCTGTAGGGCCACCATCGACGGTGCGGTCTGGATTGGCCATCTCGAGCCGATCGCCGAGGGCAGGCCCAGCTTCAAGCTACCCGCCACTCTGGCGCTCGGCACTGCCGTCGACGATGTGCCCGAGTCGCCGATGCCTGCGTTGCAAGAGTCCACGCGCAGCACGTATCGCGACAGCTGGTACGAGCGCAGCGGTGCGGTCGGCTATCTGCACTTCGAGTTCTACAACGGCGCCATGGGCACGCGCCAATGCGAACGCCTGCGCGAGGCGTTGGTTGCGGCGCGCGCGCGCCCGACTCGGGTGCTCGTGCTCATGGGCGGCCCCGACTTCTGGTCCAACGGCATCCATCTGAACCTGATCGAAGCCTCTGCCGATCCGGCCGAGGAATCCTGGCGCAACATCAACGCCATGAACGATCTCGCCCGCGAGATCTTGTGTACCGACGGCCAGCTCACGATGGCCGCGTTGCAGGGCAATGCCGGGGCCGGCGGCGTGTTCCTCGCTTTGGCGGCGGACCGCGTGGTGGCGCGCCGCGGCGCGATCCTCAACCCGCATTACAAGAGCATGGGCAACCTGTACGGATCGGAATACTGGACCTACCTGCTGCCGAAGCGAGTGGGGCCGGATGCCGCACGCTCGATCACACAGAACCGCCTTCCGCTCGGCGCGCAGCAAGCCTGCGACATGGGGCTGATCGACGGATGCTTCGGCGAGGACCGGGCGGGCTTCGTCGAGCAGGTGCGAGCGCTGGCCGAGCAGCTAGCGACTAGCCCCGAATACCCGAGCCTGGTCGCGCGCAAGCGCGAGCGGCGATTGCAAGACGAAGCAGCCAAACCGCTGCAAGCCTACCGCGCGGAAGAGCTGGAGCACATGAAGCGCAACTTCTGGGGCTTCGACCCGAGCTTTCACGTGGCACGCTACAACTTCGTGTGCAAGGTGCCGCGCTCGCGCACGCCGCTGTATCTGGCTCGTCATCGGGCGAGGGCCATGTCGCGTCTCCCGGAGCGAGCCGACAGCGTCGGCGTTTCGAGCCCGTCCACTGCATGAGGGGCCAGCATGATCCCGCCGGACGGCATACTGCTCACCGACTTCTATCAGCTCACCATGCTGCAGGGCTACTACAACCAGAAGATGACGCAGCCTGCGGTGTTCGAGTTCTTCGTGCGCAAGCTTCCGCAAGGCTGGGGGTATCTGGTCGCGGCGGGGCTGGAGCAAGTGCTCGACTACCTGGAGCGAGCGCGCTTCACCGACGACGAGCTGCGGTGGCTCGCAGGCAGCGGCAGGTTCCAGCCGGAGTTCGTCGATTCGCTGCGTAACTTCCGCTTCACGGGCGAGGTGCACGCCATGCCGGAGGGCACCGTGTTCTTCCCGGACGAGCCCATTCTCCGTGTCACCGCGCCGCTCCCCCAGGCGCAGCTCGTGGAGACGCGCATCGTCAATCTGCTGCAGTACCAGACTCTGGTCGCCACCAAGGCTTCGCGCTGCGCGAGCGTCGCGCCCGGCAAGCTGCTGGTGGACTTCGGCTTGAGGCGCGCGCACGGCGCCGAGGCGGGGCTGCTGTCCTCTCGCGCAAGCTACCTGGGCGGATTTTCCGGCACCGCCGCGACGGTGGCCGCGCCGCTATTCGGCATCCCTGTGTTCGGCACCATGGCGCACTCCTTCGTCGAGGCGCACGACCACGAGGTGCAGGCCTTCGAGACGTTCGCGCACGCCCAGCCGGGCAACGTGGTGCTGCTCATCGACACGTACGACACGGAAGCCGCCGCGCGCAAGCTGATCCCGCTGGCGCCCCGCCTGCGCGCCGAGGGCATCGCTATCAAGTCGGTGCGGCTGGACAGCGGCGACCTCGCCGATCACGCATTCAAGGTCCGGCGCATCCTCGACGAAGGGGGACTCCAAGACGTCGGCATCTTCGCGAGCAGCGGTCTGGACGAATACAAAGTGCAGCGGATCCTGCAGGCCGGGGCGCCGGTCGACGGCTTCGGCATCGGCAGCAAGCTGGACACCGCGGCCGACTCGCCCTGCCTGGATTGCGCCTACAAGCTCATGGAGTATGCCGGCCTGCCTCGCCGCAAGCATTCGGAAGGCAAGGCCAACTGGCCGGGGCGCAAGCAGGTGTTCCGCACCCGCGACGAGCGCGGGCAGATGGAGGGCGACCTCGTCGCGCTCGCGGACGAGCGCGGCGACGGCGAGCCGTTGCTGCAGCAGTTCATGGCAAGCGGTGTGCGGATCGACGCACGTGCTTCGCTGGAGCAGGCCCGCGAGCGCCTGCGCCACGAACTGGAGGCTCTGCCCGCATCGCTCAAGGCTCTCGACGCCGAACCGACCTATCGCGTCGGCGTATCCGACGGCGTGCGCGCGCTCGCGGCGCAGGTAGACGAATGGATCGCCGCCGAAGTAACGCGCGACATCTGACGCTCGCCTCAACTCGACGCCGCCCCCACTTGGGGGTCAGATCTTGAATCGTGAACGAGTGCACTTGGAGGGTCAGATCTTGAATCGTGAATCCTGACCGCAGAACGGACTTCCTCGGCGAACTAATCAGCGCAACGCGGCTCGGGTAGTGGCGTCGCCTCTTTTCCTGTTCCAGCAGGCCGATTCGGACAACCCGGGCCACCTTGGGGGTGCGCAGCAAACGGAACTCGGGGCGGCATTCCGATGTCTTCGTTAGAGGATGCCCTGGACAACGAGGGCCACGAGGGCGCATCCGCGCCCAGTCTTACTTGAGGGGACCATCGAGGTGAGCGAACGTCGCGGGACTTGAGCCGCCTCGCGCGCCCTCCAATCCAGTACGACCGTCATCGCCACCACGCGCAGAACCATGCGATTGTCGCTGCGTTTCGTACTTCCGCTGCTGCTTGTCCTCGCCGCGATCGCCTACGGGGTGACGCAGCTCGCCGACCGCCTGACGCTGCGCTGGTTCGTGCGCGACCTCGACATCCGCACCTCCCTGATCGCGAGCACGGTGGAGGATTCGCTGCGCGAGCTGATCGTCTCCGGCCAGCGCGCACGCATCGTGGACCTGTTCAATCGCATGCTGCAGGACGAGCGTCTCTACGCGATCGGGTTCTGCGACACGCGCCATCAGTTCGTCTACAAGACCGTGACCTTTCCGGCCGGGCTGAGCTGTCGCGAGTTCGAGGACCTCAAGCCGGCTCGCGGCAAAGTCCTGCGGCTGCCCCAGGGCTCTCTCCATGCCGCGGAGATCCCGGTGCACGACGCGGCCGGCGCGAGCCTCGGCGAGCTGGTCCTGCTGCACGACATGAGCTTCATCGAACGCCGCAGCGAGGACACGCGCCGCTACGTGTTCTATCTTTTCGTCGCGCTCGGTGCCGTGATCTCCCTCATCACAGTCGCCATCGCGCAGATCAGCTGGTGGGGCTGGGTACGCGGCCTGCGGGTGATGCTCTCGGGCGACTGGCTGATGAAGCCCGCGCCCGTTCCCGGCCCGCCGGAGCTGCAGCCGGTCGTCAAGGACCTCCGCGCGCTCATCCGCGACCTGGAGCGCGACCGGCGCAGCCGCGACGAGAGCCAAGTCAGCTGGACCCCGGAAGCGCTCCGAGCCATCCTCCGCGAAGACCTTCGCGGCGACGAGATCCTGATCGTGTCCAACCGCGAACCCTACCTGCATAACCGCAGAGACGGCCAGATTCAGGTCCAGCGGCCGGCGAGCGGCGTGGTCACCGCGCTCGAGCCGGTCATGCTCGCATGCTCGGGCACGTGGGTCGCGCACGGAAGCGGCTCAGCCGACCGAGAGGTCGTGGATGCGCGCGATCACATCTCGGTGCCGCCGGAGCGGCCTGCCTACGACCTCCGGCGCGTCTGGCTGACCCAGGAAGAGGAGGAAGGGTACTACTATGGCTTGTCCAACGAGGGCCTCTGGCCCCTGTGCCACATCGCGCACACGCGCCCCGTCTTCCGCCCCGCCGACTGGGAGCAGTACGTGGAGGTCAACCGCAAGTTCGCAGCCATCGTGCTCGAGGAGGCCAACACGGCCGACCCCGTCGTGTTGGTGCAGGACTACCACTTCGCACTGCTTCCAGCGCTGATCCGTCGCGAGCGGCCCGATGCGACCATCATCACGTTCTGGCACATCCCCTGGCCCAACCCCGAGGCCTTCGGCATCTGCCCCTGGGCCGAGCAGATCCTCGCCGGCATGCTGGGCAGCAGCATCCTGGGCTTCCACACGCGCTTCCACTGCAACAACTTCCTGGACACGGTCGATCGCTTCCTCGAAGCACGCGTGGACCGCGAGACCAACACCGTCACCCACCAGGGCGCGCGCACCGCCGTGAAGCGTTATCCGATCTCCATCGAGTGGCCGCCTTCGAACCTGAAGGGCTTGCCCTCGGTCGAGACATGCCGCCGGCAAGTGCGCGAGCGCCACGGACTTGCGCCGGACACCAAGATCGTCGTCGGCATCGACCGACTGGATTACACCAAAGGCATCGTGGAACGCTTCCTCGCCGTGGAACGCTTGCTCGAGCTCGATCCTTCCTGGGCGGAGCGGCTGACGTTCATCCAGATCGGCGCACCCAGCCGCTCGCGTATTCCGGAGTACCGCGACTTCGAGCAACGCGTTCGCGCGCAAGCCGAGCGCATCAACCAGCGCTTCGCACGAGATGGCCGCGAGCCGATCCTCCTGAGGCTCGAGCATGTGGACCCGCCGGAGGTCTACGCTTACTACCGCGCCGCGGACGCCTGCATGGTGAGCAGCCTGCACGACGGCATGAACCTGGTGGCCAAAGAGTTCGTGGCCGCGCGCGACGACGAGCAGGGCGTGCTGATCCTGAGCGAGTTCACCGGCGCATCGCGCGAGCTCGCCGAAGCTCTCCTCATCAACCCCTATCACCTGGATCAGTGCGCCGCCGCGCTGAGAGCGGCGCTCACCATGCCCGCGCGCGAGCAGCGCGATCGAATGCGCAGCATGCGCGGCCTGATCCGGGAGTTCAACGTCTACCGCTGGGCTGGACGCATGCTGCTCGACGCGGCGCAGATGCGGCGGCGCACGCGCGTGCTCGGCACGCGTGAAGTGGCCGTCAACGGCAGATTAGCATCGGACCGGATCGCCGCTCTGTGACCGCCAACCACACGCCCCCAAGCGCCCAGACCGACGAAAGACTGCCCTGCTTCGGCAGCAACTGGGCCTTGTTCCTGGACGTCGACGGTACGTTGCTCGACATCGCGGATCGTCCCGACGCGGTCGCGGTACCCGTTCCGCTGCGCGAGACGCTCCAGCGCATCTATGAGCGCAACGGCGGCGCGCTCGCGCTGGTGAGCGGGCGTCCGTTGATCGATCTGGACCGGCTATTCCGGGACGTGCGCTATCCCGCCGCAGGCCAACACGGCCTGGAACGTAGAGATGCTCGTGGAAACGTGACCCGCGTTGGAGGCGCTACCAAACAGGTAGCCGCAGCGGCACGCCGGATCCGGCAACAAGCAACGGGAATCGACGGTGTACTGATCGAGCACAAAGGCCTGACGCTGGCGATCCACTACCGGCTGGCGCCCCAGCTAGAGGGGTGGGCGTCTGCTGTCACGCGCGAGGCGCTCGCGCAGTTGGGCAGCGAGTTCCGCGCCATCGAGGGCAAGATGGTGTTCGAGATCAAGCCGAGCGGCAAGGACAAGGGCGTCGCGATCACCGAGTTCATGCGCGAACCGCCTTTTGCACAGCGCCTGCCCGTGTTCGTCGGCGACGACGTCACCGACGAGGACGGGTTCGCGGTGGTCAACGCGATGCGCGGGCTCTCCGTGAAGGTCGGGCCGGGCGCCTCCGCCGCCCGGTGGCGTGCGCGCGGAGCCGATACCGTGCGCCCATGGCTGGGCGACTATGCCGACTACCTCGATCGGGAGCCCACCGCATGACCGACTTGAACCTCGCGCTGATCGGCAACTCCAGCATCGCCGCACTGGTCGATGCAAACGCGGAGATCGTCTGGGGGTGCTTTCCGCGCTTCGACTCCGATGCGCTGTTCTGCTCGCTGCTCCGCGGGCAGCGGAAGCCCGACGATGCGGGTTTCTGGGCGATCGACTTGTTGGACAGCGTACGCAGCGAGCAAGCGTACGTGACCAACACCCCCGTGCTGGCGACGCGCTTGTACGCTCGCGACGGAAGCGCAGTGGAGATCACCGACTTCGCTCCGCGCTTCCGGCAGTACGGGCGCATGTTCTGCCCGATGATGATCGTGCGCCGCGTGCGCAGGCTCGCTGGGAGCCCTCGGATTCGCATGCGCGTACGTCCGGCGCACAGCTGGGGCGCGCAGCGCGCCGCCCTCACCTACGGCAGCAACCACATCCGGTTCGTCACCCCGGATGTGGTGCTGCGCCTGACGACCGATGTCTCCATCACCGCGCTGCTCCAGGAGACGCCGTTCTTCCTCGAAGATCAGGTGACTTTGCTGCTGGGGCCGGACGAGACCGTCCAGGACGCCGTGGAAGCGGTGGGGCATCGCTTCGAGGTCGAGACGCTGGCGTACTGGCGCGAGCGGGTGCGCTATCTCGCCATCCCGTTCGAATGGCAGGAGGCCGTGATCCGCGCCGCCATCAGCCTGAAGCTCAACGCCTTCGACGACACCGGTGCCATCATCGCGGCGGTGACCACCTCGATCCCCGAAGCGGCAGACAGCGGCCGCAACTGGGACTATCGATACTGCTGGCTGCGCGATGCCTATTTCGTGGTCAACGCGCTGAACCGGCTGAGCGCGACGCGCACGATGGAACGCTACCTGAGCTACATCATCAACGTGTCCGCCGGGGCGCCCAATGGCCGGCTGCAACCCGTGTACCGCATCGACGGGATCGCGCATCTCGACGAGCACGAAGTCCCCTCGCTCGCCGGCTACCGCGGCATGGGGCCGGTGCGCGTGGGCAATCAAGCCTATCTGCAGGTGCAAAACGACGTGTACGGTTCCGCCGTACTGGCCGCAACGCACGTGTTCTTCGATCGCCGGCTGTACCGGCCCGGGAACGAGGAGCTGTTCCAGCGCCTGGAGCGCGTCGGGGAAATCGCATATCGAGTGTACGCGCAGCCGGACGCCGGTCTGTGGGAGCTGCGAGGCAAGCCGCGCGTGCACACGTTTTCCAGCGTCATGTGCTGGGTGGCCTGCGATCGGCTCGCCCGCATCGCGGTGCAGCTCGGGCTCGCCGACCGCAGTGCTCAGTGGCGCACGCGGGCCGACGAGATGCACCGAGTGATCTGTCAGCGCGCGTGGAGCGAGCGCCGGCGCAGCTTCGTGGCGACGTTCGAGGGAGAGAGCCTGGATGCGAGCCTTCTGCTGCTGCCCGAGCTGCGCTTTCTGCCGGCCCAGGATCCACGCTTCTCCGCCACGGTGGCGCAGGTCGAGCGCGAGCTCAAGCAGGGCGACTTCGTGTTCCGGTACAGCGAGCCCGACGACTTCGGCGCACCTCACAACGCGTTCGTCGTCTGCACGTTCTGGTACATCGACGCGCTCGCCGCTCTGGGCCGCAAAGACGAAGCGCGCGCACTGTTCCAGACTATGCTCGACTGCCGCAACGCGCACGGACTGCTCGCCGAGCACATCGACCCGCGCACGCGCGAGCTGTGGGGCAATTTCGTACAGACCTACAGCATGGTCGGTCTGATCAACTCGGCGGTGCGCCTGAGCGTGCCGTGGGAGGAGGCGTTCTGAGCGGCGCCGGCAACGCGTCGACGAGTCGGTTGCCGGTCAGCGTTGGTCGTCTCGTGTCAGCCGTACTAGACCAGCCAGCCGGCGGCACGCCAACGGACCGGCGAGATCGGCTAGCGTTCCAACCCTACGGCTTCTCCGCGACGACTTTGCCGTTCTTCCAAACGTAGATGGGCGTGCCATGGAGACGCGCCGTTTCCCGTGCGCGCTTGGCCGCTCGCCGAAGCGCACTGCCTACCGCCTTGGAAAACTCCTCACTCCTTGTAGATCGACGCTTGACTTTGATCCGCTGTAAACCGCCTTACGTGCCCGGTCGATGCGCCGCGAACGAACCACTCCGGGCGAACCTCTATGAGCTGCGATCGTCTCTGGACTTGCTTCTGCAGGCTCTCGGGGAGGTCGCCGATGCCGCTCACGGCCGGCTCAAGCCGCCGGATTCGGATACCGCTGCTGGATGCGTCCGATCTCTTCCAGCGTCTCCGCGTCGAGCGCGAACTGCGCCGCGGCGATGTCTTCTTTGAGCTGCGCCATCGAGGTGGCGCCGATGATCGATGCACCGAGGAACCAGCGGCTCGCAACATATCCCAACGCGAGCTGCACCAGCGTGATTCCGCGCCGCTTCGCGAGCGCCGCGTAGGCTTCCACCGCTTCGGGGACCATCGGCTTGCGGAACCGGATGCCGAGCGTATCGAACAGAGTGAAGCGCGCACCCGCCGGCTTTGCACCGCCCAGATATTTCCCGGAGAGAATCCCTGCCGCGAGCGGGCTATACGCAAGCAACGACATCTGCTCGCGGAAAAGCGTCTCGGCGAGATCGTTGTCGACGTTGCGCGAGATCAGGCTGTAGCTGTTCTGCAACGTCACGGGCCCGGGCACGCCCAACTTCCTGGCTGCCTCTCGAAATTGGCACACGCCCCAGGCCGTATCGTTGGACAGGCCGTAGTAGCGGATCTTCCCGGCCTTGATCATCGCGGCCATGCCCTCGACCTGCTCGGCAATCGAGGGACCGCCTTTCTCCTTCGCGGGATCGAACTCGGTTGCGCCGAACATCGGCACATTGCGCTGCGGCCAGTGGATCTGGTACAGGTCGATGTAGTCGGTCTGCAGGCGCGCGAGGCTGGTGTCCACCGCTTCGGCGATCACGTCTTTGGTGAGGTCGGTGCGCCCGCCCCGGATCCAGTCGCGCCGGCCCGGCCCCGCGACTTTCGTCGCGATGTACAGTCGGTCCCGCTTTTGCCGCACGAGCCAAGTACCGAGATGCTTCTCGGTGCGCCCCTGCGTCTGCGCGTTGGGCGGCACCGGATACATCTCCGCGGTGTCCATGAAGTTGATGCCCTGCGCGACCGCGTAGTCGAGCTGCTCGTGCGCCTCGGCTTCGCTGTTCTGCTGGCCCCACGTCATGGTGCCGAGGCAGACTTTGGAGACGTTCATCTCCGTGCCGGGAAGGATTCGGTATTGCATGATGGGCTCCAGGTTCAAAGCGGAGGCGATAGCGTAACGGAAAAGACGCGAAGAGTTTTCCTCCGGGCGCCGCTCCTCCCCGAAGCGGGGTGGGCTCTCTCAACCGTCAAGTTTCGTATTTGGCGCCTGTCCGCCACCATGAAATCCCGACACCCAATGTTAGGATTTCATGGGCGAATCGAATCGAGGTTATTCCCGCCACGGCGATTGGCGACTTCTCGGCATGAGTGCGGCACCGCAGAGCCCCGCATCAGCTCAGAGCGTCGCCCTGTTCATGCTCCGGCTCGCCGTACGGGGCAGCGGAGTAGATCCTAAGCTGCATCGTAGGGCTCGCGAAGCACCTGACGAGTGCGAAGGGCGAGGTCGCTCGTTCGCTACGGTCCTGACGTGAACCTATTTCCCGAGGTTGGGCAGCGACATGCTCACCTTGAAAGAGCTTCTGTCCAACCGGCCGGTGCGATCGTGGCATACGATGATGCCGTCCTCCCCGACGATCCACACCTCGGTTGCACCGGCTGCGAGATAAGCTTGAATCTTTTCCTCTATCTCCTCGTCCGCGTTGGATGGAGACTTGATCTCCACGCAGATCTCCGGCGCTCTGGGAAACGGTGTGGAATTTCCATGCGCTTCGAGAAACGCGGCGGACGCCCATGCTACATCGGGGACTCGAACACCGATCTCCGTGAGGACCGAGCACTCCGTTATCGCTTCACCAGCATCCAACTGAGTCGCGAGCTCGGTGGCAAGACGTGCCTGCAGACGTCCGTGTAGGTTGCTTGCTGGGCCCATCTCGATCTTCCCCCGCGCATTCAACTCGATCTTGTAAGGAAGGTCCCGCAGCGTAGAGTCGCGCATGACTTCCGCCCAGCGAAGCGTCAATGCTTCAGGAGTAGTGATATTTCCCATGATTCTTGATGAAGCCAGATGCGTTGGTAGGCATAGTATACGCTGGCGTCCGCGGTGCTCCGCAACTCGAACTACCCCGCCGACTGCGCGGACACCGGCCTCAGAGCGTGGGGGGAAGGATTCTTCTTCTCCGTGCCGGGACGGATTCGGTATTGCATGCTGGACTCCAGCTTCAAACAGAGAGGTTACGTTTCGCGCTCTACGGCCTACCCCGAGGATGCAGATCTTGTCGCTTCGGATAGCGCGTGCCAGACCGATTGAGCTTGACGGGCGTCTTTGCCAGGAACCGGCGCATCGCCTCCTCGTATTCGTGCGTCTCGCGCATACGCTGTTGCAGCATTTCCCCGATCATGCGCGAAACGCTGGTGTTGTGCCTGGCGGCGTATGCCCGCGCCCAGGCAGCGGTGTTTTCGTCGAGCGTGATAGTGATGGTCTTCATGGGACCCCTCTGGCGGTCAAACTGTAGCACTGAGTTCGTGCACTTCTCCTACGCATGGCAGGACGCGGAAAGAGGTATCCTGAGCCGACGTCGCGTCTACCCACATCAATGCCGATGCTGCGCGATAATACGCCTCGGCCTGGAAGGGACGAGTCGAGGATCGGGATGGAAGCGGCAAGCACCGCCATCGCAGCTGCGAAAAGCGAACCGCATCGGGCGCGCGCGTTCGACGCGTTGGTCATCGGCGCCGGGTTTTCCGGGCTGTATCAGTTGCTCTGCCTGCGCGACCGGCTGGGACTCTCCGCCCAAGTGCTGGAGGCGGCCTCGGGTGTGGGAGGCACCTGGTACTGGAATCGCTATCCCGGCGCGCGCTGCGATTCGGAAAGCCACTCCTATTGCTACTCGTTCTCCAAGGAGCTGACCCAGGAGTGGGAGTGGTCGGAGCGCTACCCCGGACCGCCGGAGATCCTGCGCTACCTCAACCACGTCGCCGACCGCTTCGACCTCAAGCGGGACATCCGCTTCAACACGCGCGTAACTGCCGCGCACTACGACGACACGGCAAATCTCTGGCGAGTGAGCACGGAGGCGGGCGAGGTGTTCACGGCACAGTTCCTGATCACCGCCGTGGGCTGCCTGTCGTCGACGAATCTCCCGAACTTCCCGGGACTGGATACCTTCGAGGGGCGCTGGTACCACACCGGACAATGGCCGCACGAGGGCGTCGATTTCAGGGGCATGCGGGTCGGGATGATCGGCACCGGCTCCACCGGCATCCAGGCCGCGCCTGTGATCGCCGAGACGGCCGCGCATCTCACCGTGTTCCAGCGCACCGCGAACTACAGCGTGCCGGCCCGCAACGGTCCGCTCACACCCCATTTCCAGCGCTACGTGAAAGAAAACGCAACAGAGATCCGGCGCGTGATGACCTCGAGCGTCAACGGCCATCCGTGGCTCATCGAGGAGCGCTCGGCGCTGAAGACAGCGCCGGAGGAACGCAAAGCCATCTATGAAGCGGCCTGGGAAACAGGCGGCCTGCGATTCCGTGCGGCCTTCCGCGATCTGCTCACCGACAAGGCGGCGAACGACACGGCAGCAGATTTCATTCGCGCCAAGATCCGCGAAATCGTGAAAGACCCGGCGACGGCGGCCAAGCTATCGAATTTCGACCATCCGTACGCGGCCAAGCGCCCGCCGATCGACACCGACTACTTCGAGACCTTCAACCGCGACAACGTCGAGCTGGTCGATGTCCGCGCCGACCCCATCGAGCGGATCACGCCGAAAGGAATTCGCACGCGCGATGCCGAGTATCCGTTGGACATCATCGTGTTCGCCACCGGATTCGACGGCATGACCGGCTCGCTGTTGCGCATGGACATCCACGGGCGCGACGGTTTGTCTCTCGCGAAGGCATGGGAGGCAGGACCGCGCACCTATCTCGGCCTGCAGGTTGCCGGCTTCCCGAACCTGTTCACCGTCACCGGCCCCGGCAGCCCGTCCGTGTTGTGCAACATGCCGGTTGCAATCGAGCAGCATGTCGAGTGGATCACCGACTGCATCGCGCACATGCGCAACCGCGGCTTGAAGCGGATCGAGCCCAGCAGCGAGGCAGTGGACTCGTGGGTCGCGCATGCGAACGCAGCCGCCGACGCGACGCTGCTGCCGCAGGCAAAGCACTCGTGGTATCTCGGCGCGAACATTCCTGGGAAGCCGCGCGTTTTCATGCCGTACGCCGGCGGGATGGCGCATTACCGGAAGATCTGCGCCGAGGTTGCCGCCAAGAACTACGAGGGGTTCAGGTTGAGCGCGTAAGGGATTTCCCGGCCGCCGCCATTCCCGGGCGGCGCGGCCGAACCCCAATCCTGGAGACTGCCGCTTAAACGCGGTCGCCGCCATACGGGACGGGCAAAGCAGCACCCATTCAAGAGGCACTGACTCACTCGCCGCCCACATCTCTCCTGGCAGCTTGGTGTATGTCTTGGATCTGTTTGTGGCACAATATTGCCCAGCAAACCTTACAAAATCTGTTACTAGATCCTTCACCTCATTATGGCCATTCGTACGTCCGATATCGTCCCGATTAGCGAAGCCCGCGCCCGTCTCACCGATCTCGCAGAAGAGGTCGTCTCGCAGGGAACCGAGAAAGTTCTCACCAAGAACGGCGTGGGCTACGTCGCGCTGATCGATGCGCGCCGGCTTGACGAATACCACGCCTTGGCCGCGGAACACGCACAGCTCGTTCTGATGCTAGAAGCCCACAAGGGGTTGAACGACATCGAGGCGGGACGCACAACCTCGCTGAAGGAATTCAAGAAGCGTCACGGGCTGCGCTGAGCGGTTCGATGGCCGCCGAGGTCCGCTTCACGCAGAACTTCGAGGACAACCTCGGCGCCATCCAAGAATTTCTACTCGCACGCTCGCCTGATATCGCCGTTGATCAGTTCCAGGCGCTTCTTCAAGAGATCGCTGCTGTTGCGGGGCTGCTTTCTCAGTACCCCAGTATCCGCCGACCGATGCAATCAGGCGGGTCTCCAAATTCCAAGAGTGCCCTTGCATGGAAGCATCTGGCTTCTCGCATGCGTGCACTGCACGCAGGCGAACTCCGCGAGTACGTGCTGCATGAGTACGTGCTCCTTTACGCAGCAAGCCGTGAGTCCGTCCATTTGCTTGCCGTCAAGCATCAGCGACAGCTGTCCTACTCGCTTTAGCCAGCGCCGCGTCGCGCATACAGAACCGGAATCGGAGCTGGCGCATCGCGTATTGTGTCGACACAGACGCGCATGCGATCCCGGATGCCTTCGCAACGCGTACGCAGCGTACCCGATGGGGGTCCTGGAGGTATGCACAGCAGCGATCAAGATGAATCGAACCGAATGGGAACTGCGGATATGGGCGCTGGAAAACCCGGAAGCCTCGAGGCCGCCGGCTGGAAGGTTGGCTCGGTCAAGGACTTCCTGGGCCTAAGCGAGGGCGCTCCGCAGCCGCCCCCCCGGAGCTTGTACCCGCCCAGAGCGGCCGCACCCCGGAAACGCGCCCGCAAGTCCGCACTACGTGTAAGAGCCCGGAACTCCCGCTG
>Ga0335077_10007203_pt1 | contig 13759 bp, 10 predicted proteins | sample Lox_Sample_31_FD_207151 | JGI IMG/M metagenome (GOLD analysis project Ga0335077, IMG submission 207151) | Soil microbial communities from Loxahatchee National Wildlife Refuge, Florida, United States - Lox_Sample_3.1 | ecosystem: Environmental > Terrestrial > Soil > Wetlands | place: USA...
GACGAAGCCCAAAACACCACGAGCGAGCAGATGAAGATGTTTCTGACCCGCCTGGGCTTCAACTCGAAGGCGGTGATTACGGGCGACATCACGCAGATCGATTTGCCTTCCGGACGGCGCTCGGGCCTGATCGAGGCCATCGACGTGGTGGGAAAGATCGAGGGGATCGCCTTCGTCCACTTCAACGAACGCGACGTGGTGCGTCATAACCTGGTGCAGCAGATTATCAAGGCTTATGACGAATTCGCGGCCACGCCACAAGCAGGGCGTTCGGCGACTATCAACAGTCCGGCCGGAAATCCTAATCCCGCAACTTCCGAAGTAAAGCGATAGCCCGGTTCGGCAGGAATGATTGTGAACCATCAGCGCCGCATGCGATTGGCCTTGCAGCCGTTATCCAAATTCGCCGAGCGTGTGCGACGCGAATTGGGCTTTCCCGACGAGAGTGTCACGATCTGTTTCGTCAGCGATCCGGCGATGGCCCGCATGAACCGGAAATTCCGAAATAAGGCAGGACCCACGGATGTACTGTCGTTTCCCGCCCGGCGCCGGCGGGTTAGCCGAGTGCAGCCGCTTCGCGACGCGAAAACATGGCGCGCGAACGAGTACGTGGGCGATATTGTCATTTCGCCGGAAACGGCGCGGCGCTACGCGCACAAGCATTCGCGGCGGCTGGCGGCCGAACTGCGCGTGCTGATTCTGCACGGGATGATTCACCTGGCCGGTTATGACCACGAAGCCGATGGCGGCGAGATGATGCGTTTGGAGCGCCGGCTCCGGCGCAGACTGGGCCTGCGCTGATATGCCAATCCTCGGCTACACGCTGGGTGTATTCGGACTGTCCATCATTCTGGCGATCTTTTCTCTCCTGGACCGTATCTACCGGCAATTAGGACGGGTTTCCACCGGGACGCTGCGGGAGCACATCGAGATTTTTGAGGCTGAGATTGAGCCGCGGTTCACATTGGATCGCCGGCGGGCGGCGTTGGGTTTCGCGATCCTGGCGAACCTGGCGCTCGTTGCGGTGGCCGTAGAAACGGCGCGGGGCGTGCTTTTGCTGGTTCCCGCGGTGTGGCAGGCTGTGGTGCAGTTGATCGTCTATCTCGTGGTGGAAGTGCTCGTGTGCGTGCATTTCATTCCGGAAGTATTGATCGTCCGGACAAACGCGCGGTGGCTTAAGCCGCTGGTTCCGGCTTTGGAGGCGGCCCTCCTCATGATTTGGCCGTTGCGAGCCTCGCTGGAATTGGCGATCTCCGTGGCGCGCATTTCCGAGGAAGAACTGCCACCCGGGACGCAAACAAAACAAGAGGGCATCGAAGCGTTTGTGGAGGCCGCACAGGAAGGCGGCATGCTCGAGAGCGATAAAGCACAACTGATCGAGCAGGTGGTGGAGTTCAGCGATAAGAGAGTTCTGGAAGTGATGACGCCGCGGCCAGACATCGTGGCGATTCCCGCCAACGCCACCATCGAGCAGATGAGAAGGCTGCTGGTGGAGACGAAATTCTCACGGCTGGTGGTCTATCAAGAGACGCTTGACGACGTAGTGGGCATCGCGCACGTTGAGGACGTGCTGCAGATTCCGGAAAGCGAAGCGAAGCACCGTACGGTGCGGGAGTTGGCTCGCCCGGCGCTCTTTGTGCCGGAGACAAAGCTTGGATCCGACCTGCTCAAGGAGATGCGGCGGCGCAATCAGCAGATGGCCATCGTCATCGATGAACATGGGCTGGTGGCCGGCGTGGTGACGGTCGAGGACTTGGTGGAGGAGATCGTAGGCGAGAGGGGCAGCCAAGATACCCATGTGGCGCCGGATATCGTGCATGAGGGGGATGGAAGCGTGGTCCTGCGGGGAAGTGTTTCCGTCGCGAAACTGCAAGAGCTGTTCGGGATCGAATTCGCGGACTCCGACCGGGCGGCGATCACCGTGGCCGGGCTGCTCAACCACATCGCGGGCCACGTGCCGCGCGCGGGCGAGCGGCTGGACTACGAAGGGTTGCACTTCGAGGTAGTGGAAGCGAATCAGCGGAAGGTTCTGCGCTTGCGGGTGCGTCCGCGAATTTTGGCTGCGCCGGTGACGTAGGCTCGTCAGCTCACCAGCCGGGCGAGTGCGAACGCGGCGGCCGCGGCAATCCCACCGGTCACCACGGTTTGAAAAGCGCCCTTCCAGGGCGAAATTCCCGTGAAACGGCTCTTCACAAATCCAAAAACTCCCAGCGCGAGTATGGTGATCACCACGGAGAACCGCAGAGCGGAGATCACGTTGGAGAGGGCCATATAAGGAGCGAGCGGTATCAGGCCGCCGACGACATAAGACGCGGCTATGGTTACCGCGCTGCGGTTTGCGCGCCCCGGATCGGGAGCCTCGAGACCGAGTTCGAAGCGCATCATGAAGTCGACCCAATGGTTCTGATTTGCGCAGATCGCTTGGACAACAGGCGCCATCTGCGCGTCGCTCAGTCCGTATTCGCGAAAAACCTTGGCCACCTCTTCGGTTTCGACTTCGGGAAGTTCCACCGTTTCGCGTATTTCGCGCTCGCGTTCGGAGGCATAGTGTTCGGCATCCGTTTGTGCCGCCAGGTAGCCGCCTAAGCCCATGGCAATCGATCCCGCCGCGATTTCCGCGAGTCCCGCGGTAACGACCAGGCGTGTGGCGTTGGCGCTGGCGGCGAGGGCACCGGAGATGCCGGCGGCAAGGGCAAAGGGAACGGTAAGGCCGTCGGCCATACCAATCACGACGTCCCGGACGGTGGCGCTCGCGGTGAAATGCGACTCCACATGCGCGGCTGCGGGCATGGATTCTCCTTTTACTGAATAAAGACGCTGAGTTTATCACGCCTGAGCGGGGCGGCCCGGCGGCGGCGTGCCGAGGCGGTCTCCGCGATGTAACATGGGTATCGAGGATTTCTCGTGCAAAAGGCATTTCGTTCCGGATTCGTTGCAGTGGTCGGCAAACCGAATGCTGGGAAATCAACGCTGGTAAACCGTCTGGTGGGGCAAAAGGTGGCGATCGTCACTTCACGGCCACAGACGACACGAAATCGCATTCTGGGAATTGTGAACCGGCCGGATGCGCAGGTGGTGTTGATCGACACACCTGGGATCCATAAGGCCACTACCGTGCTCGGAAAGCAGATGATGGCGGAGGTGAATCAGGCGCTCGAAGGCATCGATCAACTGGTTGTGGTGGCCGACGCCTGCGCTGGATTGACGAGGGAGGATCGCCTGGCTTTTGAACACGCACGGCAGTTTCGCGGACCTGTGTTTCTCTTGCTCAACAAAATCGACCGGATGCCGAAACCGGCGCTACTGCCGTTGATGGAGGCTTGCGCAAAGGAGTTGCCGTGGACGGAAATCGTTCCGATTTCTGCGCTCACGGGCGACGGAGTGGAGATCGCGCTGAAGCGGCTGATCGCGCATCTGCCCGAGGGCGAACCTTATTTTCCCAAAGACCAGGTCACCGACCAGCCGGAACGATTTTTGGCTGCCGAAATCGTTCGCGAAAAAGCGATGAGCAGCACGAAGCAAGAGGTTCCACACGCAGTGGCCGTGCGCATCGAGGCGTTTGAAGAAAGCCAGAAACTGGTGCGCATTCGCGCCATTATTTCCGTCGAACGAGAAGGGCAGAAGGGAATACTGATCGGCAGCGGCGGCGAACGCCTGAAGGCGATCGGCACGGCGGCGCGCCAGGAGCTCGAGGAGATTCTCGGCGCCAAGGTTTTTCTGGAAGTGCGCGTGAAGGTGGATCCGGACTGGCGTCAGGATACGCACAGCGTGCAGCAACTGGACTGGCGTCGCCAGATCGAGCGGCTGGGAAGCGAATAGAAGTCACTCTTCGGCGGAAATCCCAAGCGACTTCATTTTGCGATACAGGTGGCTGCGCTCTAGGCCCAGGGCGGAGGCCGTTCGCGTCATATTCCATTGATTCTCGCTGAGCTTGCGCAAAATGAATTCACGCTCGTAGGCGCTGCGCGCCTCCTGTAAAGTCGCATTGGGACGGGAGGAGATCGCCGGAAGATCGCGGAAGAACTCCGGAGGCAGATGTAGGGGCTCGATGCGGGAGTGAGGGCAAGTGATCATGAGCCGTTCGATCAGATTGCGGAGCTCGCGCACGTTTCCGGGCCAAGTGTAGCGGGCGAGCACGGCCAGGGCCGCGTCGCTGATGTCCTTGGATTTGCGGCCATAAGCCGCGGCGAATTCGTTAAGGAAATGGCGGGCGAGGCTGGGAACGTCTTCGATGCGCTCGCGCAAAGCGGGCACCGTAAAGGGAATCACGTTGAGACGGTAAAAAAGGTCTTCGCGAAACAGGCCTTTGGCGATTTGTTCCTCGAGTTTTTTGTTGGTTGCAGCGATCACGCGGACATTGACCACGGTGGGGTGATTGGATCCCACGCGCTCGAGGCGCTGCTCTTCCAGCACGCGAAGCACCTTGGCTTGGGTGCGCAAACTCATGTCGCCGATTTCATCCAGGAAAAGCGTGCCGTTATCGGCTTTTTGAAACTTTCCGATCTTGTCGTCGCTGGCGCCGGTGAAGCTGCCCTTAACGTGGCCGAATAGCTCGGATTCGATCAGTTCCTCGGGAATGGCCGCGCAATTTACCTCGACGAAGGGTTCACGGCTGCGCAGGCTCGCCGCATGGAGGGCGCGTGCTACGAGCTCCTTGCCGGTGCCGCTCTCCCCATAGATCAGAACGCGGCCGTTGGTGGGCGCTGCCAGCGCAATCTGTTGGCGCAGAGCCTTCATGGGAACGCTTTCGCCGAGGACCTGATAACGCTGGCCGAGTTCCTCGCGAAGCTGACGATTTTCCGATTCCAAACGGAGGAACTCGAAGGCCCTCTTCACGGACTGGGTGGTTTTCTCCAGGGAGAGGGGCTTTTCGACGAAGTCGAAGGCTCCCAGTTTAGTGGCGCGAACCGCCGTCTCGATATTGCCATGTCCTGAGATCATGACGACCATGGGGAAGTGTCCGACCTGGCGCATGCGCTCGAGCGTTTCGAGCCCATCCATTTTGGGCAGCCAGACATCGAGGAGGACCAGGTCCGTCTGCTTGCTGGCCAGGCGCTCCAGACATTCCTCTCCGGAACTGACTGCTTCGACCACGTACCCCTCTTCACGGAGGATGGAGGAGAGAGAGTCGCGTATTCCGGCTTCGTCGTCGACGATTAAGATGGACTGTGACATAGGTTCATAGTAGAGCTGACGGATTGAAGAAACGGCAGGATGGTCACTCCTTTAGGCTCCCTGTTATTCCCAACGAATACGAGTTCTGCGGCAGCAAGATCGGAGTGCTGAGGCATATCCCTAGGTGTCCGCGGCAAGGGTTGCCGGCATGGGGTCTACGGCGGGCAATTCGATGACAAATCGCGCACCCGTGGGGACATTGTCTTCCGCGCGAATGATCCCATGATGCTCGGCAATGACACGGCTGGCGATGGCCAAACCGAGACCGGTACCGCGGTCCTTAGTCGAAAAGTGGGGAAGAAAAAGTTTGTCCTTGTCCTCGGGAGAGATTCCGCAGCCGGTATCCGTGATCGTGATTTCCACCGAGTCGTGCGCGGATTGGAAGCTTGTCGTAAGAACCAGGTTGCGGACGGTCGATCCTTCCATGGCCTCGGCTGCGTTATCGATGAGATTCACGATCACGCGGCGCAGCAATTCCGAATCCGCTTTTACCAGAGGCACCCGCTCGCCGAGATTCATATGAATCCGGACATCTTCGAGCCGGCCGCGAAAGACGTCCAGCGCGCCGAGCACGACAGCATTGGGGTCGGTCGGAACCAGGCGGGCGATGGGGAAGCGGGCAAACCTCGAAAATTCGTTGACCAGGGCCTCCAGGGTTCCGACCTCGCGCCCGATTAGAGCGGCGCATTCGCCGACCAGGCGGACAAGTTCGGGCGCGCCGCAATCGCCATTATGGCGGCTAATATAGCGGGAAAGGCGTTCGGCGGAGAGCTGAATGGGCGTGAGCGGGTTCTTGATCTCGTGGGCGATGCGCTGAGCAACCTCCTGCCATGCGGCGGCCTTCTGAGCCCGCAAAAGTTCCGTCAAGTCGTCGACCACAACCAGGTAGCCTGCACTGCTGCGCCGGCCGCCCAGGGGGCTAACGGTGACGGCCGCGTGTACGACGCGGCCTTTCATGCGGAACTCCAGTTCCGTAGAGGCAGTGCCCATACGCAGTGATCGACGGATGAGTTGTTGCACATCCCGAGCGGCGTCGTTTCCTGCGAGCGCGATCAAGTGGGGCGCTTCCAGGGCATTCTCACCAAAGATCTCCCGAGCGGCCCGATTCATACGCGTGATGTGGCCGTTGGCGTCCAGGGCGAGAACGCCGGTGGGGATGTTTTCGAGGACCGTTTCGATAAGAGTGCGGCGATTATCGAGTTCCTGGACAGCTTGCTGGAGGTTCTGCGTGAATTCGTCGATGCGCCGATGGCTATCGGCCAATTGCGCAGTCATCCGGTTGAAGGACCGAACCAGGGTTCCCAGTTCGTCCTGAGCCCTGACGTTTACCTGGGTATCCAGGTGCCCGGCCGCGATTTCGCCGGTGGCCTCGGCCAAGGCCTGGATCGGCACGGTAACTTGCTTCGCCAGGTATAGAGCCGCCCAGGTGGCGGCGAAGAGCAGCAGAACGGTAAAAAGGGAAAGCGTTAGAAGGATTTGCCGTTTGAACGTGCGAATGCGCTGGTTTTCGATGGAGTAGGCGGCTGTCTGGGCCTGGACATTGTTGTATCTGGCGAGGAAGTCGGCCGGTAAGCGGCGCGCCACAAACAGGAAACCTAAACCAAGAGGGGCACGGGCGGCAAGGAACGAACCGGAGCGCGAGTTCCAGACTTCGCCACCATTCGGCAGCACCATCTCAAACCGGAGCGCAGGATCGACAACGAAGGGCAAATTCAAGGGATCGCCAATCCCCAGCGGAATTCCGGAGGAATCGACCGCCCAGATGCCTTCCGCCCCCTGGTTGGCCGCAAAACGTGCAGCTGGGTTCAGAGCCGAGGAGAGGCTGGCTGAGTCAGAATCGGATACCGAAGCCGCAGCGCGGTTTGCCAGCGCCTGAAGGCGCGAATATTCCAGTCGATTGACTTCCCCGAGAAGGGCGGTTGCCTGCGAATTGGCCGTCTCCAGTTCTTGCGGGAACCAGCGGTTCAGGGTTCGATTCATGAGGGCGTAGCTGATGAAGAATAAGAAGACCAACGGCAGCAGGGACACAGCCATGGCGCCTACAACCATCTTGGTTTTGAAGCGGGAGCCAAGTTCTTCGGCGCGACGCTCAGCCCAGAGGCGTATCAGTGTCCGCCCCAGGATGAGTCCAAAAACCAAGAGAGCTGCGACGATGAAGGTATTTAGGGCGTACAGAGCAATGAGTTCATCCCACCCGTGGGGTTCGAACGGAACGCGCAGGGAACCGAGCGTGATAATGGCGGCAAGGAGCAGGGTGATGGCAATGCCGCTTAAGACGAGAAACAGCCGCGAATTTCGAGGGGACTCGCTCATGGGAACAGCCTCTTCGAGCTGTTAGCGCCTGGCTCGGGAAGCGCTGGATTACCCGGCCCTGAGCAAGATATCTATCGGGGAGCATGCAAGTCAAGCGGCCATTGTGTCTGAATTGCCACACTTATGGCAGATTATCGCTATTAGCGCTTTCAATACGATAAAGAAAACGGTCCCTGCTAGTTCCAGTACGTTCTGTTAATTTCAAATTTGCGGCGTCTGGGGCTCTGAGGGTCGTGCTATGTCGTCCCGGCTTGGCGAAATCCTAGTCAAAGAAAACCTGATTACTGCCGATCAGCTGAAGCAGGCCATGACTCATCAGCGGCAGAATGGGGGTCGGCTGGGGACTGCGCTGATGAAGCTAGGGTTCGTCAGCGACGATGAAATAACCGAAGTCCTTTCCCGTCAATATGGCGTTCCGTCCATCAATTTGAAGTATTACGAAGTCGATCCCGCCGTCATAAAACTGATCCCCCAAGACACCGCGGTGCGATACCAGATCGTGCCGCTCTCCCGCGTGGGATCGACGCTGACCATCGCGATGATCGATCCGACGAACGTGTTCGCGATGGACGATATCAAGTTCATGACCGGCTTCAACGTCGAGCCGGTGGTGGCATCGGAGACCTCGGTCAATGAAGCCATCGCGAAATTCTACGGCGAGGTGGAGAGCGGGGAAGAGCTTTCCAAGGTAATGAAGGACCTGGGCGCCGACGATGGCGGCGACCTGGAGTTGGCTGGCGAAGAGCAAGAGATGGACCTGGCGGCGCTGGAAAAGGCCGCGGACGAAGCGCCCATCATCAAGCTGGTGAACTTGATCCTTACGGACGCCGTCAAGCGAGGCGCCAGCGATATTCACGTGGAGCCCTACGAGCGCGAACTGCGTGTGCGGTTTCGGGTGGACGGTCTTTTGCAGAGCGTCATGACGCCGCCATTGAAGTTGAAGGACGCCATCACCAGCCGCATCAAGATCATGTCCAAGCTGGACATCAGCGAAAAGCGGCTCCCGCAAGACGGCCGCATCATGATCAAGTACCGGCGGGAAGGCCGCATCAAAGAGCTCGATTTCCGCGTTTCGACCGTGCCCACGCTGTTCGGCGAAAAGATCGTCATGCGCTTGTTGGACAAGGAGAATTTGCGGCTGGACATGACGAAGCTGGGGTTCGAGGCGGAATCGCTGGCCAAGTTTGAAAAAGCGATCTTGCGGCCATACGGAATGGTTCTCGTCACGGGCCCGACCGGATCGGGCAAGACCAACACCCTCTACTCCTCGGTGGCCCGCCTGAACACCCCGGACACGAACATCATGACCGCGGAAGACCCGGTCGAATTTCAGTTGGCCGGCATCAACCAAGTGCAGATGAAGGACCAGATCGGGCTGAACTTTGCCTCCGCCCTGCGAGCTTTTTTGCGGCAAGACCCGAACATCATCCTGGTCGGCGAAATCCGAGACTTCGAAACGGCTGAAATTGGCGTCAAGGCGGCGCTCACCGGCCACCTGGTTCTCTCCACGCTCCACACCAACGACGCGCCGTCAACGATCAGCCGGCTCATGAATATGGGTATAGAGCCCTTCCTGGTGGCCACGTCGGTCAATTTGATTTGCGCGCAGCGGTTGGTGCGCCGGATTTGCGCGAATTGCAAGGAACCGCTGGAGATCCCGGAGCAAGCGCTCCTGGATGCCGGCTACCGGCCGGAAGAGGCCAAAAACACCACCGTCTACCATGGCAAGGGTTGCGCGACATGTAACAAGAATGGCTACAAGGGGCGGGTGGGCCTTTACGAAGTGATGGAAATCAATGACGAACTGCGAGAACTGATTCTGGTGGGCGCTTCGGCCTTGGAATTGAAGAAGAAGGCTTTGGACCTGGGGATGATCACGTTGCGGCGCAGCGGCTTGGTCAAGGCGGCGGCCGGCCTTACGACACTGGAAGAAGTTCTGCGGGAGACCGTGCTCTGAGGAGAATGTTGACATGGCGGGCATTACCCTAAGCGAACTGTTCAAGAAGATGATCGAAATGGGCGGGAGCGATCTGCATATCTCCACCAACAGCCCGCCCCGCGTCCGCGTCCACGGCAAACTGAGGCCGCTCGACATGCCGCCCCTGACTGCCGCGGACACCAAGGCGCTGGCCTACAGCGTCTTGACCGACGCACAGAAGCATCGTTTCGAAGAAAACCTGGAGCTGGACTTTTCTTTTGGACTGAAGAACCTGGCGCGCTTTCGAGGCAATCTGTTCAACCAGCGCGGCGCGGTAGGGGCGGTCTTCCGGACCATCCCGTGGGAGCTCAAAGGCTTCGACGCGCTGGGCTTGCCTGTCGTGGTGAAGAATCTCTGCGACAAACCTCGCGGACTGGTGCTCGTTACCGGTCCCACCGGCTCCGGCAAATCGACCACGTTGGCGGCCATGCTCGACAAGATCAACAACGAGCGCGAAGAGCACATGATTACGGTCGAGGACCCCATCGAATTTCTGCACAACCACAAGAAGTGCCTGGTGAATCAGCGCGAAGTGCATTCCGACACGCACTCTTTTGCTAATTCTCTGCGCGCCGCGTTACGCGAAGATCCGGATATCGTGCTGATCGGCGAAATGCGCGACTTGGAGACCATCGAATCCGCGCTGCGCATCGCCGAAACCGGCCACTTGACCTTCGCCACCCTGCACACCAACTCCGCCATCTCTACGATTACGCGTATTGTGGACGTCTTTCCGGCTCACCAGCAGCCCCAGATTCGCGCCCAATTGTCGCTGGTTCTGGAAGGCGTGCTCTGCCAGGCGCTTCTGCCACGCGCCGATGGGCGGGGCCGGATCATGGTTATGGAGATCCTGATTCCGAATGCCGCCATTCGCAACCTGGTTCGCGAGGATAAGATCCACCAGATCTATTCGGCGATGCAGACCGGGACTGGCCAAACGGGCATGCAGACGTTCAATCAGGGGCTGGCCAATGCCTATGCGGCCAAGTTAATCAGTCTGGAAACAGCGCTTTCGCGTTCGTCCAATCCGGACGAATTGCAAGATATGATCAACAGAGGCGTGACTACCACGGACGGTTCGCGTGGGGCCGTACCGATGCGGCGCTGAAGTTCAGCGAATCCTGAAACGGAATTTCAATTGAGGGAGAACTGAGGAGGAAAGGCGATGCCTGTCTACGTTTATCGCGGCACAAACCGCACCGGGGCTGCCGTCAATGGCGAGCAAGCTGCCAATAATAAGACTGAACTGCTCAATCTGCTCAAGCGGCAGCAGATCAAAGTAAGCAGGCTCTCCGAGAAGGGCAAGGAGTTCAACTTTCCGACCTTCAAGCCCGGCGTCAAACCCAAGGACCTGGCGGTCTTTACTCGGCAGTTCTCGGTGATGATCGATGCCGGTCTGCCTCTGGTGCAATGCCTGGAGATTCTCGCCGGACAACAGGAGAACAAGACCTTCGAGACTGTGCTGACGGCTACCCGGGCGTCGGTGGAGGGTGGCGCGACACTTTCCAACGCGATGCGGCAACACGAGAAGGTTTTTGACGCCTTGTATGTCAACCTGGTGGAAGCCGGAGAAGCGGGCGGTATCCTGGATACCATTCTGCAGCGGCTGGCCAGCTACATCGAAAAGAACGTGAAGCTGAAGCGCGCAGTGAAATCGGCTTTGGTCTATCCCATCGCGGTGTTGGGCGTGGCTGCCGGCGTGATCACGCTCCTGCTGTGGAAAGTCGTGCCCATTTTCGCCACGTTGTTTCTTGGGTTGGGTGTGGAACTGCCTTTGCCCACGCGCATCGTCATCGGGCTGAGCAATTTTGTGGGCAGCATCTTCGGGTTAATGATTTTGGTGTTTTTTGTGGGCGCCGGGTTCGCGATTAAAGTTTGGTACGGAACCGAAAAAGGGCGCTTCATACTCGATGGCATCTTATTGAAGATGCCGCTCGTCGGCATTCTGCTGCGCAAGATCGCAGTGGCCCGGTTCACGCGCACGCTGGGCACCTTGATCTCTTCGGGCGTGCCGATCCTGGAGGGTTTGGACATTACCGCGCGAACGGCGGGTAACGCGGTGATCGAGAAGGCTTTGCATCAGGTCCGCATCGCGCTGGAGCAAGGCAAGAATTTGGCCGATCCCTTGAAGGAGACGAATGTGTTTCCCGGGATGGTCACACAGATGATTGGCGTTGGCGAGCAGACCGGCGCGATGGACGCGATGCTGCAGAAGATTGCCGATTTCTACGAGGAAGAAGTGGACGCCGCGGTGAAGGATCTACTGTCGGCCTTGGAGCCGGCCATGATTGTCTTTCTCGGCGTTGTGGTGGGCGGCATCGTGATTTCGATGTACCTGCCGCTGTTCTCCTTGATCGGCAAGTTGAGCAGCTCTCATTAACACCCTTTCCGATTCACTAATGGATTCCGCGCGGCGCCCCGGGCGAGCCGGGGCGAGCGCCCAAATGAGGAGGCGTGAAGCCCTACAGGCGAGGGCCTGGCGCCCGCATCTCTGGTGCTGAGATGGAGTTAGATCAGAATTTAGGCGACTGGCTGCACTGGTTAAACCGCGTTCGGTTTCTTGTCGTCACGTTGCTGCTGGGAATCGTGCTTGTTCTCGAGCAGTACACGGAATTTGCGGTGCCGCTCCGCTATTTCGTCCCTCTGGTAATTCTGTGGTACACGCTGGGCCTGTTTTATCTGATCTTGCTGCACTGGGTGCCGGTGGGGCGCTGGCATGCTCCACTAGAGATCGTCAGCGATCTGCTGCTGGTGACCGGACTGGTCTACGTCACGGGCGGACACGAGAGCTATTTCATCTCGCTGTACTTGCTGGTGATCATCGTCGCCAGCATTCTTTTTTCCCGGCGTGCCGCGTTTATGGTGGCCGGATTTGCGTTTGTTCTTCTCGGCGGAATGGTTGAGCTGGTTTTCTACAATATCCTGCCGCGTACCGCTTCATCGATGCCCGCCGGCAAGACGCTGCAGACCTGGATTCTGAGCAATCTGTTTGCTTTTCTCGCGGTGGGCTACCTCTCGAGCTTGCTGACGGCGAGCCTTCGCCGGCAGAGCGCCGAACTGGAGATGAAGCGCGGAGAGTTGCAGGATCTCCAGGCGTTCAACGAAGACATCATTCACTCCATGCGCGGAGGCTTGATCACTACCGACTTGGAAGGACGGCTGAGACTGCTGAACCGCACCGGCGAAGAGATCCTGGGTCTGCGATTCGACCAAATGCGAGGGCGGTTACTGGGGGAGATCGCGCCGTCCATCTGGCAAATGACGGACGGCTGCGAGGACACGGCGTTGCCGCAAAGGCGCGAAATCGAATTTCGAACTCCCTCCGGCCAGCAGCGCTTTCTAGGCCTTTCGGTGTCTGTTCTGCGGACCGCAGAGCGCCAGGGAACCGGCTACGTGGTTAATTTTCAGGACCTCACCGATCTTAAACGGCTGGAGCAGGAGGTCGCCACAAAGGACCGCATGGCTGCTCTGGGACGGCTTTCGGCGGCCATCGCGCACGAGATCCGGCAACCCTTGACGGCGATCGCAGGAGCCGTGAAGGAGTTGGGGCGCATGATTCCTTTGCAAGAGGATGAAAAACATCTGGTGGAGATCGTCAGCCGTGAATCGGAGCGGCTGAACCGCATCATCAGCGACTTTTTGAACTACTCGCGCGAGAAGAGCTATGAGTTCTCGGAAGCCGATCTTTCCGAATTGCTGGAAGAGACGCTGACCTTGCTAGAGAAGCATCCGCAGTGGCAGGGCAAGTACCGCATCGAACGCGTCTTTGCGGACCGTCCCGTGCACGTTCGAGCCGATTGCAACCGCATCAAGCAGGTGTTCTGGAATCTTTGCGACAATGCGCTTCGCGCCATGCCGGAAGGCGGCACCTTGACGGTGAGGCTGGAAACCGCGCCGTTTTGGGCACGGATTCGCTTCCGGGACACGGGCGTGGGCATCGACCCCGCGCAGCAAGTGAAGATTTTTGAGCCGCTGCAATCGAGCTTTGTGGGCGGAACCGGCTTGGGGCTGGCAATCGTCTATCAGATCGTTCACGCGCACAGTGGACGCATTACGGTGACTTCGGAAAAGGCGCACGGGGCCGAATTTACCGTGGAACTGCCGCGGGTGGCCTGATCATGGCCAACATACTCATCGTCGACGACGAACGGTCCATCTGCGAGCTTCTGGAGATCACTTTTCGAAAAGATGGGCACCGGGTGGAGATCGCCACGCGGGCTGAAGCGGCGCGCCGGGCGCTGGAATCGAAGATCTTCGACATCATCATTTCCGACATCCGCATGCCCGATATGA
>Ga0335077_10007204_pt1 | contig 13759 bp, 11 predicted proteins | sample Lox_Sample_31_FD_207151 | JGI IMG/M metagenome (GOLD analysis project Ga0335077, IMG submission 207151) | Soil microbial communities from Loxahatchee National Wildlife Refuge, Florida, United States - Lox_Sample_3.1 | ecosystem: Environmental > Terrestrial > Soil > Wetlands | place: USA...
CCCGATTTACCGAGAGCGTCCAGTATCAGCCGACGCTCCGCCTCCGCGAGCACGTCGTCGAGGCAAGCTCCCGGCGGCATCCCCACCGGGCCGGTCTGCGCGGCGGACACGGGGCCCCCACGCTGAATGGCGGGTGACAGATGCTCAGGGAGGATGACGCCATCGGAGAGGACCATCGCCGCTTCGAGCACATGCTGCAGCTCGCGGACGTTGCCCGGCCACGGATAGGTCCACAGGCATCTGAGCGCCTCGGGCGACACGGTGGCCGGCGCCCTCCACAGCCGCTGTGCCGCGCGCTCCAGGAGATGAGAGATGAGCAGCGGCAAGTCATCGAGCCGTTCACGGAGCGGGGGCAGGTGGAGCCTCACGCCCTGCAGGCGGTAGAAGAGATCTTGCCGGAACTTGCCCTCCGCGACCATCTCCTCCAGGTTCTGGTGGGTCGCCGTGATGATGCGCACGTCGACGCCGATCGGCCTGACGCCGCCCACGCGCTCGATCTGGCGCTCCTGGAGCGCGCGCAGGATCTTCACCTGCATGCTGAACGGCATGTCCCCGATCTCATCCAGGAAGAGCGTGCCTTCCTTGGCCAGCTCGAAGCGGCCGGGACGCGCCCGGATGGCGCCGGTGAACGCGCCGCGCTCGTGTCCGAACAGCTCGGATTCCAGCAGACCCTCGGGAATCGCGGCAGCGTTGACCGGAATCAACGGCCCGTCCTTTCGCGCGCTCAGCCGGTGAATGGCGCGCGCCAGGACCTCCTTGCCAGTGCCGCTTTCCCCCTCGATGAGAATGGTCAGGTCGGTCGGTGCCGCCCGCGCCGCCACGTCGAGCACTCGCCGCAGCGTCTCGGACTGACCGATCACCTCGTCGAACCCGCCGCCCTGCCCGCCCCGCAGGGCCTTGACCTGCTGTTGCAGCCGGCGGCGGTCCAGCGCGCGGGCCACGACCACCTGGAACTCGGCCATCTTGAGCGGCTTGGTGAAGAAGTCGTACGCGCCACGGTTGATGGCGTCGAGCGCCATGGTCCGGCTGCCGTGCGCGGTCATGACGATGATGGGCGTCTCGGACGCCAGCTCCCGGCACTTCGAAATGGCGTCCAGGCCATCGATGTCGGGCAGCCGGACATCCAGGAGAATCAGATCGTACGAGCCCTCGCCGAGGCGGTCGAAAAGATTCCGCGCGGTGGGCGCGATCTCCGCTTCGTACTCCTTGCGGACCAAGGCCTCGCGGAGGACGAAGGCCAGATCCTCGTCGTCCTCGCAGATCACGATGCGTTCAGCCGCGATCCCCACGGAGGGTCTCCTCTCGGGATGGCACCGCCGCGACGGGAGCGGTGGGGAGGTCTACCACGAACGTGGTCCCGGACACCTCGTCGCTCACGACACTCACACGTCCCCGGTGGGCTTCGACGATCTGGCGGGCGATGGCCAGCCCCAGTCCGGTGCCTCGCGACTTCGTCGTGAAGAACGGCTGGAAGATGCGATCCTGTAGCTCCAAGGGAATGCCCGCACCGGTATTGTGCACCGATACCCGGACCCATCCGGGACCGCCGGGCTCCATCCGGACGTCGATCACGCCGTCGACGGGCGCGGCTTCCAATGCGTTCTGGATCAGATTCATGCAGACCTCGCTGAGCCGGACAGCATCGCCCCAGGCCGGTGTCAGTCCCCCGTGACTCTGCACCGAGATACGCGCATCCGGGGGAAGCACATCGAGCACGCCCTCGATGAGCGCCGGAATAGGCACCGCCTGACAGGACTCCGGCTCGGAATGGCTCAGTGTCAGAAGATTCTCCACGAGTCGGTCCTGGCGGTCAACCGCCTGGATGATCCGATCCATGTACTCCTTGCTGGTGCCTTCCAGGGTCAGATCCCCTTGCAACAGCTCGAGCAGCCCCCGGATCGTGGCGAGCGGCGTACGGATCTGATGGGCGACACGCGCCGCCATGCCGCCCAGGAGGGCCAGCTGGTCGGCCCGCTTGATCTCCTCCCGGATCCGCTGCTTCTCGGACGCGTCCCGGAAGAGCAGGACGACCGCCGTCGAATCCGATCCCCACTCGCGATGCTGGACCGTCATCTCCAGGAGCAGCTCCTGGCCGGTCGCGCTGATCACGGACACCTCGCTCATGTGCACCGACTGCTGGTGCGCGGCGGCATCACCGAGGAGCCGCGAGAGCGTCTGGTTGCTTCGCTCGAGCGGAAAGATCCCGGCGGACGAGAGAATCGGCACCCCCCGGAACCGCTCGAGGGACAGGCCGAGGAGGGTCTCCGCCGTCGCATTGAAGGACAGGAGCTCGTCGGTGGGCAGGAGCAAGAGCATGCCCTCGGGCAGCCGGCTCAGGATGTCGCTGTCGCGGATGAACTGGTCGACGGACAAGGTGAGGCGGCCGACGGCCGCGTCGAGCGCTCCCAGCTCGTCGGTCACCTTCTGGGGAGTCTGGCCGCCCATCGGCGTCGTCAGGGCCTCGGCCTTCTTGACGATCACCCGGATGCGGCCGGCCAAGCTGATCCCGACTGCCAAACCCGCCACGGCCGCGGCGGCGCCCGCCAGACCGGCCCCGCCGAACAGCACGGCCGTGGCCTGGACCGCGCGCTGGCTTCCCAGCTCGCTGATGAACGGACGAGCCAGGTAGAGGAGCAAGAGTCCGCTGGCCGCTGCCGATACTGCCATCAGCAGCGAGAACACCACATAGAGGCGAAGGGACATGCTGTAGGACGGGCTTGATCGGCTCATCGCTGCCCCGGGGAATTTACCGTCCCAGGCTTCCCCGGATCGCCTTTCCGAGGCTGAAGATCGGGAGATAGAGGGCGAAGATCACGCTTCCGGCGATCGCCCCCATGATGACGATCATGATCGGCTCGATCAGCGAGGAGAGGGTCGCGACCGTGTTGTCGACCTGCTGCTCGTAGTAGCCGGCGGCTCGGCCGAGCATGGCCGGGAGGGTGCCGCTCTCCTCGCCGGTGGCGACCAGCTGAACCACCATGCTCGGGAACTGGCCGGTCTCACGAAGCGTGTCGGCGACGGTGCCACCCTCCTGCATCCGCCGCGTCGCCGAGAGCATGGCCCGCTCGATGATCCTGTTCCCGCTGACGCGGGCCGTGGTTTCCATGGCCTCCAGCAACGGGATCCCGGAGCCGAGGAGCACGCTCAGCGTCCGGCACGCCCGCGCCATGATCGACTTGCGGATCAGCGCGCCGAAGAGCGGGATTCGGAGCTTGAACCCGTCGAAGAGACGCCGTCCGAGCTCGGTCTGAATCGCGGCGAAGAAGAGGAAGGCCACCGTGATGACGAGGAGGAACACACCGAACGCATAGTCGCGGATCGCGCTGCTGATCGCGATGAGCAGTCGGGTGGGCGCCGGCAACACGGCATTGGCCCGGGCGTACACCCCTTCGAAAATGGGCACGATCTTGACCATCATGATGAACACGATGCTGACGGCCACGACCAGGATGACAGCAGGATAGGTGATGGCGCCCACGACCTTGCGTCTGAGCTGCACCGTCTTTTCCAGGTACACCGTCAGCGTGTCGAGCACGACCGGCAGGGATCCGGACAGTTCGCCTGCCCTCACCACGGAAACGTAGAGCATGTTGAAGATGTGGGGGTGCTGGCCGAGCGCGTCCGCGAAGCTGGAGCCCGCCGTGATGGACTCGCGAACCTGCGTGAGCACCTTCCGGAAGTTCTTGTTGGTCGTCTCCACAGTGAGCGAGGCGAGGATCCGGGCCAGGTGGAGGCCGCCGGCGAGCATGGCGGCGAGCTGGCCAGTGAACAGCAGGATCGTGCTCAGGCTGACGCCGCTCGTCAATCGCCGGAACTCGCGCTGAAGACTCTCGAGGATCGACCGGAATCCGTGCTCGGCGAAGAGGTCCTGCCGCGCCGGGCGAAGCGCTAGCACGACCCAGCCCTGTCCCCGGAAGCGGCCGATCAGCACGCCCTGGTCCTCGGCCTCGGCCCGGCCTCGACTCAGGGATCCCGACGCATCCACCACCTCGTACTCGAATACCGGCATCGGCATCTGCGGGAGCGTCGACTCCACTCCCAGCTCCTCCCAAGGCGTCCTTCACGCGTTGAACGTTCACTCCTGATCGGCTACGGCGGCCATGATCTCCTCGAGCGTCGTCTGGCCTTGGAGGACGCGACGCAGCCCGGCCTCCTTGAGGCCGATCATCCCGCTGTCCGCCGCGTACTTGCGAATCTGATCCGAGTCCACGTCATCGATGATCATCCGTCGGACCTGGGCATTGACCCAGAAGACCTCGTACAGCGCGATGCGGCCCGAATAGCCGATGTTCCGGCACTCTTTGCAGCCGCGCCCGCGATAGAGCACGTCGGGGGCGTGGTCGGGAGCGAAGACCGCCAATTCGTCGGCGCCCGGCCGGTACGCCTCCTTGCAGTGCTTACAGATCGTCTTGACCAGGCGCTGGGCCGCCACCACGTTCACGGCCGTCGCCACGAGGAACGGATCCACCCCGATATTGATCAGCCGCACGAGAGTCGAGATGGCGTCATTGGTATGAAGGGTCGACAGCACCAGGTGCCCCGTGAGGGCCGCCCGCACCGCGATCTGGGCCGTCTCCGCGTCACGGATCTCGCCCACCATGATGATGTCGGGATCCTGGCGCAGGATCGAGCGCAGCGAGCGGGCAAAGTCGAATCCGATCTCGCTCTTCACCTGCACTTGCTGAATCCCCGGTTGGCGGTACTCCACGGGATCCTCGACGGTGACGATGTTCTTGCGCGGAGACTTGATCGTCTTGATGGCAGTGTGCAACGTGGTGGACTTGCCGCTCCCCGTCGGGCCCGTCAAGAGCACCATGCCCCAGGGGCGGCGAATGGCGCGCATGAAGGCGTCGAGCTGCTCGGGGGTGAACCCGAGGCTTTCGAGCGTGTAGTGCTGGACCACGGCCTCCTTCTCGAGGAGGCGCAGCACCACCTTCTCCCCGTACAGGGTCGGGAGCGTCGACACCCGGAAATCGATCTCCCGGCCGGCGATGTGGGAGGCGAAGCTGCCGTCCTGCGGGAGCCGGCGCTCGGCGATGTCGAGACGGGAGATGATCTTGAGCCGCGACACGACCGCCAGGTGCAGCGAACGCGGCACTTCCAGGAGCTCGAACAGGAGTCCGTCGATCCGATAGCGGACCCGCGTCCGATCCTCGTGGGCCTCCACGTGCACGTCGGACGCCCCGTCGACGGCAGCCCGGTTGAGCACATAATTCACGACCTTGACGACGGGCGGATCGGCGGCCTTCGTCCTGAGCTCCTGAAGATCCACCGACTCTTCCACCATGGTCACTGAGCCCACAGTGACCCCGAGGTCCTGCCGAAGCGCCTCGTCGACGCCCTCACTGGAGATCATCCGACGGTAGGTCTTGTCGATGGCCGTCTGGATGGCCTGCGCAGGGCCGATCTTGAAGTCCACCTCCAGACCGGTGGCGCGCCGCAGATCGTCGAGCGCTACCACGTTGAGCGGGTCCGCGGTTGCCACGATCAGCTTCCGCCCGTGGCGCTCGGTCGCGATGATGCGGTAGTGACGGGCGACTTCCTCGGGAACCAAACGCACGATCTCGAGGTCCGGGCTCTCCAGTACCTGCTGAGCGACCGCGTCCTTGCGGAATTGCCGCCCCAGGTACTTGAGGAGCCCCGGTTCGTCCAGGAGCTGCATCTCGATCAGGATCTGGCCGATCCGGTCCTTGCTATTCCGCTGCCGGCGCAGGGCATCGTTCAGTTGCTCCGTGGTCAGGACGCCGTCATTGATCAACATCTGGCCGAGCGGAGTCCACCCGGCGTGCTCCACCTGCGTCATTGCTCTCCACCCATGCTCGCGCTGGACCGGGACAGCTCGACCAGACGACGGTGCACGTCGTCTCGAGCCGCATGGTGCGCGGCGCTGAGCCTCAGGAACGTTTCATAGTGAGCGACTGCGTCTCGGGTCCTGCCCTGCCGGTCCAGCACGATGCCGAGGTTCCGGTGCCCCTCGGCATGATTCGGGTCGAACCGCACGGCCCGCGTAAAGGCGTCGCCGCCCTCGCTGATCGCACCTTGACGCACCAGCACCACGCCCAGACTGTTCCAGGTGTCGGGGTCTCTTGGCTTCAGCTCGAGGGCCCGGCGGAGCAGCGTTGTCGCCCCCGGCAGATCGCCCTCCTCGGCGGCGTGGAGTCCCGTGCTCACGAGCCCCGCAAACTCCCGGTCGACGGAGTCGCGCGGACGAGCCGGGACGGCCGCGATCGGCGCAGGAGTTCGGACCGGCGCAGGACGTGCGGGCGTAGGAGCGACGCTTCTGACGCGGAGCATTGCGAAAGTCCCCAGACCGCCCACGATGCCAACCACAATAGCGAAAAAGACCGCTGAGCGCCACCGGCGACTCGCGTCACGCGACGGGGTCAAGCGCGGAATACCGCCCACACCCGTCGGACGCGATGCTCTGCGGTCCATCCCCATCAACGTGTCCGCCAGACGGCTCATGGAGAGCACTCGAAGGGGCGGAAGGCTCCACGGGCACGGATAGGCATCACCGGCTCTCACTCCGACGGGCTGCTCGACGACGTGCGCTTCCCGGCCAGGCTCGGGCCGAAGCGCCCGGCGAGCACCCGGGAGAGCGCCAGGGTGGTCCGTGGTCCGACGATACCGTCAGGCGTGAGCCCGACCGACATCTGGAAGCTGCGCACGGCCTGTTGGAAGCGCTCGCCGTTGCTCGTTGGCAGCGGAGGGGTGAGGAAGCCCAGCTTCTGGAGCCGCAGGGCCAACGTCGCGACCACGATCGCGGACAGATCGTGGCCAGGGTCCACGGGCAGCACATCCACATTCCGCCAGACGACCCACGCGGAGCGTGCCCACGAACCGTCGAGCTCTTGAACCGACATCCGCGCCTCTTCACCGGACGGCAGGATCACGACGGCGTGATCTCGGTCGAGTTGCCTCAGCAGAGAGAACGCTGGAGCCGCGCCGCCGTTCCTCTCGAGGATCGCCGGCAGATCCACCGCCCGCAGCTCATCGATGGTGGTCTCCGGAAGCCTCGTAGCGGACAGCTGATAGCGCGCAGCGATAGCCGGCACGTCAGGCACACCATCGGGCGCCACAGGCCACGAGACGAGCGTCCGTTCCGAGAGATCCTCGTTCACGCCCCAGAGAGGAAGGAGTCGCGCAAGCAGGAACTTCAGTCCATCAGGAGAGATCGCCGTTGGATCCTGGCGACTTCCCGGTTCCGCGTGTGGTTCTGCCCGTGCCGGCGACGACCCGCTCGGAATCGTCGGCGCCGAGGGGGCCGAGGCCGGGCTGGGCGGAGAGACCGCCGCGACGGTCGGCAGTTCCCTGGGAGTCGAAGCCGCTCCCCTGGGAAGGAACTGGAGAATGCTCGGGGTCCAGCCGCTACGGTAGCCGGCGGCTGCCACCGCCGCGAGGAGCACGACGAGGGCCACCCCGGCCGCGACGCGCGCAAACGTCGCGACCGGCGACGGTCGGATGCGACGGGAAGCGCGACGACGGCTCCCACCGTCCCCCTGAAGATTCCGGATCGCGACCTTGACGAGCGCTGGGGTCACCTCCTTGGCTCGCGCGCTGAACGCCGCCGTCAGCGCACGGTCGCAGACCAGGTTGATCACTCGCGGGATTCCCCCGCTGAACGCATGGATGCGCGTCAATGCTGCTCGCGCGAAGGGAAGCGCCCCGGGGAGCCCGGCGATGCGCAACCGGTGCTCGATGTAGCGAATTGTCTCCTTCCTGGACAGCGGCCGGAGGTAGCAGCGGATGCCGATGCGCTGGTCGAGCTGGCGTAGCTCGCGGAGCTTCGGCTCGAGTTCCGGCTGACCGACCAGGACGATCTGCAGGAGCTTGCGCGTGGCGGTTTCGAGGGTGGAGAGAATGCGGATCTGCTCGAGCGCCTCGAGGCTCATCTGCTGCGCCTCATCCAGCACCACCACCACCGTCTTGCCCTCGCTGCCGGCGGTGAGCAGGTACTGGCTCAGGCCCGCCATCAGTTCGCCCTTGGTGGAACCCGGACGCTCGACGCCGAGGTCGTCCAGGATGGTACCAAGAAGTTCCGTGTCGGAGAGGTACGGGTTCAGGACGAGCGCGCTCCTCACGTCCTTTGGTAGCTCGCGCAGGAGGGCGCGACACAGCGTCGTCTTCCCAGTCCCCACATCACCGACCAGGACCATCAGGCCCTTCTGGCTCGTGATGCCGAAGATGAGGGTCGACAGGACTTCGTGGTGCCCCTTCGAGCGCAGGAGGAAGCGCGGGTCGGGTGTGAGGACGAACGGGGCATCCTCGAGGCTGAAGAACGCCTCGTACACGACCGACCGCCCTACCTCTTCGGTGGTGGAAGCGAGTCGGCGACGATCGAAGGAGTGATGATCACGATCAGCTCTTCGCCATCTGCAGAACTCTCACGGCTCTTGAAGAGATACCCGAGCACGGGGATGCGGCTCAAGACCGGCACTTGACGGGTCTGGGTGGCGGCCTGGTCATTGGTCACGCCGCCGACCACCAGACGCTGGCCCTCGCGAATGACGACCTCGGTCGTCTGGTGCCGCTTGAAGATAGAAGGATTGCCCAGGACGGTCTGCGTGAAATCCGGCGCATCGTTGTTGAACACGACCTTCATCTGGATCTTGTTCTCGGTCTCCTCCCTGATGAGCCGAGGCGTGACCTCGAGTCTCATGAGGGCATCCTTGAACTGCACCTGCGAGACCCCGGTGGTGGGGGTGCTCGTGAACGGGACCTCGAACCCTCGCTCGATGGAGGCCGTCGCGTTCTCCACCGTCACGGTCTTGGGCGCGGCCAGGGTTCGGGCCTTGCCCTGGACCTCCAGCGCCTGAATGGCCAGGTTGATGTTGAAGTTCTTGCCGATGATGCCCATCAGGATTCCACCCGCGGGAGTGGCGCCGAGCAGGGTGGGAAGAAGAGACGTCGGCAGATTGATGAGGTTGCCGACCGACGGCGGGGCCGTCGCGGGCGTTTGCGTGCCCCCGAAGTTGGTGGACGGTGGCGACGCTGGATTGGTCGACGGCGTCGGAAAGGGCACGGCCAGGCCCTGCGCGAGCAGGGTCGGGCCGTTGCCAGCCGACCCCGACACTGCTCCACCCCACTGCACGCCAATCTGGTCGAGGTTGTGGAGCGTCGTGATCACCATCTGGGCCGCGATCTGGATCTGGGGCGTCGGGATGTCGAGGTATTCGTGGACCAGACGGTTGATCCGCTCGAGATCGCGCGCATAGTATCGGATGAAGACGGCGTTGGTCTTCTTGTAGTAGCCGACCGTGAGTCCCTCGGCGACCGCCTCGGGAGAAAGCGGGACCTCCTGTGGGGGCGTCGTCAGAGGAGCAGGCGGGTTGGACGGGATGTTGACCGGAGGGCTCGGCGTGTAGAGCTGTGACAGCTGAGGGAGCTGGACCGGCTGGGCGAACGCCCCCTGGACCACGCGGATCCCCAGAATGCCGGCGAGCGTGCGCGCGACCTCTTCGGCGTCCGCGTACCGGAGACGGACGATCTCCTCCCGGACCGGACCTCGCGCCAGGAGCTCCGCGTCCCTGGCAGCATCCCTCAGCGCTTTTGCCTGGGCCATCCGAGCATCGGCTTCCACCTTCTCCTGCGCCAGCCTCTCCGCCTTCGCCTGCGCCAGCTTGCGAACCTCGGCGTCCTCCTCGGCCTTCGCTCGTGCGAGGGAGCTGACGCGCAGTATCTCCCCGGTCAGAGTGCACTTCAGGTTGGCCGCGTTCATGATCGCCCAGAAGACCTCGCGTGCGGGCACCTTGAAGAAGTCCAGCGTCACTGTGCCCTTCACATCGTCGGTCACCACCATATTGGCGCGATACTGCTGAGCCAGCAGCCGCAGCGTGGTCTGGACGTTGGCGTCACGCAGATTGAGGGTCACGCGGTCGGTGGGCAGCCGCGCGAGGCAAGGATCGCCCGGCTCCTGAGCGACGGCGCTGTCGGGTCCGGCGAGGAGAAGGAGCAGGAGGAGCAGAGACGTGATCCACGTGAGACGCATCATGGCTTGGCTCACCTCCTGGGCGGTGGCGGCGCCACGGGTGCCGGCTCTGGGAGCTCGATCGTGCGAGGCGCGGCGTCTGGACCGGCCAGGGTGATCGAGTTCTCGCCAATGTGGCGGACCCGGTAGCCACTCACCGTGTCCCCGACCTTCACGATCTGATCGTTGACGATCGCGAGGAATCCCTCCGGGAAGCTCACGATGCCCCTCAAGACGAGATCCGGGACCGGAGCCTCCGCTGGACGCGCCACCGGCCCCGTGGGCGGTGGCGGCGTCAAGAACGCGAATGGGTCCCGCGCCCCCCGCTCAGGCCGAGAGGCTGAAGGCACGGGCAGGGACAGCGGGGGCTTGGGGGGCAGCGTGCCCGTCCCTTCGCTGGCCGCCCGTGTCCGCTCCAGTATCAGCTTCGCCTGGGGGCTCAGCTCGAGCGTCGTCAGATTGAAGCGTGCCTGGACTTCGGCGGCGGCCGTGGACGCCTCGGCCTGGGGCTGTCCGGCCGCCGGGGCCGCCGGCTCGATGTGAACGTCCTCGAGGTTCCCCCGGTCTTGTTCGACCCGGGTGGCCAGCTCGCGGATTTCTCGATAGGGCGCGCGTACCTGGATGGGGTGCCACGATTTCGCGAACTGCGGCGTGACCTGCCGCTCCAGGGAGCCCACCGCCATGATCGTCATCCGCTTTTCCCGCGCTAGGTCGGCCAGGCGTGCGAGAAACGCCGACGGGTCACCCCCGCCCGACGTCCACTGCATGTCCTGAACGAGGTCCGCGTGCTTGCGCAGCTCGTCCGTCAGCTCCTGCTCCTTGTTCCGGATCTCTGCGGTCAACCGCTGTCGCTCGACTTCGGCCTGGGCCAGCTCGGCGCTGATCGCGTGCGATCGGTAGATCTCCGCGACGAGGAGAGCCCCGAAGACGAGCGCCACCACGAGCCAGACGGCCGCGAACACCCGCGGCGTCATCTGGGCCGCTCCGACAGCACGATGCTGACGTTGAGAAAGCGATCGGCGGGCTTGATGTCCCAGCTCTTCAGCTGGAAACGCTTGCTGACCTCGGGATCACGCATGAGCCCTGCCATGAACTGCGCCACTTCGAGGAGCGGCGCGCTCCCGGGCCGGGCCGGCGTCACCGCGTTGATGCGGAGCGCGTTCTCGAACCGAGTGGGAGCCCCTGGCGGCTGGCCCGGTGGTGCAGGCGCGGCAAGACGTGTGGCCTCCACGTTCTGGAGCTTGAGCGCAGCCGGAGTCTCACGGCCCAGTGTCTCGAGCAACTCGCCCCATCGTAACTGGCGCCGCGCCTCGCCGCTCAGGGTATCGAGGTTCGATTTCAGGAGATCCAGCTCACTCGCCCGGGCCGCGAGATCCCGGCGAAGGGCAGGCACGGCGTTGAGATCGCTTCGCAACTGTCGCGCGGGTAGAGCGATCCACACGACGTAGACGACGGCGAGGACCACCGCGCACGCGAGGGCGAACACCCCGAGGTGCGTCCCTGCGTTGCGGCCGGCGAGCCATTCCTCCCAGCCCCGGCCGACCCAGCCGATCTGCCGCAGATCCTCGCCAGGGTGAAGCAGGTCGACACGAAATCGGGTGCTCATACTCCCCTGAGCGCGAGCCCAAAGGCTTGGAGGAATATGGGCCCTGACGCGGCGAGGTCAACCGTGGTGCGGGCCATCTTGACCTCGGTCGCTTTGAACGGATCCAGGACCTCGAGCGGCGCACCGAGCCCGAGTCTGCCAGCGATCCAGCGGCCGATGTATGGGAGATCGACCGAACCGCCGATGGCGTAACGTGGCAGGCTCTCGCGATCGTACTCCGTCCGGTAGAACGTCAGCGACAGTCGGATGTCCTCAGCCATCTGGTCCACGATGTCCTGGCACGCGCTCTCCGCCTTCGGGACTTCGGCCGCAGGAATCGTCCATGGCTTGGACCGTTCCTGACCCGGGAAGATCGTCCGGAGCCGCTCGGAGAAGGCTCCCGCCCCCACGTTCAGGTAGCGAGCCACCACGGGCCCCTGCTCGCTGAACAGGCAAAGCGTTGAGGTTTCCTGCCCCACGGTCAAGAGGACGAGAAGCTCCCCGGATTCGAGCGCAGTGAGGTGTATCCCGCCATTGAGCAGCGCCAGGGGCTCGACATCGAGTATCCGCACCTCGACGGCCGCCTGCCGGAGCAGCCGCACGCGTTCGTCGAGGCGTGGTTTGGGCAGACTGACCGCCAGTATCTCGTTCGATGTGACGTCCTTCCTGGATTTCCTCAGGATGTGGGCGTCCAGGATGGCCTCCCGGGGAGGCAGCAATCCCAGCTCCCGATGCTGCAGCTCGAGGGCGGGAAGGACCTTGGGCTTGGGGACTGGCGGGAGGGAAATCACGCGAATCACCACATCAGGTCCGCCGACTGATGCAATGACCGGCTCCCCGCTGGCGCCAGCATCCGCCAGAGCCGCGTGAACGGCTTGGCGCAATTCCAACAGGTCCTCGCCAGCACCGATCGGGGCAACCCCGCACCCAACAACGACAACTTCCGATCGGCGCCGCTCGAGAACGAGAGCCTTGACGGACCCGCTGCCGATGTCGAGACCGACCCCGCGCGCCCTCCGCAACAGCGTGAGCATCACCCCTCGTCCCGTCGAGGATCTTCGGTGCTAGGATCCAAGGCCACGACTATAGCAGGCACCGCCAAGGTGCCAAAAGACTTTCCCATCATGCGCAATGGCCTGCAACGGCCAGGTCCGACCGAAGGAGTCCCGGTCATCGCTCAACCGTCAAGGACCGCTGCACCAGGAGGGGGACGACCACCGCGTCCGTTCCTTGGTAGGAGACGATCGGGACCGACCAGTGCACGGTGGCCGAGAGCCCTGCCTGGTTGGCGGAAACACTCACGTTCTCCCTGTCGATCCGCAGGCCATCATGCAGCGCGGCAAGGAGGATGGCGGCCCGAACCGACTCGAGTAGCGTGTCGACCGAGACCTGGCTTCCTGCCGCAAAGGCCGCTCGATGCTTGGCCGATGCTTCCCGGAGGGCCGTGTCGATCATCTCCTGAACCGAGAAGTAACTCAGACCGAGGCCGATTGCCGTGTAGCCGGCCCAGGCTAGCACAGCCAAGAACACAACCCAGCGGATCAGGGTTCCGAACCTCATGGCATGCGTCTGGTCCTGACCGCTGGCGCAGTCCTGGCGAGTTATCTTGCCGAGTTATCCTACAGTGGCGGCTTGCCGACCACCGTCAGGTCGACGAGGCGATCGGCCTGGAAGTAGAAGTGCCAGCCGCCCGGATAGATCCACATCTCTGCGGCGTGCTCCTTGATCGATGGCCAGAACTGACGTGCCCCCTCGCGCATCTGCTCCTCGTCCGGGGTCGCGTCCGATGGCTTCCCCACCAGCAGAAGGACTTCCTCCTTGGTCATGCCGATCGTGACCCGACGCTGAAACGTGAATTGACTGGCCCGGGGCGACGTGCCCAACTCCGGATGCTTGGTCATGTAGTCTGCAACCCGCTCGTCCAGGTCGATTCTGAAGGCCATGGATTCGTCGAAGGTTGGCGCCCGCCCGTATCCGTCCTGGAAGCGGCTCGAGAAGACTTCGGCCGCGGTCGGTCCCTCGGTTGCGCGCTGGACCTCCTCGTGCTTCTCGCTCGACGCGCATCCGCCAAGGCCCACAAAGGCGGCGACCAGAAGAGCGAAGCCGTAGGCAACCAGCAAGGCCGAATGCGCTATCGGTCCTGCAGGGCAGTGAGTTGGATGCTGACCGCCTGGTCGAGATAATCCAGGTCGAATGGCTTCGGAATG
>Ga0335077_10007205_pt1 | contig 13758 bp, 8 predicted proteins | sample Lox_Sample_31_FD_207151 | JGI IMG/M metagenome (GOLD analysis project Ga0335077, IMG submission 207151) | Soil microbial communities from Loxahatchee National Wildlife Refuge, Florida, United States - Lox_Sample_3.1 | ecosystem: Environmental > Terrestrial > Soil > Wetlands | place: USA: Florida...
CAGCCGCCGAGGAGGCGTTCGCGCGGCAGAAATGGGATGCTGGCCGAAAATCCGTTATCAAAGCTTGCCAGAGCGCCAAGCAGGACCGCCTGATTTGGCACCGTGCAATGCGGCAGTTGGTAGATGCTTGTACCGATCCCCGCAATGAGGAAACTGCCTTTGCCGAGTCGACCGTGCGCCTCCTGACTGACATCAGCTCCCCTTTCCCTATCGCTAACGCCCTCCTGGAACATGGGCGGGAACCAGAGGCACAGTCACCGTTGCCTCACCACGAAGTGGAGCAATCGTCGGTCGACCCAAAAACAGCCGCGCAAGGCTGGATCGGAAAGTTTCGACATGTGTTCTCGTCTCTGGGAACAGACGCAAAACCGTCTCAGCCAGGAGCCGCCGAACTCGAGCGGCCTCCTATGCCCATCTCCGAAGTCGCACAGTCACCGCCGCCGGCCGCTCACGGCTCGCCAACTCCATTGGCTGAATCAAAGCCTTCTTGGCCCGGCCCCGCAACCGAAAGCAAGGTGGAGTGGCAGGCATCCAATGTAATTGAGTTCCCTGCCGCCAATGAGGGCTCATCTCAACCTGCACGGGGCTCGGCCACCGAGGCATTCATGCCCGGGTCGGTCGCGCCGTCACTGCCCGACCTTATGCCGTCAGCTTCCGAGTCCAAGCGCGAACGAATCGAGGCCCCGCTGGATTCTCCCAGCATCATCCGCAGTTCCCCGGAGATGATCTCATCCGCTGCGGCCAGTGTCCCTTCAAAGATCGATCTACGGGCGGGCACAGCTTGGCCGGAGGAAACTCTTCGACGCATCGAAAAGCGGCTTGCCACTGTCCTCGGGCCGCTTGCACGAGTTCTTGTAAACAAAGCTTCGGTTCAGACCAACAACCTCGACGAACTCCTGGCGTTGCTCGTCGCCAAGCTGCCGAGCGACAGGGACCGCAGAGCTTTTCTCGCGGGGAAGTCAGAATTCCTGGTAACCGCTGCCGGGCAGGCTGGAGTCGAGCGAAGCGACCTCACCCTCAACCGTACAACCGTTTCCACGCCGAACCCTGAAATCGATGCCCAGTCCATGGAGCACGCCATCCTGGTATTGGCGCGTTACGTTGGTCCGATTGCATCCGTTTTGGTGAAACGCACGGCTGCCCGTGCCCGAAACGTCCAGGATCTTTATCTTCTCCTCGCCGATCGTGTGGAGGAAAACAAACGGGCGCAATTCCTCAAGGAATGTGGGCTCGCCAGCGAGAGCTGAAGCGCAGAAGACCGCGCTCCTCGCATTCCGGCAAGCGTCTAAGGATCTTTTCCGCAGCCTGCTAAGTTTCTAGCATCTTGATCGCTTCCATCAGGCTCTTCCGCATGCGGTTGAACGACTCGTACAGTTTCGCGATTTCGTCGTGCCCTTCCGCCTGCAGCTCAGGCACATTCAAGTTCCCCAAGCTTAGTTCATCAGCAACCCCAGACAACCGGTTAATGGGTCGCGTCACCAGGAAAACCAGCATGGCGTTCACTGCCAGAAAGACGATGGCAAAGATGACAGCCAATGACGACATGAACACCACAAATGTGCTCTGCGCCCTTTGCACCGGCAGTCGCATGGGAGCGGAGACTATCTGCGCGGTAAGAATGTCGTTCACCTTCCATCCAAAACCGTTGTTCGGCCCATACCGGTCAATCAGGGTACGCGGGGCATTTTCCGGCGTATCGTGACACTGCATACAGGTCTGACCAACCTTCATCGGACGCGCAATGTATAACGCTCTTCCGGTTGGCGTCTCGCGCTCTCCCACGCGCTCAGTTTCCTGCGGATTCTGCCGAAAATACTGCACGATATCCGCTTCCCATTCGTTCGCGCGGTTCACCGGGTTCGTCGGGTTCAAGGTCGCTTCCCGGTATGAGTAATCCGGAAACTTGTTTCGAATCTGCGCAAAATACTGGTTCGCGGAATAGGCAGGCACCGATTGCGGCAGGAACGCATATTTCAACTGCGTGTCCAGCAGCGGCTTGATCTCTTTGCCGGTATACGTTCTCACGGCAACCGCTGCCTCCATCATGATGCGGGCATTTTCAAATATTTCTTGCTGTGCGTTTCGTTGCAGTAACCGGTTGGAAACGAAGCCCGCGCCAATGAAACCGGCCACGAACACAACGCACATGACGAGATTGAATTTGACAAGGAGTTTCATTTCAGCCGCCCCACTCAGCGGTCAGTCTTATTGGTTCTTGTTTGGATATTTTTCCGGATGCAACGCCGGATCCCACTCTGGATATTCCTGCACGTGCGCCGCCAGTTCCTCGCGAAATTTGGGATCGCTCAAGCGCGATTCAAACCGGGGCACGAACTCCCTGCGCCATCTCGACGGCATGAGCAACCACGGACGCAACTGCGCATATTCGATTTCTCGTCCGTGGCTGAGTTCCGGTGCCTTCCCTTTCGGAGGATGCGGCGGCAGCGTATCCCGGAAGGGTACCGGCATCGACTCCACAAAAGCCGCAGCTGGCCGGTTTGCGAGTGTCACGTCTTTTCCGGCCCGCCGTGAGAAAAATTCGCCGGCTTTGGCTGGACGCAACTGGTTTATGCTCCCCGATCCCGTAACTTGTCCGACACTCGCGCTCCCGGATTCCACATAAACATCCGACGAGTCCGCACCCGCACGCACCACCAGACTGCCTTGCTTTGTCACCCCAGCTAACAACAGCGTGTCGAACTGATAGGCCCCTGACTTCGAATCGACTTCACCCTTCAACCATCCACTCAGCAACACAAATTCGGCCTGGGTCCCCCCAGCCGAACCCGAGTAGCTGAACAGCAACAGCCTGCTCGACGGACCCACAGCCACCACCGTCCCTGGGCTGAACTCCAGTTGAGTCACGCCACGGGCGCCAGTTTCCAGCATGTCCCCAACATTAAGGAGAGCCCCCTGTACGCCGACGAAAACACTTGTGCCCCGAGTGACATGTAACTCACTCTCGGCCAACGTGATCGTGCCGATCGCCTTCCCCTCTAGAGAAGACGCGAAAAGCGCCAACACCAGGAGTTGGTAGTAAATTGCGCGCATAGGATTGCTGAATGCTTCAGGGGAAGGAGACTGCGCGAATAGTAACTTCGTCGGTGGAAGCTGTCAAGGCAGCCGTGGAATTTTACAAACCCGTGCAGCCCGCAACGCAACGGCGTCAACCGGGTCTTGCCCGGCTGCTGACAAAAACCCTGCCCTGGAAAATTTCATCGATGGCAACCGGAAGCTCGATGGCATCAGATTTCAACAAATATCCAGCCGCTCCCTGGCGGAGCGCCCCCTGCACGATCTCAGGAGAGGAATCTTGGCTCAGGATTACGATCTTCGAATGCGGGCAAAGCTTGCGGATTCGCCGCGCGGCTTCCATGCCGTTCATTTTGGGGAGTGCCAGATCCAGCAGAATCAGGTCGGGCTGAAGTTCCTGTGCCTGATTGACGGCCTGCAATCCGTCGGAAGCTTCACCGACGACCACGCAGTCAAGGCTTTCCTGAAGTTGTGAGTGCAGGAACTGGCGGAACTCCGCGTAGTCCTCAACTATGAGTGCTCGGCGCGGTGGCATCTGATCACCAGTTAAATATCCCTCTTACCCCTTGGGAAAGCAAGCCGGGGCTAGCCTTCTTCGGAGTGCTCTCATGGATTGGCTTGGGACGGGCACGGCTTTTGCCGTGCTTGCCGCGGCCCCTGAAGATGCAAGCTTCAGCCCTTGAGGTCCGCCGGTTCCCTTCCCAATAACCGCCCATCAGACATGTCAACAGGTCCTGGCAGGCCTCCGAAATTTCCCAGCGGACGGGCGTTTTGAAGGGCGCGGCTGGAAGCCATGTCGTAAGTCCCGTCTAATGATTCGCGGCTTAGCCCCTGAGGAACGCTCTCAAGGCGACAACGAGGTTTTTCGGCGACCTGCGGAAGCTGGGATTCGAGTTGCAAAGAGCTTAGGGTTGTTCTTTGACGCGGCTACTGACAAACGTCTCGCCCTTCAGAACTGTTTCAACGGCCCAAAGCAGGTCCGTCGCATCCGACTTCAACAGATAGCCATTTGCACCTGTTCGCATTGCCCCTTCCGCTATCTCGCGAGAGCAATTCTGCGTAAAAAACAATATCTTGGAATTTGGAGAAAGCTTGCGAATCTGGCGGGCGGCCTCGATGCCGTTGAGCATCGGCAATCCAAGGTCTAGCAAAATGAGGTCCGGTTGCAGCTGTTGCGCCTGCTGAACAGCTTGCAGTCCATCTGAAGCCTCTCCCACCACTTCGCACTCCGGCCTTTCTAGGAGCGTCGAGCACATGAAGCGCCGGAAGTCTTCAACATCATCGACTACAAGTGTTCTACAGTTGGGCATTGTGGTGTTGAAGTGTGGCCCCGTTTCCTCGTGAAAGCAATACCGTATTTCTGACAATTAGCCCAACATTTTGTTTAGCTATTCGATGAATTTCCTTTGGTTTTATTGCAGTTCTGGTACAGTCCTTCGTCACTCTCGCCATCCCCCAATACCTAGCAGACACCCCATGGTGACCGGAGGGCCACTGTCAGAACTGACGGGTCCATTCGATCCCCTGACTTGCTTTAAACTGTTGGGCCAAAGAAACTGGGTCGACCTGCCGCATGGCAGTTCGTTAGGGGGCGTTTCATCACTGTGACGTATTGTCATTGGGGAAGTAGGGGTGTGCTCAATTTCATCCCTTGACATTAAGTCTGTCCCAGCTTGTCTACGCCCCGTGGATTTCCTGACGTTGCGGTGGACACAATCGCCGAGTACACAAAGGATGCCTACTTCGAGTCACAGTATTCTGAAGCACCCATCAGGCCTCGTAACCCCAGCCGTCGTCTGGTTTTCCGTCTGTCTGGCAGCATTGCTGCCGGCTGAAATCGCGTTCGCCCAGTCCGTCGGTGGAGTCATCAGCGGGACAGTAGTCGATCAACAGGACCGCTCAGTCCCTGGAGCCATCGTGCGCATGATCGACCATCCCCATGCGTCGAGTCAGACAACAAAAACCAATGAAGACGGCTACTTTGTATTCACCCAACTCCCTCCCGGTGAATACAGACTATTCGTCGTAAAAGAAGGTTTCCAAAAGCTCGAGAAAAATGACATCGTTTTGCTCACCGCCGATCGGCTCTCCGTCGGGACACTGACTTTGAAAGTGGGGTCGAGCACCGAAGTCGTCAGAGTAACGTCCGAAACTCCCCCGGTTGAGACTACCGGCTCAGAACAATCCGCCGTCATTTCGGCCGAAGCGATGTCCGCACTGCCCGTTATCGGCAACGACTACGTGTCTCTCACGAAAGTCATTCCCGGATCCACCTACTTGGGTAATGGGAACAATAGTCTGGGCGGCATTTCTTCCCAGGCGGGGTTCATGGCTATTACTCCTCCAAGCGCGGCATATTTCAGCACGAACGGGGTCTTTTCGAGCTTGAGCAACTATAGCTGGGATGACGCGCCTACCGTTATCGCCAATATCCAGGACGTCAAGATATTGGTAAGCGGCTATGAACCCGAACACGGAAAGTCGTTAGGCGCGGTCCTGAACGTAACCACGAAATCAGGCACAAAAGATTTTCACGGAACGCTATGGTATGCCTTTCGGAATGAGGCCCTGAACGCGAACGACTACTTCAATAACCTCACCGGGCAGCCGAAAAGCCGATATCGCTTCAACACGATTACCGGAACGGTCGGCGGTCCCGTCCTCATCCCGCGGCTCTACGAGCGACACCGCAGCAAACTGTTTTTCTTCTTCTCCTATGACAACGAACCGAACACTGTGCCACAAGGTCTGAATGAGTTCCAGATGCCCACGGCATTGGAGCGTGGCGGTGACTTCTCGCAAAGCTTTTTCCCCGGCACGACGAAGCTGATCCCCGTCTACAACCCTCTGACCCACCAGCAGTATTCAGGGAACGTCGTGGACCCCGGCCAAATCGTTCCCACCATGCAAAAGTTGTTGAATTGGTTTCCGGTCCCCAATTTCACAGATACGGCCGTGAGCCAGGGATTCTATAACTATGTCCTTCCGGTGGTCTCCGATACTCCGGTCCACCAGACCTCCATACGTCTGGATTACGCACCAAACGATAAGTGGCGAATCTTTGGCCGCTGGCAGCGGGGATTCTTTGGCATCAGAGGTGTGGATGGGTACGCCATCTATGCGGGCTGGAACCGTCCCCAGGCCGTCGATAGTGGTTCGGACCGGATCGAACTCAACGCGACGTATGCGATCAACTCCCACATGGTCAACGAGCTGGCACTGGGCGGCATATTTTCATATGGGACGACCTCAACTCCGCCGTCGACCATTGGACAATTTCAAATGGGTCCAACTGGCCTTGCCTTTCCCCAGTTATATCCCGCGACCAATCCTCTGGGCTTGATCCCTGGTTTCAATTTTGGAGATTTGCCGAAAGGACCCAACTTTAGCTACGACCCTCGCATCCCCCAGAACAATCACTACCATGCGCTATCGATCGCGGACAATTTCACGTACGTCCACCGCAACCACCAAATGAAGTTGGGATTCTATTTCGATGACGAGTACCAGAACCAGCCACACCACGCCGGAAGCGGGAACCAGGGGGGGCTGTTTAATCTTGACGGCGCCAATCCCAACAATCCCTTCAACGTCGGCTATTCGTTCGCCGAAGCCCTGCTCGGCTATTTCGACAGCAGCGTGCAGGTGACGAACTTCGTAGACGACTCGAACACGGCGAAAGCGCTGCAATGGTATGCACAGGATAACTGGCAGGTCTCCCGCAGACTTTCGCTCAATTACGGAATCCGTTTTAGCTATGACATCCCACAGGCTATCACCGGAGGACAGGGCGCAGTGCTGCATTTCGACAAGTATGATCCCTCTGCCGCCGCGGTGTTGTTTCAGCCTGTGCTGGTCAACGGCGAACGCATGATGGAGAACCCCTTGAATGGGGAAACATTCCCGGCTGCTTATTTGGACTACTACGTTCCCGGAAGTGGCGCGATTGCGCCGGGAACTGTGAGTATAGGATCTCCGGAATGGCGCGGGATTTTTCATTCCCAGCATGTCGTCGCGGAGCCAAGATTTGGCTTCGCCTTTGACCCCTTTGGCGATGGCAAGAGTGCGATCCGCGGAGGAGTGGGTCGATTTGTTGCCATGCGCACTTTCTCTGGATCAATCTACGGCTACATCATCAATGCACCCTCCATTTTTTATCCAACTTCGTATTACGGCACCATCACAGATCCGGGCGCCGTTCCCGGTTTGCTCGGTCCTCCATCCACGAACTACGGAAACCCCAACGCCAATCTGCCATACTCCTATTCGTGGTCACTTGGTATCCAGCGCTCCATAGCCTTTAATAGCCTCCTTAGCGTGTCCTATGTAGGCTTCGTTTCCCGCAACGGTCAGTACAGTTTTAATCGCAACCAGGTTCCCTACGGGGCGGAGTTTCTTCCACAGAACCAGGATCCGACCACCGGCACACCGCTTCCCGATGACTACTTCCGCCCTTACCCCGGGTATTCTTCAATCTACGACTCAGAGTGGGGAAACAACGCCAACTATCATTCGTTGCAAGTCACTCTCGATCGGCGCATGTCGCACGGACTGGCTTACGGCGTCTCTTACACCTATTCCAAGGCGCTCGACGATCGCAAGAGCACGACCTACCTCCCGTACTCTCTTACGTACGGCCCCAGCAGCAACGATATGCGGAATCGTCTGACACCCTATTGGATCTGGGAATTGCCCCGCGTGAGCACGCACTGGAACAATGGGTTCAGCCGTTGGGCCCTGGATAACTGGCAAGTTTCGGGGATAGCCTCATTCATCTCTGGGCAGCCAATGAATGTCAACTTGAGTACCACAAACAATGAAAACATTACGGGCGGAGGCGACGGCGCCCAAGTGATTCTGACTGGAAATCCGGTCCTGGCCAAGAGTCAGCGCTCCTTCGACCACTATTTCAATCCGAATGTGTTCGCCTTGCCCGCCACGGGCCAGATCGGCACGGCATGGAACGGCGCAGCATTCTATGGACCTGGGGTCAATAACTGGGACATGGTCGTGGCAAAGAACTTTCGCTTCGGAGAACGCGTCGACACTCAACTGCGAGTCGAGATGTACAACACGTTCAATCACCCGCAGTGGTCCAGCGTGAATAATACTGCGTTATTCGATCCGTCGACTGGAGAACAGGTCAACTCAGCTCTCGGCAGGATCACAGGGGATCGGGGTCCACGAATCATGCAGTTGGCTCTGCGCATCGGGTTCTAGCAGATACTAGATCTGCAAAACGTTGGTTGACTGCGAAGTACATATTGGTGTAGTCCGATGAGGTATGGGGCGGTCGTGATGTGGTGTAGTTACTGCAATTCGCGTTGCGGAGTGAGGCTCCGTTCGCCAGCCTGGATTGCGATTCTCTTCCTTTGTCTGTGCTCTTTTCCCGCCTCCACGGCTGCGCAACAGCCCGACGAGAAACGTGTACTGCTGCTGTTTGCCGAATATAAGCAACGCAGTCAGTTCCTGCAGGCCTTTGAGTCTTCGGTACAGGCCCAGGTTAAAGCCGATATCACATTCGAGGAAGCCTACCTGGAAGGCCCGCAGGGCCCGCAAAGCTCGGATCCTAGGGAGAATAAAAACTATTTGGAGGGCTTTGCAGAGAATCTGCGTCGTAGGTTTGCGGGTGTGAAGCTGGATCTCCTCGTGGCCGTTGGCCCATGGGCACTGGTATGTGCAGAGCGCTACCACGAAAAAATGCTTCCAGGCGTGCCGGTTGTCTTTTCGGGAGTCAGCGAATGGCAGTTTGCAGGTGAAAGTTGGAAAGGCGTGACCGGTGTGACCGGCCATGTAGGCCTCGGGGAGACCATTGATCTTGCCCTTCGTCTTGAGCCAGACACAGAGACCGTGGCATTAATCTCCCCGGACGATCCGCCCTGGCTGGCGGCAACCCACAAAGAACTCAGTCGTTATCAGAAAAAGGTGAAAGAGATAGACTTCATTGGGTCTCCGGGCCGTCAGATCTTCGAAAGAGTCGCTGCACTGCCTCCTCACTCCATCGTCCTGTTTCATCTGGCGTTACAGGATTCAGGCCAGCCACCGCTCGCGGGCTTTGACTTGCTCGAAGCAATCGCGCAGCGGGTTCCCACCTTTTCGGCCTGGCAGAATTTCTGTCTGAACCACGGGTGTATTGGTGGCGTGTACGGAGAAAATGCGGACATGATCCAGTTGACCGCAAGCGCGGCGGTCCGTGTATTGTCGGGTGAGCCCGTCGATAAGATTCCTGTCGGACACGTCACCGGTATTCGGCCCCAAGTGGATTGGCGAGCTCTCCAACATTGGCACATCCCGGAGTCGGCTTTGCCACCCGGTACCCAGATCCTGTACCGCGAACCTTCCCTGTGGGAGCAGGGCCGCAAGTACTTCCTTTCTGCAATTGCCGTGATCCTCCTTCAGTCCTTTTTGATCTTTGCATTATTCTGGCAACGCTCGCGACGACGGAAGGCAGAGATCGAACAACGGAAATCCGAAGAAAAGTTCGCCAAAGCCTTTCGCGAGAGCCCTCTCGCCATCACAATCGTCAAGATCAGCGATGGTCGCTACGTCGAAGTCAACGAGTCTTTCGAACTCCAAACTGGCTGGAGCCCCGCCGAGGTCATCGGCCAGACCCCATTTGAAATTGGCCTTTGGACTGATCCTGATCACAGGATGGCATTCATGAAGCAGCTCCTCGACAAAGGCAATGTGAAAGATCTGGAGGTCCAACTTCGCAGAAAGGATGGTCAAATCCGGACAAGCCTGGGTTCGGCGGAATTGATCGAGGTCAACGCGGAACCATGTGTTCTTTCCGTCTTCGCCGACATCACCGAGCGAAAACACGCCGAAGAAGCCATTTCCGGCTTCAGTCGCAGATTGATCGAAGCCCAGGAAGCGGAACGTACTCGCATCGCCCGAGAATTGCACGACGACATCAATCAGCGGCTGGCCATGGTCGCAGTCACTCTGAAAACGGCGAAACAGAGCCTTCCGATTGATGTAAAAGCTGGCTGCCTCCTCGACGATGCTGGCGCACGTGTTTCCGAGTTGGAGAGCGATATTCAGTCCTTGTCTCACCGATTGCATTCGTCAAAGCTGGAATACCTCGGACTTGAATCGGCCGCTTCAAGCTTGTGCAAAGAGCTGGCAGAACGTCAGAACGTCAATATTGACTTTCACTGCCATGGCATTCCCGAGGACCTGTCCAGTGAAGTCTCGCTTTGCCTCTTCCGCGTTCTGCAGGAAGCTCTTCACAATGCTGTGAAGTACAGCGGCATAAACGAATTCCAAGTCGCCCTCAATGGAACGTCACATGAAATCTATCTGAGGGTGCATGATTCGGGCGCTGGATTTGATGCCAAACGAGCAAGCAATGGACATGGATTAGGTCTCACCAGCATGAAGGAGCGCTTGAAACTGGTCAGTGGAGAACTTTCAATCTACTCCCGGCCGCAAGAAGGCACAACGATTTTCGCTCGCGTTCCACTTGCTCAGGAAACGACACGTGACCACGGCAAGCCGACCGCCCATACAACCGCATAGGGGTGCTTGCGACGCGTGCCGGGACCCACGTTGGAGTGGAGATCATTGGGCGCTGCGAATTGTGCAGTTGGTTCTGCGCTTTGGTTTCTAGGTGTAGACTGCTCAATTGGCGCAACGGGCCGCAACCTCCAGCCCAGATAGCGCTTGCTGTGGTTAAAGATATGAGAATGTGATGAGGAAGATCTCCCTGTCCCCGTGGCTTGGTGGTATGGGTAGCTTTCGCCTTTTTCCGCGGCTAGGGACTCTCGCAGTTGCGCTCGGTGCGCTGCTTGCTTCAGTTCCTCCCACCACTGCACAGGCCAACCAAAAAAACGTACTGATCTTGTCTGGTGGTCGCGGGCGTGTGTCGATCAACCTGATGGAGTCCTCGCTCCGATCCCATTTTGCTGGACCAGTGAACTTCTCGATAGTGGACCTCGAAAACCCGCGATTCGAACAGAAAGCCTACCAGCACAATCTTGCGGAAGCGATTCGAGCTGGATACTCCGGGGAGAAACTGGATCTCGTAGTCGCGGTAATGACCATCGCACTCCAATTTGCCGTGCAATACCGTGACAAATTATTTCCGGGCGTCCCCATCGTCTTCATGTCAAACATCAGTCCGCTTCCGGAAAAGGTGTGGCCGGGAGTGACCGGTGTCGAATCCACTAGCGGAGTTCGGGAAACAATTGACTTGGCGCTTCGCCTCCACCCCGACACACAAGCCGTTGCAGTCCTCAGTAAGCCATCGGGCCCGGAGAACGACTGGTTCCAGGAAGAGCACGCCGAACTGCTTCGCCATCAAGACAAAGTCAGGGAGATCGACCTCCTTGGACCGGCAACCCCTGAATTGCTTCAAAGAGTTGCCGAACTCCCGCCCCATACCGTCGTTTTGTTTCAACTCTACCCCGAAGATGCAGATCAACCTGCGTTTGGAGCCTTGGATGTCTTGGCGGCGGTAACTGAGCGCTTTCCCACCTATTCCATCTTGCCGCACCTTACCGTGGGCCACGGGGGCGTTGGCGGAGCCTCCTATGATCCCGCCATAGATCCTGTTTTGGCTGGAGAGTTAGCGGCACGAGTACTGTCTGGTCAGCGCGTGGACGACATTCCCGTCGTACAGAACTCCGAGGCCGTGGTATCTGTGGATTGGCGGCAGCTTCGCCGATGGAATATCCCCGAGTCGGCGTTGCCTCCGGGCGTCCGGGTCTTATTCCGCGAGCCCACACTCTGGGAGCAGGGACGCAAATACTTCCTTACTGCGATCGCAGTGATTCTCCTTCAGTCCTTTTTGATCTTCGGATTGTTCTGGCAACGCTCGCGACGACGGAAAGCAGAGACAGAGCGGCGGAAATCTGAGGAAAAGTTCGCCATGGCTTTTCGCGAGAGCCCCCTCGCTATCTCCATCGTCAATCTCAAGGATGGTCACTACGTTGAAGTGAACGACACTTTCGAAGTTCAAACTGGTTGGAAGCGCGACGAGGCCATCGGTCGAACCCCCCTTGAAATTAACCTTTGGGTTCATCCCGATCAAAGAACTGCCTTTACGAGGGAACTTCAGGAAAAGGGCACCGTCCGAGACCTGGAGGTCAAGCTTCGCAGAAGAGACGGTCAAATCCGAACGTCTCTCGGTTCCGCCGAAATAATCGAGGTCCATGGTGAGCCGTGCGTCCTTTCAGTGTTCGCCGACATCTCCGAGCGAAAGCTGGCCGAGGAAGCCATGTCCAGTTTCAGCCGCAGATTGATCGAAGCCCAGGAAGCAGAGCGTACCCGCATCGCCAGAGAATTGCACGACGATATCAACCAGCGGCTGGCGATGGTGGCCGTGGGGCTCAAGATGCTGAAGCAGGATTTCTCACACTCCGAACCAAGAACCATTCGACACATCGATGCGACTTGCGAGCAGGTTTCCGGCCTGGAAAAAGATATTCAGGCTCTGTCCCACCGTTTGCATTCGTCCAAGCTGGAATACCTCGGCCTCGAAGCAGCAATTGCCAGCTTCTGCCGGGAGCTTTCCGAGCGGCAGAATATCAAGATCAACTTACACAGCCATGGCGTTCCCGAAGACCTTTCCAATGAAGTCTCCCTTTGTCTCTTCCGTGTTCTTCAGGAAGCCCTGCACAACGCAGTCAAATATAGCGGTACCGACGATTTTGAAGTGTCCCTCATCGGCGCATCGCATGAACTCCGGTTGCGAGTGCACGATTCCGGCGCAGGTTTCGACCCAAAGACAGTAAGGGACGGACACGGACTAGGTTTGACCAGCATGAGGGAGCGCCTGCGCCTGGTCGAGGGTGAGCTTTCTATTGACTCCATGCCGAAGCAGGGCACAACCATCGTCGCCCGCGTCCCCCTGGCTCACGACACAACTCCCGCCGGCACCGCCGCGTAAACGAACGTCCAGCCAAACCATCCCGTTAAGGGAAGAACATCTCGCTCAGCAACTGAGAAAAATTGGCTCCTCAGGTAGGACTCGAATCCACCTGAAAACGTCAATTGAAGGACTTACAAAGCACGGACGGCGCTTCAAGGACGTGGAAGGACCTGGTAGTTCACGTTAAGTGATTGCGAACTGATTGCAGAATCTACCGACCCCAGCTATCTCACCCTCAGCGCGGGAATGTCTCTGCGAGATGAACCTTGGTAGTTTTGCAATGTGAGCAACTGCTCCGAGGGTTCTACTTCCCTTTGGCAGAGGGCCGACTCCCTCGCGCCAGATATTGCTGATCGAGCGCCTGACGGATCAGCGTCTTGATCACCGCCTGTCGGCTGATGTTCAGCTCTTCGGCAGCTCTATCCAGCTCTTCCAGCATACCCGACGCCAAGTCAACGTTCACCCTCTGTATCGGACCCATCATCCGCCCGTTATTAGTGAAGAACCGTGACACATCCCTCCCATGGTCCGCGAGGCGGGCGATGGAATCTGCCGATATCGGTTTCCGACGTCTACGAGTGTTCTGCATAAAGTTGTTGCTCCTGCCTAGTGGACCTCCAGAGAGTTACGAGGTGGTAGTATTCTCCTTCTTCGTCTTCCCGCGCTTCGAAAATTACCGTGTACAACTGCTCACCCACCCAGCCGATCGCCCGATACTGCTCGATCAAGTCCGAACGTTGGTCGAGGTAGTACGGGCGCGAGAAAACTTCTTGTGCTTCTTCGAACCCGATGCTTCTTTTCGGATTTTTTCTTAGACGTTCACTCTTCCGCTCATCAAAGTAAAAGCGCAT
>Ga0335077_10007206_pt1 | contig 13758 bp, 13 predicted proteins | sample Lox_Sample_31_FD_207151 | JGI IMG/M metagenome (GOLD analysis project Ga0335077, IMG submission 207151) | Soil microbial communities from Loxahatchee National Wildlife Refuge, Florida, United States - Lox_Sample_3.1 | ecosystem: Environmental > Terrestrial > Soil > Wetlands | place: USA...
CTATTTGCTGGTTGAGACCGGGCGACGCGAAAATCAGCATCCAACCTGCCCGACTTGGTTGCCGCAATCGCTTCCGCTTTCATCCTGGTGCGCGCGCTGAATCCTCCTTTATCCACGGACTGCTAGGGAGCCTGCAGCTCCGGTTTAGTTTCCCCTTTTGAGTTGCTGAACATTCACGAGAAATCTCGAAGGATCGCTTCTCGCCTTTTCAGCGAGTATTTGCTTGGCTTGTGCTTCCATTCGCTTTGCTTCCGGTTTTCGCTTCATCGCTTTCAGCAGCCTGGCGTATTTCAGCATCACTTCCGCAACCCGTGGGTGAGTTGACCCAAGGGCACTCTCAAGAATGGTCAAAGATCGGCGATAAAGTGGTTCGGCTTCGGTATATCGTCGCTGCCAGTAACGAACGACCCCCAGATCATTTAGCACCATAGCGGTGTCCGGATGGTTCGGACCCAACGTATTCTCGCAAATGCCCAGCGAACGACGAAACAACGGCTCAGCTTCATCAAACCGGTGTTCGAGCGCATACAGACCCGCGAGGTTGTTGAGCGCCATGGCATACTGCGGATGATTCGTTCCGATTGTCTTTGCCGTCGCGCGTAGAGCGCGGTGATACAGGGGTTCAGCATCCTGGTACCGGCCCAGACTCGAATAAGTGTTCGCCAGGTTGGTGACAGTGAGAGCAGTGGTGGGGTGGTCTGGGCCGAGTTCCTTCTCGTGGATTGTAAGCGCCCGGCGCAGTACCGCTTCGGCGTCATCAAAGCGTGACTCTTTGTTATATAGAAGACCCAAATTGGCGAGGGCTGTTGCTTGGTCGGCAGCTGTTACGCCGGGAACGGTCTCCGCGATGGCAAGAAACCGACGATAAATCGTCTCAGCGTCACTATATTGGTTTTGCACAACATAGAGCGCCGCGAGATTGACTGTGGCGTTGGCCACTTCACGGTGCGTCGGGCCCAGCACACGCCGGCCAGTGTCCACCGCTTCTTTGAGAAGCGCTTCCGCCTCCGCATATCGTCCCGTCTCGTACAAGAAAGTTGCAAGGTCGTTTTGCGCCGCGACCAACTCCGACTGGCTGGGACAATTCTTTAGCAAGATCCCCAGTGAACGACGGTAGAGCGGCTCGGCTTCGCCGTAGCGGCCTAGCTTCGTATAGAGGGTACCTAACTGGTGAAGTTGTCTCGCCAGTTGCGGGTTGTCGCCCCCGGCTGCTGCCACCTCGAAAATGTGCACTGACATTCGGGAAAAAGGTTCTGCCTTCCCGTATTGGCCGCGAGTGCTGAAAGCCCTGGAGAGGTTGCCGAGGCGGATAGCCAGGCATAAGTCGTGATCCGCTGCCGTCCCAGTATCCTGTGCTGCAGCTAGATATGCTGTCCCAGCGTCGTCATACTGTCCGGCGCGAAAGAGTTCATCTGCTTCCCCCATCCGATTTAGCCAGGCGGCGTTGTGTGAGAGTGTCTCAGAGCAGGGAATCCGTGTGGAGTCCGCGTTGCCAGGAAGCGTACTCGCAAGAAGTTGATCACCGTGGGGTGTCTGGCAAAGGAGCCAGGCGGCTGTCGAAGCAGTGACCAATAGGTGCCGTTTCATAAGTCCGACGTGCCTTAACATCGCTGGACGGTTTTCGGAGCCAGTGATACGATCCAGCCGTGTGGAATGATGACCCGATCATCTGCATGATTCACGAAATGTCTCTACGACGCTCAGTCTCATGCCACGTCCGCAAAAAAAAGCCATCACGCCTCTTAGGGCTGCATCTAAGAGAAGACAGTTCACCCACTTTCTCAGGCGATTAGCATCGACGCTGTTATCACCGTTATGGAAGAGGAAGGGAAGCAACGAACTTTCAGATTCGATGCATCAAACTCTCCGCGCGGGGCGTTCGGAGCAACGCGATGTCTCAGTTGACCTCTCTGGTTCAATCACGTTGGGGGCGATATGGGTTCTCCGTTGTCTCTACCGGGGTTGTGTCCCTCCTGTATTTCCTGTTCGGTGGTCCAGACTTGGGCTCCGATCTGAGATATTTCTGCTTCGCTTTTACGGTTGTAGCCTCTGCTCTGCTGGGGGGCCTCGGTCCGGGCCTGCTCGCCACAACTCTGTCCGCTCTTACCAGCGCTTACCTTCTTTTGCCGCCGATATTCTCAATTCAGATTGATTCTCATGAGAGAGCTGCTCGTCTGATCGTGTTTTTCGGTGAGGGGGTCTTACTGAGTTGTATCGGTCACATGGTTCGAAGCGGCGGTAGGGACGAGATCTCCGGAATCAAGCGTTATATTCCGGCTACGGTCTTCGTCTGTGCCGCGACAGGCCTGAAACTGACGGCATTTAGCCATATGGCACGTGAAATTCCCTTCACGTACTTCTACGCTGCAACAGCCGCTAGTGCGCTGATCGGTGGCGCTGGCCCTGGCCTGGCAGCGACGCTATTGTCCAGCCTCTCGGCAAGATATTTCTTTTTCGAGCCTCTGCACTCCCTGTCCGTCTCGTCCCCCACCAACGCCATTCGGATGATTCTTTTCCTTGCGGAAGGGATTTTCCTTGCCTGGGTCAGCGCCCGGCACGTGATTGCGCGCCGCTTTGCGGGCGAGACTTTGACACGGATGCGACAGTACGCGCAGAGCCTGTGGGAAAGCATTGAAAATACGCGCGCACTGAGACACATTTCGAGAGATGTTATCTGGGAATGGGACCTGAACACAGACGAGGTGAATGGTGGGGTGCCCCGGCTTGAGGATCCGGGCCGGCCTGCCACGATGCGCTTCTCTTTGTGGCTGCAGCAGATCCATCCGGACGACCGTTCCATGGTAGTTGCAAGTCTGAGTTCGGCTTTGGACAGGGGGCGCGACGAATGCTTCTGCCAATACCGCAGAAAAAGCCCGGAGGGAACATACGTGAATGTATCCGACCACGCCTATATTATCCGGGATGCTTCCTGGACTCCCATCCGTGTAATCGGACGGAGCGCGGACATCTCGGGCATACTCGGTGCCGGACAACTTGTCGAGCGTGAAGCACCCTACCGGGCTGCATTCGAGAAGAACCCGCTGGCCATTCTCCTTGTAGACGACGCCTTGCGTGTGGTGGCGGCGAACAACGCAGCGTGTGAAGTGTTTGGCTACCGTCAGGCTGAACTGATGAAGCTGCGTGTGAACGAATTGTTCGAGAGCAAGAAACGCCATGATCTTGGGGAGTTTCTGCTCGGCTTGGGACGAGGGAACCAGTTGTCGGTGACTATCGAGGAAGAATGCTTCCGGGCGAATGGAGAGGGCTTCCCGGCGAGAATCACCGTGGCCCGGATCTCAGACATGAAAGGAAGTCCGGCGGATCGGATGATCGTCATCGAGCAGATTGGGTTTCCGGACTAACCGTGGGCATTGCATGCTTTCAGCGCCCGCCTGAAGAGCCTGCTTTTGATTGTGAGACCGCAACAACGTTCAACGGACGGTAATCTGAATAAGTAACAATTTCCTCGGAGTTGTAATTCATTAGAAAGAAAACCTTCGCGGCGGCGGTGATCTCCACCCGCGCCGGCATCCAGAGGCCACCCTCAACCGGCGTTTGATCGAATAAGATGATACGGGTACCCGGCTGCACTCGGGCGACCAGGAACCCCATAAAGAAAGAATCAACAAGCGTTGCCTCCACTTTTACCCAGCCGAAGTCTTGTTCGTCCACCCAGAGCGTACCGCGCACCTTGCCGAACATCGATCCGTATTTACTGTGCGCGTGGTACCCGGGGCGTGGCGTGGCCTCCAGACGGTAGGCGTACCTGCCATTGATCTGTTCCTTGCCGGCTATGCGGAATCGGAACGCTTGTGCCACCTCATTGATAAAGGCCAAGCCGTCTCGTTCGCTCCTAAGACGAGCCGTTCTTTCAGCAGGCGATTCCGCTTGCCGCTTTCGCAGCAATTCGCGGTTTCTGCGTTGTTCCGCCGCCGTGGGAGGGCCGCCATTGTGGGATGTGATCTGCGTGACCGGCTCGCCATTTACTAAGACCATCCTGGAGACATCTACCTCAGCCGACTTGACGCGCCGTTGGAAGTCCAGATGACGTTCGATGTCCCGCTGCGTGAACGTAAAAAAACACCGCGCTTCCCAACTCCGAGTTTCATTTGCCAGCGAACGCCGGACGATCTCATGAGGATCCATTTGTGCCAGGAGCAGCGCTGGCAACGCTACTGAAAGAGCAAGGACACGGAAACAAAAATGCCGGATTGGATCAGCCCGCACCGCCCCGTTTGAGGCTCGCCGCCGTTTATCTTTCTTGGGGCCAAATGACGCTTCAGGGTGTTGGGTCATACGGATTAACGAATCGATCTCGAACGTGAGTTCCTGCAACTCCTTTGAGTGCCAGTGCCTAGATGTCAGGCCCGTCCAGTAGTCGTTAAATTCTCGGGGATAAAAAAGATAGACCCTTCCGGCCTCCAGGACATCGTTCAATCAGCGCCTCTCGGACTATGGCGAATTTTTGGAAAATCGCTCTTCTGATCGTTGGCGGGGCCAGTATGCCAGCCGGCACCGCGTGCCAGGTGCCTTTCTCAGACATCGAATTGAAAAACATCAACGCTTACGCGGATATGATTCGAAAAGACCTTCGTTCTGAAAAACGAGCTGTTATCCGTGATTCGATTGGCCTGGACGCCGCCCAGGAGCCCAAGTTCTGGGCTGTGTACGACGAATACGAGAAAGAATTCAAAGCCTTGTGGGACCGGCGGCTCGCCAACACGAAAAGGTATGCGGACCATTACGAAAAGATGACCGATGCAGTAGCCGATCAACTGGCTCTGGCCTTTCTGAAGAACGACGAGTTCGCCGATGCATTACGGGCTAAGTACTACGCCCGGTTGAAAGACGCTGTCGGAGCCCGGCTGGCCGCGCGCTTCTTGCACGTCGAAAGTTCATTGGACAGGCTGCTCGAATTGCAGGTGTTGGCGCAAATTCCTCTAGTTCCTTGAAGGAAGCTGAGAGTGGTGGATTCAATATGAAAGCTAAATTCGCTCTTGGCGGGTCTCGTTTCTTTGCCGTTGTGGTGGGTCTGTGGCTGCTTGCTCCCTGTTTCGCGGGCAAGGTGCAGACGTGGGCCGGCAAAGACGCTGATTTTTCTCGGTACAAAACCTATCAGTGGTTGCCGCCAAAGGTGCTAACCAAAACGGGGGTGGTCGAGAACGACCGAGACATTGCTCCTTTGATCAAGGAGGCCGTGAATCGAGAGCTAGCGCAGAAAGGGCTGAAGGAGGTAGCAGAGGGTGGAGATTTGCAGGTTTCGACACTGGCGCTCGCCGAATCGATCCCGCAACTGGAGGCCGTCATATTTCCCGGCAATATCGCACTCGATTACGCGACTCCGGTTGCCACCATGGGGCGTTACAACCGGGAGGGGACGCTCGTAGTCAATCTCATTGATGCCAAAACGAATAAGTCTGCCTGGTTTGGTATGGCGAAGGAAACGATCGATAACAAACCGGGCGCCGGGAAGAAGAAAATCGCACCTGCCGCAGCAAAACTGTTCAAGAAATATCCCAACCCGAAAAAGTAATTGCGCAGCCATCAGTACATTTCACAGGCTTTCTAAGATTATTCTGAGGAACAGGTCTGATTTCTGTGTAGATCGAGGGGTCAGAGTGTACTATAATACGACCACTGGATTAAGGGACTCCGTCTCGTCGTAGGCGGTTGTTTTCTCTGCGCTCGTTTGCAGCGTAGGTTGAATTTTCTGTTCGCGCCGAACACCAGAGAGCGATTTGAGTTTTTTGGGGGGGACGGAACAGGATGTTGCCTCAAATGAACAACAATCTGGCCAATGACCGCGAGATCCTAGAACTCGCGAGCCAGGAAGCCGAAATCGGGGCATTCAACTGGTGGATTGAGCGGGGCACCATAGACGCGACTCCGGAGTTGGAGAGGCTTTGGGGGCTGGAGCCCGGCGCATCCGAGCCCAATCAAGATTTCTGGCGTTCACGCATCATCGAAACAGACAAACTGCGCCTGGAGGCCGTTTACGCGGAATGGAAGGCAAATCGCCAGGAGGACTGTGCGCTGGATTTCCGGATTGCGACACCGAACGCCGGCGAGAAGTGGCTGCACCTGAGAGCGAAGCTGCACTACAGCCCAGCCTGCCAGCCCGTACGGATGACGGGCATCAATATGGACATCACGGCGCGCAGGCAGGCAGAGGAAGCTCTCCGAAAGAGCAAAATCTGGTTCAACACTCTGGCTGACAATATTCCTGAGATGGTTTATTTGTATGATCCATCGTGCGGAATTACTTTTTTCAACAAGCGAACCGCAGATTACCTAGGTGTATCACCGGAGTCCTTGACCGGAAGGGGTTACCTAGCCGTATTTCACCCTGACGATGTTCCGAAGACGATCGAGGCAATCAAGGAGGCTGTCGCTACTGGAAAACAATATATGCGTAGACACCGGGTCCGTGTGGCGGATGGCAGCTATCACTGGTTCCAGGGCCGTGCCGTACCGGTCGATATTGACGGCAGTACAAAATGGTTCGGCGTGACTTCCGACATAGACGACATGGTTCGCCTGGAGGACGACCTGAGGCAAAAAGCCGAGGATTTGCTGAGGGCAAACGAGCGTTTGGCCCAATCGAACCTGGACTTGCAGCGATTTGCGACGGTGGTGGCGCACGATCTACATACGCCGCTCAGCACGATTAGCAGTGTCATCTACGCACTGTGCGAGCAGTGTGGTCAGAATCTGGACCCCCAGGTGCAGGAATACCTTGGATTTCTTGAAAAAAGCGTGGCGCGGATGCGCGCCCTCGTAGACGCGGTCCTCGAGTACTCCAAGGCGGATCGAAACGCCGGAAACCCGCCGGCTCTGGTTGACTGCAATCAGATACTGGCAAACACCATTGAGGACCTGCGGTCGGAGATCCACAATTCCGGCGCGGTCATCACGGTGGATCCGCTTCCAACGGTCGTTGCCAATGGGGCGCAGTTAGCTGAAGTGTTTCAGAATCTCGTCCGTAACGCGATCCACCATCGCAGACTTGAGGTATCTCCCAAGATTCATCTGTCGGCGATCGAAGGCGAACATGCCTGGACTTTTTCGGTTGAGGACAACGGCGTCGGAATCGATGCAAAAGATGTGAACGGAATTTTCGAGATCTTTCACAGCATGAAGTCGCAGAACGGGAACCGCTTGGGCATTGGGCTAGCCATTTGTAAAAAGGTGATTGAGAAACACGGCGGGCGCACTTGGGTGGAATCAGTGCCGGATAAAGGATCCCGCATCAGGTTTACTCTGCCAAAGGTCGCGCCCCAGCGCGCACGGATGGGAACCGCTGATTGTTCCGCGGCCAAGGTTGAGCGTGCGCACGCCAGTCCCGGTATGCGCACCGCTTCCGGGTGATCCACGCATCCCTTTTCACCCGCTTGACAGTCGTGACAAGGGCGAGCCGCTCAGGGCCGCCGCTGTTCCGAGCGGATTTGTTGACATATGAACGCGGTTCCCGCCAGGCGGTACTCGCCGTGGATGTTGTTTGAGTGACCAACCGTCGGTGCGCCCACGGCGATATTGAACACTTCAGGCCACTGCGCTAATATCCGATTTGTTTCCTGAAATGGGCGATCAAAGAAGCCAATTCGGACCGGAAGAAGCGTCGGGAGGAACGGACAAAAATGCCGAATCGAGCGGCGCCGAACCGGCTGGATCTCCACAAGGCCAAGAGCCGGGCGACGAATCTGCGTCGGGGGGATTAGTCGTCGGTGTAGGCACCTCCGCCGGAGGGCTGGAAGCGTGCTCGGAGTTACTCCGGTATCTACCGGCCAACACTGGGATGGCGTTCGTTCTGGTGCAGCACCTTGATCCGCATCATGAAAGCATCCTCGCCGACCTGCTTGGCAACTATACACGCACGCCGGCACAAACTCGAGAAGTTCCGATATGTCTTCTCCTAGCGGGCGCCGTGCCGGCCTTCTCCCTGGGGTGCATACCCCGGTCGTCTGCGGACGCGCGTCGTTCTGTGGAGCGGTGCTGGCCGTTTGCGCCGATTCCAGATCCTCCAGCCGCAGTTCCAGCTGCTCAATGTGGCGGTCGAGCTTCTCGCTCTTGCGTCCGAACCGCATCCGCCGCAGCTTCAGGATGAGCAGTTTCAGATTCTCAATCTCGGTTTCGCGCGAGAGCAGCGTTTCGTGCTGGGCCACCATATTCTCGTGTTGCGCGAGAATCAGCGCCTTCAACTGAGCCGGATCCAGAGTATTCAGATCCGGCAGTGTCGGGTGCGTGGCAGCCATGGCTTCACTTTGCCATATGGATATTGCAACGTCATGACGAGCTGCAAACAATCGCTGTGATTTTTGTTTTTTCTACACTGCCATCTCGGGCGTCGCGGTGCGTACCGGGCTGCGCCAGTCGATGCCTTCAGCAGCATGGATAGCTGCGCGCGGCTGAGCGCCGACTTCCCGCTTTCCGCCTTCGGCCAGACGAAGCGGCCGGCAAACAGACACAGCCCGTCGCCGTCCCACCACAGAACCTTGATCAGATCACCGCGGCGGCCGCGAAACACGAACACGTGCCCACAAAACGGGTCCTGTTCCAGTTTCATCTGGACTGCTGCGATCCAGATCTGGGCACCCGTAGGGACCGTAATCACGCCAGCAGACAGTTCAACACGACGCGCAAACAATCCGGATCCACGACGCCATCAATGCGCAGCCGGCCTCGTGGCAGTTGCAGCTGGATCCTCTCCGGCGATACGGAGGATGGAGTTGCCGTCGGCGTCGGAACCGGGGCAGCGGGCGCATCTGAAATCGTCACCGGCAGCAGTTCAACGGCTTGTGCTGTGGCTTCCCCACATCACGGATGATCCGTTAGCCCACGACAAATCTAGACGACCAAGACCGGACGGTTACGCTCTGAGGAAATATTGGAACGTAAGCAACGAAATAATCTGAAACTCTGCTACGGACAGGTCATCGTTACTGGCGTGACGTAATATCCTCGACGGGATGATGAGACACAAGTCGACAACCCCTGTTGGAACGGACGAATTGGTGATGGAACGGATCGATTTGAGGCGATTTAAGCGAATACTCGAAGGCATGCTCGCAGGAATGCAACGAACCCCAGGCCCCCCCGACGAAATCGCTATTCACGCAGTTGCCGATTCTCTCGATCAGGGCAAGGACTCCGCGGATCATGAAGTCGCGATCCAGCGTCTCGAATATGGATCCAGTCGTTTTCGTAACATCAAGGCAGCGCTTCAGCGCATCGATGAAGGCACTTATGGTGTTTGTGTCGAATGTGAATCGGATATCACACTCAAACGCCTCAATGCCGTGCCATGGACACCCTTCTGCCTTGAATGTCAAGACGCCATCGACCGAAGCGTTAACCAGCGGGCCGAATCTGTATTCGCCGAAATGGCTGGCTGATCTTATTGATGACAAACGCGAACAGCCGCCGCGGAATTCTCGATGCGCCGTGTTGCGCGATCGGTTCGGGCTTGCCGACTGATCGATGCCACGAGGAAACTGATTGTTCTAGCCGTGAACGCCTCCGAATCGACTCTTACGAACAGGTGCGCTCTGCGAGTCCATTGACGACTCTCCCGTTGTGTCGCCGCTGCGCGCTGTATCGAGGTACTTGATGAGAATCACCTCGTTACCCTTCTCGTTGTAGATTAGCTCATCCACTAATTTGCGCGTTAGCAGAACACCAAATCCGCCTGGACGCAATCCCTTTTCCTCACGGTGCGCGAGATGCTGAAACGGAGCCTCGGGGGGATTTGAAATGGCGGCATGCGGAATCTCCTCCAGCGAGAAGCCCTTGCCGGGATCGCGAATACGGCAGGAGACTGCACGCCCTGAGCGAAGGTACGATATTTCGATATATTCTCTGGGGTCGAAATGGCCCCCATGCTCCATCGCATTGAGTAGCATCTCACGAAACGCGGCGCCAAGCTCCGCTCTCTCCTCCGGCGGCAGGTCCTCGCCGATCTCATTGATGAAATGGACAAGCCGGTCCGCAGTGGTGAAGTCGCAGCGCGCAAATAGATGGATCCACGAGGAAGTCGCAGATCGCAGTTCGATGCCGTCATCCCAGGGCGGTGCGTCTAGCGCAATTCGAAGAATCTCCTTGAGCTCATCCAGCACGAACGGCTCGGTGAAATAGCCGAAGGCGTTTTCACGCATGGCTGCGATGACATCGGCGGGCGCACCCTGATCCGCGAGTATGATGACCCGTGTATGCGGGTGGATACGCCTAATCCGGCGCAGCAGATCCACGTCCTCCTTGGCACAGGTCTTTTGACTCGTGAGAACTATATCAAAGCGCCTGGTTTGCATTACCGTAAGAGCGGCGGCGTTACTGGATACATGCTCCACGTGCCAGTTCACTTTTGCGAAAACGCTCGATACTAACGCTCCAATCTCGGCGTTAGCATCCACAATCAACATGGCCTTTTGCGAACTCATGGTGACCTCGGTGTCTTCGTTTGGCGGCAGTCCTCGCAGAAATCTCAAAGCCGCACGGTTGCAGCCAGTGGCGGCTTCGCGCCGTCATCGCCATTGACGATTCACGCCTTGGCACGCGTGATTCATTAAATGTCAGCGTCATGGGCTTCATTCGCATGCAGTTGCAACCGAGTCATTTCGTCAAGGGAGTACGCCACCTCTAGCGTCTGCGGTTCTCGGGTAACCATCTGTGACTCCCCCGCCACAAATCTGCAAATTCACTCATACCTCTCATACCAGCGCCTGTGAAATTTAATGAATCAGTACCGCCAACATGGAATCAAAACCGGACAATGGCCGCTCTTAGTCAGGAGGAAAGTGAAAGATGATGACCGTTCCGCACCGTACCGGTTCCGACGCGCCAACCCTGCTGATTGTCGATGACAATAGTGAGCTGCGTGGACTCTGCCAAGCTTGTCTAAGGCTGAGTGGATTCAGAGTCTTGGAAGCCGAAGACGGGTTCGAAGCATTGTTGGTTGCATCTCAGCATGAGGGATGCATCGACGTCTTGATAACGGACATACAAATGCCTCGGATCCGCGGCACTGATTTGAGCCGAATTTTGAAGATGTTGCGCCCAAAGATTAGAGTGTTGTACATATCTGGATCTTCCGATGAGTCCATTCAACCGACACCGAGCTCGGAAGAGTTCTTTCTTCCAAAACCGTTTTCTCCGAAGGAATTGGTGCAGACTGTGGAAATGATCACATCCGTACCCTGTCGACATTCGGCGATTTCCTGAACTGCACAGTCCCCTGCGACGTCCGAGAATCCTCTGGCGCGGGACCAGAGAGTAATTCAAATTGACCTCCGAATACTCAAGCATCTGCTAAACGCCGGTGGCCAGTCCCCCCGCTAATCAAAATAGATCCCTTCCTCCCCAGGAACCATCACAAAACGCGGGAGTGTTCTGAGCAAACAATTAGTACTTAGAGTGAGGTACGTCTTGAGCGCAGTTCGCTTGTTGTCAGATGACACGCAGCAAGGCACAGCCGGCTCAACCCTCCTACAACACCACTCGTATGAGGGTTGAAGAAGTTTTCCGATTTTCATCCGTGCAATGCACAAGGAATGAGGATGAGACCATGCCAGTGCAAGAACCGGAGACCCTTTCCGAAAGACGAATCGAAGGAGTGACGACCATCGGCCCTTGGCCTCGATATCCCACACTCTACGAGATCAATACCTGGGTCTGGCTTTCGGATCTCTGTCAGAAATCCGGAAAGTCGGTTGACCTGAGTTCCGTGCCCCCAGCGGAATGGGATGCCATTGCCAGTTTCGGCTTCGATGCCGTCTGGCTGATGGGCGTCTGGGAACGTAGCCCAGCCGGCATCGCCATCGCCAACCAGAATGCGGCCTTGCTGAACGATTTCCGGCGAGCCCTGCCTGATTTTCATCCAGAAGATAACGTTGGCTCTCCTTATTGCGTACGAAGCTACCGCGTTGACCCACGCCTTGGAGGTCCCGAGGGCCTCTCCGTCGCCCGGAATGAACTGGCGAGACGGGGCATTCGGTTGGTGCTGGATTTCGTGCCGAACCATGTGTCGCCAGACCATCCCTGGGTAACGGAGCACCCAGAGTACTTCATTCGGGGAACGGTCGATGATGTTAGGAATGACTCGGCTTCTTTCGTGGAGGTGGATGGAAAGATCTTTGCCTGTGGACGAGACCCCTACTTCCCCGCATGGCCGGACGTCCTGCAATTAAGTGCTTTTCAGCCGGGACTCCGGCAAGCAGTCGTCGAAACTATTGCGAGAATCGCGAGCCAATCCGATGGGATTCGATGCGACATGGCCATGCTTCTCTTGAACCCGATTTTTGCGCGCACCTGGGGTTCGCGGGCGGGGCAACAGCCGGCAACGGAGTACTGGGATGACGTAATCCCTGCTATCAAGAGGACTCATCCGAACTTTCTGTTCATCGCCGAAGCTTATTGGGATCTGGAATGGGACCTTCAACAGAAGGGATTCGACTTCTGTTACGACAAAAGACTGTATGACCGCCTGGAGCATGACAATGCGGAGGCAGTGAGGCTTCACCTTTGTGCGGATCTTGCTTACCAGGACAAGCTCCTACGCTTCATTGAGAACCACGACGAACCGCGAGCGGCAGCGACATTTTCGCCGGAAAAAGAGCGGGCCGCCGCCGTCACGATGGCTACTCTGCCCGGAGCAAGACTCTTTTATGAAGGACAGTTTGAAGGGCAAAAGGTAAGGCCGCCTGTCTTTCTGGGCAGGTGCCGCCCGGAGCCGGTGGATCAGGCCTTGCGGGCTTTCTACGCGAAGCTGCTCAATGCAATCGATACACCTGTGTTTCGCAGTGGTCGATGGAGCCTCTGCGGCCGCTCGGGCTGGCCCGATAATGCCAGCTATCAAAACCTTGTCGCCTGGACATGGCGAAAGGAAGACGATCGCGATCTCATCATCGTCAATCTCAGTGGAAGCGCCGCGCAAGCCCGGGTTCAAGTGCCGTGGGATGATGCGCGCGGAAAAACTTGGCGCTTGAGCGACGCCCTGTCCGGCACGATCTATGACCGCAACGGGGATGACATGGTTTCACCGGGCCTATATGTGGAATTGGGCCCTTGGCAGTGCCACCTGCTCCAAGCAACGCAAAAGTGACCCGGACGGTCGACTGCTCTAGATGACGTGCTCCAGCGGGCTAGAGCGCGGTCAGCGGAGCAAAATGACCCTCCTGACCTGCCCCCTTCGTTCCTACCAATCATAACCAGAGAAACTCACATAAAAAGCCTTTGGTTTGCCCCTTTGCTTTCTTGACGGAAACCTGCGTTGGCCGGCGCGGAGGGCTGTCGAGGCCGAGCGCAGCGAGTGCATTTTAGCCTTGACAGCCTGAGCACCGGCCATACGATCATTCAAGAAAGCAAAGGGGCTCCCCGCGCAGCCGGCGTCAAGTAACCCAGACTGCTGTGTGGCCGTTCCCGATTGTATTCCTCCCTCCAGTTCTCGATTCGTTGTTTGGCATGTTGGATCGACTGAAACCAGTTGGCGTTCAGGCACTCGTCTCGCAGGTTTGCGAGTCTCTCTTCCGCTGCAAGCACGTCGTGAACTCCGCGGACGTTCTTTGACCCGTCCTCGACACCGATGACGACGATACCTTGTTCGTAGTCAAAATGTTCTGAGGTATTCAAATCAGCAGCTTGCGGTCCGGATCCGCAGACGTGCCGTGGAGGTGTTATGGGATGTTACAACGGTTGATTCGTGCTCCACTTGATCACCGCATTCCTGGCTGCTATCCGCGCCTTCTTCCGCAATCGCGTGGACACCTC